>Ga0310690_10000525_pt1 | contig 80007 bp, 169 predicted proteins | sample AusTroGonzalo_MG_2_FD_207661 | JGI IMG/M metagenome (GOLD analysis project Ga0310690, IMG submission 207661) | Bovine rumen microbial communities from tropical cattle in Woodstock, Queensland, Australia - Gonzalo_04 (v2) (version 2) | ecosystem: Host-associated > Mammals > Digestive system >...
CTAGCTTGTAGCCCTATTTTACTACCATGGTTCTGGAATACCATATGTTTTCACTAGTATGAATTTTTTCACTTTCGCACTTTTTCAAGAAATTTTTTTGAAGTGTTGAAAAAATCCTGCGAAAATATTGACATGTGAAAAAACTCCTGAGAAAATCTAAAGCTCATAACAATTTATTCTTAGAATATTCTATACATCTACTCCACCAACTACCACTAGCCATTCTAACTATATCAGTTATTCTAGAATAACTATACCAACTATACTATACTATTGTTACTATTCCTATTGTTACAATCTATTAGTAACTATTATCTCCTGTTAGTAATACTAGTTCTAGTTATTCTAGAATATATAGAAGCAATAGTATTACTAGCACAAGAGATCTTTCTGTATACAGGTATTAACTAATAATAAATAGAAATAAACTAGAAGAGATAGAACATTATTATGAAAAGATTGAGAAGATTTAATTTGACATGCGAAGAGATCCTCGCTGATATGAATATGCTGAAGAAGATTGTAGACAAAGATGGAATAGAGGCTGAAGATATTGAATGGAAAGACTTCTATAAACTTCCGACAGAGGAATACAAATACGCTAGCTTAATGAAGAAGATAGACGAAGAGACATATGAAGCTTATGTACAATTTGAAGTACCTTCTGCTGTTAGAAATCTAGAAGTACCAGAAGATCGACTCCACATGGTGAAAGATATCGTTAGTAAAGTAGCAGGGAATGAAGAATATGAAGTACAGTTTAGTAAAGTCCTGGCACCGAAGGCTTTTACTATTCTAGAAACACCAGTAGAAAACTTTTATCCAACAGGGAAGCTACCTTGGAGTGTAGAACAACCTGTAGAAGTACCAGAAAACAACGAAGAGTTTTGATTTTATTGTAAAAGGTTAGAATAAAATGTTCTAGCCTTTGTTGTTTTTATATATTAGTAAACAATAGATAGAAAGAAAAGATCATCAGCATCCCTAGTATAATCAAGATAGGGATGAATAGAGCTAATATACCGTTCTTCTAAATCGCTGCCGTTTCATTTGTTCAAATAGTAATGTATAAAATTGAATAACTAGAATTATTTATTTTTTGAATTGAGAGATGCTTTTTACAACTTGCGCCGATTTTACTATAGAGGTGATAGTTCATTTTTATCTAGATATAAGTCATAGTTTCGTGTATGTAGAAAGTGTTTCGTCATTTTTCGTGAATTGGTCAAAACTCTATGCAAGTTGATTTAATGTAGAAGAAATAGAAAGTTGTCTAGGCAAACTCTAGACAAATTGTGTAAGAGAAGTTGACAAGTTTCTCCCATGCTATTTAAGTTGTTGATTGTTAGTAAAACAAGAGAATTTGACAGGATTCTCTTACCTAGTGCAAGTACTTATTTGCCAAAGAAGTCAGTTTGGATCTTGTCGATAGTCTTCTTTAGTTCGTTGTAGTTTTTTTGACTAATCAGACCTTTACATTCTGCTAATTCTTCGTTCAGTCTCTTCATCAATAGAAAGATTAGAAAGAATTGATCTTCTACTTTAATATTGTCTCGCTCTCTTTTCTGGAGTTTCAAAAGTAATGGAATGGTTAGAAATGATAGAGCTCCTATAGAAAGGAATATATATCTAAGAATAAACAAGAACTTCATTTGTTTACTCCATTTGTTCTTCGATAAAATTATTTATCGTTGGAGTAAACTTCTTGTCAGTTTTTTGACTTAGGTAGTTCCTTTAGACTATTTCCTAAAGCATTCAATCTTTCGAGAAAGTTTAGAGCTTCCTTTTCCTGAATAGCAGAAGGAGGAAGAGTATCCTTTAGTTTCAAAAGAACTCTTATCAATTTGCTTTGGTATTCAGAGAATTCCTCTTGAGTCATGAACCCATCATTTTTCATTGTCAATTTCCATCTTTCTTTTTTCAAATAATCCGGACTCTATCATTTTGATCGTGGTGATCAACTTAGTATAACGTTCTTCACCAATTACTCCACGAAGAGAATTAGCTTGGACAGTAATCTCCCTAATCAACAAAGACAGGAGAATCATCCTCTCCTCAATAGAATTGAAAACTTTTTCTCTTTTTCTTTTTTGTTTTCCTCTCTCTTTCAGATGAACATATAAAATGGCACCTGTTCCAATTAGAAAAATTGAAATGTAAATAGGAAAGAATGTTGTTTCTACTTCCATTGTCAAAAACCTCCTTGATGACCAACCATTTTGAAATTGCATTTATTACTAAACATATCACGTTTGAACTCCATTCTATCGACGACTTCATGTGAAGAGGTATTGAGGACGGTAACGATCTCCCAGTCTACATCACTATCGATCAAGTAATGTTTGACATCCTCTACAACTTGAATGAGATCTTCAGAAAAGAACTTTTTATCTGATTTGAATAACTTCGCACAATACATCATTTTTTTCTCCACTCCCTGATGGTTCCATCATGATTGCTAATGAGGTCATACTTCAGCTCCCCTTTATAGAAGTCCTCGCAGGCTTCTTTGTAGCCCACTTCTTTGGCGAAATAATATAGACGACCACAAATGAGGAGCAGCAAAACCAGAATACTGATGGTTGCAATCAAGACAACGATCTCACGTTCATGTTTAGATATCTCCCTCATGATCAGAGTTCCTCCCAAGATCTGCCGATGTTGTATGCTTCCTGGCGAGCCTTCATTTTGCGGGCGAACTCTTTTGGATTGGAGGCCTTCAGAGCCTTGGCTTCTTCAGCGGTAGGATAGATACGAAGGTTGATGTTGTCATTTGAGGTGGCCGAGGAACCGATCATAAAAAGCCCAAAGAAGGCGGTCAAAAGATTGAACATGATAATCTCCTTTAATTGTTTATTATAATATAACACAGGATCCCGGAGTGTAAACCGGGATCCCCGCTGCCGGGTTCTTATTCAACGTACCCCGCATCCCGGTCGGAGTAGTAGTTGTCCAGGCCGGCTCCGCTGTGGATGTAGGCGGCCATATTCTCCTGTTGGCGGAGATAGTGTTCGTCGTCGTGGACGGGAACCGGGTCGGAATCCATGGCCCGGGGCGGATAGTTCTTGTCGGCCTCGGCAATCCGGAACCCTACCGTGCCCCGACGGGTGTTGAACCAATAGTAGGAGCCGTAGGGACGGTCCTCTCCCCACATGTTCTTGCACCATCCCTTAGGGACGTCCACAATGCGGTCCGCCGTTTCCCGGCCGTAGCGGTAGTTGAGGTACCGCTTCATGGAGTTGTAGCAGCGGAAGAACTTGAGGGTGTCGAGGGCGGATGCGGTGGCGTTGCGGGTGGTGGCGGTGTTGCTCATGGTGTGCTCCTTGGTTGTGGTTGTTGGATTCTCTTCGTATTATAATATAACAGGCGGATCCAAAAAGTAAACCAAGATTGTCAAAAGATTTCGAGGCCTTAAAAAGCGGTCTCGATCTCTTTGATCATGAAGTGATTGGTAATCCAATCCGCCTGATAACGAGAGGCTTCCTGAGGACTAGGGAGACGGTCTACGCTGACACCAACTTCCCCGTCATTCATGAAGGGCATGCGATACGGATCATTCTGATCCTCCTCTTCAAGTGCGGCCTTCAAGGCCTTGGCAAAGATCGGGCGTGCCATATTAAGGGCAGCCTCCTGGGCTTCCTCGAGGGTCTGAAAGAGACCGATGATACGTTCGTCGTTGGTAGAAGAACGCTGGTCACAAAAATCGTGAGCGATGATTTGGGAAAGAATGGTGAACATGTGGGCCTCCTTTGAAGCAGTTTGTTGTTGTTTTGTATATTAGAATATAACAAAGAAAAGAAGGTCGTAAACCAAATTCCTTAGAGGTAGTACCAGTTCCATTCCTCGCCATTGTAAAGCTCCCAGGCAAGAGATTCAGCAGCTACTGCTGTTGGAAGCCAGTTGGTAAACCTCTTTGAAGGCCTTTGAAGGTACCACATTTGATATTGAACATTCCACATGAAAATGCTGCCGCCGGCCTTAATCGGCCTTCCATAACATTCGGAAAGAGTCAAGACTTCTTTTGCTTCTTTTTTGCACTTCTCCATCCGTTCATGCAGGGCCTTAGGATTATTCTTTTCAACTACACCTAAAGAAAGATCGTTAATGTTCATTTTTTCACCGTACTTTTTACCTGTTCTTCTTTCAGAGCATCAATATGATCCATGATGAATGAGCTCCAAGCTTCATAAAACTTAGGGAAGAGTTTGCATAGCGCTGAAACTTTATCTTCTTTCCGATGTTCAATTGCATTGTTAAGCAAGAAAAGCCATTGAATGAAGGATGTTCCATATAAAGGCGGAAGTTCTGGAAGACAATACTCTTTATTCGGATCGACTTCTACTGGTGCAGGAAGGTTGACAGCAAGAGGCTTTCGTTCTAGATAATTGTAAGTGAAATAAGTCATATTCTATTACTCCTCTACGTATTCAAGTTTTTGTGCTTTTACTCTGAGGTTCGTCTGTCTTTCACCACGGAAGGTAGTATGCTCGCTGATCGTGGCATGAAGGAGAACCTCCTTCCCGGATTCCATCGCTTTGTAAAGATCGGAGGTCAGTCCCTCATTGGAGGTGGTGAAGATGAAAATGTGGCCCTGATCGTCCAAAGCTCTGAAGGCAGTGCGGCAGTAAGAAGGATGGGTCCAATAACCAAATCCATCGCCGGTAGGTTTATGAGTCCAAATGCCGGAATAGCTACCCTCTCTAGACCAAATCGCTTTTTCAATTTTCAAAGCCACGATGGTCTGATCCCCAACGGTGCCAAAGAACTCTCCGTGCTCTTCGGGGATCTCTTCCACATTAAGTTTCTGAGCCTCGGTAAAGGCCAGGAGGGCTGCAGCCGCTGCAGGAGCCTTTTCAGCTCTCTTGTGCACAGACTTCTTCGCCGCCTTCGCGAGATCTTTGACAATGTAGCGATACTGGGAGCCCCAGATATTAGCAGCGATGAAGTAGGGAACTTCGCAATCTTTGCCCTCGGTCAGTTGAACGGACTTGGGTACAAACAGAGTGAAAGAGAAGTCAGCGGGGATGCCTTCCACCCCGATGAAGCTGAAGGAAGCTTTGTTGGCACGCGGGGAATAGTCGGTCAGAGAGTTGACGTGGAAGAGCATGGTGAAGTCTCCTTGAGAAAGTTCAGCGATTTTGTTGATATTAGAATATAACAAAGGACCAGAAGAAGTAAACCAAGTTTTGAAGAAAATTTAGAACCTCTAGAATGCATTCTAGATGCTTTGATCAGTTGAGGGAATAAACTAATAATGGTAGAAGAAAAGCTCCCTTCTAGAACGATAGGGAGCTGGAGAAAAGAACCTGAATGATCTTACCTGTACTTCTGAGCCGATCTCCAGGCCTCCATATCCTCATCCAGGGCTTCCGCTGAAATGTCAGGCGGATTACCACAGTTACCCTGAAGGCTCTTTTCCAGGACCTCGAGATGTTCCTGGATGCGATGATAAGAGTAAGGGAAGGCGTCTTTGATCTGTTCTAGCTCAAAGCGGATCTTGGAAATGAGGGTGGCTTGTTCGTTGGTCATAATTGTAAATCTCCTATGTTTTTCAGATTTGATTTTGAATGGGCGGTTTCGCCGCCGCCCGGACGGCTTCCCGGCCTCAGTAGGCGTACCCGGCCTCCTGGTCCTCGTAGTAGGCCTGAAGGCCCGCACCGGACATGATGTAGTCCATCATATCCTCCCGCTTCCGCTCTTCGTAGTTCTCCTCGTCGAAGGCGGCCTCCCGGTGGCGGGGTTTGAGAGGGTTGAGGCCGTTCTCACGGCAGCCGAACTTGGCATCCGCCGCCTCCTGGTCAAAGACGATCGCGTAGATCCCGGACTTCTCCCAGAGGGAGGTGTCCGCCCAAATCTCCTTGGACTGACCGTACCGCATGCGGCAGTAGGCGGAGAAGGTTTTGCCGTTGCGGAAGAATTTGGTGAAGTTGGCCATGATGAGCTCCTTTCGAGAGAGGTTGTTGTTGTTTTGTATATTAGAATATAACAGCGGAGCCGGGAAAGTAAACCAAGATCAGTCATTCCTCGGTTCAATTTTAGAACTGAGAATGGACTTAATAGTGCAGAGGAACATGAGGAGACCGAACATCTGCCAATAACCGATCTCGCCAAGCTTAAGGTACCCGGCAAACATATTCCATGTTTCCTGAGCGATGATCGCTGCAATAAGGGACACCGCTGCGAGAAGCAGAAGAGATCCAAGAATTCCTACAAAAACGACTCCAACAATAGAAAGAACTTTCATAGTTTTTATCCTCCTTTTAGTAAAGTTCACCGTTTTCTTTGACTTCAACGATCCGATCAATGGCATTCAGTTTGCCAAAGTGAGCAAAGAAGGCCTTGATGGCAAGCTCTTTGGTCTTAGCCGGGATGGTTCGGACGAACCGGGTTGTGCCACCGTAGGTGGGGAAAGTGTGTGCCGCGATGATGAACTTTTTCATTTTATTTCCTTTCAGTTTGTTGATATTAGAATATAACATCAGGTCTAAGAAAGTAAACCAAAAAAAGGCCGTTAGGCCCGGTCCGAGGAACCGATCAGTTTGTGGGTCTTAGGATCGAAGATCTCCACTTTGAGGACTCGGGCATCCCCGTGCACTTCATTTTGGTAGATTTCCGGCAGCTGACGGAGAAGTCTCCGCACACAGAAGTCATTGAGGACCGGGATGAGGAAGGTCTGGGTATGGTCCCAGTTCATCTCGGTCTCAAGGTCCCTGTCGGTCTCATTGGCCAGATTGGCCCGGTCCCGGAGGTAGCGGACGGCATCGATGATAGCCGGCCAGGCCAGGGTGATCCGAGGGACGAAGGTGATGGAGCCGTGGAAAGTGACGGAGGAGAGGGTGGAGAAGGAGGAGGTGAGAGAAGCCATAGTGGAGTTCCTTTCGGTTGTTGGTTGTATTAAAATATAACACCCGGAGTCAAAAAGTAAACCAAAAAATCACTCCTTGAACACATCGGAATAATCGATGCACAGTTCACCTTTCGCATTACGGGTGAGATGGGACTTCCTATTCGAAGGTTTGGCTCCGGGTTTCACTAAAGTGAGCCGCCCTGCCGCATTTCGCATGAAGATGGCTTTCGCATCTTTGAAGTTGGCGTTGGAGACAGGGGTTGCCTTGATGGTGAGCTTCTTCATGGTATGTTCCTTTCCTTTTGTTGATATTAGAATATAACACCTGGAGTCAAAAAGTAAACCGAAAAATCAAAGGGAAAGACTAAAATCTAGTATTTTTACACTTTTGCCCGCCCCTCTGGGTCGGCAGCGATCGAAGCTTGATCGATTGGTTGATATTTGAATATAACAAGAAGTCAAAGAAAGTAAACTAAAAAGGACCGATCTTTTCAGACCGATCCTTCTGTTATTGGAGTGTGTTTCAGGCCTCCTGGAGAGCGGTGGCCTCCGCCTCGGTAGTTTCCATAGCCTTGGCCTTAAGGGCCTCTGCTGCGGCTTTCTTCCGAGCACGGTACCGACGGTTGGCCTCGGCTTTCCGAGCTTTCCGAGCTGCCGCCTTCTCCGCGGCTTCCTTGGCGGCCTTCCGCGCCTTGTCCAACTGACGGCGGCAGGTGGCCTTGATGGCATTCGGCATTTCGACCTTACCCTTGGAGTTGCGGCGGAAGGTGATGTCCTTAAAGGTCTCACCGTCTTCGGTGGTGACAATGGCTCGGACTCCCGCCTCGAGGTCCTTGTCGGTCAGGTTGTCCCGGACCTTGCGGAGCTCGTTCCACATGGCGGATTCGGACTTAACGGAGATGGTGGTCTCTTCGGTGGAGCGGGTGAGGTTGATGGTGAGTGCCTTCATGGTGGCTTCCTTTCTGTTTGGTTGTTGTTGATATTATAATATAACACCGAAAATCAAAAAGTAAACCGAAATGGATCAGTCTTCCGGAAGTTCAAAGTAGCGGACCTTACCGTCAGAGAAGGGCTCCCAAATGATATGATTCCGATCAATGTAGTTCTCGAAATAGCGGGCATATTTTTCGGGGTAGACCAACCGAATGATTTTGGAAGCGGGGATCTGTTCGTCAGTGGCAAGGCAATTATAGGGCTCATACATATTATCCAAGTCATCATCCAAAGCCCCTTCGATCATCTCTTTGGTCAACTCGGGAAGTTCCACCTGAGACTGATACACATATTTCCGATGAGCATTTTCAAAGTTTCGAATGGCCGAGCCGGGACCTTCCGCAAGAATGATGTGATGAACCGGAGTTTTGGTGGGGTCATCAATGGCATAAGAAGTGACTCGAAAAACTTTTTCTGTTTCGCGCATAGTTCAGTCCTTTCAATTGGTTATTATTTGAATATAACAAGATTGTCCGAAAAGTAAACCGATCAGTCCACACGGATGATATCATTCAGTTTGACAGTCAGAGGCTTCCAAGCTTCTTTGATCTTCGGCCACATCTTACGAGCTTCGGCTTTGTTTGCGGCGAGAACCTCAAGAATTCTGGTGCGAGGAGAATTGTCAGCGACAAAAGCGATGCGATAGAGATGAAGCATTTAAGAGATCCTTTCCTTTTGTTGATATTATAATATAACAAGATTGTCCGAAAAGTAAACCGAAAAACTAAAAAGGTTCGGACCTTTTCTGATCCGAACCTAAGCCTTTCCAGGAAGGTTTATTAAGCCTTCATGGGATCCGCGGCGATTTCCACAGCCTCATTGGTGACCGCATTCAAAGCTTCTTTCTCCGCCTTTTTCCGAGCCCGATACCGACGGTTGGCTTCCGCCTTCCGGGCCTTCCGAGCGGCTTCCTTTTCCGCTTTCTCTTTCGCGGCCTTCCGGGCTTTTTCGACCTGGCGGCGGCAGGTCTCCTTGACCGCATTCGGCATTTCGATCTTTCCCTTGGAATTCCGCTTGAAGGTGATGTCCTTGAACAGGGTGCCGTCCTCGGTGGTGACGATAGCCTTCGGGGCGTCCTCAGCGGACAGATCGGCATCGGTCAGCTGATCCCGGACAGAGCGGAGGATGTTCCACATATTGGCCTCGGACTTGGCTTCGACAGTGGTGGTGTTGCCGCTGACGGTGGTGGTGATGGTGAGCTTTTTCATGGTGTGTTCCTTTCGTTTTGTTATTGTTGATATTAGAATATAACAGAAAATCTTGGATTGTAAACCGATTTGTTCAATTGAGAGCAATGTTCGGTTCTTTAATCTCTTTGATCAGAAAATCCTGGACCATATCATCCGCCAGATACATCACATTTTCCTTCGCCGTGGCAGGATAGGAAACACTGACTCCGGCCTGATCTTCGTAAAAGGTCGAATCTTTGATCTTTTCAGAGAGAGCTTTTCCAAGCCGCCTTGCCATCATCTTTGCTTCGTCGAAGGAAGAAAAGAGGCCGATGAGGTCTTCCTTGTGGGTGAAGGAAGAATGATCGATAGTATCATAGGAAATGAGGCGGGAGAAGATGGTGAACATTGGGAACCTCCTTAGTAAAGTGATGAGTTGTTGATATTATAATATAATATAACAGCTGGCTAAAACATGTAAACCAAAGTTCAAAACAAAGTCGTCAAAAGCACTAGACCTGCAACTGCTGCCCCGTAAATAATTGCTCCAAGACCGAGGAAGATTCCAAACATCGCAGGCATAAAAAACTCTTTCATCATTGTGCTCCTTTGTTAGGATTGTTTGTTGTTATTGATATTTCAATATAACAGCAAGATCTGAAAAGTAAACCGAAAATCAATCTTTCTTGATGATGTCCAACAGAGTGAGACGGCCTTCCGTTCTTTTGAAGGAGGTCCACTGTTTTCTGGCGGCGGCTTTATTCTGAGCGAGGAAATCACAGTAGAAAGAACGATCCGAATTTGCGCGGCGGAAGACAAAGCGGTAGGTGTGCATTGATGTGTTCTCCTTTCGTTTGTTGATATTAAAATATAACAGGAGGATCCGAAAAGTAAACCATTATTCCTCGTAGCAGTCCGGGAAAATCAAGAATTTGCTTCGTTCATAACCGGGGAACATAAAGTACCCATTGGGATAGTAAGCAAATTTGCACATTTTCTGAAATTCAATACCTCTATTGTCCACCTCCTTGTTATCCTTCATGAGGTGAGATGTGATAGTAAAGGTGCATTTCCGATCTCCGAAGTGGCGGCGGACAAAACGCTTAGCAGCCTTGACCAAAGGCATGAATTCACGATCTTCAAGGGATGCTGCCGGGTCAGCTGAAAAGTGTGCTTTGAAGAGAATGTAATCCATATTAGAACCTTTCAATTGTTGATATTAGAATATAACACCTGGAGTCAAAAAGTAAACCAAGATTTCAGCATTCTTCAATCCGAAGGATCATAACATTCGGACCGTTGATCTTGCTTTCGGAATTGAAAACCTCGAGAGTGGAAGTTCCTTTGACCGTGTAGCTCATATGAAGGTTTTTGCTTTCATCAATGGCGGTGACGTAGAAAAGCTTCTTTTTCATTCTTTGTTCCTCCTATCAGTCTTCAGCCTTTTTCCAAGACTTATCTTTGCGGTTATAGTCCCTCTTGGACTTAAAAGCTTTAGTGGCGGGTTTCAGCTGTCCCCAAGTGCGACGGGTGGAGAGGGCGATCTCGTTGAGGCTTATGGTCATCTTTTTCATTTCGGATTCCTTTCTTGTTGTTATATTAGAATATAACAGAATATCAAAGAAAGTAAACCGATCAATCAGTGAACAGAAAGAAAATGTTCAGCACTCACTGCATTGATGTATTTGTCCTTGGAAGAGTAAAGAAGGAAAATTCGTTCACCTTTTTCAAAACCGGGAAGGGTCACTCTATCCAAAGGCGGAAAGTTCCAAACATGGACCTTCTTTGTTTTACAGTTGTGGATAGAAAGATAAAAGCCGTGTTCAAAACCTCCGGCTTCCGCCATCGCTGCCCACATCGAATTGGGAATAGAGATGCGGTTCCTGGATCTGATCGTTACGATCTCACTTATAAGAATGTCTTCCATAATCTGTTCTCCTTCGTTTATATTTGAATATAACAAGATTCAAAGAAAAGTAAACCCAGGTTTTTTGATTCCAAATGGGAGTTGAAAAACCTGGGAGAGAGTTAGTAACAAGGAATGAGGCTTAGCTGAAGAGGAGCTGCTTTCTAGATCTTCGTTATATGATCCACACGTTCGCCGTCTTCATTGTATTCAATGTCATTCACTTCTATGCCTCTGAATGGAGCTCCGAACATTTCAAGTTTCAAAATTCTCATCACCTCAGGATTAGGCATGATATGAGAGTTGTTCATTCTAAAAGCTTCATTGTCAATGCGGTTCGTTTTCAGAAACTTATTGAAGTATTCATTGAGCAGAGATCCAACAGCACCGCTGCGGCTAACTCCTGCATCACAATGAACATAGAATTCCATCTTCCCATCGTCCTTTACAGTCTTCAGGAATTCCATGATCTTCTGAGCATGTTCCTTATTGAAGTGGATGACATTCTGTTCTTTGTCCTTTTCAGTTACGTCATCAAAACAGAGTTTGCAGACGTTCGAACGATTGGGCAAAGGACTGAGCTTCGGTTCTCCATTCATACTCCAACCATAGTCGATCTCGGATGAATAAATGGAGATGAAGTAGTTCTTCTTCGCAAATTCTTTGTTCACTTTGAGCATTCCTTTGATCTCTGCTCTGCTGCAGACGTATATCTTCATTTTCTTTTCCTTTTCCTTAACAAGTTTTTGCCATGAGGGCAATCAGTTTTTCCTCCTGGAACGAAGGACAGTGCATCAGCTGACGAGCATATTTGCCCATCTTTTTGAAAACCCAGGGAAGCTGTTTTTCCGTAAGGTGTCCTTTGAACAAAACCCGCTTGGCACAGCTGGTGAGGAATGGAGCATCCGATCCAGTGAAGCCAATCCCATTGTGATGATTGGTCGTCGCGGTCTCCTGTTCAGAAGCAGTCTGAGCCTCAAAGATCTTGAGCAGTGCTCTCTCAGTCCAACGAGGATCGGTGGTGATTTTGGTGCGAAGGAAATCGAGCTGCTGTTCTTTCGTGGGCTTATTCATATTGTGTGTCCTCCAATTGTTGATATTATAATATAACACCGATCTGGGAAAAGTAAACAAATCAAATTCCGATCAAATGCATTTCCTTCACTTCGGCATCAATCACTTCACCACACTCCTCCACGGACCAAATAGCATAATCGTAGTTTTTGGCGGACTTGAACTTATTCTGTAAAATGTTGTAAAGAATAGAACAACCGCGGACACGTGCATCATTCGGATCATTAGCCTTCACGGTCAGCATGCCATCTTTGATGATGGAGTGAAGAAGATTGACGGTGAAGTGAACTTCGTAGGTTTTCATAATTGGCTCCTTTGATTGATATTATAATTTAACACCAATCAAAGGATTGTAAACCGAAATTCTCAGTCTTCGGGAATTTCAAAATATCTCCAAGAGCCATTGGACTGCTGTTCGGCAATGATGTTGTTCCGCTGACAATACCCAGGAATATACGAACCATAGTACTTATCGGGGTAGAACTTTTTGATGATCTCAGAGGCCGGAATCTCCTCATCCGTGGCCAGGCAGGTGTAAGGTTCATACATATTGTCAAGGTCATCATCGAGAGCTCCTTCGATCATCTTCTGAGAGAGCTCAACGAGTTCCTTAACAGAACTGTAGGTATGGCCCTGATGGCCGTGGAGGAAATTGTCGATGGCTTCAGTCTTCGAATTGGCTGAAATGATCAGGTTGGTCTGTTTGACGGGAGAAGCGGAATCACAAGGAACGGCAGTGAATTGGAAAAGCTTGTACATGAAGCAGTCCTTTCTGTTAAGGTTGTATTAAAATATAACAAAGATTCCGAAAAAGTAAACCAAGTTTACCAAATTATTTGCTCAGAAAAACTCTGCAATAATCAGTGTCAGTCATCATGTCCATAAGATCATCAAAGTCATCTGACCATTCGGTCATAATGGCAGCGATCAGAGAGTCCTTTGTCCCAGTCAGAGACCAAGAAGAATAATGATCACCGCCATCATTAAATGATGCTGTGATGTTATATTTGTATTTCATCTTTGCTTCAAAAGTCTTCACTTCGGCTTCATTCGCCCACATTGAATCAATGGTGACTGTAATAGGCTTCTCTTTCATTTAAAAGTCCCTTTCTGTTAAACAAACTTAATCATTCTTTTTCCAAAGATTGGAAGCTTTCTCCATCTGTTTGCAAGTATCTTCATATTCTTTGTACCAACTTTGAATCTTCTCTTGGAGTTCTGTTAGATCATTGTAATAGTATTCAACTTCATTAGCACCGGAGGAATGACCAAGTTCCCATGCTGTTTCAAAAATCATTTTCCTAATAGGAAGCGGAAGACTTCCATAAGTGATCTCATTGAAAAGTTTTTCTTTTTCATCATGTTCTCTTTCAAGACGAGCTTTAAGAATAGGATTCATATTCATTCCTTTCAACTAATTTGACTTGTTTAGTAAATATTTGATGAAGAAAACTCCGAAATTCATTCTGGGATTCTTTGGACCATTCAAATTTTTCTGTAATGATTGATTTTGCTGCTTTAAATAAATCCATACGATTAGGTTTTATAAAAGATGATTTAGCAATCTCATAAAATGCAACTCCGTCACAAGTAGTATCATTGGTAAATTTATGAAGGAAAATACGAAAAGTTTGATTATGATTATAATACTTAAGAGTAAGTATTATTTGATCATTATTTGTTTGAATAATAAAAATTTTCATTATCTCACCTTTGCGACAAGGAATTCTCTGTCACCGAACCTGAGGCCGGATGTAAGCATTTCGATTTTTTCATTGTGAAGAGCTGCAAACTTTTCAGCCAACTTAATTGCATATAGTCTTCCTTCTTGGAAGGTTGAAAATGTTTTATCAGTGATTCTTCGTCCAAAAACCGGGCCTTTGCGATTAATTGAGTAGATAGTGTACTTATCCATGGTGTGTTCCTTTCAATTGTTGATATTAAAATATAACATAATGTCTGAAAAAGTAAACCTCAGAACATAAAAAGTTCTATAACTGCAAGAATTTGAAAATGTTGATTAAAGCGAAGGTAAAGAGCTTCTTCTGCTTCTTTTTCAGATGCGGTGGAAAGAGGAATAATGATTTCGCTTGAACCATTGTCAGGATGGTGGAATGAAACTCTATAGAGATGAACTGTCATTTTCTTTTCCTTTCAATTGTTGATATTAAAATATAACATATTGTCTGAAAAAGTAAACACAAAAAGAAGAGGATCAAGGGTATCGAACCCCATGTAGAACTTGTTAGTTCCCGCCTGGCTCCGTGGACCTTGGAGGTGAGTCTGCTCGTATCATTCTCTTTCCATCCTTCATCCAGTCTTCATATACGAGATGAAAACTTTCAAAAAGGTGTCCTTGAAGGGATCCTCATAAAAAGATCGGAGAGAACCTTCTCGCATATGGTCGAATCATTCCGCTCTCATAAAATGGCGGACGTCACGGTCTCTAAACTCTGGCTTGAATAGAATCTCCAAAACCAACGGAGACATGCGATATTTTCTCTTAATCACCTTCCAGTGGCCATTCCACCTACTCAGTGAAATCCGATCCATATTTTAATATAACTTCTTGTCTGAAAAAGTAAACCTCATTTCATTCTTTGTTCCATCTGGTATTTTCTATATTCCAAAGTGGTGTCGAGATTAAAATCTTTTTGATCTTTTTCAAACTTTGACATATCTTCAATCTGATATTTGGCAATCAGTTCTTCCGCCTTGTCCAAAGCCCTTGCTAAGACTTTATCCGATACATCAGGTCTGAACTTTTTCACTTCATCATAATAACAGGCAACAGTTTCTCCACTCACCCATTCATGCGTTTTCGGAATCTCCACACCGTATTCATTTATCCGTCCGCCTTCTTTCATTGGTTCCAATTTATATTCCAAAGTTTTCGGCCCAGGATGGAAACCAATGCTCAAACGGAGGGTTGCATTATTTGCACGGCCATTGTGGCGAAACACTTCACTCAAATTGATATATTTGTAACAAGAAGCAAAATGGTTCGTATACAACCAAATCTTTTCCTTCACTGAAAATGGATTGAGGAATGTTCCAATATATGCCGAGGAAATAAACTCCGGTTTGCTGAAAGAGATTGCAGTTCCTGCACCAACACCAAAGATGCGGTATCCTCTTCTTTGCATCTCAACAATCACTCGCTTTGCTCCAGCTTCAAGTTCCGGTGTGGACCAATATGTTTCCTGAAGTTTGCCGTTGGAATAACGAGGACGTTCTTCAAGAGTGTATTCATCAAGAAAAAATTTATACTTTGGATTCTCCATTTTATTCCTCCTTCATTCGGTGATAAAAGAACCGACGGAATTTCCGTTTTGGTCAATGAGAATGACACTCTCCCAGGAGACATCAGGATTGTCGGAGATCTGATCCGCAAGTTTTCTCAGAATCCTTGCCACCTCGATATTTTTTGAATAGTTCGTATAGATCCCTCTTACATCCGCGAAAGCGGATCCTTCGGTTCTGATTTGAATTTTAACCATGTTCAGTCTTCCTCTCTCCGCCAAGAATGGTCCTTGCGGTTATAAGTCTTTTTGGTTTTGTGAATGCGGCTATAAGGACGGACGTCACCCCAAGTGCGGCGGGTAGAGAGTGCAATTTCGTCCATTTTGATCGTCATCTTTTTCATTTCCGACTCCTTTGAATTTGTTGTTTTCATATTATAATATAACACCTGGAGTCAAAAAGTAAACTTCATTTCAATTCTTTTATCAAATTTGTGATGTCTTCAATGGAGAGGTCAAATTCATCTTCGTAATGACCGGACTTCAATTTTTTGGAGAGGAACGGTACAAGGACATCCTTTCCATTTACTTTTTTCTTTCCGAGATGGTAAGTATCATACCATTTCCAAGACTTGTCTTTCAACATCTTTCTGAAGTTTTTGAGAATGTTGATGTAAGAGGAATTAATCTCCTCCGCCGTAAGATCTGAATTTGAATAGTTGGTCCAAAGGATGTAGATGAGTTCTCCGTTCCTTATTTCATATCGCCACACCTGAGAGGCGGCGGATCGGTTTCCACTACACTTTGACCGATTTTGAAGGAAAGGAAAATACTTGAGAAACGTTCCATTTGTGATTCCGCTGTTAAGTTTCCTGGTACACATCTTTTGGAAAGTGTCAAGTTTTTCAATTTTATCCATTTTTCTCTCCTTGTTGTATATTAGAATATAACACCTGGAATCAAAAAGTAAACTGAAAATAGACGGAAGGACCGATCTTTTTGACCGATCCTTCCAAAGCGCCGAAAATAATCTAATCTAATTAAGTTTCCACCTTAAGGCGGAGGACGAGGTTTGTACATGATATTCATCCTTTTCAGGCCTCCTAAGGCTGGGCAACGGTTTCCCCAATGGTTTCCACCGCTCCCTCAGCGGCCTCCTTCTGAGCCTTCTTGCGGAGGCGGTACCGACGGTTGGCTTCAGCCTTCCGGGCCTTCCGAGCGGCTTCTTTCTCCGCCTTCTCTTTTGCGGCCTTCCGAGCCTTATCCATTTGACGGCGGCAGGTCTCCTTGACCAGGTTCACCATCTGAATCTTGTCCTTCACCACCTTGAAGACGATGTCCTTGAACAGGGTGCCGTCCTCAGTGGTGACCGTGGCATGCGGGGTGTCCTCGGCGACCTTTCCTTCGAGGCTGTCTCGGATCTCCCGGAGGTGGGTCCACATATTGGCCTCGGACCGGGCTTCGATGGTGCTGTCGGCGAACTGAATGGTGAGCTTCTTCATTTTTCTTTTTCCTTTCGGTTTGGTTGGTTTGTATATTTTAATATAACAGTGAACTTCAAAAAGTAAACTCGGATTTGAAAATCTCTCTCACGGTCCAAACAAAGGTGTGACGGGTGTATTCGAAATTATCATAGATATCGAGAGTGTATTCGTTGACCCCGAAGAAAGGAGACCAGCCATCCTCTATGATAGTCGGCTGCGGCATGTCTTTGTTTTGGAACTCATACTCATTCTTTGTATGAGCGGCATCCTTTTCGATGTAAGCTCTGGCATCTTTGATTGTTTTGAACATTCCGATGAGATTGCCATTCCGATCATCAACAACGTACTTTTTCATGTCAGAGTCTCCTTTGTTGTTATTAAAATATAACATTCAAAGTCAAAAAGTAAACTGAAAAATCAGCAGTTCCGAAGATCCACTGTCACCTTTGGATTGGAGAAGGAAGAAGGATCCACACACTCAACAATCTTTTCCTCTCCTGTTTCCGGATTCACAAAGGTGATGGATCCACCTGTGCATTCCACATCCACAAGAAACCGGTCGGCATTGCGGAACTCTATTTTCCCCTTACGGTTAAGCTCAAAGGAGATTCTTTTGGGCATCCGATTTCCCAGCGGAGTACTTTCATCGGCGGAGACCTCAAGGATGGTCCCGTTGAGAAGATTCGGATCGGTTGTATCACGGATCTCCCTGATCTTGGTCCAAGCCGCGGAAACGGACTTAACAGTAATATTCTCGTCAGAGAGACCGATATTGTCAGAGATTTTGGAAGTGAGCAGAGTGATCATGGTGGGTTCCTTTCGTTTTGTTGATATTATAATATAACATCAAGTCTGAGAAAGTAAACCAAGTTATTTTACTTCTTTGAATGAAATTTTGACTTCCCTTTTATGCGGATGTTCCAAATATTTGATCAAAATGTCCGAAGTAGAGCCGATCATCTCTGCAAATGGATCACTGAGTCTTGCCTGTTCAAGAAGTTTCAAACCTTTGTCGGCGACCGCACCCCAAACATCGGCAAAAGTAGAAAAAGAAGGACCAATTTCCATCTCTTCTTCAAGAACTTTTCCGTCTTTATCTAAAAGAGAATAAGTAGTATAAATGGACCACATTTTTTTTTTCTCCCTTTGTTATGTTAGGCTTCAGCTCTTTTCAAACAGGCAGTGGACCTCTGAAAAACTTCTTCATCAGTGAGCCTCAGGATTTTGAACTTCTTATCAGGAGAGATGGCTTTAACTTGCTTTTTCCATTCACGAGCCTCTTTCATGGTGGGGAAAAGATCACAATCAAACTCCTCCGATCCCTTACAAAGATATTCATGGGTATAGAGAGAACGATTGTAAGCAGCAAGGCGACCATTCATATAAAAGCCCTGTAGAAAGTACTCATGGACGATTTTTTCGCCAGGTTTGCAATATTTGGGGTGAACTTGTTCAAGAAGAACGACGGCATAATTCATAAGGTGCCTCCATGGTTAAAGGGTTATCACATTCCTTCCTTGATCATCACTCCAAGGAAGAAAATCGTGAGGATGAGAGCCAAAGCAATAGTAGCATAGAACATGTAGGTGAGGATGAGAGCCAACATTTTAATCTCCTTGATTGTTGTTGATATTATAGTATAACATCAAGTCTGAGAAAGTAAACCTTAATTTTCATCAAAGATTTCAGGATGGTGAACCCGATATTGGTGAGCCTGCTCTTCTTTATAGATAGCGAACCCCGTTGTTCCAAAAGCGATAACGGAGATTCCGATCAAAAAAGCTCCAAACGAAAAAAACATGTCATTCTCCAATTGTTGTGGTTGATATTGGAATATAACACTTCAATTCAAAAAGTAAACCGATCTTTCAAAAAGTTCTGCCAATCAGAATCAGTACCAACCCACAGGATTTCCTTGCGAAAGCGAAATTCTTCGAATGGAATAATTGCTCCATCAAAGTAAACGCGATCTTCAATGGGATCCCACCGGCCGTCTTCAGAATCATGGCCAATCCAAGAATCATGAGGATAATTGTGATACAGACCGTTCAGAACCTCAATCTTCATTGGACGAGGATGACGGACTACACGCACAATATCTTCTTCAGTCTGTTCTCGTCTCGCCTTTCGATAAACAACTGTATAGGTTTCTCCCTGTTTGATTTCGTGAGTGACACCCTTTGTATCAGTGATCTTCATTTTTCTTTCTCCTCTTGTTGTTATATTAGAATATAACATATTGTCTAAGAAAGTAAACTAAAAAAGATCGGCCATAAATCAGACCACCGATCTTCTTTTTTCTTTGTCCGTTTACTTCTTCTTCTTCTTCAAGTTTTCGAATTGAGAGAAAGAATATTATCTGCAAAATGAGTGCAAGTCATCGGCTTGTATTGGAACTGATAAAATTCCACTTTAAGTTCATTGTGGAGTTTTTCTCCTTCTACAACTTCATATTCATCTTCATTGACAAGAATAACCTGTCCATTCATAGAAGGTGTCCGTTTGAACTTCTGGTTTTTGAAGTGTTCCTTGGCATGTTCAAAAAAATCTGCAAGTGCAGCATAAGGCGCATCAAAGATAGTGCTTCGATGTACAACTGTTCCATTTTGTTTTACAAAATACTGATAGTAATCAATAGATTCAAACATCATTTTTGTTCTCCTTTATTTAATTTGGTTGTTATTATAACATAACAGAAAATTTCAAATTGTAAACTCTATTCAAACAATTTTTTGATTTTTAGATTTTGCGTTACTTTTGTAAAGTTGTTATGAACAAGATACTCTGTGTTTCATTTTGATCTCAATTTCTTAAAATATTTTTACATTTCAGATTCAAGATATTCTTTTGTTTTTTTAATTGCATCTTCTTTTGTATATTCAAAGATTAAATCCTTTCCATGAACATCCTTTGCTTTCCAAATTTCATAAGATGCACCTATATCACTTACTTTATCTGGATATACCATCATATTAGCAATCAAATCCAAACTAAAATTCGCTTTAATGTAATCAATTACTTGCATTTTTTATTTTTACTTCTTTTCCCATACAACTTGAGTTTTTTCCACTCTATTTACTTTCAATTTACCTTCATAAAAATCTTTTGCAGCATCAATATATCCTTCTTGATATTTAGAATGACCAACATATCCAATAATAAAGACTATCGATCCAAGAAAAACAATAATAACTAATACTATTGCAATATACTTATCTTTGTCCATATTTATTTCTCCTTTTTCATGCTTATCCTTAATCCCGCTTTGCGTCAGGGTATAAGGCCTCATAGTCCTTGGCCGTGTAACAATACCAATGGAAAGCTCTTAAAGGAATTCCAATTTTATAGGCATAAAAGTCTACGAATTTTTTCTTCATTTCAATGCAGAAGTTTTCATATTTTTCTTCATTAGCTATTCTTTCTCTTTCTCTTTCCATTATTGCTTCATATTTTTCAGAAATAGCTCTTTCCTCCATTTTTTTCTTTTCTTCTTCTTTCTTAATATCTTCCTGTTTCTTCAACTCTTTTATTTGCAAAAGACCTGCAACAACATTAATTGTTATGATTTCAACAATATCTTCAAACATTTTATCTTCTGATGAAAGAACTCTACTATTATTTTCATAAAAATCTGCAAGAATTTCAAAAATAGTTTTTCCATTATAACAATAATTGAATTTTTCTTGCATAGTGTATGAGAAACCAAATAAATTAGATAGATTAGACCTAAGCTTCCATCTAAGATCACTAATATAATAATCCATATGATTTTTCCATCTTTCTTTATCTTCTTTATTCGGTTTATTTTCATAAAGATAATATTTAGTTTTATTTAAAACATCTATCAAACTCATACTTACAATAGTAGCAATCTGCGGAATAAAATCTTCAGGATTAAATTTCTTTAATTCATCTCCACTCATAAAGTTAGATACAAGTTTAATCAAAAAATTTTTTTCTATTGTAATCATCTCAATAGTTTCTATTTCTGACTTGTTCATTTTCTCTTTTTCCTTTCATTTTGTTGTTATATTAGAATATAACACCTGAAGTCAAAAAGTAAACTTCAATAAGGATGAATCTCATCAAAAATTTCATCCGCCATTGCTTTGTAAGCAGTAGGATATTCATCCTTCAGAATTTTCCAATTAGGACGGGCTTTTTCAATGTAGAAAGAAATAACCACATTATGAAATTCAGGTCCCATCTGATAGGTAACATTTCCATTTTCAGAAACTTTAGCACGGCGGTTGATCTCTTCATTAATCAAATCAATATTCATTGCTCTCATCTTTATTTTCTCCTCTCAGATTATTTGCATCACGGACCTCCTTTTTCGCCTCATCCACAAGCTTCTGAATATCATTTCGCATGGATTCCTTCACAACATCCTGAAAAATCGACGCATAATTGTGAATGAAATCCTCAATCATATCATTGAGTTTATCGGTGTTAGAAAACTTAGACACTTTTCATCTCCTTTTATTATTGATTGTTTTGATATTATAATATAACATCTCAATTCAAAAAGTAAACTTATTTCATGAGATTCATAATCTTTTCATTCATCGTTTTCAGTTCTGCAATATGAACATCATGGATCATTTTTTCAAGTTCTTCACGATTATTTGAAACAAGATCTTCGTCGTACTTTGCGCCGCAACACTTCAACATTTCAAGATCTTCGGCATCAGTGTTCAGATTGTCATTGACAATATACATAATTATCGGTTTTTTATCATTGACATCAAAGGAGATTTCAATACCAACAACAAATCCTTCTCCATAGCAATGACCAAATATATCTTCATCATTGAAAAGAGGATGTGCTTTTACAATCGTAAAAATACTGTTAAGGGTGTAAAAAACTTTTTCTCCAATATTGAATTTTGTCTTAATTTCCATAATTCCTCCTTATTATTTTTTCAAAGTCCTCCAATAAACCGATCATTTAATCTTGGATAAAATCAGTTAATAACTTACACCACGCAACTTTGCATTAAGAAAATCCAAGGTCTTCATTCGTTCAAGTTCGAGTATGTCGGAAAGAGTGATCTCTTCATTCTTATGATAGAGATAATCCAAAAACATTTTTTCAAACATTTTTCATCTCCTTTTATTTCGATATTATATTATAACATCTTAATTCAAAAAGTAAACCTTTCATTCCATCATAAGTTGTTCAACATCAATAACAACCGGATCATTAGGAAGTCTTCTTTCATTGAAATGTCTATCTCTCATAACATAATCAGATTCCGACATCCAATCTTGGATAAGTTCCTCCGCTTCGTCAAGATTCTGTTCATTAGGAACATCCATCGTCAAAGTAACCTTAACCTTCATCTTTTGTTCTCCTTAGTTTGTTTGATATTATAATATAACATAATGTCTAAGAAAGTAAACTGATCATTCACCTTTAATTTTGACTTCTACTTCCCAATCAGCATCGCATTGTTCACAGATGCAAGTCATTCTATACTTTTCATATTCTTTGCCATCATTCGGGGAAAACCAATATACATCCATACTTCCGCATTCAGGACAAAAGTCGAGATTGATTTGATCGGAAGATCTTGCAGCAGTAATCTTTGCCATATTAAGCTCCTTTTAATCAACAAGAATGTCTAAAATTTGAATAGTCGTTCCATTTGAGATTGAAGTGCGTTGTGAAAGGGATACATCCTCAATCTCAACCTCAGTAGCAGGTTCCCAACCTTCCGTTCCCTTAAAAGTAAGAAAACGAACAGGCATGTCATCAGGAAGATCTGCAACAAGTCCTTTAATATCTCTTACAGTCATTTTCTTTTCCTCTTCTATTAAGCGATTGCAAATTGTTCAAGTTCTTTTGACAAAGGATGGAGAAGATTAAAATCACCTTTTCGAACAAATCCTTTCGTGTTTTCATAAAGATGATAAAACTTATTATGAGTCATTTCGTTCCATTCCCTGAAAAGCCAGAAAGAATCATCATCATATTCCAATGCGGAAAAATAAACAGTGATACCAAGTTCTTTGTTCTCGGATTTTTCAATTTTTCCAAATGGCTTTGAAAGATCGCTTTTGCAAACCCAACATTCTTTCCCATCGATCCTGTTTTTGATAACCTTGGTGACAGCTTGTTCACGAAGAACTGGACCAATAGCCACTTCATAATTTGTCATTCCGGCTTTATGATTGACTACAAAGTTTTTTAGTGCGATACATTTCATTCTTTCTTTCTCCTTCAAAACATCAGATAGATCACTGTAGCAATGGCCAAAAAAATCAGAGCCGATTTGAAAACATTTTTGAGTTCGTTGATGAATGCTTCTTTCATTTGTGGCCTCCTTGATTTGTTGTATATTAAAATATAACAAGGAGTCTAAGAAAGTAAACTAAAAAATGGTCGCGGGAGGGGGAGTTGCACCCAAACCGACCTTCAGCTTATGAGGCTGACGAGCTACTTCTGCTACTATCCCGCAACAAAAAAGTATTAGGTTTAGGAACCTGTTGAAGGGGAATCGAATATACTGAGGAACGATCAATTCCTTACCTTCTCACCTCTATAGAGGCTCACCTAATTATGGTCTTTCCCATCCCTCGCATCAGGACTAGAAACTCGTTCTTTTTCTTCCTTGAATACGAAGACCATTTCCAGTGCCGCGGTTCAATCCACTGGCTTATTTTAATATAACACCTTTCAGTGAAAGATAAACTAAAATTTGAAATTTTTCAAACCTTCAAAAGGATTTAAAAAAGGATTTTTCTTTTTAATGAACTTCGTTTTTTCATTCCGTTCCGCCACGGCTTTCCGGCAGAGGTATCCATACCATTCATAAGCTTTTCGTTTCTCTCTCCCAAAGCCTTTCCATTCTTTATTTGTTCCTTCTGTCACATAATAATTCCCGGTCCCTCCATCAACTGCAATGATCGGGCCGAACGGGGAAGTCAAAATCACATGAAAATATGTTGTGTTGATTTTCATAAAAAGCTCCTTTGTTGATATTTTAATATAACACTCGGAGTCAAAAAGTAAACCGATCAGGCAGCCATTTTCAGACAGGTTTCAATCGTAACACCCGGATTGGCCAAATTGAAAAGCATTTTGGCAGCAGCTTCAGTCTTGGCGGTGATGATGTTCTGAATGGAATGAGAGGCGATGTAGTAGCGGTTCATGAGATGTTCTCCTTTGGTTGTGGTTGATATTATAATATAACATCTCAATTCAAAAAGTAAACCGAAATACAAAAAAAATCGGCGTTAAATGGAGGATTTGAACCTCCGTTTCCAACAATTAGCAATGTTGTTGGCGTACTACCTTATACTAATTTAACATAAAGAAAAAGATCGCAGTGCACATAAATCAGTTTCTTCTGCCGATATATTTCAATATAACAATATCTAATAGAAAATAAACCAGTTAAACTTCTTCCCAATGGAATCCAGCGGAACAACCCCAAAATCTTTCATCAGGAGCTCCACAACACGGTTCTCCTTCATCATCCCTTTCACAGAATGAGCAGCTCTTTATACAAGTTTCCTTTGGATCGGTTCCAAGTTCATCAAAAATCTTTCTATAAGACTTTCCATTGTAAATTACTATATCTCCATCCTTCACAAGTTCCCACTTCCCATTTACTTTTCTGTAAATCTTTCCATTAAATCTAAGTTCTTCCATTTTCATTCAATCCTATGTACACAATATGTTCTTTCACTTGCAAATTTTCCACAGATGAATTTCCCAACGGAAAGAGCAAAAATTCTTTCCTTATCTTCATCAAAAAGATATGGATCGGCTTTTATTTGTTCCGCTGAAAAGTTCATTGTTACCACACGATCACCAAATTTTGCCGACACTTCAAATTTCATATCTTATTTTCTCCTTAAATGTTTTCAATAAAATATTCAATATCTTCTTTGGTGGAATAAATGTCCATTTCAGCTACATTTAAAGGTCTTTCTTCAAGAAGAGAACGATACATAGCTGTAAGTTCTTTCCAGGTTTTTCCGTTTATTTCAGAAAACATAGGGCCTTCAAAGACAAGTTCATTATCAATGCATTTATTGATTGCTGCAAGAATTTCATGACCTTTCAGAATTCGTTCTTCTCGATCTGTAAAGATTTGAAATCTCACATCAGCCATAATCGATTTAACAATGAACGAAGCTCTTTCATTGGAAATCTGAATGTCTTTGACTTCATCTTTATGATTGCGAGCAAATCCAACAGAAAGATTTTGTTGGTTCCAAACTTTGAAATTCATTTTAATCCTTTCGTTATATTTTAATATAACATTTTGATTCAAAAAGTAAACAAATCTTATAAATAATTTTTTTGAATTGAAGTAATAGAATCAAAGTTGGTTGGAGCAAAGTCATGATATTTGTATTGAAAATCTTTTTAGCATATATAGGAATCTCGATCTTTCTTAATATAGTTTTATTTTTCCCTTTAATATTGCAACGAATTAAAGACTCCATCGCAGAAGAAAAGAAAAGAAAGGAAGAATGGAGAAAGTGGTAATCCTTACTTATTTCATAAATGTAGAATAGAAAGTTAAAAAGTCTGATATTTTTGATCTCATCCTTTCCTTTCCTTCTATAGTGTTTAATGTATTCCACTGAATTCTATAAACTTTATATCCTAATGAGGTTAAAACTTGATCACGTTCTACATCACTTTCTACACGTGCTTGATCGGTCCAATGTTGTTTACCATCTATCTCTAAATCAATAATACCATTTGGAGTTTTAATAACAAAATCAAGAAAATACTTTGTCACTTTCTTTTCTCTAGTATATACAATATGATTAAAATTCAAAACTTTAATAAAAAACCTTTCAGCATAACTTGTAATATTTCTTGACATCCATGGTTTTATTTTTCCTTCTGCCATTAATTTTTTTGAATTTTCAGAAAGTTTCTTTCTAGTTTTTTCTGAACAAACCTTCTTTCCATTTTGATCAAATATTTGAAAAGCTTTATATCCTAACTTATCAGAACATTCATAACAATATTGAGCTTCTGCTGCTTTTACGTAGATCTCTTTTCCACATTCTTTACAATTTATTTTATGAAGACCAATATTTTCACTTTTATATCCTTTCTTTGTATGGCATTCTTTACATAATACATTATTTGATGTTGATCTTGAATTAAATTCTTTTCCACATTCTTTACAATAATGAGTCCAAATTTTTGATTTTAATGTCTGACTAACTTTTTCTTTTGATTCTTTTGAATGAATGTGACCTTTTGCACATTTATTAGAGCAAGTCTTTCTATAATTAGAATTATTATAGTCTCTTATTCTAAGATCCAAATTATATTCTTTTCCACATTTATTGCAAATTAAAGTATATGTTTTAATTTGATTTAATGGATCATTTTTAGTTCTTTCAGCTTTAGCTTTCTTAAAAGCTTCTACTCCAAATTTTGAAACTTTTTCTACATGAACTTTAATGTTTGATTCGTAATCTGGGTTTAATTTACAAAAACGTTCGTGGGCTGATTTTGAACCTTTAGACCTGCATTCTTTATGACAATATTGACAGATAAACATTTTTACTCTTCCTTTTATTTTTCGCTATTTATATTTATTCAATTAAATAAAAAACCGATCATTTCTTTCAAATATTTTGCGAAAAATAAAAGGAAGAAAAATGATCGGTTAAAAATTGGTCTGAGTGAGAGTACTCGAAACTCCATGATTATCCAAACCCCAAATTTGGTGCCATTCCTCTTTGGCCACACTCAGATATTTACTTAAAATGGCTCCAGCAGCAGGACTCGAACCTGCGACCAAGTGGTTAACAGCCACCTACTCGTACCGACTGAGCTATGCTGGAATAAATTTGGTTATTAGTTGATGAGCTCTTTCAACTTTATCGAGAACCAACCCCGGGTATCTAACGTGGATTCTTTCTATGGAGAGGAATCACATCTCCTACTTTCCAAATCAGTCACCTTCGAACCTTACCGTCGGTTAAAAGGCCAAAGGAAGCACCTCCAAGATTCCTGTCTTCCTGTATTCAATATTTATATTATAACTTTTTTTCCTGAAATGTAAACTTTTTATTTTTACTTTTTTGTTTCTTCATCTTCTTGTTTCCCTCAATAAGCATATCAATAAAGCTTATTATTCCGCAAATAGAACCAAGGACATAAAAAAAGGTTGAAAAGACATGCCAAAATTCTTTCATTCATCATTCTCCTTATTCAATAATTTCATATGTCACAAAGGAATCAGATGGCTCAAGAGACGGATCAGCAAGATACTGGTTCCAAGCATCATCAAAACTCCAGGCTTTATAAATTCTGTAAAAATGATCATCAGAAAGATATTTTCGAAGAGTAAACTTAAAGTTCTGTTTTTTCATCTCATTCTCCTTCATTTACTGATCCAATTTCAAAATACTCAGCAATAGTAGCCAAGGCGTGGTCATAATCACCGGAAGTAGCTTCCTTGAAGAACTCATCCCAGTATTCCATCTTCTTTGCACGAGAAAGAGCTCGACGACAGATCCCAAGAAGGTTGAATACATTTCCATCAGCTCCGATAATCGCCACCTTCACACCAGTCTTTGACATTTGATTCTCCTCTTATTTTGATAATGGATCGGCCATACTTCTATGGCCGATCCAAATTTTTCTCAGTGAAGCCAATACCGAACCTTATATTCACCACGGTGAATGCGGATCAGATACCGAGGTTCCCTTTTGGACGGCCGAAGAAGGTGACCGATGTGTGCGGGGTCACCGGTGGGACAAAAGGCACAGCTGTAATATCCTCTGTGAAGCTTGGGAATATAGGTTTTCCCTTTAAGGTTGAAAAGGAATTCGAGGATTTCCCGACGGGTGGCGGTGCCTTTGGATTCGACGAAATTCATGATTTCCGACTTAATCATTTGTGACCTCCTTGATTGGTTGTTATTTTAATATAACAGAATTGTCCAAAAAGTAAACCGATCAACTGTTGAACTTTTCAACTTTATACACACCTCTGCTCTGCCGGACAAGGTAACGAGGTTCATTTTTGTTCGGAGTGAAGAGATATCCACCGCTCCAATAAGAGGTCGGACAAAGAGCGGAAGAATAATACCCACGGCTTTTCACCGGGTCGTAAGGATAGCCGTTAAGCTCTGAAATGAATTGAACGATCTCTTTTCTGCGGACTGTGCCACCTCTGGCTTGAACAAAATTCATAATAGCGGTCTTCTTCGTCATTTGTGTTCTCCATGATTTGTTGTATATTTGAATATAACACAAGTTCCGAAAAAGTAAACCGCCTTATTTGATCTCATAAATGCGAGTAATCCAGGACATCCAATGCTGCCGCTCAAATTCAATTCTGGCATCCCTTTCAGAAGGAGCTTCAATGTCCTTGGAAAAAACCGTGGTGAGGCCATAGACTCGTTTGTAGGCACAAATGTGAAACTTCTTCATGGCGGAATCCTTTCAGTTGTTGTCGGTTGATATTAGAATATAACAATGGAATTCAAAAAGTAAACCAAAAAAAGGGGCCGAAGCCCCAATTTTTTATCGGTTCACCCCAACCGAGTTCGGACGGTCCGTCGGACCAAGTTTAACCAACCGATAAACCATCGGACCGATCCGAAAATCATAATGATATATCACCGACGGCTTTTCGGACTCTTTGGCCAACCAAAGATCATAAAGGGCACTGATGGCCTTTTTAAAGCCGATAATCGGCTCGGTTAAGAACTCAAAGGTGTGACGGTCCGTATCAACTTTGGCAATCTGATAACGGGTGAGATTGGTGTGTTTGGCCATAATCGGTTTCTCCTTTATTTATTGGTGGTGGTTTATATTATAATATAACAGAAGGTCCGAATCTGTAAACCGAAAAATAAAAAAGGATCGGTCTTTTTCAGACCGATCCTTCTGATTTATTGGAGTGTGTTTCAAGCTTCCTGAGGGAGATTGGCTTCAACGGCGGTATTTTCCTCGGTGGCCGCCTTAAGGGCTTCAGCAGCCGCTTTCTTCCGAGCCCGATACCGACGGTCAGCCTCCCGCTTCTTGGCCTTCCGAGCCTCAGCCTTGGCAGCAGCCTCCTTTGCGGCCTTCCGGGCCTTTTCGACCTGGCGACGGCAGGTCTCCTTGACCAGGTTCACCATTTCCACCTTTCCCTTGGAATTGAGGCGGAAAACGATGTCCTTAAAAACGGTACCGTCTTCGGTGGTGACGATGGCATGGTCCGGGCATTCCTTCTGGGTCTCTCCGTCCTCCACCTTGAATCCGACCTGGTGATCCCGAATGTCCCGGAGGTGGGTCCACATATTGGCCTCGGACCGGGCTTCGATGGTGCTGTCGGCGAACTGAATGGTGAGCTTTTTCATGGTGTGTTCCTTTCGTTTGGTTGTTGGTTGATATTATAATATAACAGGATTGTCTGAAAAGTAAACCTTAAAAATTGTCCTCTTCAGATTTGACTTCGAACTTGATACCGAACTTCTTTTCCAGGAAGGCCTTCACTTCATTTGCCTCCTTCTTTTTGCCATAGCCCTGTCCGGCCCAAGGAGAAGTTTCAAAAGCCCGGAAGCCTTCGGAACGATTAAGAGTGGGAAGTTCAACAGGTTCAATGACGTAGAATTTCATGGTAATGTTCCTTTCGTTTTGTTGATATTATAATATAACATCCAAAGTCAAATTGTAAACCGAATTCTCAGATATTCACTTTTCCTTTGAAGTAAATGCAGAAACATTTCCCAGGCCCTTCAAAGCTGGAAGGAATGTTAATCCAATTGGATTCAAAGCAGTTGGCGAGTTCACAATACTGAAGGTTCTTCTTGAAGAGGCCTTCCGCCCTGGTAAGGAAACGTTTCATGAGAGGAGACTTCTGATCAAAGTTGTAATAGTTCCCGCCGCACCCACAGCGGCAGCCATGATCTCTTCCGACATAGATCTCTTCGATCTTGACATTCGAAAGCATTTCTTTCAAAGCAGGGACGGTGTCAGTAGCTTCAAAATGGATCACACCATCACAATCAGTTTTCATCTTCTTTCTCCTTACTTTCTGTTGTTCGTCTTCATCATGGTCCAAATCACAGTAGATGTGCTTACCTCTTTTCCAGAAAGTTCTTCAAGAGATGACTTGGTCCAGAAAAAATCAATAAGCACCGCTGCAATTATTGCAATGAAAATAAAGAAAGCTCCGACGTACCTTGCCATTTTCAAATCTCCTTGTTGGTTTGTTGTATATTTGAATATAACACCTGAATTCAAAAAGTAAACTAAGAAGGCCATTGAGAATTTATTCTCAATGGCCTTCAGAAAGGGTGAAATTAAAAGCTCGGATCCAAGTAGTCTTCCACCTTGTGATTGCAGATGTGGAAGGTGTCAAAACCCATGCAGGTGCGGTAAGGAGTCTTTCCAGGCTTGGCACGGCCTTTCTCATCAAAGTAACCAGCGACGTAGGAGCCATACCGAGGGCTGTTCTTTCTGGTCACCAGAACCGCCAGTTCACCGTTTGCATGTTTGAACCAAGTGAGATCATCTGCCACTTCAGTGATCTGCTGGCCGTAGCGATCAGAGCCAACAGAACGGCTGGTCCAAAATCCAACACAGGGAAAAAACCGATCCCTGAGGGTGACTCCTTTGACAATGTAACGGCCTTCTGCGTCCTGGGAGATGATGCCTTTCTTCATAGCGGTGTTCCTTTCAATTTGTTTCGGTTGATATTGTAATATAACATGCAATCTTACAGAGTAAACCAATCCACCAATGAAGAGTCCCGTTTTCCTTCCTCAGGGAGGAGCTGAAGGAACATCTCGATCTTCTTCATTTCGCCGCCTTTCAGACGTTCGTAAGAGACCCAATATCCCCAATCGGAGTCATGATTTACGATATTCCTCCTATTCTCAGAAGGAAGGATCGCATGGAACATAATACTCTTACACTGATCGATGGTACCGAAAAAGATCGGATGAGAAACATTGTCAGTTTCTTCTTTAACGAGAATTACGGCTTTTTGTTCAGCGGTGTCAGCCATGATGAAAATCTCCTTTTCTGTTGTTGTTGATATTTGAATATAACATCGGTTCATCAAAAGTAAACCAAAAAACAAATTTTTTCTAAAAAGATCAAAATTTGTTTACTTTCTTTGACTTTATGTTATATTCAAATATCAACCAATCGATCAAGGAGGAACTTCGATCGCTGCCGACCCAGAGGGGCGGGTAAAAGTGTCTTAAGACTTGAATAAGAATTTTTTCACAAAGGGCGGTTTACTTTTTGACTCTTGGTGTTATATTATAATATCAACCAACAACTAAACGAAAGGAACACCGCTATGAAGAAGCTGCCCTTTGAACTGAAAGTCGGAATGGATTTCACCCTCAGCGCAGGATCTGACTGCTATACTTGGCGGATCATTGAAGTTGACAAGAACGGCAAAGGCTTTACCGCCGCCCAGTACTCCCCGAGGAATAAGGCCGTTTGGCCGGCTCAGGATTGGGTCTTTGAAGATGATAACGGGCGGCCGTTGCTCAACTCCAATATCATGCATGCCAAATACGGATACGGCCGCTGGGTGATGGACAAACACTCGTTCTACATCGGCGAGGTCAAAGAACGAATCTATCCGGGCTTCGGTAAGCGGTACTATTACCAAGATCCCTCCTTCTAAACCGATCCAAAAACTGGGAAGGAACCTCCTTCCTAGTTTACTTTTTGACATTTTCTGTTATATTTTAATATCAACCAGAGAATCAAGGAGAACTTAATTCCTGTTTACCCAAAGGGGTGGGGAAAAGTGTCTTAAGACTTGATGTGAAAGTAACATCAAAAGAGAAAAAGTAAACTTTGATCGTTCTTCAATCAAAAGAAAATTTTGCATAAATTTTTGTCTTTTCTTTGATTTTTGGTTTACTTTTCACTTTTGTATGTTATATTTTAATATGCCTTGCATCTTCATTTTTTCTTCGTCCGAAATGAAAGATCAAAGAAAAAATCAAAGATCAAAAAAGAAAAAATTAGAATAATAAAGGTTTGGATCAGGATCCAAACCTTATTTTATTCAATGAAAGATTATTGAAAAATCTCAATATGGGTGGACTTCATCAAACCATTCGTCCATCAACATTTTATATGCAGCGGGAAATCTGATTTTGTATTCCTGAACAGGAGTGTTCTTTCCGATATAAAAGAAACTTTCTTTATCTCCTTCAGTATGCATCCAATATCCTGACTGAAGTTGAATGAATTTGGTAGCAAGGTAATCCTGAAATTTTAATTCAAATTTATCCATTTTGAAAAGTCTCCTTAACTGATTTTGTTATATTGAAATATAACACCTGAATTCAAAAAGTAAACTTTCAATCCAACATTCTGTTTTCATATTCCTGAATATCTTTCAAAGAAATCCATTCAGGTTTTTCTGTAACATCAAAGGAGAACCAAAGTTTTTTCATCAAACCGATATGAGCCTGAATGGTTCTTCCCCAAAGATATTTGACATTTCGATGTCCTGCACCAAAAAAGTATTCGCAATCAGAACGAAGACGATCAAGAAGCTGATAACGAAACTTTACATCCTGTTTAAGAGGATCAAACTCAAATTCATCATTGAAATGATATGAACACATTTTCATTTCTCCTTAATTTATTTTGTTGTTATTTGAATATAACATTGCGAAGTTGAAAATAAACTTACATCTTCAATTTTGAAGTCAAAGTCTAGAATTTGAAGTCAAAGTCTAGAATTTGAAGTCCGCCTAGCCTATTTTGAATTTGATTCAGAAACGACTATATTAAAAAGGCTTCCGCTGTTTTGATGATTGAAATGATTTAAGAATGAAAGGAGGTGAACTCTTAAATCTATCAGGCCAACAACAACCCTATTCAATCATCAAAACAGCGGAAGCCAACTCATAGAAAGGAACGGAGTTGAGCATCTCCGTTTAATGATTCTTTTTACTCACCGGCGGCGACAGCCAGCTCCTGCGTATCCGCCAGAACATCCGCCATCTCAGCAACGGTGGCACCGGACGGGGCGACCTCACCCTTCACCTTCTTGGCAGTCTTCGCCTTTACGGTCTTCTTCTCGCCCTTAGTCGGACGAACTCGATTGGTCTCCTTGACTGCATTCGGCATCTCGATCTTCCCCTTGGAATTGCGACGGAAAGTAATATCCTTAAACGGATTCCCGTCGGCATCAGTGACAACAGCACGAACACCGGCCTTCAGCTGTTCATCAGTGATTTCATCCCGAACCTTCCGCAGTGCATTCCACATTGCGCACTCGGACTTCACATCAGTGACAGTGGTTTCGGTACCCTTGGTAAGAGTGATCTTGAGCATCTTCATTTTGTTTTTCTCCTTGTATTTTTGTTTTTGTTTAGAGGTTATTTCAATATAACCTTTATTTTTGAAAAGTAAACCTTTTAGATTTCAATTTCTTCATTGTTCCAAACTGCGCCGTAATTTCCATCGGTGGTCCGAAAAACATAACTGATATCATCAAGTTCATAATCCATATCTTGAGCACATTCAATCATGCTCTTCATATCTTTCTGAATTGTAAGAACTGCTTCCTCATTGGAATCAAAGATCCCAAGACAATGAGGAACAAAGTTCGATTCCAATCCAATATCCACAACGGTGACGACATATTTTTTCATTTGTTTTTCTCCTTTTGTTGTTGAAATATATTTCAATATAACAGAAATGACTGAGATGTAAACCTCAATTTTATTTAATCTCTGAAAATTCTCCAAAAAGTCCCAACTTTATCAATTGATCAAATTCATAATCATTGATCCAAAAACCACCTTCTTCTCCTCCACCATCAGTAAAAACTAAATATCCATTCCGCCTTCCTGGATCATTATTGTACACGCCTTTGCCATATCTTCGTTCTTGAATGGATGAAATCTTTGTAAGATTCAAAATTTCAGTCCACTTTTCGCCGGTATTTCCATTAGAACGATTGAACATTGCAAACTTTTTATCTTTACTGATCTTCATATCTTTTTCCTTTTGTTGAAATTGATATTTGAATATAACGGAAGAATTCAAAAAGTAAACTCTTACTCTAAGCTCTATATTATATAATATGGAATATTGGAGAAAATTTGATCAGTTTACAAAATGAATTTTGATGTTATATTTCAAAAAAGGAAGCAAAATAAGTAAATATATATAAATTTACTTTTTAAATAATTGGAGAAAAAATGGAACCGATTCATAGATACCATGAAAGATTTTTTATTGAATATAGGGATTTCAAACATACAACTGCAATCAGAGATTCTTTTGACAAATTATTGACCTATGTTCATAAAATGAGACGTGAAAAACCTTATGGCTTTCGCTTAGTATTCAAACCTTATTATAAAAAGCCCGCCGACATCACAGTTCCTTATGGATCTGAAGATTATGATGTCAATGTTCTTTTAACAGATTGGTGGACAAAAATTTCAAACCATACGATGTATTATTTGATGATTGACGAGCTGATCTTTTTTGAAGAAGATAAAAGAATTAAAGGAAAGATTTATTATTGGAATAAAGAGATTGAACTTCATTCAAAAATTCAGAAGTATTATTTTGAACCTTCTAAAAAGTTTGAAGAATCAAATCTTTTTGATAATTATATTTGGATAAATTCCAGAGACTGCTTTTATGAATTGAAAAGATTTATTGAATTAGCCGTTAATCCATCTGAAACAAATTCAATGTTATCTAAATTCGAAGCAATGGATGCTGCTGATATAAACAAATTTGTCATTACGATGAAAAAAGCAGAGCAGATGATTAAACGAATGGAAAATACTGTAGAAGAGATCAAAAGAAGAAAAGATGATTGGATGTTTGTAAAAGGGAATCTTAACCCCTTAATCAATCTTAAGGAAGTATACGAACTGTTAAAAGAAAAGTTCGTTTATCAAAAAACAAATGTGAAAGAGGTGTAAAATGAACAAAACAATTATCGGAATTGGGGCCGTTATTATTATGGCCGGAATCTCTGGGTGCACTTACAATGACATTTATTGTAATACCCAGACTTATCATGTGTATGAAGGAAGGAGAGAGGTTCCTTATGTCTTTAGGCATCCTCGTTATCCTGAAACTCATCATCTTAAACCTTTTCCGAGACATCAGCATAAATGCAAAGTGGTTGATGAATCCTGTTCAAGAATTTGCGAACAGGCGACAAAGAAAACTGCAAGAGAAACTAAACGAGTTATGAATCATAATGGTAAAATGCGTGATGCATGTCCTTGTTGTGGAAAATAATTTTTGATCCTTTGGGTGTTGTAAAATCTTTACAACACCTTTTTAGTATATTTTACTTTTCATATTTTCTTGTTATATTACTAATATAAAACATGCCCCGATAGCTCAGTTGGATAGAGCAACTGCCTTCTAAGCAGTGGGTCGTGGGTTCAAATCCCGCTCGGGGTACCATTTTTACTTTAAGGAGAAATAACATATGTTCAAAAAATTCATTTCATTTTTTCAACCGAAACAAAACAAAATTAAAGAAAAAATTCTTGAAGAAATTGACCATTATACCAACCTTTATGAAACTGCAAAAAAATATAATCTTTATACAGATTTGGCGGAATATGAAAAAATTCTTAAACTTTTGAAATCTCTCATAGACTAAGTTTATTTTCAAAATTTTCCTGTTATATTTTTAATACGGATAAATTAAAATAAGGAGAATGTGACAATGATTTTCAGAAAATATAGTGAAATTGAAAATTCTTACAATTCCAAATTTGTGAAGGTGCTCAGAGAGCAAGGTTTTGCTGATCCTTCCATTGAATATGTTTGTGAAAATAAAATTGATGGAAGCAATGTTCAGGTTTCTATTGATGAACATGGACATTTCAATTTTGGTTCTCGTTCTCAGTTTTATCCAGCTCATTCTGATTTCCAGGGATCTAAGGTTTGTTTTATTAAAGAAAGAATCAAAGACAAACTGATTAGAATGAAAGAACTCATTGCAAAGGATCAGAAAGTAATTGATATTTTGAATAAACTTGCCGGGATTGATCCTGAAAAAGAAGATATTCAGAAGAAATTTATTCTTACTGTTTATGGAGAACTTTGTGGCGGAATGTATCGTCACCCGGATGTGGAAAAGGTAAAAGGTGCAATTAAAATTCAGGGCAGAGTTGATTATCACCCTGATAATAAGTTTGTTCCCTTTGATATTGTTCTTCGCTGGCCAAATGGTTCCACTATTATGTTGTTTGATCAGGATGAAGTTGTGAAATATTGTAAAGAAGTTGATCTTCCTTATCCGATCATTTTGTTTAGAGGCACCTTTGATGAATGTCTTGAATTTCCTGTTGAATTTGTTGATAAAACTGGTAACATTCTTTGGGGTCTTCCGATTATTGAAAACAATATCTCCGAAGGTATTGTTATCAAACCTAATAAAGCCTTATTCAAAGGAAATAAAGAAAGAGTTATTCTGAAAAAGAAAGGTGAAAGATTCAAAGAACGTATTTCTAAGAATAAAGAACCTAAAGAGGTTTTACCGATGAATGATGTGGAAAAGAAGTGGTTTGATACTATTTCTGAATTCGTCACTGAATCCCGTCTGATGAGTGTTCTCAGTAAAATAGATTGTACAAAGCTAAATGATAAATGCTTTGGTATGATTCTTGGAGCCTTCCTTAAAGATCTTTGGAATGATTTCAATAAGGAATATGAACAGGATATTGAAAAAGAACTTTCTGAAAATTCTGATTTCAATTTTGACAAAGTGAGGAAGGAAGCATCCAAATATGTTTCCAAATTCATTCAGCCTCATTTCCTTAAGCTTATTGGAAGAGCTTAATGTTTACATTCTATAAAACGAATGTTATATTGTAAAAAATTAAAAGAAAGGAAATATCATGAAAGATCGTTGTGACCGTTGTGGAAAGCCGTTGAATGGATGTTCTATTATGTCGATGTTCAACACCGATATAATTTGTATGGATTGCAAAATGAAGGAGAAAAATCATCCTGATTATAAGAAAGCGGTTGAAGCTGATAATGATGCAATTAAAAATGGAAATTATAATTACAAAGGAATTTGGAGGTAATATAAAAAATGCTTAGATTTGTAATTCTTATTGGGGTGTTCTTTTTGGCGTTTTTCTTTATTTACAGAAAAATGAAGAAATCACTTTTCTTTTGGAGTAATGAGTTATCTTCGGATGACAAATTTAACGATAGGGCAGACAAACTTAAGATAGAAGGAGACAAGCTGCATGAAGACTTGAATGAAAAATCCAAACAACTTGAAAAAGAAGCAAAAGAAATCAAAAATTTGAAAAAGAAAGGTTTTTAACAAATGAGAAACAATGAAGAAGTTAATTCCGTAAAAGTTGTCGCAGTTGGCATCGCAATTCTCGTAGCACTTGTCATTGCAATTACTTTTGGTAGTGCATTTATTGGAAAGAACAACGTCCAGAACTTTCAGGTCATCCAGTCACCCACTGGAACCATTAAGATCCAGTCCGGTGGTGGTTATTATATGAAATGTTTCGACACTGTCTGGACTTATCCGAAGGTGAATCCTGTTTTCTTCTCCAATGAGGAAAAGGAATCCAAGGATCAGGATGGAGTACAGGTTGTATTCTCCAACAAAGGTAAGGGTGATATCTCCTCACAGGTTGTATATCGAATCTTTACTGACAACGTAAAGATGCTAAAGATGCATGAATACGCTCATGGCAATATTGATGTAATTGACAACCTTGTTCTGTCAAAGCTGAAGGATATTGCAATGACTCACTCTTCAAACATTACCTCTTCACAGGCAATTGAAGATCGAGAACAGCTTGCCACAAATATTCGTAAGGACTTCATTAACAATAAGGAACTCGCTGAGATGGGTATTATTGTTGAACAGTTCTCCATTACGAAGATCAATTTCGATAAGCAGACAGAAGATCTATTCAAGAAACAGCAGGAAGCAGACCTTCAGAAGAAGACAGCTGAAGCTGAAAAGCTAAACCTTCAGATGCAGAAGGAAAAGACCGTTGCTGAATATGAAAAGCAGGTTGCTGAATCAAAAGGTAAGGCAGAGGTTGAAAAGATCAAGGCTGTTACTGATGCTGAACGCCAGAAGGAACTTGCTGAAATCAAGGGAAAGCAGGAAGTTGCTGTTGCCGAACTTGAAAAGCAGAGAGCTGCAATTGAAGCAAATAAGAAACTTGAGGTCGTAGAGATTCAAAAGAAAGAGGAAAAGGCAAAGCTGGAAGTTATTCAGATTCAGTCCGAGCAAAAGGTTGCTGAAGCCAAGGCTAAGGAACAGCAGATTAAACTGTCTGGTGCAATTTCTGAAGAGCTGAAGTACCGCCTGGATGTTGAGAAGGAAACAAAGATCGGAGTAGCAAAAGCTCTTGCTGATGGCTTTGCAAAGGTTACTCTTCCGAAGACCTTCATCATGGGAAACGGTATTGATGGTGGTAAAGGTATGAATGCCATGGAGACTTTCTTCAATCTGATGAATGTTCAGAAGGCTGAAGAAATCAACAAAACCGCAAAGTAAACCTAACAAAATGAACTAAGGTCGGATTACTCCGACCTTTTTTGTGTTTACTTTTTGAAATACAGTGTTATATTAGAATATACAACAAAAGGAGAATTGAAAAATGTTCCAAGATTATCGTTTGAAAGAGCTTCTTCGAATTCATTCCAATTGTCTTGTCAAAGATTCTCTAAACAGTGAATTTATCTTTGTCAGAAAGCAGCATCTTAAATTCGGTGCAATTGGAAGAACTGTCAAATATAATGTTTACTTCAATGGAGAAAATAATTTCTTCATTTTCATTCCCTCTGCAGTTTGTTCAAAAGATACTTATGTTGAATTCAATTTTGATGACAAACTCCATAAAATTTTGGACATGAAGATGGTTGAGCATAATCCTGCAAAATGTTTCATCATGGTCATGGAAATAGAAAATGAAGAAGATGAATTGCTTATCACTGCTAAAAACATGTGGCTCAATTCAATTGACAAAAGAGAACTCCTTTTGGTTGAAAGAGCTCTTGCTGAAAAAGAAAAGGAAGATACTGATACAAAAAATTATAACGAATTTTTGAAAATCAGAGATCAAGCTGCAAAGGAGATATCAGATGTTTTGAAAAAGTACAAAATTGAACTTGGTTATTCAGCTGGTGAATATTATGTAATTCATAATGGAAATCATTTGTATTCAACTGACTTTTTCAACGAAATGGGAATGTGAAAAAATGAAATATGTTTTTATTGTTAAAAAATATAGGCCAAATGATTATGGAATTCAAATTTTGGATGTAGATAAAATCTTTTCCAATATTGATTCAGCACACGCCTATGTGATGATGCAGCCTGGAATTGATTGTGAAGAACAAACTGGATTTTATACCTGTGGAAATACTAGGTATTATAATGGATATCGAATTGAAACTTGCGAAGTAGAAGATTAAAAGGAGAAATAAATTATGAAATGGATTAAAACTATTAAGTCAGAAAATCAACCTCTTATTCTTGTTTTGGAAAGATTCAATGAAAATGTTCATGTTGAATTATTTGTTCCAATAACAATTTTTAATAAACATCCTCATCCTGTTACTGATATTTCTTTTGACATTGCATTTTATACAATTCCATTTGATGTTGATAGCATTTGCTATGCTGTAAAAAGAGTTGTAAATTATCATTTTCACTTGGAAAACGAAATGGAAATCAAAGAATTTGTCATGGATTTTATGGAAAATAATAACTATTAAAAGGAGAAGATAAAATGAAGAATGAAATGAAAAACTTCCTTTCCGCTGTCAATTTTGAAGGTCCGATTATGAACAGTGATAATGCCGTTTTTCTTTTTACCGTAAAGAATGGTGAAAAGGTCACATTGATCAAAACAGGTCTCTTTGATGGAAATGAAGAATTTATTCGTTTGAGGGTTAGTTCCACTTATGGAAAAATGGATACCAATCAGTATACCGTCATTAAACGAAATGGAGAAAGCTACAGTTGGCAAAGTGGAGGTGGGTCTCATACTTTGGTTTCTGATCAAATGAACGCAATGGCAAAATTGATTTCCGAGACCGTTGATGAAAAGATTTGTGGAAACTTTTTTCCATCAAATGTACAAGGAAAACTTTCAGAGGTTATGAAAGAAGAATTCTTCAAGAAATTTTCTGAATAAGATTTACTTTCACAATGAAGATGTTATAATATAAATATACAGAATGGAATTTAATTATTCATTCTGATGCTAATTGAAAACATATGGCCCCGTAACCGAATTGGCATAGGTACTTGACTGAGAATTCTTGGTAAAAGCAAGAATCACTGGGTCGCTAAATTGGAAACGATTTAGTAAGTAGATTCCCTAAAACGGTTAAACCTTTCAAAGAAATTTGATCGTGTAATCCCGTGCTAAATCAAAGAGTAATCTTTGTAAATGTGTAGAGAGCAGAGAGGAATCACCTAAAAGCAGTAATGCTCATGGTTATAGTGTGCTCCAGACCACAAACTGATTATTATCAGGCATGGAAACATGTAGGGGTAAGCAAAATCAAGGTTTTACGGGTTCGACTCCCGTCGGGGCTACCATTTTGATAATCAAACACTTTACATAGAAATGTGTAAAGTGTTTTCTTTTATATTAAAAAAATCTTTTAATTCTCTTAAAAAGAATTTATTATATAATATATAAACATTCAGATAAAAGCTTTGGTTGAGCTTCGAATGATGTAATTATTTCGTTCTCCTTGGTAATTACATTTTCTGAATGTTTTTTTATTATAAAGCTTGAGCGGCTTCTTCGTTTAATTCTCTTATTATCATAATAGTTTAATCTCTTAAAATTGATCTTAAATATATTTATAAGTTGTTTACTTTTTGAATAATTCTGTTATATTCAAATATAGAAAAAAGAAAGGAAACTTAAAAATGATCTCTCCGAACTTTAATATTGTTGATGTCAAAGATCAATTCAAAGCAAATCTTCCGGAATGTTTTGATATGTTTGGCAATCATTATTCTGACGAAGATGTGGAACGAATGGCAAAAAAATTGTGGGATGAATTCGGAGTTGATATCATTTGCGATGTCGAATCAGTGTTCAATGGATGTCCGGACTTTACGGATGAATATGAAAGGTCCATAGCTGTTCTGACTGAATATGTTAAAAAGCTTAAAGAGATCCATACGTTTGAAACCAACAATAATGATTATTCCATTGAACGTTATTGGGCAGATATTGTCAGGGTTGCGATGATGGAAAATGCACAGAGTCTTTTTAATGCAAAAGGACCTTGTGATTATTATGGTGAATTGATCGAAGAGGAGGATTAAAAATGGATCTTGCTGGAGCGGCTGTTCTAATTTTTTGTACGCCATTAGGTTGGATTGGTATTATGGCATTTGGCTTTTCAATGTCAATGATTATTGAAGCTTGGAAAAGAAAGTAAGTTTACTTTTCAAAAAGTAATGTTATATTAAAATATAATCGGAAAACAAAATCCGATGCTGATTGAAAAATTTTATGACGTAGTAGCCCAAGGAGAGGCAGCGGCTCAGACGCCGCCAAAGTATTGGTTATACTCCAATCTACGTCCCCAATTTACGTTATCCGATGGACAGATTGGTTTAAGTTGATCTTGAGAATTAGTTTAAGAGTGAAAACATCCTACTGGATTTAGGAAAATGCATGGTGCAAGGTCCGGCATTCTCAGTTGCGTCAAGATAGGCAAATGGTCAGCCTAAGACGAGATTAATTTTAATCAATTTTCCAACGTTGTTAGAAGTCTGCAATAGTTTAACTAAAACAGTCGGACGGGATCCGATGATTCAGATCAGATTGCAACGAATTCTGATTGCAGTTACTTAGGTTTTCTTGAATGACCAATCAGGAATCCAAACAACAATGGATTACATCACCTTTTTTTTTTTCCGAAAAAGAGTTTACTTTTTCAAGAATGAAGTTATATTAAAATATAATCGGAAAACAAAATCCGATGCTGATTGAAAATTGAAAATTTCAGGTTGGTTATAAAAATACCGATGTGATGCAAAAGATTAGCTACTTGAGAGACTGTCAGCTCAAAACAGTGGGAGACATCCTGAGATCATATCAATGGTGGTGTTGGTTAAAGTCCAATCATTGGTTCTTGTTATATTATAATCAATCCCGGAGAACTTCATCGTAAATATCCGGCAAGGTAAACCTTGAAAATGTTGAAAACGGTATTGAAATTAGATTGGTTATTGAAAAATAATCAAATCCCGGAGAACTTCATCGTAAATATCCGGCAATTGTTCAGCGATTGAAATGTTAAAAACGGTTAAGCCTGGAAATCAAAACCGGGCGATTCAATCGCCATTAAATGTGGCGATAGCTATCAGAGAACTGGAAGGTGTTTCGGTGAGATCACTGATCCTAAGGAAATGAATAGTGGCAGATAGAAGGTTATATTGATTGATTTACTTCTTCTGTTGGAAGCAGCAAAATCCGTTGTAAGAGCGGTGCCTAGATAATCACAGAGATGATTATCTAATTATTTAAAATTAAAATCAATCGAGGCAGTTGAGGAAATATAGATTCTGTCTCCCGGCTCTGATTGAGTCTGAAACTAAAGACCTCATAGATGAGGGTGATGTATTCAGCCGATGAAAAATCCGGTTAGGAGTCGCTGCAGAACTCCAAAACCTCACTTCAGAAGGAAACTGAAGGATCCGACATCCGGAAAACAAACCAAATATTAATGAGCAGTGAAAAGGACTCCAACCTTCATCTGTTGACCGTGGATTACCTGGAAGCGGTCAGTCCTCTTGGAGCTTTTATTATGAGGATTCGATTTACGGGGATGATTAAAGCCGAATGGGATTCCATCGGCCTTTTTCATTTTATAGGTTTACTTTTTGAATTCAGCTGTTATATTAAAATATAAAGAAAGCATCAAAAGGAGAATTAAAATGAAATATCTTATTCTTTCTGATTTACATATCTCTGTTGACTCTGTTACTTCTCAATTCAAACTTGAAAAATACAAAAGAATTTTAAAGAACAATTTACCTGAGAGTTATGATATCGTTCTTATTTCAGGTGATGTATTTGAACACAGAGTTCCACATTATGTAAATGTTTTTGAAACTCTGCAATACTTTTTTGATTTCAAACCGGCTGTTTTTTGTTTAGGGAATCATGAATTTGCTTATGAAGATCATGATTCTGTATTGAAAACTTACAAAGCTCAATATGAAGTTTTCAAGTCAAAATGGCCTAATGGATCGGTTTGTTGTCTTGATATTTCAGGATATTATGATTTTGATAATGCCAGAATTGTTGGAAATGTATTTTGGTATGATTGGTCTTTAAATCATTGCAGAACTTTAATGAAAGGTGAAATTGTTGATGGTTGGTTGGATGCAACTATTGAAAATTTCGATGCAATGAAAGAACATGAAAATTGTAAAAAACAAATCATGAATTCTCTTTCTGAAGAGAAGAATCATATTCTTTTGACTCACACTGTTCCTTATGAAAAGTTGAATATGTTTAGTATTGAAGAACCAAATTCTCCATACAATTCTTATTCAGGGTGTGCGGACTTTTTGAATGAGATCAAAGATAAAAACTTTAAGTTTGCATTTTGTGGTCATACTCATAAAAAAGCAAATTTAGAAGTATATGATATCAATTGTTTGAACATTGGAAATGATTATTATTTCAAAACATTCAGAATTGATTGGGCGCTTTTTGATATGGACAAAGATTTGAATATTTTTAATATTCTATTCAGTAAACAGTTTACTTTTTGAATTCAACTGTTATATTAAAATATAAACAATGAGAGGAGAATTAAAAATGGACATCGAAAAACTCTTTGACAAATGCATCAACTGCTATTCCCACGAAGGTGAATTTGAAATTGCCGGTAACACTATTACGATCTTCCGCCGCTGTTCTTATCAGGATTTTGATAATACTCCGGATGGTGAAGAACCTGAATGGATCGAAGGCGATGAAGCCGTTGGGGCCTTTGTCAATAAAGAAGAATTTTTTGGTTGGTGGCCTCAGGATCGTGATGATCTTTATGAATGCATGAAGGAAGTCCTTGAATACCTTTTGAACACCAAGGGAGTCAAATTTACATTAACCGCAAAAGTCAGAAGAATGTCTGATGAAGATGAAAAGAAAGGTGTTCGAAAGGTCAAACTTCTCAATGAGGTGAAAAAAGAATTTGATGTTGAGATCGAACAAATCAAAAATGTCAAAGTTGAATACGATGACTATGAAGATACTCTTACTTGCAAAATCATCAATTATAATGATTTTTGGAATCTGTTGGATATTGCAGAAGGCAAATGTGATGAAGCCACTATCAGTGAAACTGATCCGAACAAGGATGCCCTTGAAAATATGTTCAAATACAAATATGACATTCTGTAATTAACATAAATGCTGATATAATTGCCAGTGTAGCTCAGCGGTAGAGCTGCCGAAAAGGCTAAACCAGAGATGGTGAAGGTCGGAGGTTCGAGCCCTCCCACTGGCTATTCAGCATTTTTTATAGTTTACTTTTTGAATTTTAATGTTATATTCAAATATACAACAACAATTGAGGAGATTAAAATGAAAGTTCCGCCTATTCCTTCCTTTCCTTTCAGAGTTATTGAAATGAATGCCGATAAATCCATTGGTTTGCTGACAACTGATGGATTTGGATGTCATTACATTTGGATGAATGGAAGAGCCAATGAGATCAGTGATTATGAAGTTAGAAAAGACCGGGAAAAAGCTTTGGCTTTGTTCAAAAAACTTTGTGCCGAACATGAAATCGATGAAATGAAAAGAACTGGAACCGTTTTAGCTGGATGAGGTGAAAAATGCTGAAAAAGATGAAAAAACCTGAACTTTATATCAACTATGGTGTATGGGTTTTCCTTCCTAATTCCAATGAATTGGTAAAAAGAAAAATTATTGGTATTAAGGTGGGATATACTTGGAGTTGTGATTTTTATGTTGAGTCTGTATGTATATTGAATGTCGGTTGGTTTTCACCTGAAGAAGTTTATATGACCAGAAAAGAAGCTTTCAAAGAAGGCATAAAGAAACTTCAGACCCTTTTGAAAGAAAGTCAGGATGAATTGGAATGGCAGGAAAAGAATAGAGAATATATATTGAGAGGATATAAAAATAAAGTGGGTTGCAAAACAAGAGATTTGAAAGATATGCTGGAAATTTATGATCATTTTCTGGAAAAAGTTGGAGTAGATAAAGTGGAAAGAGATCAGATCAAATTTTTCAGTTCACTTGGATTTAAGAAGGTGGAATAAAATGAAATATCAAATTCAAAAAACATTTACTCTTTTAGATTTGAATGAACATATTATCGAACATAATGAGACAAAAGATCCTATTATTTTTGATAATTTTGCAGATGTATGGGGAGCTGTTGCAGATGAAGCCTTCAAATCTTTTCAAGAAGCACAAAAGATTGACCAATATGCTGAAATGAACGGTTTTTCAAAACATGTTTTAATTAAATACAATTTAGAAAAACCTTATAAGGGGAAAATTGAAGCTAAGCTTGAAATTAAAGAAGTGCAATAAAGTTTACTTTTTGAATTCAGGTGTTATATTATAATATGAAAACAACAAATCAGAAAGAAGATTAAAATGAAAAAAGATGTAATTTTTAATGTTGATGGTATCAAGTATCTGATGGTTCCTGATGATTCAGATAATGGTGATGATGCTTGTAGAAAATGTTGTTTTTGTAAATTTGATAAAGATAATAACATTAATGGATGTAATTTGAGTTATGCTCTTCCTTGTGGATGTGCAATTAGGAAAATTCATTGGAAGAAAATTGAAGATTGAATAAAGAGGATTAAAATGAAATTCAAAGATTGGTTTCTTTCTCTCAATCCTGAAGTAATTGAAGCTAATCCATTCAAATGTATTGGATGGTGCGAAAAGTTTTTCTTTTATGTGGATAAAAATTGTCCTGTTGAAAAGCTGATTGAAGATATCAAAAACGATTGGGGACCTGCAAACTTTGATGTCGTTGAAATTGACTTCGGTTGTGATGGTGAAGATATGTGGCTCATCACCTGTAATGATGGAAAATGCGGAGTCACTACAGAATGGTGCAAATCTCAGATGGAACAGTGGAGAAAAAATGGAAAAGAAGAAAAAGAATCACTTCAAAATATGACCGTGTTTGAAATGATTTCCTCAATGACAAAGGAAGAGCGATCCAAACTTTATGAAGCCCTTCTTCATATTGATGAAGTTGGATTACTTGGAAATGGGCTTTTAAGAGATTTGTTTAGACTTATTTTGAATGAAAAATTTTGGACAAGCTATAACTTAGGAAAAGCTGAAGAAAATTAAGGAGATATATAAAATGAATAAAACTACTTTTGCTGATGAGATGAAGCGGATTGTTCCTGAGGTGAATGATTTTTTGAAAAATAAATCACTTTCTCTAAAGGATTGGAAATTGAAAAGCGGAGAACATTTATATCTTCAAAAAAATGAAAAGGCCAAAGAAGTTGAGCTTAGAATTTTTGAGAAACGTGGAAATTGGTATGCAGAACCTCGAATTGAACTTTCTATTCCATACTCAAAAATTGATCAGAAAAATTTTAACTTCCTGAAAATTGTTAGTATGGGATATAAACATATTGCGTCTTTCTATAAAGTGATGGCTGAAGATCTTTTGAAATAAGTTTACTTTTTGAATTCCTATGTTATATTCTAATATAACCAAAGGAGATTCAAATGAATAATGATAAACTGATCAAGATGTTCAAAGACCTTTCCCTTTATGAAGAATCTTTGAAACGGCATTTTCCTTCCAAAGCATATTTGAATGCAATTTCCACAATCAAAAAATTGCCCTTTGATATTACTGATGTTGAACAGGTCAAAGGGCTTTCTGGTTTTGGAAAGGGCCTTATTGAAAAAGTTGAATCTTTCTTGAAAACAGGGAGCTTTAAACGATATGAAGAATTCAAAAGATCAGATTTTGCCAAACTTATTGAGATTTCAAACATTAAAGGAATTGGAGTCAATAAAGCGAAAGAGCTCGCGGCAGCTGGAATCAAAAGTCTTGAAGAGCTTAAAGAAGCGGTTAAAGAACTTAATATTGGGGATATGATTGGAACCTCCGCAGTTAAGTATATCAACTCTATCAAAGTTGGTCTTCAGTTTGAAGCTCATACTGAAAAGACCAGAATGACCATTCAAGAACATGATGAGATTGCTGATCCTATTATTGTAGATTTGCTCAGGAAACATGCAAATATTCTTGTTTCCTTCGCGGGCTCTAGAAGGCGGTGGAACCAGCTTGATCAGAATTACACCGTAGGCGATATCGACATCATTATAGGTGTTCCGGAAAGTGAATTGAATACCTTTTATAAGAATCTTCCCCAGTATCTTGATGAAGTTGTTATGAATGGCCAGACCAAAGTTTCCGGAATTAAGAACAAAAGACAGATTGACTTCAGAATTGTCAACAGAGATAATTATGGTGCACTGCTTCTCCATGCAACCGGCCCTATGAATTGGAATATCAAACTCAGAAAAATTGCGATCAGCAAAAATATGATTCTCAATGAGTATGGACTTTTTGAAAGAGATACAAGAAAACTTATTGCATCCACTGAAGAAGATATTGTATACACTTTGATCGGCACCTATATCCCAGCTGATAGAAGGGATAATTTTTGAGTTTACTTTTTGAATTGAAGTGTTATATTAAAATAACAACAACAATTTAAGGAGAATTAAAATGAACTATGTAGTGATTCACAAAACTCCGCTGAATGAAAATGCTGAAGTTTTCGGACCTTTTGGAAATATCGCAGATGCCAAATCTTGGATGGCACAGGATCTTGGTGATACCGTTGAAGCTTTTGAAAACCGCGGGGAAAAAGTTAAAGATTTTTGGATCGATGGTGAAACCAATGACGGAAAATTTGCAAACTGTGGAATTGAAAATACAAATGAAACCTGGGAAATTGCTGAATTTTTTGGAAGGTAAGTTTACTTTTTGAATTCAGGTGTTATATTAAAATAACAACCACAACAATCCAAGGAGACCAAAAATGAAAAATTTTTCCGTGATCTACACCCCCGAATCTGGACATCTTGAAGCCTTCGGACCGTTCAAAACTCTTGCTGATGCCAAATCCTGGATGGCTCAGGACTTTAATGACAATTGTGAAGTCGCCAAAAAGTCCGGGGTTGATCCTCAGTGGACTTGGAATGAAAGGACTTCAAAATGTCTCGGCTCTTGCAAAATTGAAGGCCTTGGCACCTGGGAAATTGCCGAACTTACGAAATAAGGAGATCAAAAAATGTTTTATATTGTTGATATCTATTCCTATTATACTTATGATGAACGGGAATATGCTATCACAGTTTTGGCTATGGCTAAAACTAAAGAGGAAATCATCAAATTTGCAAAGCAAATCGATCAGGATCAAGAGTTTTCTAATTACTTTGGTTATTGCCATAATGTAGGGGTCTATTACAGCAAAGACCTTATTCCGCCTTATAAATTCAAGGATATGAAACAGTGGTGTTCCTTCAACGACATTGCTTAAAGAATGCGGTTTACTTTTTGAATTCAGGTGTTATATTCAAATATCAACAATAAGGAGATTGAAAATGAATAAGCTTTCTAAAATCGTTGAGATTCTGAACAATGATGAAGATACCGTCATTCTGAAAGTCAAGGACAACAAAAAAATTGAACTTCTTTCTATCGGTTGTTTCAATGGAAATGAAGATATGATCATTGTTTCCAAACATACCAATTTTCATGATGGCCTTGCATTCAGATTGGTTTATAAGGATGGGACCACTTTCTCCTTCACTGACAATACTCTTGTCAGTTCAAACATCAAAGCAATGAAGAAAAACATTATCCAATCCGTTGTATTTGACTTCGGTATTCCGGTTGAAGATTCCACTTATTATGAACTTCTGAAACAGTTTAATTACATTAAAAGTTTGAAAGATGATTTGAATACCCCTCATACCTTTGAGATCTGTGGTTTTGACAAGACCAATATGGTCCTCAGAAAAGAGGGAGCTTTGATGGGCCACATTTCCTATGATGAAGCCATGAAATATCTTGAAAAGCGATATAAGATCGTTTCTAATATTCACAGCAATTCCAAACAGACCGGATGTGATATTTATACGATTAAAACTGGAAAAAAAGATTGATTATAAAGGAGAGAAAACATGAAAAGATTTTTCTATGTACTTTCTGAATCTTGGTATGAGGACAATTATGAGGAAGGTCAGATTGGTCCGTTTAATGAAACCAAACTTGAAAGTGGAACAAAAGATACACTTGAAGAAGTTTTGACTTGGCTGAAAAATAATTACGGTGAAGAATATCCTCTTGAAATTATTGAAGATAACCAAATTGTTTGTCCGGTTGCCATGAGGACGAATGGTCACTATGGGTTTGAAAAAGCAACCGATGAAGAAATTGAACAATGGAAAGCCGGGAAGATCAATCTTTACAGCGTGGAATATCTGTTGAAGATCTATAAAATTGACCCTGTCACTGAAGAAGAACTTGCATCAAAACTGAATGCTTAAGTTTACTTTTTGAATTCCTGTGTTATATTAAAATACAGAAAAACAACCAAGGAGATTAAAACATGAATGCTGCTGAACTGCAAAATTTTCTTCGGGCTCTGAATTGTATGAGCGATCTTGATTTTATGGATATGTACGCTGATCTTGGCTTCAAAGGTCAGTATGCAATGGAAAAATTTGAGACCATGAGATCAAACTTTATCCGTTGGGCTTGTGAAATTGATGAAGCCACTTTGAACAAAATCATTGAATGGATTAAGATTCATCGAGGATAAGTTTACTTTTTGAATTCAGGTGTTATATTTCAATATAACAACAACGGAGGATATTATGGAAGAAAGCATCGTTTGCAAATTCAAAAATTATCTTGTTGAAGGCGAGGTTGCCATTCTTGATTGGTATGACATTCTTGGAACGATCGGAATGCATAACTTTGAAGTTGGCGAAGATTTTGATTTCGAAGATAAAAAACGAATCATTCATCTTCTGAATGATGGTGGATTTGGTGCAAAAGATATTCTTGCAGCACAGCTTTCAATATTCAAGGTTTATGAACATGGAGCAAAAGTTTTTTGGAAGCATCTTTGTTTGAATGCCAAAGAGCCTGAGAAAAAAATTCCTGAAAAAATCAAAAAGGCTTTCTACTTTGAATTTGAAGAATAATTAAAAGGACTTAAAAATGATTAAAGTTGATGAAGAAAATTTGGCGATCACGGATGGAAAAAAGACTTTGTATTATGAATTTTCCAGGGAGCATTTTACCGTGGATGATATCGTAACTGGTAATGATTATACCATTGATGATTCTTTGGATCACATTGTTGAAAAGGTGGAAGATTATTATGAGGAATTTGAGGATGGTATTGAAGACTCTCTTCCTGAAGAAGAACGAATGATTTTAAATGAAGTTGATAAAATTTTGAATGGAGAAAAACGTACTTACTCCAAAGAGGACAAGATTTCCATCTTAAAATCAATTGTTAATCATTGCAAAAATCAAAAGATGCCAAGCAAAAGAACAATTGAAAATGCTATCACAGATTGGCTTAATGAAAGACATGGCATCAATCTTTTCGATAACAAGCTTCTTGAAATGGAATTTTAAGTTTACTTTTTGAATTCAGGTGTTATATTAAAATAACAACCAAAACAAACTAAGGAGAATAAAAATGAGTCAGTATACCCGCCTTGCTTCCAATGATGATCAGGAATCTGTTATTCAGACAATTGAACGGTGGGCTAAGAGGATTGGCAAACCGATCTGTGGAGCCGACCTCATCGGTAAGTATCATGATACCGTGATCCTCGATCTTTCCTATCAAGGCTGTGAGATTTATGTCCATGCCAACGGTTGGAATGATACCGATCATGGATATCCGGGAGTCACTTGCAAAGATGTTCACATTACCGGCCCGGATCAGTTTGAAACTTTTAAAGCCGCCGCTCTTGGAACAGTCTGACAAATAAAAGACAATAAATGAACCGTTATATTAGAAAAATGAATATTACGGTTCATTTTTAATCTCTTAATAGAATAAGTTTACTTTTCATTTTCTTAAGTTATATTTTAATATGATGAAAGAAAAACCTATAATGAAAGGATGAAACATGGCTGAACAGAAACTGAAGCGAGCGGATTTTTTTGAATTTGTTGGAAAAAATTGCAAAAATGAAAAAACCTTTGAACTTACCTATACGAAGTTGAACGGGGAACTGCGTAAAGCAGTTGGTAAACTTCATGATGCAGTCGCCGATCAACTTGTCAAAGGGACAGGCTTCAATCGTCAGAAGAAGATGGATCTTTGGAAAGTTTTTCAGTATTTTGATGTCAATTCCAAAGCATATCGTTCCGCCAGGTTGGAAAATATCATTGATGTCAAAGTTGATGATGTGTTATACACCCTTGAAGATTAACAAAACATGAGGAGATATAAAACTATGTCAAGAAAAGCAAATTCATTCCACTGTTGGTTTAACGAAGATTCCCGTACCTTCGCAAAGACTCTTAACATTCCTGCAAAGGCGATTAAGGAAGCTGGGTTCAATACAAAGTTTCCGATCTACATTCAGGAGATCCATGAAAATCATATTGGTCTGACCCAGGATGGATCAGCTGATTCCATTGTTGGTATGGTCAATGGTTGGAAACAGCCGAATGGAACAAAGGCATACCGAATTGGTGCTCAGAAACGTTTTGATTATAACACAGACTCAGCAATGGTAATTCCCTATAAGGATGAGAATTACATTGACATTGTCGGTGTGAGTTTCTTTGGTTGATCATACAAAGCCTCCTGGTAGGGTTGTGGTTGGCCTGATAGATTTATCCATTCCTCCTTGTGGAACTTCTTCCCAGGAGGCTTTTTTGTTTAGTTTACTTTTTGAAATCAAGTGTTATATTTTAATATAAAATAATTGAAAATTAAAGGAGACAAATATATGAGCCGCATCCAAGAACTTGAAGCTGAAATCCGTCATCACAATGATCTTTATTGGAATGGAAAAGATCTTGAAATTTCTGATATTGAATATGATGCTCTTTGTCGAGAACTTGCTGAGCTTGATCCTGACAATGAGCTTATTCTGAATTTTGGAAAGAAAGATTTGACTGGAAACGAAAAGCTTATCAAGCACTCCAAAAAGATGTTGAGTCTTGGAAAGATTTATTCCAAAGAAGACCTGCTTAAATGGGTTAAAAAAGTTTCCAGAACCAATCAAGAAGAATTTCTTATTCAGCCGAAATATGATGGAATGTCCGGACTTTTGGAAAATGGGACTCTTAGTTCACGTGGTGATGGTGAATATGGTCAGGATTATACTGATAAACTGAAGTTGATTGAATTTGATACTGATAAGAAGATTGATCCAAGTCGTGATAGTCTACTTGGAGAGATTATAATCAAAAACAGTTATTTCAAAAGCATCTTTGGTGAAGTGAAGTCAAAATCTGGTATTCCGTTTAAGAATCAACGAAACGGAATTGCCGGTATTCTTGGAACCGATGATGTGGACTTCTATTACAATCAGGGTGCGAAAATTACTTTTGTTGATTACGACAAAGAATCCACTACTACAAATTGCTTCCACTTTTCTGAAGCATGGGATGCTGTTGTAGATCACATTCTTAAGAATACTGATTATCCTCTTGATGGTATCGTGATTAAGCTCAAAGATCAAGCATATGCCGAATCTCTTGGATATACTACTCATCATCCTCGTGGAGCTGTAGCATTCAAATTTACAAATCAGACTGCTGTATCAAAACTTATTGATGTTGAGTGGGGAATGGGAAAACAGCAGATTTCAGCTGTTGGTGTTATTGAGCCTGTTGAAATTTCTGGAACTACTATTCGAAGAGTTAAGCTTCAGCTTACAAAGCCAAAGAGTTCCGCTGTTGAAACTTGTCTGATTGATGGAAGCCTTCAGATAGGTGATACGGTGGTAGTTGAACGCGCTGGAGATATTATTCCTCATATCATTTCCTCCAAACCAGGTGTGAATAGAAAGAGAGTTTATATTGATAAATGTCCTTTCTGTGGATCTGATACTTTCATTAATGAAACAAGTGTTCAGTGTGGAGCCTTAAATGGAAGATGCATTGAAACTGAAGTTCAGGAGCTTTATTGCTCCATCGTTACTCTTGGATTTAAGAATGTTGGTGAAGCCTATATCAGACTTATTGTTAATGATCCTAATCTTAAAGTTCGTTACATTGCCGATCTCTTTGATCTGAAGCCTGAAGATATGAAGCTGAAAGAATATGGAACTCGTAAGAAAGAAATTTTCTTTGAAGAGATTGAAAAAGCAAAAAAGAATGCAACAAAAGATATGGTTCTCGCTTCAATGAATATTCCTACTGTTGGAAAAACTGTATCAAAAATTATTGTAGAGAACTTCAACTGGGAAGATGTTATTGAAGGAAGATTTGATTCTCACGATTATGAAAAAGTCGATGGAATTGGACATATAATTGCCGATTCACTTGAAACATACTTAGGTCCTGGATCTTGGGCCACTGACAATCTTCGTAGAATGTCCGCAATATTTTCATTCAAGAAAGTTGAAAAGAAATCTGAAAATTCAAATGGAATGACAATTTGTTTCACAGGAAAAATGGAAAATAAAAGATCAGTTATGGAACAGATTGCAAAAGATCGTGGATTCACTCCTATGGATCATGTTGATAAGAATCTTTCCATTTTGGTTTGTGCAGATCCTAACAGTGGTTCCGGAAAACTTCAGAAGGCTGCTAAGTACGGAACAAGAATCATTTCTGAAAAAGATTTCATGGATGGAAAATATTAAATTTACTTTTTGAATTTTGATGTTATATTAAAATATCTTCAAAAATAAATTAACAAGGAGAAAACAAGATGAAATGTCCAAAATGCGGAACTGTACTTCAGGAAACGGAAAACGGAGAATATGTATGTAAACCAAGTTGTGGAATGATTTATTCTGAAAAAGAATTGAAAGATATTCAGGATATTGAAGTTCTTAAAGAAGACATGAAGATTAAAAAAGAAGTGAAAAATTCGAAATAAAAGGTTTACTTTTAAAGAAAGGAAATTATATTAAAAATAGAAGATGAGGTATGGAAACCACTGTTGGTAACAGGCCAGATTCTAAATCTTCTATAACGGAATCGGAAATTTAAAACAGAATTTATTCACCGAGTAGTCCGCCTAGTAGAAGTGTTAGCGCAAACACAACAAACGGCAATAAAGAAAATTCTGTGGTGCACCAAATAAAAAATTAAGATCAAAGGATCGGACCCAGCTAAGTCACGAGACAAACGGTGGTGTCGAATAAGTTGGATAATGAAAATTCCAATGCCTTTCTGAGCTATTTCAGTTTTGGCGATTAGGTGGGGTAGATTGGCCCCAGAAATCAGGAGACCTTGAAGTTCGAATTTTATCAAGGTCTCCTTATTATTTTTTATAGAAATAAATTATTTTGAATAAAAGAGACAAAAAAGGAAATAAAAATGGATTTTATTAGAAGATTCTTAAGAGGAGATGATATATTGTATACTAAAATATATCATAAAGTATATCAAGACTTTCATACTATTGGAGAGGTAATTGAAGAAAGGCCTGAATTAAATATTGCTAAAGTCAAATTTATTGATGTAAAGGGAAAAGAAAAAAGTTATTGGTTTCATTTATTTACAGGAATGGTTGTTAAACTTCCAAAGAAAAAAGGAGAATTTGCAACAGATGTTCCAATGGACAGTGAAAAAGCTTATGCCCTATCAGTTGAGCCTGTCCGTTTATATGATCTTGATCCAACGGCTGATATAAATTACAAGCCTGATGAAGAAAGTGAAATTGAAGAAACTGATACAGAAAGCAATCCTAATAAAAGTATAGAAAAGTTACAATAAGAATGAACATTATATTTTTAGACATGGATGGAGTAATAAACTCCGGTGAAATACAAAAAGAATGGGTAAAAAAGAATGGATTCTCTAAAGAATCTAGGGATGCATTTATCAAAAAATATTGTTTGAATACAAAATTTCCATTTTATTATATTGTTCCAGAACTTCTAAATAGATTTAATGAAATGTATTCAAAAATTCCAAATTGTAGAGTTGTTTGGTCTTCTTCCTGGAGATTAACAGCTAAAAAAGAATCAAAATTATTTGTTGAAGGCCTATACTATAAATGCGGTTTTCCTAATGGAAGTTTTATTGGTTATACTTCACATATGCCACATCTTTTAAGATATAATGAAATAGAAGATTGGATTAAAACATTTAAAGATGTTTATCAAATTGATAAATGTGCAATCATTGATGATCTTTATGAAGCATCATTAGGAGTTGATGAATTTCTCGGAATACCAATAAAATTTTTTCAGACATCTGGACATCATGGCTTAACGGAAGAAATAGCAAATAATATTGTAAAGTATTTTGAGGAGATAAATGAAAAAGATGAAAATAAATGAAGCTCTATTAATCCTATCAAGAATAATTGGTTTATTAAGCTTTTATATTTGTTTGATCATTATTATTATTTTGAAAGCATTCTTTAATTATTTTCAAAATATATCATGGTGGTTGATTTTTTCTCCAATTCTTCTTTCTCTTGGAATTGCTATATTTTTATTTTTATTCTATATAATTTTATTGATTTTTGAAAAAAGGAGATAATTAAAAATGATTGATAGAGTTCGATTGAATCATTTGAAAAAATATGTTGATTCATTAACTATAAAATATGATATGTTCTTTTCAAACCGTCAATATAAAAATGTTCATTTTAAGTCTGAAGAAGAATATTCAATAATTCAAAAAAATTTATCCACTGAAATTGAAATAAGTGAAAATGACATAACAAAAATTCTTAAAGATTGGTTTACTCAAAACTTTGAAGGAGTAATTTTTGTTGCATATGATTCTCGCTTTATCTGTATGAACTCAAGAATGCAGAGAATTGGAAAAATTCTTCTTAAAAATGCTGGAGATGAGAATCTTCATAAACATATCAAACAAAAATTTAATGATGACACAGAATTAGACTTTATTTTAGAATCGTTTGAAGATTTACCGGAAAGCATACAGAAAAAGTTTACTTTCTAAAATTATAAGTTATATTTGAAATATACCAATGAAAGTAAAAAGAAAGTGTAGGAAATGAAGAAGAGAACTGAAAGAATTGAAGTTATTAAAAGGTTTTATCTTGGCAAAGAAAAACTTGTTCATATCACTATCTATGGAAAAAATATTGATAGTGAAGATCCTTCATTTTCTTTTGAAATAAAATTTTCTAATGGAGATTTTTTATCATGGGAAACATGTTCTGAAAATCGTGGAGGATTTGAATATGATAGTCAGGAAGACGCTGTTGATGCTGCTTTGGATTTTCTCGTTGATCACGCTTCTTTTCACAAGATTAATCAAAAGGACTTGAGAAAAAAAGCTGCTTATGATGCTGATCTGTTGAATGAGTTTGATAAAAATCCTGAAGATAATATTGAAGAAATACCTGAAGATTTCAGGCTTGATATGAAAAACAACTAAAAACAAAAAATAAAGGAAAAGAAAAATGGGAAAAGGAACTTGCAATTGTAATGGAAACTGTGGAAAGTCCGTGCTTGAAAAGAAAGGCTTCTACATGGGAGTTATGGATATTGAAGTAAAATCAGGAACGATTGATAATATGCAAGTTATTGATGAATTTAGAATTTTTAATGATAAATTTGTCAATTCTCCTGAGCTTGCGCTGCTGCTTGCATTCGATGAAAAAAATGAACGATGGAAGACTGATCCGAAAAACATTCTTAAAGATGTAACATATGATCCTGTTGAAAAGGAATGGAAGAGAACAATTCTTGAAACTACCAATGGTCATACGCCTTCTGAAAAACAGCGTAAGAAATGGGAACGTGGAGAATATGTTCTGAATCTTATCACCGAGTATGTTCAGATCATGGAAACCAATCTTGTTGGAAATGATAAACTTGTTCAGAAGGCAATCTCCAATTGGCGAGAAAAAACTTCTAACGTTAAAGCTTAACCATAATTTCAATTATTATAATAACAAAGGTTTGGTACTTTTGCTTAAGTGAGCAAAAGGCCTTTGTTATTTTTAAAGAATGATACGAAGTTGACCCGTTGTTTCAAGATGAGGAATTTTTTCTGATTTCCATGAGTTCAATAAAATAAGTTCATATCTTTTTGAAAATTTAGGAAGAATTCTTCCGGTAAATACTGAAGACATTTTTGTAATATAAATGATTACAGATGTTTCCTTTTTGATAACATTAAGATCAAGCTTTTCTACAAGTAACTTTATAAATTCTTGAGCAATAAATGTATCATGTCCAATTCCTCTGAAGAATTTCTTTGATGTGAAAAGATCAATATTATTATATGTTCCTTGGAAATCTTTGTCAATATACTTTGGATTGACACTATAAGCTTCCATAATAATATCATTTAATTCTTGATTAAACTGATTTAACATATAAATACCATAAAATTTATCTTATACAAAGTTTATTTATTTCAAAAAGATGTTATATTCTAATATGAAGAATTTGAAATAAGAAAGGATAACGATGTCGCAACCTGGTTTGAATAGACTGAAGTATGAACTTATTCCGAGAATGAAAAGGAAATGTCTTCAGGATCGTGGAATGACTTATCGAATTGCAGCAGTTGCTTTTACTAAAAAAGGCAACTTTATTGATATTCGATACAATAATCATCGTATGTACATGTCCCATAGAAAAGGAGCTGGGCTTCATGCTGAACAAGATTTGATTCATCTTTATGGGAATAAAATTGATACGATTTATATTTTGAGAGTTGGAGGAACTGGAAATTATCTTCCTATCCATCCATGCAAAACCTGTGCCGAAATTGCAAGAAAAAGAGGAATAAAAATTATTCCCCTTCATGAGGAAATTGATTTGATAAAGGAATAAAATTATGGATTTACCAATAATTTATTGGATTGTTCTTGGAAGTTATCTTATTGGAGCTTTGATCTTTTTAGCAATCATTGAAAGAAAATTTAACAAAGATGGAAACAAAGATACTTTTATTAGAAAACAACAAGCTGATTCTGGTATGATTATTTGTTCCATACTTTGGCTTCCACTTATTCTTATTATTTTTTCATACATATTTACCAAAAGAATTTTTGGAGGAAATGAAAAATGAATCTTATGTGTCAGAAATGTGGAAATCATGTTAAAGAAACTATGACTACCATCAGTGTAAAATCTGAACTTGGTTTTACAATTCCTGCAACTGTTTATGAATGTGAACATTGCCATGAAGAACATATTCTTTGTCCTGAATGTGAAGGAGAAGGATGGGTGAACATTATTGATCCTCATGATTGTCCTCTTTGTAGTGGTATGGGAGTTATTTCTCTTAAACAAATTATGAAAGTGATGAATTAAAATGAATTTGATTTTAATCATTGGAGTTCCTGGCTCAGGAAAAACCACATTAGCAAAAAAGCTTCAGAAAGAAAGACTTGAAGATTATAAAATTTTTGAAGCTGATATGTTCTTTGAAAGAAACGGAAAATATGATTGGAATCCTAAACTTTTGGGAGCCGCTCATAAATGGTGTTATAATCAAGTTGAAAATGCTTTGAAAAATGGGGAGTCAGTAATTGTTTCCAATACATCTTTAATTCCTCGTGACAGAAAACCTTATATTGAACTTGCAAAGAAATATGGAGCAAATATTGAAGTATTCACTTGTGAAGGAAATTATCAAAATGTTCACAATGTGCCTAATGAAACAATCGAAAGAATGAAGCAAAAATTTGTCCCTTACTCAAAAAATGAGGAAAATTTTTGAAAAAATTCAAATTCCGGTTTACATTTTCAAAAAAGAAGTTATTTTTGAAATATAGATTGAAAGCCTTAAAAATGAAACAAAATAAGGAGATTATTAAAATGGCTGAAGTTGAATCAATGAAAGAGTCAAATGTTGGTGGAGTTTCTCAGGGTATTATCGAAAAGGTCAAGAAGACTAAAAATACTTCAATCAAGAATCTGACAGTAAAGGTCTATCATGGTGATAAGACTTCTGAAAATGTGATCAAGAATATGTGTCAGGTTTGGAAGTTTATCAAAAGTCACTATACAGAACCAGCCAACATGAAAGATGAAATCAAGGTCTTTTTCAATGGTGAGATTATGAAAGATATTCACGCGGAGAAGAAGCATTCCGGAAAGGTCTGGATGGTGGACAAAATGCAGGTTGGTAAAAATACTGTCAAGAAGTCCTGAAGCGAACCAGAAGAGAACTAGATATAGTAGAAGGAGGATCGTAAAAAATCTTCCTTCTTTTGTTGTAAAAATAAGTAGTAAAGATATGAGTAAAAATAATTCAATGTTTGATGACATAAACAAAGAACCTTCATTTCTAACAAAATGCTGGTGGAAGATTAGTAATTTTTTTGATAACTGGATTTATCCTGCACATTTTCTAAAAAACTTTTTATTTCATAATTACAATAAGGTAAAACTTCCAATGTTCAAACCTTATGAATACCTTGATATTTCAGTAAGGATGGAATTTGCAGTTTTTGAATTGATTAAAGAATTCATAGAAAAGGAACAACCTGAAAAATACATTTGTTGGTATAAAGATGAAAAAGGAGAAGACCTTGGTCATAAATATGGAGACTATGAAGGCTCAAAAATTCTTTTTCAATCTTTAAAAGGCAAATATGTTATGGATATCATTAAAGACATTTATAATTTCTACACAAAGGTTTTGCCTGAAATGGAAAAAGAAAAAGACTATCTTTTGAGTGTGTGGAGCAAATACATTTTTAATGGACATTATGTTCCTGATAAAGATAATAAAGATTTAGTTGAATGGGTTACTGATAAAACCAATTATACTTTAAAAGACTTGGAAAAAGAAAATTTGAATTGGGATATTATTTTGAAATATATTGAAAAGAAAGAAAATTTCTTTAATGATCATCTCCTCCATTCAAAAATTCATGAACAGGAAAAATTGATCAACAATCAGATTAAATACTATCTTCATTTAGCCATTGAAGTTCGTGAATATCTTTGGACTTGACCGCCTCCGGCTCCAGAAAAATTTGAGAAAATTTTCACAATAATAAAAGCTCCAATTATAGTAAATCTGAGCTCACATGCTGGCAAGCATGTTATCATATATTATTTTTTCCATTATTATTGTGTTACTTTTTTCAAGCAGATTAGAAGTTATAATAGCAAGAGTGAGGTTCTGTCAAGTCGCTTTGACCAAAAAATACACTTGGGCTTGGTCAAAATTGTGTGAAAATTTGACCAAAATATTGACCAATTCTTTGACCAAAATTTATGAGTTTACTTTTTGAAATGAAGTGTTATATTTTTAATAAATTTTAAGAAAAGAAAGGATGAAAGTAAAATGATTGTTGATGAGACTGCTGCCTATATTCTTAAGCTTGAAAATCGGATCAAAAACCTTGAAGAGCAGGCAAAAATACATGAAAAACAAATCAAAAATCTTCTTGGAGAACCTGAAGAAGTAATTGAACAAAAACAAAAGCCTGAAGAACCTATGAAAGACTTTGTATTGATGGAACGATTTGTTGAAGAGAAAGGTTGTGATAGGTGGGGAAGTTGGGGTGAAGAATACTTTATTCCATATCAATCAAAAGATGGACACGCTTTTTCTTTCAACACTCTTGAAGAAGCTCAAGAATATGTTTATGGCCATGCCGATGAATTTGAAAAGAAGGTTTATTGTCAGAACCTTGCAAATGGAAGAAAAACAAAATTGAAAAAGTTTAAGAAGTAAAAAGTTTACTTCAAGAAATATACTGTTAAATTAAAATAAACAAACATTGAAGGAGAAAATAAATTATGGGAATGTCAGCTGAAAATGATAATGTGAGTTTTGCAGAACAGCAGGAAAATTTGAAGCGAGAGGCTGCAAGAAAGGCCGCGGAGAAGAAAGTTCCGTGTTATTCAGTTCTTGGTTCCATTTATTTGAAAGACAAATGTTATCAGCTTCTTGTTGGTGAAGATAAGAAGTGGTATAAAGCTGAATGGCTGAGAAGTGAAAGAATTGATGAAAAGAATCGTTCTCCGCTGGTTGATGTTTATTCAGATGAAATCACTCCACTTACTAAAGAAGAATTTGATTATTATTTTCATGGGAAAGATGTTGTAAAAAAGAAAAAGAAGGGTTAAAATTATAAATATACAAGAAGAGAAATCTTCGTGCTGATTGAAAACTGTTTATTGGTTATTTTGTAATTGAAATTGTTATCCTATAACAGATACCAATTTTAGATGTTCTCAATTTTCCATACTTTGCAAATACCGGAAGATGAGCCTTAAAGCAAAGGTTTCCTAAAGTTGGGTAAAAGGTTTCCCTCGGTTTTGAAAATCGGGTAAAGCTAGCAAATTTTGAAATATTTGTTATAGATGAGCACCTCTTAATCGCGGAGAACAAATTAGGAGTTTTTATTTTGTCCTATTATCCTCACTGATGAACAGTTTTCCGGTCCCAGTTGATTGCAACACTGGGACTTTTTTAGTAAAAAGGGTTTACTTCATATAAAAGAATGTTACATTATAATATTCAGTTTAATCTTTAATTAGAAAAAGGAAAACATGCAGATTTATTTCAAAAGCAAAGATGGATTTGTTGATGAGCCTTTTAGCTTCAGCAAATACGGAAACAAAAAATTTCAAGTTGTTGGAGATCATTACAACACTGGAACAAATCGCTTTGGATATGAAGCGGTAAAGCAGGCGAATGAAGAGAGCGGATTGGATGTTCTGCTTTTAAATGATAAATCTGAAGTATTCATAATTAAATTTCTTGACATTCAGAAGTTCCTTTATGAACAGAAAAAGGCAAGGAAGGAACAGGAAAAGAAACAGAAAGCTTCTCAGCAAAAACTGAAAGAAATTAAATTTCATATGAATATTGCTGAGAATGATTTGAAGACCAAAGTTGAACATGTCAAAAAGTTTCTTGAAGAAAATTGCAAAGTTAAAGTTGTTCTTGAACTTCGTGGAAGAGAAGTTGGAATGAAAGATTATGCAAAAGAAGTTTGGGAAAATATAATTTCAAATTTTGCTGAATATCAAATCAGTGAAAAGAAAGAAATGGGAAATTCATATTTTGTGTTTATCACGAAGTAAAAAGAATTATTTTAATAATAAATTTTTGGTAACTCAATGCATTACCTAAGTTCGGATTGGAATAAGCCGATTGCCTGAAATGGTTGTAATGTATTAGGCATAAACTGAGTTATATACTCCGGTAGCTCAGTTGGTTATGAGCAAATGCCTTATAAGCATTGGGTCGGTGGTTCAAATCCACCCCGGAGTACCAGGATTTTTCAAAGGTGATTGTAGGAATACTTTCACCTTTTTTATTTACTTTTCAAATTTTTCTGTTATATTAGAAATATACGGAAAGGAAATCTAGATATGGACATTAAAGAATTCATTAAGAAATATAATCTTTCAGAAGAAGCTGAGGCTGATCTGAATTCAATTCTTGAAAAATGGGGAAATGATAATTTTGAATTTTTGAAAATTTTGATAAAAGATTTTGAATTCAGATCAAAATTAACTAAACCTCAAAAATTTGTTAATTGTAATGGTTGGCTTTTTGAAATGCCTGACGATATTGAAGCTTTTGAAAAATTAAAAGGAGAATAAATCATGTTTAGAAACTTTGTTAAAGAATATTTGAATGAACCTGGAAAAAACCTTGATACTCTAAAAGAAGAGTTTGGTATTTCTTATCGTATTTTCAATGCAAAGAATGGAGATCTTGTCATTCTTTCTTATTCTCAGATTGATTCTCCAAAAACCAATCCGATCGTTAGGATGTGTCGTGGATTGGTTCTTGAGATGAATACTTGGGACATTGTTTCCTATCCTTTTTATCGTTTTTACAATTTTGAAGAAGTTCCAGAAGAACGTCTGAAATTCAATTGGAAGAAAGCAATGGCTACTGAAAAAATTGATGGTTCATTGCTGGAAGTCTTTAATTACAAAGGTGAATGGCTTATTTCCACCCGTTCAATGATCGGTGGAGAAAATGCAGTTAATGCTTTGGGTACTACGGTTAATGATATTTTTGATATGGCAATTTCTCCAATGACTCGTAAGGAATTCTTTGAAAGACTTATTCCAAATATTTCTTATATTTTTGAAATTGTCAGTCCTTTCAATCAAATCGTTACTCAGTGGGATGCCGCTCATCTTTATTTGATTGGTGGAAGAAGCAAAACTTTTAATGAAGAAGAATATACTTTTATCGATCTTTATGATTTGTTTGATTCTGCAATGAAAAACATTGTTAGAATTCCTAAAGTCATTTCTCTTTATGATAAAGAATCTGATGACTTTGTTGGATTTGAAAAAATGAAGATGCTTGCGGAAACTGGAAATTCTCAGGATGAAGGTTTTGTTGTGGTGGATTTTGACAGTCTTGATAAAACTACCAATTCCTTTCCGAGAGTGAAAGTTAAAAATTCTGCTTATGTTGCTCTTCATCATTTGAGAGGTTCTTTGGAGAATGGAGCTCCGCAATATGAAAGAATTCTTACTTTGATTTACAATAAAGAAGATGCAGAAGTTCTTTCTAATCTTCCTCATATGAAGCCTTACTTTGATGAAGTCAAAGAAAAGTTTAATAAATTCCTTGAAGAGTTTAATTCTGATTTGAAATTGATTGAAGCTGAATTGAATGATCCTCAGAAATTTATTGATCATCCTGAATTGAAGAAAGATTTTGCAATGAAGATCAAAGATTCAAAATATAAGAATTTGTTTTTCTTCATGCTGAAGTCTTGTACCAAAACTTTCAATGAAATGGTTGATTATCAGATCAGCAAGTCAGTTGATGTTTTTGATAAACTTTGGGACTCTTATATTTCCAAGATGTAAGTTTACATTTATTCAAAAAGTGTTATATTAAAATATACTGATGGAAGATCGGTAGCTGATTGAAAATTTAATTGTTGTAAAAAGCTACAGTCACATGCGTGAAGGCCAGAAGCAAGGGCGAGATTGGAACACCGTAAAGCATGGATGATTGAGAAGAGACAGTGGACAGTTGCAAGTCAAGACCTCATTACAACTAAGTACGGTCATGAGGAAAATCCACCGTGGTAGGCAACTAGTGGGTGGTAATGTGGAGGTAAGATTCCAAAGTCTTATGTCCAACGGAAGACGTCGAAATCTTAGTTGACAACAATTAATTTTTTAGATGGGGCCATAACTCAGTTGGCTAGAGTAGCATCCTTTTAAGATGCGAGTCGGCGGTTCGAATCCGCCTGGCCCCACCATTTTAATTTTAAGCGGGTGTAGCATAGTGGTTTATGTCCTGTCACCCGCTTCATTTTTAGTTTACTTCATTTTTTGAAATGTTATATTGAAATATACAAAACCATAACGGAGGAAATGAAGATGGTTAAATGGACTTACGATGAAATTATTGAAACCTATGAAGCCGCTGCAAATGACATTGCTCAAATGGTTTCTAGGCTTGCAGAATACAAAGGAAAGTTTGATTTGATTTCAGACTTTACAATGGATAATATGGATCCTGTTTGTGATGCAGGTGATGCACTTGAAAAGCTGGGTGTTCTTCTTTCTTCAGTTGTGATTTATGCAAATGAGTATAAAGAGTCAAAAGAAAAAGGAGAACCGCTCGGAAAAAGAGAAACGCCTGAAGATGAGACCAAAGGAGAAGAAAATGAGCAGTAAAGTTTATATTGTTCAACTTGATACAAAAAATATCAGGACAATTCGGTCTTCTGAAATTATCCATGTTGGATCAATTATTGAAGATGAAATTTGGTTTGGTATTTTAATCAAAGGTGGAAAGGTAATTAAGGTGTTCAGATGAAGATTGAAACTTATGAAGCTTTTAAAGAAAAAATGAATTCTTATATGGATAAGATCATTGAGAAATACAAAGAAAAAGATGAAAAAGGAATTGATAAGCTTTATAATAAAATTGAAAAGCTTGAAGAAGAATTTTCTCATTGGGCCGCAAAATATGATGAAGAAGTTTTTTCTCATTGAAAGTTTACATGAAGAAAAAACGAGTTAAAATATAAATATAAAGAAAGATGCTGATTGAAAAATTTTAATCTCAGAGTTGAGGGATTGCAGTTTGCTTAATCATTTGTTTCCTTTCTTTCATTTGGTTATTATGCGGTATGAATTGCAAAGCTGAGGGTAATTCTGGAAAGCTTCCTTTTGGAGGGATTAGGCGGCGGATTAAAAAATGAAATCAGGAGTCATCCTCCTGGACGTTTAATGCGATTGAACGGACACGATATGGAGAATCAAAGCGCAAGGTGTAAGCAAGAAGATGCACCTCCTACTTATTGGGAAATATAAGGGGTTATAAAAAGGTCATTCCAAATCTTCATTTAAAGGGAGTTTGTAAATGTTAAAGTTGTTCTTCCTATTAAGTATGGGTATACACATATAAAACAACGTTGACCACCGCGGTGAAATTTGGGTGTCAAAGTAACCGTGGTTAGAAACCGAACACCCATTTTTTGTCACTAGATTTTGGTTTACTTTTTGAAATGAAGTGTTATATTTTTAATAAATCAAAAATTCAACCATGAGGAGAATTAAAAATGGGATTTTTATTGTTTATTGGTTCTATTGTTTTAGGATTGATTTCCTGGATTTTATGGGCAATTATCGCAGTTACTGTTGTGTTCGCCGCCGCAGTCATTCCTTGGTTCATATGGGACTTTTTAATGAGATGCACATTTTATAATATCATTAACTGGATTGCAAAACTTCCTTCTATCTTTGGAATCTTTTTTGGATTTGTTTTGACTTTACCGGCTGCAATCGTTTCGATTTGCATTACTTTGTGGGCATATGCAAATACTTTGTTGATTGCACTGCTTACATTTAGAGGAGATCCTGATACAACCTTTTGCCAAGAATTTGGAACAAGATGCATTGAAGCATTTGAATCTGAAGGATGTCATCATATGATTATTGCAAGATTTTATTATGAACATTGCAAATGGATTTGGGGTGGAGCTGGATTTATGCATAGCTATTTTCCGTGGCAGAGCGGATGTGGAGAAGGCCCGTTGTTTGGAGTTGGAGAAACTCTTCCGGTTCCAATGATTATCGTAAAATTGTTTTTGTTAGCCTTTCCATATCTACTGATGTTTGTCCTCCCTCTATTTCCAGTAATATGGAGCTTTAGTAGACCGGTTCTTGGAGCAATGGCAAAATTGCCTGCCATTAGTGAAAACGGTGATGGAAGAGATTAAAAGAGATATAAATAATAAAGAAAAATGTTATAATAAAATTATTGGAGAGGTGGCTGAGTTGGTTTAAGGCAGCGGTCTCGAAAACCGCCGGAGTCGCAAGGCTCCCGAGGGTTCGAATCCCTCCCTCTCCGAAAACTTTAATGGAGCAAATAAAAAAATGAAGAAAGCTTTGATTGTTTTATTGATTACAATGTCAGTTAGTTCTGTTTTAGCTCATCCTCCTCATCGTGGCTGCGGTCCTGGACGATGGTATGGTCCTCCGCCTAGACATCATTATTGGCAGGGACCATATTATAGAGGCGGTTATTATAGAAATGATGGAGTTAGATTAGCAGCTGATATAGTTGGTCTTGTTGGTGCAGGCTTATATATTTTGAATCCGCCTCGATCAGTTGTTGTTACTCCTCCAACACAAACTGTAATTCAGCAGCCTATTGTTATTGAATCTCAGCAGCCAACATATATTAAAGTTATTGGTTCCGATGGAAGAGTATACTATCAAAGAGTAACACCTGAACAAGTTGTTTCACCGCCTGTTAGAGTGATAAATTATTGACAATTGTAAAGAATGGATTCTTCCATTCTTTTTTTTTTTGTGTTTACTTTTTGAATTTTATTGTTATATTAAAATAATAAACGAAGGAGTTTGAAAAATGTCTACTTCTAAATTTCGTAAAATGAGCAAGAAACTTCATTGGGGACGTTCCAGAGATTGGGGAAAGAAAAGCGGTAAAGGAATTAAGGGAATTTCCTTTTATACTGGTTCTGATCGCGCCGCTCTGAAGAAGATTGAAGCGGAAGATTGAAATTTTAACGGTTTACTTTTTGAATTCAAGTGTTATATTAAAATATCAACCAGAGAATCAAAGAGAACCTTTAATTCCTGTTTACCCAAAGGGGTGGGGAAAAGTGTTTACATAAAACTATTAGTTTTTTGAATTAAACGGTTTACTTTTTGAATTCCACTGTTATATTATAATATCAAAAGAAAGGAAAAATTGATCGGATGTAAAGGAAAAACCCGGTTTACTTTTTGAATTCTGCTGTTATATTAAAATAACAACCACAACCAATAAGGAGATTGAAAAATGAAAGGTAACAAAGTTTGGCTCAGTTACAAAAAGTATTTTCAGACCACTGAATGCATGATCATGGTTGCTTTGGCAACTGATATGGACTGTCGGTATCATCCGAGGATTTATTTGAAGTGGCGACCGGATGATCTTTGGCATAATCATGCCGGTGGCGGATACTGGTATAAAGGTCCGGATGGCCAGAAAAATGCCATGGAGCAGGCGATGGAAATGTTCCATTCTGAATTTGATAAAGACTTCCCAATTGAGATCAATTATTCTCAGGACAATGCACTCTGCTTCGGAGGTAATTTTGATGATGAAATTACCATGAAGGAAAAGATCATTGAATGCCTTATGGTGAATTTTCCTGAGGTCAAATTTGGATTTACGAACTGATAAAAGAGGAGAATGCAATGAAACAGTACAATGTTTATTGGCGATTCAAAGGGAAAGAGTTTTTGCTGATGCCTTGGAATGTTACGAAGGTGAATGCTGATACAAAGAAAGAAGCTACTCAGCAGATCAAAAACGATCTTGAAAATATTAAAGTCATAAGAGTTGAGGAGATTTAATTATGTCCACGAGTGCAGGCGTTTTTATTAAGAATGAAGATGGGACTTATACTGGAACTGAAATTTGTAATGACGGTTATATTGAAATTGTTCGTCCTAACCGTCTTAAATCTCCTGAAGGATATGGAGCAGGGTGGTTGCTTGCAAAGTATTGGCACAACAAAGATGAGATCAAAAAATTGGCTAAAGGAAATGCCGTTCGCAATCTTGGTCAGGATTATACTGATACGGAATTTTATGATTGGCGACAGCATGGTCTTGATAAATTGACTTTCAAACAAGTCAAGAATCTTGGATATATCTACATTTACATTTTCAATGGTGATGGATGGGTTGTGATCAATACTGATTCAAAACCTTTCAAAGATCAATGTCTTATGTTGGACAGCTTCCTTGATTATAATGATCCTTGCAGATTTTATGATCATAAAAATTTTTGGAATTGAGGTTTACTTTTTGAATTCCACTGTTATATTAAAATAACAACCAATTAAGGAGTTTAATATGACAAAGAAAACAAAGATCATGAATTTCGTTGAGTCCGTTGGCGGAGTCATTGGACGAAAGGGTCTGGTCAAATTTATTGTTGAAATAAATGGAATGACCTTTGATCCGATCAAGCATCGTGGATATTACAGCTGTCATCTTCAGACCACAGGTCATAAGTGGCTTCCTTGGTGCAGCGGATATCGGCTCTGCGGCCTTGATGGTAAACAGCTTGGATATTTGATGAGAGAATCAAAGAATGAAAGGCGGCATCTTCGTTTGATTAATCGTGGAATTTATAAACTTGTGAAATAATGGTTTACTTTTTGAATTCCGATGTTATATTAAAATATCAAACAACCACCAATAATTAAGGAGACGAAAAATGGCAACACTTACCACCAAATTCAATGTTGGAGATGAAGTTTTTATTCTCAAGGCCGGTGCGGAACTAGAGGAAGCTGATTGTGGAGGGATTGATCTTCTTGAAAGCATTCTTTCCGGAATCAGAAAATTGAGGATTAAAAACATCGTTTTGGATAAAGATGGGGTTAAATATAATACCTCTGATGATGATTTGGATCTTTATCAGGAATCTCAGCTTTTTGCTTCCGAGAAAGAGGTGGTCTTCAAAATCATTGCCGATCTGAAAAACCATCTTGAAGAAAATCTTAAACAGACCAATGATCTGATCAAAGATCTTGAGAAAGATTATGAAGGATGCCGTGAAAAAATTTCAGAGTAATGGTTTACTTTTTGAATTCCGCTGTTATATTATAATATCGAACAACCACCAATAATTAAGGAGACGAAAAATGAGTACCATTAACATCGACATGCACAACCTGGTTTCTTCGGAAGAAATCTACAACATCATCAAAACCTCTGCCGAAACCTTGATCAATGATCCCAGTCTTGCCGGTTCTCTTCCGGCAATTATGCTCCGTGGAGCACCTGGGGTCGGCAAAAGCACCATCGTTCGGTCCGTGGCAAAAGAACTTGGCATCGGATTTATCGATGTTCGGTTGGCTCAGATGGAACGAGTTGACTTTGCTGGCCTTCCGTCGGTCCGCGAAGGTATGACCGAATGGAATGTTCCGAGTTTTTGGCCCCGTGATATGAAGTCCAAAGGCATCATTCTGTTGGATGAGATCACTTCGGCTCCGTCTGATTGTCAGGTCGCTGCTTATTCGGTGGTTTTGGATCGGCGGATTCCGAATAGCAATTATGTTCTTCCGAATGGATGGCTGATCGTTGCTGCAGGCAACAGAACCTGTGATCGAGCTGTGGTTAAGACCATGTCCTCCGCTTTGGCCAACCGTTTCGTTCACTTTGAGGTGGAAGCCAATTCCGAAGATTGGGTCAAATGGGCGATCGTCAATGATATCAATCCGGCCATCATCGGTTTCATTAATTACCGTCCCGGCCATCTGCTGAAGATGGAAGGACAGAACCTTGAACAGGGTTGGCCGAGTCCGCGGTCTTGGGAACGGGTCAGCAATGTGATCAAAATGTTCAACGGAAATGTTGAACTGCTTCGGAAAGTGGTCTATGGTTTGATCGGAAACGGTGTGGGTCTTGAATTTATGGAATTCTTTAAGATGAGTTCCGAATTCGATTCGATCCTTGAAGTGATGATCAATGAAAAGGCTGAATTCACTCTCCCGGATAAGAACGACAAAAAATATGCCGTGGCATCCGCTGTGATCTACCATCTGTGGAATGGCACTGATGAGAAAGATACCGAAGCTAGGATCAATGGATTTTATCGGATCCTTTCCAAGATGCCAAATGACTTCGGTGCCATGATGATCCGTTCGGCCATGCTGGGAAATAAAAAGGTGAAGCCGATGGATGCAATGAAAAAAATCATGACCAACAAAAATTATGCTACCGCGGCTAAAAAGTTCATGACCGCCGTAAACGGTCAGCCGACTGGTACTCTTTAAGAGAGTGTTAGAAGCCTCCTGATAGGGTTGTGGTTGGCCCGACAGAGATTTCCATACCTCCTGTGGAAATCTCCCTCAGGAGGCTTCTTTTTTATTAGTTTACTTTTTGAGTTAGGATGTTATATTAAAATAACGAAACAAACCGAACAAAATAAAGAGGTGAAGATATGAGTACGTCCGCCCTGATCGCTTACAAAAATGAAGATGGAACCTATGATGTGAATGCCATTAACTTTGATGGTTACATTGAAGGTGTTGGCAAAACTTTGCAAAACTTTTGGAATGATGCTGAAAAGGCAAAAAATATCTGTCACGAAAAAGAGATTCGTTCTCTTGGAGAGGACATGAAAGAAACAGAATTCTATACCGGATATCTCAGTGTTCTGAGAAGGAGACAAGGTCTTTCCTTTGAAAAACTTTGCAATGAAGCTGGAAATTTCAGCTATACCTATGTTTATGAAGATGATATGTGGCAACAGCTGAGTGACCGTGAAATTATTGAGCCCTACTGATTTTTCCGGTTTACTTTTTGAATTCTGCTGTTATATTAAAATAACAACCACAACAACATGGAGGATTCACAAATGACCAACGACAAGCTGCAAGAGCTGAAAACCACCGCTCGGAAAATCCTTGCATATAATCGTATGCAACTGCTGAATAAGCATCCCTTTATCGGAAATATTGCAATGAACCTTGATCTGATTCCGATCCGAGATGCTCGTTGTGATTCGGCTATGACTGATGGCAATGCAATTTATTTCGATATTGATTTTATGTCCCGTCTGAATTCTGATGAGATCCAGTTTGTTCTCGGACATGAAATTTGGCATGTGGTCATGGTCCATTTTCTTCGGAAAGGTGATCGGATCCATGACATCTTTAATATTGCATGTGACATGGAAGTTAATCAGATCCTTGATTCTGATGGATTTTTGGCTCCGTCTGATGCACTGTTTCCGAATAAAAACCATGCACGGAAATGTGAATATAATTTTGATGACGGTCTGTCCGCTGAAGAATATTATGATCTGATTATTGAATGGCATAAAAAACAGGCTGAACAGAACCGCAAAGAAGAGTCTGAAGAGATTGAAAATGAATCCATGGATCCGATTGATCAAAAGGATGAAAATGATCAAAATGGGAATGGTGAGACCAAATCTCAGACCAAGGCTCAGACCAAGAAGAAAACCAACCGTCCGAAACGAAATACAAAGAAATGTGAAGGACAGTTTGATAAGCACTTTGATCAGTCCGAAAACCAAGAAGAAGCCTTGAAAGAGGCAATGAAAAACGGAGCCGAAGATAAATATGGCACCAAAGAAGAAGATGCTGAATTTAAGCCGAGGTCCTACAAAACGGAATCTGAAAAACGAGAAGCTACCGAACAGGTCCGTGAAATGGTCATCAGTTCCGCTCAGACCTACGAAAGACAAAAAGGTGACCTTCCTGGACATATTAAAAAATATGTGGATAAGCTCCTTGAGTCTAAGCTCCCTTGGAAGGAACTTTTGTCCGCCTTCATCACCGCTGGGTTCCAAAACAGATCCAATTGGAATGTACCGAATAAAAGATTTGCATATAGCGGTACTTATCTTCCGAGCCATACCGGCGATATGATGAGAATTGCGATCGGTATTGATACGAGCGGATCCTGTGAATCTGAATGCGGCAAATTTTTATCTGAAGTGAATGCCATTGCAAAGAGCTTTGATCAGTATGAGCTCCATGTTATTCAGTGTGATGCTGAAGTCAAAGATTATACGATGTTCAATGAATCCAATCCGATGGACCCTGAAAATAAAATTGAGTTCAAAGGATTTGGCGGAACTCGGCTCCATCCGATCTTTGATTATATTGATCTGAATAATATTGAAGCCGATGCGGTTTTGATCTTCACCGATGGGTACTGTGAAAACTTTGATAAGAATGAGAATTTTGACCGTCCGATCATGTGGATGATCACCGGAAAGAACGAATGCAAAAATATTGAAATTGGACAAAAGGTTTATATGGCGGAATAAAGATGCTAGAAGCCTCCTGATAGGGTTGTGGTTGGCCCGACAGATATTTCCATACCTCCTGTGGAAAGCTCCCTCAGGAGGCTTCTATTTTATCAGTTTACTTTTTGAAATTGAATGTTATATTAAAATAACGAAAAATAACCGCAAATTAAGGAGATATAAAAATGAAGAATGTGCTTTCCGCTGCATATGATAATGTCTGTGATTTGATCCTTCGGGATGTCATCGTTGCAAAAGATGAGTTTGAGCTTCTTACCGAAGTAATGAAGAGCGCAAAATTCCTTGCACTCAAACTTCACGGCAAGGTTTCTGAAGAGGCATATGACAATCTTCTGAAAGACATGGAAGAGATCAAAGCTAAACTTTATAATTTCGAATTGTTCTTCGCTGATTATGAAGATGATGAAGAATAACGGTTTACTTTTTGAGTTAAGATGTTATATTAAAATATCGAATAACCACCAAATAAATTAAGGAGAACGAATTATGGAAATCCGCAAACTGTCCGCCGCCAATGAAGAGCAGATCAAATCCCAGAGCGAAAGCTTCTTTGATCTCGGCATCACCTCCCAGAAAGCCGCTGTGCTTCTCAACTATCTGTTTCAGTACAAGTTGGAACACTGTGCATCCAAGCGGGGCTATTACTACGACACCAAGACCGCTGACAGTGTGAACGGCGGTGGGCTGTTGGTCAAAGGAAAGGCACAGATCACCATCAATGATATGAATGAAGTCGGAATTTATTTCCGTGATCATTGGGCCATCAATAAATATGTCCGGGTTGCCTCCGGGAAATCTGAGGTCATCAAATCCATCAAAGATAAGATGGGCAATGAGCTGAAGAAGCTTTGGAAGATGTTCAAAGATGAACGGATCGTCATTAATATCAAAGATCACACTGCACTCTACAATGAAGTCGGTAAATACCTTAATCTCTCAGATGATATTGTGACCACCACCGAAAGCGGAAAGAAGGTCATTATTATCAGTCTGAACGAATACCGTGCTCTCTATGAATTCCTTAAGAGCCGGGAACCCGCCAAGATCAAGGAACGGTATGGCACCACTGCCTACAATACCATGGTCGGTCAGCGGATCGAGGATCAGTTCCTTCTCTCCGCGATTGATGTGATCAAAAATGAGATCAGAAACGTGGAACATGAATATTCCGAGACCTGCAAGAGAGCCGAGGAATCCTTTAACGAGAGCTATAAACAGCTCCGTGACAAACGTGAACTGGAAAAGGCGGAGGCTGAAAAGGCCAAGCTCTTCAAGATCGAGGAACTTAATCAGCAGATGAAAGACCTTCTGAATTCCGCTTTGGGAATGACGGTTCAGTAAGAGGAGATAAAGGGAGATAGAGGGTGATTGAAACTGCCCTCTATATTACCTTTTAGTTATCTGCCTTTCATCACTAGAAGTGAAGTTGAAATTTTCAAAAATGAATCAAAATTTTTAAAGAAGGGTTTGAATAATGGAAGACAAAGATATTGATTATGAAGTGAAGATCTATCAAATCTACGATCAGTTGGCTAAAGAAAATTTATTGAATGCATGGTGTGATTTTTCCAAAAGAGTGATGAAGTATTTGGAAATGGAATGGGAGCCTGAGAATCCTCCAACCGTTGAAGAAATTCAATCAGTGACCGAAACTTTTGTTGGAAATAATGTTGGAAATATCAATGATATTGGAGCAAAACTTCACATTGATGATTTTTCCTTGCTTCTTACTTTCATGATCGTTGGGTTTGATCTTATCATAAATGGAGAAAAGGAAGTTTAAATTTTCATTTGAGATGTTATAATAATAAATATGAAAAAGAGCTATTGCCGGGTTTCCCCTAGTGGACGAAGGGACCGGATTCGTAATCCGGTAGCGAAAGCTCATCGTGAGTTCGAATCTCACACCCGGCTCCAATAGGCCATTGGTGTAGCGGCTTTGCACATCAGATTTTGGATCTGAGGGTCCTCGGTCGGCACGAGGATGGCCTGCCAATTTTATTTTGAAGGTGATTTTCTTTTTTTACATTTTTGAAGAAGATCTGGCATATATTTTTCCATCCATCTTCTTATTTTTTGTGGCGGTTTATCAATTAAAATTGCAACTTTTGAAATCCACCCATTTTTTGTAAAGTCAATATTTGAAGTTTTAACAAGCTCTATTAGTGGCTTATTCATTTCCAGCAATTTCATTTTTTGTTCTTTCAAATATTCCAACCAGCTTCTTTTTGCTTTTTTATTTACTTCTTTATATTTGAACACTCTATTTTCTAATTTTTTTAATCCGACATCAATATTAGATATAAATTTCAAAAATTCATTTATAGTTTTTTGTGTATTTTCAGAATATCCTATTCTAAATACAGTCCAGCCTTTTTCATCTAAGTATGCATCTTTTTTATTATCATGTCCTTTTCTTGTTTCCCCATGAATAAAATGTTGTTTTCCATCAAGTTCAACCGCAACTTTTATATTCATAAATGCAAAATCAATAAAATATGGAGACTCACAGTACTCATTTACAATATCATATTTTTTAAAAAGATCAAATTTTTGAATGCATTCATCAAAAAACCATTGTTCTAAATATGACATTTCACCAGCTGCACGGCGTTCCCAAGCAGTTTTTCCGGTTTTTTGCTTTAAATAATTCACTCTTCTTTGTCTTGCTTCTTCAACCGCTTCTTGATGAGTGGACCAAAAATTTATTTGTGCATCTGTTAAAAATTTTGATTTACATTCTTTATTTGAACAAGTCAACTTCCAAAACCTTCCATTTGATCTTAATGCGGCGCCTAAAGGTCTTGAAAAAACTTCAACTTTATTTTTATTACAATATTGGCAAATAGGAATATCTAAATAATTTAATACATAATCAAATAGTGATAAATCATGTTTTATTTTTATATGAGTACAAAATCCAATATTTGTTTCAAATGATTGATTGCAAATTTTACAATTTTTTAAAAGTTCATGTATCATATTTTTCTTTCCTTTAGTTAACACATCTTATTTGTACCATTACTTTTATTTATATTTGGTGAAGTGAAGTTTACTTTTTGAATTTTAATGTTATATTAAAATATTCAATTTCAACAATTTAAGGAGAAAACAAAATGAATCAGAAAGACATCAACACCATTTCCATTGAAATTGTAGATCCTGTTAAAGCTATCGAAGAAAACTGGACAAAAAATTATTTTGGAGATTCCTTATATCCTATTGGCCTTTATAATTATCGTCCACGTTTGAAAAAGCTTTCAAAGGATAAAGGAATTGGGAAACTCCTTCTCATCATCAAAGATTTTCCTCACAGTAAGAAAAAAGAGATCAGGGAAAGAATGGGTACATCTGCTCAAAGAAATGAAGAGTTCTCTTTTATGATGAAAGGTGAAATGATCAAATATTCCAGAAAAGAAGGTTATGAAATTACTCCCTTGGGTCTGACCTTACTTCGGAAATTCAATTTAATATCGTAAGTATTATTCATTCCATTTTATCAAGGATGAAGGAGATGAAAGTTTTCTTCATCCTTTATAGTTTTCCATAAGAGAAAATAATTCTCCCTCTAGATGCCTCCAAAAGCTTTGACATTTTCTTTAAATAATAGGTCAGGACTGCCGGCTTGCCGGGCAATATTATTAATAATTTATCCATTATTATTGTGTTACTTTTTTCATTTTTTACCCATTCAAGAAGCACGATAAGGGAGGAGTCTTCTCCATAGTTTTATATGGAAAAGAAGCTTTCATCTTTCTAGATGCTTCTAGAAGTGAATGAAAGTATACTAAAATGAAGTTGAATATTTCAAATGTGTCTTTGGTGAAGTGAAGTTTACTTTTTGAATTTTGGTGTTATATTTTAATATGAAATAATTATAGTGAGGAAAAGAATGAATATTGATGGATTGGCTCAAGCAATTGTTTTGACAAAAGAAGAGGAAGATTTTTATACATGGCTTAATGAGTCAAAGATTCAAAATATTCATTTTGGTCAAAGAGTTAACATTAAAAAAGTTCCTTTCTTTGTCGTTGGAGGAACTATTGATGGTAATATTTATTGTCAAAGTTTTCCTGCACGCACTCATGTTTCAAAGATTAGATATGATGAGTCAAAACCAAAAGTGATTCTTTATTGGAAAGTTTTTCTTTCCATTCTCAATAAGCAAAAGGAGAATAAAAATGATTGAACATATCAATGAACTTGCAAATGAAATTGTTGATCCAATTCAATGTGTTGAAGAAAATCTTACAAGAAATTGTTATAGAGGTTATAGAAATTTTTATTCAAGTCTTTGGTGGAGAAGACCTGGATGGACAAGACTTTCAAAGGATAAAGGAATTGGTGGAGTGCTTTTTAGAATTAAAGAACATCCTCATGAAAAGAGAAATTCTATTTCTGATGCATTAAAGATTGGCGAAGGAACATGTGGTGAATATGTTCAAACACTATTGAAAGCTGAAATGATTACTTGGACAAGAAAAACTCATTATGAAATTACTCCTCTTGGACTTGCAATGCTTAAACTTTTTAACCTTGTTTAAATGTTTATTTTCTTTTTGAAAATGTTAAATTAAAATAACCAGAAAAGATTAAGGAGATAAAAATGATTACGATTAATGAAGAAGATGAAAGCATTGAAATTTCTGAATGCCTTACTTTTAGCGGAAAGGTTCAGGAAGAATACAATAAAATTCTAGAGGATCAGCAATTTGATCTTGAGAATTCTCCTGATATTTTTTCTTCTGATGATATTGAAAACGTTAAAAAGTTTGTAAATCATATTCTTACTCATGAAGATAAATTGAAAATTCTTGAGTGCATTATGGATGAATATGACCGTTCTTCAAATTATTTTGACAATCAGTCAATCTTTGATGAAGATTTGATTCAAAAAGGAATTGAAGATTGGATAAATGATAATTTTGATTTGAATCTTTAAGAAAGGGATTTTATAAATGAAAATTCGTAACGGGTTTGTTTCCAATAGTTCAAGCAGCTCATTTCTGATTATCTATAAATGCTTGAAGGATTTTTGTCAGTTTGATCAGTTTGACTGTTTTGAAACTTTTTACAATGATTTGAAGAATGCCGATCCTTCTATAGCTTTTAATCATATTAGAGCTATCATAGATGGAGCATTATATAGACTTTATGATAGGCTTGAAAATTTTATGTTTCTTGATCCTGAAAATGATATATGGGATCTTTTAGAAATATCAGGAGTTCCTTATGAAGAATTCAGAAATCTTGAAGAAAAGGTTTTGAACTTGGGACATCAGTATCAAGAAAATGTATTCAAAAAATATCCTGATATCCGTGATATTTGTTTTAATGCTGAAGGAAATTATTATTGTTTTATCGATAAAGAACAGATGAATTTTATTCAGGAATGTGGAAAGAAATATAGTGATGCTTATTATGATGAAGCATTTCAGAAAGAACTTGATGAAGGCATTGAAAATTTGGCAATGAAAATTCAAGATGCTTTGACAGAGAAGGGATACCAAATCAGAAGTATCAGATATGAAGATCATGATGATAAAGGATACATGATGGAACAAGGATTTATGCCTTTCTTAAAGAGAAACCCCGAAAGAAAATATGAAATTCTTATCACAAATGAGCACTGAAATGAAAAAGAAAATAAATTATGAATGGTATTTTGAAATTTGGAATAAATTTTTCTTAAGTAAAGGATTAGAAAAAATTTATTCTGAGAATCTTCAAGATGATTTTTATTCTTCTTTTAAAGGAGAAATTAATAGATCTTCTGAATTAAAAATTGATCTTTATGCAGGTGATTATAGAACAGATACAAATACTCACGGATGCATTGGTGTTGATTTTGTAAAAAATTATAATAAGCTTTCTCAAATGCCAATTTATGTAGATCTTGACATTGATGAAGAAAAACTTTGGGAAGCAATTCTTTTATTGGTTAAACATGAAGAAGAATTTCCTGAAAAATATTCATCAATTAAATTGTCGGAAAAAGGAAGATGGAAACTTATTAAATGGGAAGATGAAGAATGAGAACTTTTCTTTTCTTAATATTTCTTTTTGTCATTCTTCTTAGTGGATGGTTTATTTGGTTTTTGATTGCAGATTCGATCAAATATTACCAAAAGAAGAAAAAGAAAAGAATGAAAAGATAAAAGTTTACCTATGAAGCGAATTCTGTTATATTTTAATAAGGATTAGCTTTTTATATATTTAAAAACCAAGGAGGAAAAGATGAACCTTATCGAAGGTATGATCAAATTAATTATTGCAAAATCTGTTTATACTTTTAAACCAACTAATGGAAATTATAAAGTATATATTGACAAAAATGGCAATCGGTATATGGTTGCAAATGATGATTCCTTTCATCTTCTCTTTTTGAAGCAAAATGGTTGGACTGCTAAGTGGGGAAAAACTTTTGATGATGATCCTCTGTATTGTCCGTTCGGGAATGAAATAGCGGATATAGAAATTACAAAAATGTGTCGCGGCATTCGTAATAAAGATGGAAAAAGAACTCCTTGTCCTTGGTGTTATAAATCCAATTCTCCTAACGGGACCTTCATGAATTTTGAAACTTTTAAAAATATTTTTAATACTTTGAATGCTCAAAGTACAATGACCCAAATTGCATTTGGAGTTGATGCTGAAGCATCGGATGTTTTAAATCCTGATATTTGGAAAATCATGGATTATACAATCCAGAATGGAGTGACTCCAAATATTACTGTTGCTGACATTGATGAACATACTGCAAAGAATCTTGTTAAGAGATGTGGAGCAATTGCGGTTTCCATGTATGGGTTAATTGATAAAAATCGCTGTTATGATACCGTAAAACTTCTCGTTGATGAAGCCAGAAAAATTGAAAAGAAAATGAAAATCAATATTCATTGTCTTCTTTCTAAAGAAACATACGAATCAGTTTTTGAATTGATGAATGATCGCATTACCGATAAAAGATTGGAAAGCATGGGTGCTATTGTTTTCCTTTCACTTAAGCAAAAAGGTAGAGGAGAATATTTCAATCGAATTACTGATGAAGAATTCAAAAAAATTATTGATATTAGTTTTGGTAATAAAATTAGTATTGGATTTGATTCTTGTTCAGCTCCAAAATTTTTGAAATCAATTGAAGATCGTCCTGATAAAAATGAATTGAAAAATTATGTTGAAAGTTGCGAATCAACACTTTACAGCCTTTACATTGATGCAAATGGAATGTTTTATCCATGCTCTTTTATGGAAAAAGAAGGAGATTGGAAAACTGGAATTGATATGACAAAGGTTGAAGATTTCATTAAAGAAGTTTGGAATGAAGAACGAGTTGTAAAATGGAGAAATGCTTCCATTAAATGTCTTGAATGTAATGGTTGCAATATGTGTAAATTTTACAATGTTTAATTTAAAAGGAGAAATAAAATGAAATTTTATATCACTAAGAACAAATATTTTAATAATGGAAATAAAGTTAGTAAAGAATATTTTTCTAATGTAGATGTTAATGAAAACTTTGCATATAATTTAATAAATTTGATCAATACATCAATTCTTTCAAAAAATCTTTGGGAAGAACTTGGAATCATTTCAACATTTACTGATCATGTTACAATCTCCATTGATGACATTGAAATTAAAATTAAGTCAGAAGATCTTTCTTTTAATTTCGAAAAATATGATGTAGAACTTTATAATGAATTTGCAAAGATAAGATATTAAGATTAAGGATGGAAAGAAAATGCTGAAAGAAAATAAATTTGATTATACTTATTATTTAATGTGGCTTGCTTCAATAGCAGT
>Ga0310690_10000529_pt1 | contig 79784 bp, 63 predicted proteins | sample AusTroGonzalo_MG_2_FD_207661 | JGI IMG/M metagenome (GOLD analysis project Ga0310690, IMG submission 207661) | Bovine rumen microbial communities from tropical cattle in Woodstock, Queensland, Australia - Gonzalo_04 (v2) (version 2) | ecosystem: Host-associated > Mammals > Digestive system >...
TCTCCGTCCTCGAGCTCTCCAAGCTCGTCAAAGCTCTCGAAGACCGTCTCGGCGTCTCCGCCGCTGCTCCGGTCGCCGTCGCCGCCGCGGCTCCCGCCGCTGCTGCCGCCGCCCCCGCGGAAGAAAAAACCGAATTCGACGTCATCCTCTCCGATGTCGGCGCCAACAAGATCGCCGTCATCAAGGTCGTCCGCGAGATCGCGGGCCTCGGCCTGAAGGAAGCCAAGGAACTCGTCGAAGGCGCCCCCAAGGCTGTCAAGGAAGGCGCTTCCAAGGAAGAAGCCGACAAGATCAAAGAGCAGCTCACTGCCGCCGGCGCCAAAGTCGAAGTCAAGTAATGACTTCACTTTGAATGAAGTACGTTTGTTGACGGTGGGATTCCCTCACGGGAGTCCCCCGTCCTTTCCTCGTTTAAATCCGCAACGGGCTTTGCGGGTTGCACGGCAGACCGTTCTGCCGTGATATTTATGCCTTCCTCAACTAAGAACAGGGTGGAATATGCCTGACCGACTGACCTTTGGAAAACTGGAAGAAGTACTTGAAATTCCGGACCTGATCGGAATCCAGCTCGACTCGTATGCTTCTTTCCTTCAGCTGGACACGCCGCCGGAGAAACGCCTGAAGCAGGGCCTTCAGGAGATCTTCATGGACGTGTTTCCGGTTATTAGCCTCGACAAACAAATCACCCTCGAATTCCTCTCCTATACCATCGGTTCCCCCAAAAAAGAGATCGTCGACTGCATCAAGGACGGCGAATCCTATAACGCCCCCCTCCACGTCGATTTCAGATTGACCAACAGAGGCGAGGTCAAGACGGAGCACGTCTTCCTCGGCGAAATCCCGATGATGACCTCCCGCGGGTCCTTCATCATCAACGGCGCGGAACGCGTCATCATCAGCCAGCTGCACCGTTCCCCGGGCATCTGCTTCGAGAAACGCCACCATTCCACTGGCAGATTCCTTTATTCCTACCGCATTATCCCGGACCGTGGTTCCTGGCTTGAAGTCCAGTTCGACATCAACGGTCAGATCTTCATTTTCCTCGACCGGCGCCGCAAACGCCGCAAATTCCTCATCACCACGTTCCTCCGAGCCCTCGGATACAGCTCCAACGACGATATCGTCCGCGCGCTCTACAACGTGAAGAAAATGACGCCGGCCCAGCTCCTCAAGGCCGAAAACATCGGAGACTACTACACCTACGAGCCTATCCTCGACGAGAACAACCGTGTCGTCGTGGAGCCCTACATCTCCATGACCGATAGCCATGCGAAGACCATGGCCGCCTCCGGAGTCAAGTCCGCCACCTTCGCCGTCATCCCGAACAAGGAATCCTACATCATCACCTGTCTCGCCCATGAACCCAAGGACGCCAAGAACACCGAGGACGCCCTGAAGGAAATCTACAAGCGCATGCGCCAGGGCGAGCCTTCTCCGAGCACGGATACCGCCAGGGCCCTTCTCCAGCACCTCTTCTTCGACAACGAACGTTACGACCTGGGCCTCGTCGGACGCTACAAGATCAACGAGCACCTCAACCTCAACATTGACGAGAACTGCAGGATCCTGACGAAAGAGGACATCATCGAGGCCACCAAGTACCTCATGCACCTCTACAGCCACAACGGACCGACCGACGACATCGACCACCTCGGCGCACGCCGCGTCCGTCCCGTGGGCGAACTCCTCCAGAACCAGTGCCGCGTCGGCCTCCTCCGCACGAAACGCGTCGTGAGGGAGCATATGACGATGCTTCAGCCCGGCGACACTCCGCTCAAGCTCATCAATCCGAAGATCTTCATCAGCGCCGTCCGCGACTTCTTCTCGCGCAACCAGCTCTCCCAGTTCATGGACCAGACCAACCCGCTGTCCGAACTGACCAACAAGCGCCGCCTCTCCGCACTCGGTCCCGGCGGCCTCTCCCGCGAACGCGCCGGCTTCGAAGTCCGCGACATCCACACCAGCCATTACGGGCGCATCTGCCCGATCGAAACGCCTGAAGGTCCGAACATCGGCCTGATCTCCTCCATGTCTCTCTACTCCCGGATCAACCATTTCGGGTTCCTGGAGACTCCGTACCGCCGCGTCGAAAACGGCGTGGTCACGAACAAGATCGACTACCTCACTGCGGACAAGGAGGAAAAGTTCGTCATCGCGCAGGCCAATGCCCCGCTTACCCCGGAACACACCTTCATCAATCCAACCGTCATGGCGCGTCAGTACGGCGAATCCGCCGAGCACAATCGCGAGGAAGTCAACTACATGGACGTTTCCCCGAAGCAGCTCGTCTCCGGCGCCGCAGGCCTTATTCCCTTCCTGGAACACGACGATGCCAACCGCGCCCTGATGGGATCGAACATGCAGCGCCAGGCCGTGCCCCTCATGACGACGGAATCCCCCTACGTCGGCACCGGCCTTGAACACAAGATCGCCGTCGATTCGCGCGCTGTGCTCAGTTCCGACCGCGACGGCATCGTGGCCGAAGTCTCCGCCGACCACGTCGTGATCACCAGCGACGGCAAGGTCATCGGCGAAACGGCCGACAAGAATCCGACGACCTACCGCCTGATCAAGTTCCTCCGCAGCAACGCCGGCACCTGCATCAACCAGGTCCCGATCGTGAGGTCGGGCATGGCCGTCAAGAAGGGCGATCCCATCGCCGACGGCGCCGCCACGCAGGGCGCCGAGCTCGCGCTCGGCAAAAACGTCCGCGCGGCCTACATGCCGTGGTGCGGATACAACTTCGAAGACGCCATCGTGCTCAGCGAACGTCTCGTGAAGGAGGACGTCTACACAAGCCTCCACATCGACGAGTTCGAAATCGAAAGCCGCGAGACCAAGCTCGGACCGGAAGAGATCACCTGCGACCTGCCGAACGTCGGCGAGGAAGCGCTCAGCAACCTCGACGCCCGCGGCATCGTTCTGCTCGGCACCGAGGTCAAACCCGGCGACATCCTCGTCGGCAAGATCACCCCGAAGTCCGAGACCGAGCTTTCGCCCGAGGAACGCCTCCTCCGCGCGATCTTCGGCGAAAAGGCGGCCGATATCAAGGATTCCAGCCTCACCGTTCCCAGCGGAAAGGGCGGCATCGTGATGGACATCCGCATCGAATACGCCAAGGAATCCGGCCAGCAGGCCATGACGAAGACGGAGCAGAAACGCGCCGCCAAGCGCGCCAAGGACACCTACCGCGAACAGTTCGGCGCGGAAATCGACTCCCTGCTCGAACGCCTTTCCGCCATGCTCCTCGGCCAGAAGCTCCCGAAGCCGATCTATACGCGCAACGAGGAGGGCGAGGAAGTCGTCCTCGTTACCTCCAACCGCAAAGTCACGCGTCCCTCCATCGCCAAGCTCGCCAACGCTTACAACAACTGGAGTATGGAAGAATGCGAGATCCGCGACCAGCTCAAGGAGGTCTTTGACGAGTATATCCCGCGCTTCAACATCATCGAGAAGAACCGCATCGACGCGCTGAACCTGGCGAACGACAGCAGCCTGCAGGAACGCGGCCCGATCAAGCGCGTCAAGGTCTACGTTGCCTCCAAGCACAAGATCCAGGTCGGCGACAAGATGGCGGGCCGCCACGGCAACAAGGGTATCGTCTCCCGCATCGTCCCGATCGAGGATATGCCGTTCACCAAGGACGGCCGTCCCGTCGATATCGTGCTGAACCCGCTGGGCGTGCCTTCCCGCATGAACATCGGACAGGTCCTGGAAGCCCACCTGGGCTGGGCCGTCAGCATGCTCGGCGTCAAGGTCGCCACTCCGGTGTTCGACGGTATCCCCGAAGGCGAGATCATCGACATGATGCATAAGGCCAACGCCAAGGTCGAACAGGAGACGGGCGAGAACTTCCACTGGGGGTTCAAGATCGTCAACGGCGAAGAAGTCTTCGACGGCAAGACCGACCTCTACGACGGCCGTACCGGCAACCGGTTCGACCAGCGCGTCATGGTCGGCGTCGTCTACATGCTCAAGCTCGACCACCTGGTCGCACACAAGATCCATGCGCGCTCCATCGGTCCTTACTCGCTCGTCACGCAGCAGCCCCTGGGCGGCAAGGCGCAGCACGGCGGCCAGAGATTCGGCGAAATGGAAGTGTGGGCCCTCGAGGCGTACGGCGCCGCGCACACCCTGCAGGAAATGCTCACGGTGAAGAGCGACGACGTGACCGGGCGTACCCGCATCTACGAGTCGATCGTCCATGGCCAGGGCATCCTGGAGCCCGGCCGTCCCGAATCCTTCAACGTCCTGCTCAAGGAACTCCAGTCTCTGGGCCTTGACGTGCAGACGGTGAAACGTTCTGAAAATCCGAGTAAATAACCGAAGGGGGAAGAGATACTATGATTGACAGCTCTTACAACCGGGACACCCGCGAACCCTACCAGCCGCTCAGCCAGTTCGAGGCGGTCGTGATCAAAGTCGCGTCTCCTGAAGTCATCCGCTCCTGGAGCCACGGCGAGGTCAAGAACCCCGAGACGATCAATTACCGCAGCTTCAAGCCCGAAAAGGGCGGCCTTTTCTGCGAAAAGATCTTCGGACCGCAGCGTGACTGGGAATGCAACTGCGGCAAATACAAACGCGTCAAGAACAAAGGCATCATCTGCGAACGCTGCGGCGTCGAAGTCTGCCATTCCAAGGTCCGCCGCGAACGCATGGGCCATATCGAACTCGCCGTTCCCGTGTCCCATATCTGGTTCTTCAAGTGCATGCCCAGCCGCATCGGCGACATGCTCGAAATGCGCGCCAAGGACCTTGAGTGCATCATCTACTACGAAAAGTGGGTCGTCACCGATCACGGCGACACCCCGCTGGCCGACGGCGAGATCCTCGACGGCATGCAGTACAACCAGGCCCGTTCCGAATACGGCGACGGATTCCGCGCCGAAATGGGCGCCCCCGCGATCCGCACGCTTCTGGAGAAGATCAACCTCGAAGAACTGCGCGCGAAGCTCGAAGTCGGCTTCGAGTCCACCCACAACAAGGCCATCCGCAAGAAAGTCTCCAAGCGCCTCCGCCTCGTCGAGGGCTTCATCAAGAGCAATTCGCGCCCCGAATGGATGATCCTCGAAGTCCTTCCCGTCATCCCGCCCGACCTGCGTCCTCTCGTTCCCCTCGAAGGCGGCCGTTTCGCCACCTCCGACCTCAATGACCTCTACCGCCGCGTGATCAACCGCAACAGCCGCCTGAAAGGCATGCTCCAGACCCACACGCCGGAAGTCATCATCCGCAACGAGAAGCGCATGCTTCAGGAAGCCGTCGACGCCCTGCTCGACAACGGACGTCACGGCCGTGCCGTGACCGGCGCCGGCAGCCGCCCGCTGAAGAGCCTCAGCTGCATGCTCAAAGGCAAACAGGGCCGCTTCCGTCTGAACCTGCTCGGCAAACGCGTCGATTATTCCGGCCGTTCCGTCATCGTCGTCGGCCCCGAACTCAAGCTCATGCAGTGCGGCCTGCCCAAGAAGATGGCGCTTACGCTTTTCGAGCCCTTCATCATCCGCTACCTCAAGGAACTCGGCCACGCCCATACGGTCCGTTCGGCCAAGAAGATGATCGAACGCGGCGCCCCCGCCGTGTGGGACATCCTCGAAAAAGTCACGCAGGGCCACCCCGTGATGCTCAACCGTGCGCCGACCCTGCACAGGCTCTCCATCCAGGCGTTCGACCCGATCCTGATCGAAGGGTCCGCCATCCGTCTGCATCCGCTCGTCTGCACCGGCTACAACGCCGACTTCGACGGCGACCAGATGGCCGTCCACGTGCCGCTGTCCGCCGCCGCCCAGCTCGAATGCAAACTCCTGATGCTTTCCACGAACAACATCTTCTCGCCCGCCAGCGGCAAGCCGATCACGACCCCGACGCAGGACATCACGCTCGGCGTGTACTACCTGACGCGTCCTCCGATGACTCCTCCCGGAAGCGCCCGCCTTTTCCGCGACATCCATGAAGTGCTGTTCGCCCTGGACACCGAGCATATCAAGATTCACGATGCCGTGAAGATCCCGAACCCCGACTACGGCGTCGAAACGCCGCGCGGCGACAAGGACTCCAAGTTCATCATCACGACTCCCGGCCGCTGCATCTTCAACGGCATCTGGGACAAGTCGCTCGGTTTCTACAATAGCCAGGCCACGAAGAAAGAGATCGGCAAGCTCATCGCCGAGGCGTATGAGCACGTCGGGCACGACAGGTCCATCATCCTGCTCGATAAGCTCAAAAACCTGGGCTACGAATATGCCACCGTCGCCGGATTCTCCATTTCCGTCGCCGATGTGCCCGTTCCCACCACCAAGGAACAGCTTATCAAGTCCGCCCGCACCGAAATCGAAAAGATCCAGACCCAGTTCGACAAGGGCGTCCTGACCGAAGGCGAAAAGCACGACCAGATCGTCGACATCTGGACCAAGACGACCAACCAGGTCGCCCAGGACCTCTTCGCCGTGTGCGATGCCGAAAACAAAGTCCGCATCAACCCGGTCTACGCCATGCTCGATTCCGGCGCGCGCGGCAGCAAGGACCAGATCCGTCAGCTCGCCGGTATGCGCGGCCTGATGGCGAAGCCCAACGGCGAAATCATCGAACGCCCGATCCTCTCCAACTTCCGCGAGGGACTCTCGGTGCTCGAATACTTCATCTCCACGCACGGCGCCCGCAAGGGCCTCGCCGACACCGCGCTGAAGACCGCGGACTCCGGCTACATGACCCGTAAGCTCGTCGATGTCGCGCAGGACATCATCTGCCGCTGCGAAGACTGCGGTACCACCAAGGGCATCTACGTCGAGGCAATCAAGGGCGATGACGACAAGCCGCTTCTCTCCCTCGCCGACCGCCTGGTCGGACGCTTCAGCGCCCAGGACATCCGCGACACCAGCAGCGACGGCAAGCTCATCATCGCTGCCGGCGAAGAGTTCACGCCCGAGATCGCCAAGCGCATCGAGGCGCGTGGCCTCCAGCGCGTCCTGATCCGTTCCGTCCTGACCTGCGATGTGGAGCACGGCGTCTGCGTGAAGTGCTACGGCAAAAACCTCGCCACCGACCGCGATGCGGAAGTCGGCGACGCCCTCGGCATCATCGCCGCGCAGTCCATCGGCGAACCCGGCACGCAGCTGACCATGCGTACCTTCCACATCGGCGGCGTCGCTTCCGCCACGTCCAAGCAGTCCGACATCAAGGCCCGCAAGGCCGGCAAAGTCTACTTCGAGAACATTCGCACCGTCACCAACGAAGAAGGCAAGATGCTCGTCATCAACAAGAACGGCTTCATCGTCGTCTACGACGAAGACCTCGTCAAGCAGGCCGAACAGGAAGCCCGCGAACGCGCCAAGCAGGAAGCTGCCATCATCGGCTCCTTCTACAACGCCGACTACGATTACTGGTCCGACGCGATGAAGGAGACTCCGGTCGACCGCTATCCGGTTGAAATCGGCGCCATGCTTTCCTGCAACGACGGGGACACCGTCGAAGAAGGCCAGCAGCTCGCGAACTGGGATCCGTCCAACATGCCCATCATCGCCGAAGAAGGCGGTATCGTGGACATCCCCGACCTGATCGACGGCGTGACCTACAAGCGCGACCAGCGCCGCGGCAGCACGGAACAGCTGACCGTGCTCGAGCACAACGACGACCTCAACCCGCGCGTCGTCATCAAGAATCCGCAGACGCTCGAGGAGATCACCGACTACCCGCTGGCCGCCGGCACCCTGCTCATGGTCAAGAAAGGCCAGCGCGTCACCCCCGGCACCACGCTCGCACGTATCCCGTACCAGCAGCAGAAGAACAAGGACATCACCGGCGGTCTGCCGCGTGTCGCCGAACTCTTCGAGGCCCGTACGCCGAAGGACATCGCCGAAATCGCCAAGATCGACGGCTATGTGGAAATCACCAAGTACAAAGGCAAAAAAGGCCGCGTGCTCTACGTGAAGAACCCCGATACCGGCGACAACACGGCCCTGGTACACGAGATCCCGAACAACAAGCACCTCATCGTCAGCAACGGCGAATATGTCAAGAAGGGGCAGAAGCTTACCACCGGCGCGGTGATCCCCCAGATCCTGCTTACCATCTGCGGCGCCCCCGAACTCCAGCGCTACCTGGTGAACGAAGTCCAGACCGTGTATCGGTCCCAGGGCGTCGAAATCAACGACAAGCACATCGAAATCATCATCCGCCAGATGATGCAGAAAGTCCGCATCGCCGACAAGCGCGCGGACAACGAGCCCGGCCAGGGCAGCACCCGTTTCCTCGCGGGCGAACTGGTCGACCGGTACGAGTTCGAACGCGAGAACAAACGCGTCATCGCCGCCGGCGGCACGCCTGCCGACGCCGAACCCGTCCTGCTCGGCATTACCAAGGCCTCCCTCGAAACCGACAGCTTCATCTCCGCCGCGTCGTTCCAGGATACCACGCGTATCCTCACCGATGCCGCCACGCTCGGCCGCGAAGACGTTCTGCGCGGATTCAAGGAGAATGTGATTACCGGACATCTGATTCCCGCGGGAACCGGAGCCGTCGACCTCCAGAACATCAAAGTCAAGCTCCTGGGCGAAGAGTTGCCGCCCGAGATGCCGGCGATCGATGAACAGAAGGACGAAGGCCCCTCTCCCGATCAACTCGATATCACCCAGATGGATTTCGGAGACGACGATTATCTGCCCACCGACGAGGACAAGGCGGAATTCGACGAAGCCGATTCCCTGGATTTCCCCGCCGAAGACATCATCTTCGACGAAACGGAACTCTCCGATGACGAGTTCAGCGACGACTCCCTTGCGGACGACGACGATGTGGAATGAACCCCGTAAAACGAGAAAAAATCAAAAAAAATAACAAAAACCTGGAAAATTGATTTGATTATCCGCGGGAATGAAGGTATATTATATGCTTGAATTTTTGCGCATAATCAGCAACTAACCAGAATACAGGTGGAACTTAACATGCCGACAATCAACCAGTTGGTCAGAGCCGGTCGCAACCCGAAACCGTGCAAGAGCAAATCCAAAGCTCTTACCAAATGCCCGCAGAGACGCGGCGTTTGCCTCCAGGTTACGACGAGAACCCCGAAAAAACCGAACTCCGCTATGCGTAAGATCGCCCGTGTCCGCCTCACGAACGGACTCGAAGTCACCGCCTACATCGGCGGCGAGGGCCACAACCTCCAGGAACACAGCGTCGTCCTCGTCAAGGGCGGCCGTGTCCGTGACCTCCCCGGCGTCCGCTACCACGTCGTGCGCGGCGCACTCGACAGCATGGGCGTCGACGGACGCCGCCAGGGCCGTTCCAAGTACGGCGCCAAGCGTGCCAAGGACGACAAGAAGAAATAATCCCAGATAAGGTAACGCATACACCATGAGAAGACGCAGAACCACGAAACGGGAGCTCATCCCCGACGTCAAGTACAACAGCGAACTCGTCGCCCGTCTCATCAACACCCTGATGAAGTGCGGCAAGAAGTCCATCGCCCAGAAAATCGTTTACGGTGCGTTCGACTACATCGCGACCCAGAAGAAGGACATGGAACCCCTCGAAGTCTTCATCCAGGCCGTCGAAAACGTCAAGCCCAAAGTCGAAGTCAAGTCCCGTCGCGTCGGCGGCGCCAACTACCAGGTGCCCATCGACGTCGCCCCGGAACGCCAGGTCGCCCTCGCCATCCGCTGGATCACGACCTACTCCCAGGCCAAGAAGGGCAAGCCCATGATGATCGCCCTCGCCACGGAACTCCTTGATGCCTTCGAAAACACCGGCTCCTCCGTGAAGAAAAAAGATGATACCCACAAGATGGCCCAGGCCAACAAGGCTTTCGCCCACTACCGCTGGTAATCGTCCGCTGTTCCTAAGTTATACCCTATGACGACTGCTATCCACACACTCAATCAGGATTACCACGAGGCTCCCGGCCGCAAGACCGCACTCGCCGCCACCCGCAACATCGGGATCATGGCTCATATCGACGCCGGCAAGACTACGCTTTCCGAGCGCATCCTCTATTACACCGGCAAAAGCCATAAGATGGGCGAGGTCCATGAAGGCGCTGCTACGATGGACTGGATGGTCCAGGAACAGGAACGCGGCATCACCATTACGTCTGCCGCCACCACCTGCTTCTGGCTGAAGCATCGCATCAACCTCATCGACACTCCCGGTCACGTCGACTTCACGGCCGAAGTCGAACGCTCCCTCCGCGTGCTCGACGGCGCCGTCGCCGTTTTCTGTGCCGTCGGCGGCGTTCAGCCTCAGACGGAAACCGTGTGGCGTCAGGCCAAGAAATACCATGTGCCGATCCTCGCGTTCGTCAACAAGATGGACCGCACCGGCGCCGATTTCTACCGCGTCGTCGATGAAATGCGCAAGAAACTCGGCGCGACCGTCGTGCCGATCTCGCTCCCCATCGGCTCCGAATCCAATTTCAGCGGCAACGTCCAGGTCATCGACCAGAAGGCCTACCGCTACGAAGGCCAGGACGGCGCGCAGGTCGTCGAATTCGACATTCCAGCAGAGTATCAGGAAAAGGCCAAGGAGGCGTTCGATTATCTGATCGAGTGCCTCGCCGAAGTTGATGACACCATCATGGAACTCTACCTCGACGGCAAGACCCCGGACAAGGAGCAGATCAAGAGCTCCCTCCGCTCCGCCGTCGTCGCCGGCAAGCTCGTTCCCGCGCTCTGCGGCACCGCCTTCAAGGACAAGGGCGTCCAGCTCCTCCTCAATGCAGTCGTCGATTACCTGCCGTCCCCGGTCGATATCTGGGAGACCAAAGGCACCGACCCCGATACCGAAGCGCCCATCGCCCGCCACTGCGGCGACGACCAGCCGTTCTCCGCGCTCGTTTTCAAGATCATGAACGACCCGTACGTCGGCAAGCTCGCGTTCATCCGCATCTATTCCGGCATGGCGGAAAAGGGCGCCACGGTCATCAATCCCAGGACCCGCCGCCGCGAACGCCTCGGTCGCCTGCTTCAGATGCACGCCAATTCCCGCGAGGAACGCGACGTGATCTACTGCGGCGACATCGCCGCCTGCGTCGGCCTCAAGAACTGCACCACCGGCGACACCATCTGCGACGAAGGGAACCAGATCGTCCTCGAGTCCATGACGTTCCCCGACCCCGTGATCTCCATCGCAGTCGAGCCCAAGAGCTCCGCGGCCCGCGACAAGCTTTTCGCCGCGCTTGCCGCTCTCTCCGACGAAGACCCGACCTTCACGATCAACAGCAACGCCGAAACCGGCCAGACCATCATTTCCGGCATGGGCGAACTCCACCTCGAGATCATCATGGACCGTCTGATCCGCGAATTCAAGGTGGAAGCCAACTCCGGCCAGCCCGAAGTCGCCTACCGCGAAGCCATCCTCAATCCGGCTACTGCCGACTCCAAGTTCGTCCGCCAGACCGGCGGCCACGGCCAGTACGGCCATTGCGTGCTGAACGTCACCCCGATGGAACGCGGCCATGGCATCACGATCGAGAACAAAGTCGTCGGCGGCGCCATCCCGAAGGAATTCATCAAGCCGATCGAACAGGGCATCCGCGAAGCCGCGTCCACCGGCGTGCTTGCCGGCTACCCGCTTACCGATTTCCATGTGGACATCGTCGACGGCTCGTTCCACCCGGTCGACTCCTCGGAAATGGCGTTCAAGATCGCCGCTTCCATGGGTCTGAAGGACGCCGCCCGCAAAGGCGGTCTCTGCCTGCTCGAACCGATCATGAAGGTGGAAGTCACCACTCCGGAAGAGAACATGGGCGACATCATCGGCGACATCAGCTCCCGCCGCGGCGCCGTCATCCAGGTCGAAACCCGCGAGAACACCGTCCAGATCATCGCCAACACCCCGCTTTCCGAGCTCTTCGGGTATGCCACGGCCATCCGCTCCCTGACGCGCGGCCGCGCCTCCTACACGATGGAGCCCAACCATTTCGAACGCGTACCAACTTTTATTCAAGATAAAATTGTGGAGAAATCTCAAAAATGAGTACCAAATCTGCTCCCCGTCAGGTCCAGAAGTTCCGCATTAAGCTTCAGGCCTACGAACACCGCATCCTCGACCAGTCGGTCGCGGAAATCCTCAACACCGCCCGCCGCACCGGATCCCGCGTTGCCGGTCCGATCCCGCTGCCGACCCGGGTGGAACGTTTCACCGTCAACCGCTCCCCGCACGTGGACAAGAAGTCCATGGAGCAGTTCGAGATCCGCACGCACAAGCGGTTGATGGACATTATTGATCCCACCGCCAAGACGGTCGACGAGCTGAAGAAGCTCAGCCTCCCCGCCGGCGTGGATATTTCCATCAAGATCGGCGGCTGATTCGCAGCTGCTGAACGGGCCGGGGTCCGAACGGTTCGGACGTCGGCCGGCAATCCGGCACCAAGGTCCTTTTTCCGATTGAGGACATGTGCCTGAAAGGAGAACAACATGAAAGGTTTGATCGGAAAGAAAGTCGGGATGACTCAGCTTTACGACGACAAGGGTGTGCTGACCCCTGTGACGGTCGTTCAGGCTGGCCCGTGCGTCGTTATCGACGTGAAAAATGTGGAACGCGACGGCTATTCCGCCGTGCTTTTCGGATTTGGTTCCCGGAAAGCGAAAAATGCAGGCAAGGCAGTTGCCGGCCAGGCCGCAAAGGCCGGAGTCAACACTCCGTCCATCATGAAGGAATTCCGCATTACCGACGATTCCAAGTTCGAGATCGGAGCCGAGATCGGCGCCGGCATCTTCGAGGAAGGTGAATATCTCGATGTCACTGGCGTTACCAAAGGACGCGGCTATCAGGGCGTCATGGTCCGCCATCATTTCAAAGGCGGTCGTGACGGACACGGCGGCGGCTGGCACAGAAAGCCCGGCTCCATCGGATGCCGTGAATCCCCCGGCAACATCATCAAAGGCAAGAAAATGCCCGGTCAGCACGGCAGCGTGAAGCGCACTGTGCAGAACCTGCGCGTTGTCAAAGTCGATTCCGCGGAAAATCTGATCTTTGTAAGTGGGGCGATCCCCGGACCCAACGGCGGCACCGTACTCGTCAGAAAAGCGATCAAGAAATAATCCCAAACTTACAAGGTGACACGTTATGAATCTCGATATTATCAATATGAAGGGCGAAAAGGTCGGAGTCTACGAGCTCCCCGATACCGCCCTCGAACTGGAGAAGGGCTCCCAGGCGGTCAAAGACACCGTCGTCTCCTTCCTCAACGCGTGCCGTGCCGGCACCGCTTCCACCAAAACCCGCGGCCAGGTTTCCGGCGGCGGCCGCAAGCCCTTCAAGCAGAAAGGCCTCGGCCGTGCCCGCAGCGGTTCCTCCCGTAACGCCTCCTGGCGTCACGGCGGTGTGGCGTTCGGCCCCACCCCCCGCAGCTTCGCGACCAAGATCAACTCCAAGGTCCGCAGGCTTGCCCTCCAGCGTTCGTTCTCCGAGAGCGTGAAGAACTCCGGCGTCATCGTCGTCGACGACATCAAGTTCGAGAGCCCGAAGACGAAGGAAGCGGTCTCCGCTTTCAACGCCATGAAGGCCACCGGCAAAATCCTTTGCGTCGTTGCCGACTACGAGGAAAACTCCATCCTCGCCACCAGCAATCTTCCCGCCGTCTGCCTCATGAAGGCTTCCGCGGTCAACACCTATCAGGTCCTCTGGGCGGACATGCTCGTTTGCAGCAAGGACGCCATGGACGTGATCGTCAAGCGCATTGAGAAGGTGACAAAATGAAATCCTCCTACGACATCATCAAGCACATCATGATGACTGAGAAGTGCACGCTTCTCAAGGGCGCAAACCAGTATTCCTTCAAGGTCTGCTCCTGCGCCACGAAGACCGAGATCGCCGCCGCCGTCGAAGATATCTATGACGGCGTGAAGGTCAAGTCCGTCAACATCATGAACTACACCGGCAAGCTCAAACGCGTCGGAAAATCCCCCGTCCGCGGTCGCCGTTCCAACTGGAAAAAAGCCATCGTTACCCTCGCCGAGGGCACGATCGAGCTCGCATAAGGAGACACGCAAATGCCGATCAAAACCTATAAGCCCACGACGAACAACCGCCGCTACATCGGCGTCGTCGACTACTCCGCCGAGCTCACCAAGAAGGCTCCCGAGAAGGCTCTCACCAAGGGCATCCGCTCCACTGGCGCCCGCAACAACGTCGGCCGCATGACCGTCCGCTTCCGTGGCGGCGGCAACAAGCGCGCCTACCGCCAGATCGATTTTGCCCGCACCAAGACCGGTCCCGCGACCGTCAAGGCGATCGAGTACGATCCGAACCGCTCCGCGTTCATCGCCCTCATCTGCTACGAAGACGGCACGAAGTCCTACATCCTCGCGCCCGTCGGCCTCAAGGTCGGTCAGGTCATCGCTTCCGGCGCAGGCGCCGAGATCAAGCCCGGCAACGCCCTCCAGCTGAAGAACATCCCCCTGGGACTCCAGATCCACAACATCGAAATGACTCCCGGCCGTGGCGGCAAGATCGTCCGTTCCGCCGGCCAGTACGCCGTCCTCCGCTCCCGCGAAGGCGACTACTGCCAGGTCAAGCTTCCCAGCGGTGAAGTCCGCATGTTCCACATCAACTGCCTCGCCACCATCGGCCAGGTGGGCAACCTCGATCACATGAACGTCTCCCTCGGCAAGGCCGGCAAAGCCCGCTACAAAGGCTTCCGCCCCCACGTCCGCGGCGTCGTCCAGAACCCGATCGACCACCCCATGGGCGGCGGCGAAGGCCGTTCCTCCGGCGGCGGTCACCCCGTGTCCCCCTGGGGTCAGCTTGCCAAGGGCAAACGCACCCGTCACCCGAAGAAGCCGAGCAACAAGTTCATCGTCGAACGCAGGAGAAAGTAACCTATGGGCAGATCAATCAAAAAAGGTCCGTTTGTGGACTATCATCTGGTCGAAAAAGTCGAACGCATGGAAAAGGCCGGCGGCGCCAAGAAGCCGATCAAGACCTGGTCCCGCCGTTCCATGGTACTCCCCGAGTTCGTCGGGTATACCTTCAACGTGCACAACGGCAAGATCTTCGTTCCCGTCTTCGTCACGGAGAACATGGTCGGACACCGTTTCGGCGAATTCGCCCCGACCCGTACCTTCCACGGCCACGGCGTCATCTCCGGCAAGACTGTCTAATCCGCAGTTTTCCGGTACCGTTTACGGTATTCTCTCCGGGATCCCCCTCAAAAGGGACCCCGGTTTTTTTATGTCTTTTGGTGTAGGGAGAAAAAAGGGACCCGGATGGCGGAAAAGTCCTGTCCCGAACGCGCGCAAAGGCCGTTTTCCGCGCTGTTCCCGGCCGGGATGGATCATTTCAGGGAGCTGGGGCCCGCGTGCGTCATGTGCCGCGGGAGGGGGGCTTCCGGGCATTCCTCGGCTATGCCGGCATACAGCGTGTGTGCGAGCGGAGCCGCACACGATATCAGCACACTTTGTGTGTGCGAACGGAGCCGCACACGATATCAGCACACTTTGTGTGTCACTCTTCGCCGGAACAGGAATCCTCGACGGCGTGGACCAGCTGGACGAGCAGGGCGTTTACGGGTACTTGGATGCCGTGCTTGCGGGCGAGGGAGACGACCGAGCCGTTGATGAAGTCGATCTCGGTGCGGCGCTTGTGGATGCGGTCCTGAAACATGGAGGAGCACCCGGTGCGCGTGAGGACGCAGATCTTGTGCACGAGCTCCAGGATCTCCTCCCGGTCGAAGTCGATCCCGTCGGCCTTCGCCACGGTCAGGCCCTCGTCGACGATCTGCCGCACGATGTCCCAGCTGGGGCGGTTGGACTGGATGAACCCGTTTTTGACCTCAAGAAGCATGGTAAGCGGGTTGATGGACATGTTCACGAGGAGCTTGCGCCAGATGAGCACGCGGACGTCGTTCGAGACGGAGATGTCGAGTCCGCTTTCGTCGAAGATCGAACGGATCAGCTCCACGTGCGGCGAATCCTTCGTGAACGAGCCGATGATGGTCTTGCCGTCCGCCGCGTGCAGGAAATGCCCGCTGCCGAGCAGCGTGCTGTTGTGGTTGGACGTGCCGATCACGATGCGGTCGAGCGGGAGGAACTTCACGATTTCGAGGTAGTTCCCCATGCCGTTCTGCAGCGAGACCACGATCGTCTTCGGGCCGATGAGCGACCGGTTCGCCTTCAGCGCGGCATACGTCTGGTGCGCCTTCACGAAGATCAGCAGGATGTCGACCGGCTCCTGCCGTCCGCGCCCGCTGACTTTCGCCGGGACGTTGAACCGGATCTCCTCGTCGTTTTCGACCATCAGGAGGCCGTTTTTGTTGATCTCGTCGACTTTTGCGGCTTTGTGGTCGAACAGCGTAAGGCTGATGTTCGGGTTTTTGCAGAGGTAGGAGGCATAGAGACAGCCCATGGCTCCTGCTCCGAGGATGGCGGTGTTCAGCATGGTCGGTCGGCCTTTCTCAGGTGGTTTGTGAAAAAAGATTCCGAATAATGTAGCACGGAAATGCCCGTTCGTCAAGTCCATGCGCGAAAAAGCGCGCGGAACGGACGGTTTTCAGCGGGGCTTCCGCGCGAGCACGATCCCCTGCGTCAGCAGGATCGCACGGTTCAGGCGCTTCGCGATCGCCTCGCCGTGCCCGGCGCAGAGTCGGACGGCATCTTCCATCTGAATGGGACGTTCGTCGGGGAACCGCCAGATGCCGAGTATTTCGGCGGCGCGGCGGATGAGACGGTAGGTGAGTGTGGGCGCGGGAAACGTGATGAGGACCAGTCCGCCGGGTTTCGCAAGCTCGAAATGCCGCCGGATCGCCGTCTTCGTCTGCTCCTCGGGGAAATGCTCCACGAGCCCGACGCTGAACACGAGATCGGCGGGGGCGATCGACGAGGCATCCGGCGTGAGAATGTCGGCGCGGAGCGCTTCCGTTTCCGGGCCGGGGTGTTTTTCCCGGAAAAGGTCGACTCCGCCCGGATTGCTGTCGACCGCCAGGTAATGCGAAGCGTGCAGACGCCGCATGAGCGGCGTGCAGAACGCGCTGTTTCCGCCGCCGAGCTCGATGATGCTGCCGCCCTCGGGAAATCCCGCTGCGGAGAGCATGTTTGTGAGGATGCGCCCTGTGATGCGTCGCGTGACGTGCGCCGTGACGAACGGCGATTCGTAGTAGCGGGTCCAGTCTGTGGCGGGCGTGTCCGGCATGAGTAGTTCGAACGATTGCTGATTCCACCCGCTCAGAGGATGGCGTCGCCCTGACTTTCGAGCGTGCCGTCTGCGATGGCGGCGCGGATGCGTTCCATCAGGGTGATGAAATAATGGATGTTGTGGATCGTGAGCAGGCGCGCCCCGAGGATCTCGTTCACGTTCAGCAGGTGCCGGATGTAGGCGCGCGCGAAGTGTGTGCAGGCGTAGCAGGTGCAGCGCGGGTCGAGCGGGGAGAAATCCTCCGCGAAGCGCCCGGCCTTGGCGGGGAGCGTGTCGCCGCCGCGCAGGAAGGCCGCCGCGTGTCTTGCCAGGCGGGTCGGCATCACGCAGTCGAACATGTCGACGCCGAACTTCACGCTTTCCAAAATCTGCTTCGGGGTGCCGACGCCCATCAGGTAGCGCGGCTTGTCCTCGGGGAGCAACGGTGCGACGAACGAGGTCACGTCGAACATCTCGTCTTGGGATTCGCCGACGGACACGCCGCCGATGGCGCAGCCGTCGAAGTCGAGCGAAGTCACATGGGCGGCGGATTGAGCGCGCAGGTCGTGGTACACGCTGCCCTGCACGATGCCGAACCTCAGCTGATGACCGTCCAGCGGCTGTTCGCGGGAGATCTCCTCCCAGCGCATGGTCATGGCAAGGGATTTCCCGGCGGCGTCGCGTGTGCAGGGGTAGGGCGTGCATTCGTCGAATGCCATCACGATGTCGGAGCCGAGATCGCGCTGGATGCGCATGGATTCGACCGGGCCGAGGAAGTGCCGCGAGCCGTCGATGTGCGAGGCGAACTCCACGCCGTCGGGCTTGACCTTGCGGAGCGGGGCGAGGCTGAAGACCTGGAATCCGCCGCTGTCGGTCAGGATCGGGCGCGGCCAGTCCTCGAATTTGTGCAGGCCGCCGGCGCGCCGGACCAGGCCGGATCCCGGACGGAGCATCAGGTGGTAGGTGTTCCCGAGAATGATGCTGACGTTCAGCTCCTCCAGTTCGCGCGGGGACATCGCCTTTACCGTGCCGCGCGTGCCGACCGGCATGAAGACCGGCGTGCGGATGGATCCGTGGGCGGTCTCCAGGACGCCGAGCCGGGCATGGGACACCTCGGAACGGCGTTCGACCGTGAAGCAGCTTCGGCTCATGGGCGGATGAACATCCCGTTCAGAACGCCCTGCACGGTCGCCTCGTTCACGCCGAGCACGCGGGCGATCTCGGCAGCGAAAAACGGCGTGGCGCCGGGGGCTTTGCCGGTGATGATGTTTCCGTCGTGTTCGACCAGCTCGCCGGTGTACTTGAGGCCGGGGCGCGTGCAGAGCTTTTCGGAACCGGGGTAGCCGGTCACGGTCTTCCCGTCCAGCACGCCGTACGCATGGAGCGCGATCGGGGCAGCGCAGATGGCGGCGGCGATCTTTCCCTTCGCGACGGCCTCGCGCACCATGGCGCCGAGCGCCTCGCAGTTCATCAGGTTCGTCGCGCCGGGCAGCCCGCCGGGCAGGATGATGGCGTCCGCGTCGGAACCGGGCGTATGCTCCAGGAACATGTCCGGGGCGACCCGGATGTCGTGCGCGCCGGAGACGATGGAGCCGGAGATGCCGGCGAGCATGGTCATGATGCCGCAGCGGTTGAGGATGTCGGCGGTGCCGAGCGCCTCGATCTCCTCGAAGCCTTCGGCGAGGACTACGATGGCCTGTTTCATGGAAGGACCTCCCGTGTGTTGTTTTGTGAAACGGTTTCGGAAATTAATATAGCACGGAGCCGCGCGGAATACAACATCTTTTTCGTCTTTTGCGCTTGCATATTGCCCTGAATACGGGTAAATTATCATTCAGTTGTTTACCTGAGAGGCTGAACCATGACCGAAACGATCCGCGACGACGGGCTTCGGGGCTTTCTGTCGTATCTGGCGGCGGAGAGAAACGCGTCCGCACACACATGTTCGTCCTACGCGCTGGACATCCGGCAGTGCGCGCAGATATGCCTGAACGCCGATCCGTTCGAGGAATCGGCGGACTGGGCGGGCATGAGCGTGTACGATGCCCGTGACTTCGTGGCGTCGCTGAACAAGGACGAACTGGCGCGCAGCTCCATCATGCGCAAGCTCTCCGCCATGCGGTCGTTCTACCGCTACCTGATTCGCGAGGGGCGCGCGACCGCGAACCCCTTCATTGGCCAGGCCTCTCCGCGCCGTCCGAAGCTCCTCCCGAAATACATGACCGTGGACGAGGTGGGACGCCTGCTTGCCGCGCCCGCGGCAGTCTGGGCCGACCATGCGGAATTCGGCCTCGCGAAAACGCCCGAGGCCGCCGCGTTCGCCGCCGCCCGTGATGCCGCGGTCCTGGAGGTGATCTACTCCGGCGGCCTCCGCATCAGCGAAGCGCTGGGGCTGAACTTCGGCGACGTCGATGCGTTTTCCGGCGTCATGAAGATACGCGGCAAGGGAAAGAAGGAACGCCTCTGCGCCCTCGGGAATCCCGCGCAGCGTGCCCTCCGCGCCTACCTCAAACAGCGCCGCACGCTGTCGTCCGACCAGTCGCCCCGCGCCGCCATCTTCCTGAACCAGCTCGGCGGACGCCTCACGGCACGTTCGTTCCAGCGGTTCTTCAAGCTCTATCTCGCGCAGGCCGGACTGCCGCCCGACCTGACCCCGCACAAGCTCCGGCATTCGTTCGCCACGCATCTGCTGGACGCGGGCGCCGACCTGCGGAGCGTTCAGGCGCTGCTCGGCCACGAGAACCTCAGCACCACGCAGATCTACACGCACGTCAGCACGGAACACATGAAGAGGATCTATGAAAAAGCGCACCCGCATGCCTGACGCTGCAAAACAGCCCGGCAAAATCTCCTCCCCGGATCCCGGGCAGATTTCCGCTTCCGCCGTACGGGAGTCCTTCGCCGCCCGTGTCCTGTGGCGCACGGCGGAGCTTTTCGCGTGCCTGCTGACCGTGCTCCTGCCGATCAAATTCGCCTCGTTCGTGAGCACGCCGGAAGGCGGCGCCCTGTACTGGAGCGATCCGGTCCCCCTGCTTGTCATCTCCTGGCCGCTGCCCGTCTTCATGATGGCGGCGTCCGTCCTGCTCGTCCTCACCCTCGCGGCCGCGCTGTTCCGCCGGGACCGTATGACGCTGTGTCCGCCGCTGATGAAATACGGCAGGCTCTGGATCGTCCTCGGCGGCGTGAGCATCCTCGGATTCGTGGATGCCTCCTGCCAGGGGTATCCGCCGCAGATGGTCGCCCACACGCTGTCGCTGGCATGCTATGCGCTGTCGCTGGCGATCCTGCTCTCCGGACGCAAGGATTTTTCCCGGATGCTGACCGGTTCGCTGGTCCTCGGCGGCGTGCTGTCGCTCTGTTCCGGCCTGTACCAGTACCGGTACGGGTTCGAGGCCCTGCGCGAGCACGTCCAGACGAGATCGGCGGCCGCAGGGCGCGAGATCGTCAATGAAAACATGGCCATCCGCATCGGCGAAGCCCGCCTCCAGGCCGACTTCAATTCCTGCAACGTTTACGGCGCGTACCTCGCCGCGCTCCTGCCGTTTCTCACGGTCCTCTTCTGGCGGTTCGGCAACGAGCGCGTCTCCCCCCCGAAGCTCTCCCGCCGTCTCTTCGGCGGTCTCGCCTTCGCCGTGACGCTCTTCCTGCTCGTGAAGACGGACAGCCGCGGCGCGGTGTTCTCCCTGCTTGCCGCGGGCGCGGCCGTGTTCTTCTTCTCCCGCCTGCCGCGCAAATGGAAGCTGGCGGGCGCGGGGCTTCTGCTCCTCGGTGCCGCCGGGCTCGCCGCCATGGTCGCCTTCGGACGCGGCGCGCTGTCGATGTACGTGCGGTTCGACTACGTGCAGTCGGCCGCCCGGATGATGTTCGCGCATCCGCTGACGGGTACCGGCTGGGGCGACTTCCTGCACGACCACATGATCTTCCGCCTGTGGCGCGACAAGGAGGCGGCGCACTCTCCGCACAACATGGTGATGCTGTTCGGGTCGCAGTGCGGGATCGCGGGGTTCGCGGCGGCGCTGGCTGTGCTGGCCTACCCCGTGTGGGCCGTCTGCCGCCAGGCGCGCCGGACGGACTGGCGTGATCCGCAGGACGTTTTCGCGCTCGTGCCGGGGTTCTCATGCCTGGTGCTTTCTGCCGGGACTCTGCTCGATATCGGATTCGAGACGACCGCCTATGCCGGCGTCCTGATCGCGTTCTCCCTGCTCGTCCTGCTGCGGGACGCCCCCGCGGAACCGGCCGACCGCCGCAGAAACCCGTCCCCCTGGATCGTGGCGGTCCTGCTGATGTTGTTTGCGGCGACGGTGTTCCGGTTCTCCCGGGACGTGTTCCGGGCGGAAAAGGCCTACTCCGCGCTGCTCAGCGAGCTGAACCCCGAATACTCGTTCGAGCATCAGAACGAACCGGGCTACGTGCCGCCGCTGAACCGGGTGCAGTATCTGCTCCGCGAGGCAGTCAAGGCAGACAAGCTGTCGCCGTTCCCATGGAGCGCTGCGGCGGACTACATGTTTGCGACCGGAGAGACGAAGAAAGCCATGACCAGCCTCGATCAGGTCATCGAGCTGGATCCGCTCCAGTCCGCCCACTATGTCAAACGCGCCCGCATGAACTACTGGCTTGCGGGCATGAACGTGACCGACGACGTGGAAGAGGACCTCGAAACCGCACGCCGTCTCGCCCCGAAGAACCCCGAACTCGACCGGCCCGACGCGGACATCTGCCGCGCGGCCTTCACCCGGAAGGAACCATGACCATGAAAAGTGCCTGGGAACTCGCACTCGAACGCAGCGGCGGTGCCCTGCAGGAACTCTCCCCCGAGAAGAAAGAGAAAATCGCCGAGCTGGAACGCGCCGCGCAGGCGAAGATCGCCGCCGCGAAGATCACCGCGGAACACAAGCTCGCGACCATGACCGACCCCGACGAGATCGACCGGCTGAAGGAAGGTCTCGTGAACGAGATCCGCTCCATCGAGGAGTCGCTCGCCCGCAAAAAAGAGGCCGTGCGCGCCGAATGAAACTCTACTTCGACAACGCTGCCGCGGTCCCCGTCCGCCCCGTCACGATGGCGCGCCTCGCCGCCCTCGCGCAGGATTTCTCCGCCAACCAGGAGGCGTCCGGTGCGGCTGCCGAGGCCGTGCGGGCGGCTTTGTCGACCGCGGAACACCGCCTGCTGAATGCCGTCTGCGGTTCGCGGGCGCAGGGGCGCTCCGTGCTGTGGACGAACACCGGCACCGACGCCGTCCGCGCCGCGGTCATGGCGTTTCTGCTGACCCCGGAGAAGCACGGCGGGGTGCTGTTCACCGACGGCGAGCACGCGAGCATCCCCCCGGCGCTCGACATGCTTCCGGCGTCCTGTCCGCGCAACCGCGTGAAACTCCTGCGCGACGGCCGGATCGACCTCACAGACCTCTCCATGAAGCTCAGCGAACGCACCCGTCTGGTGGTGTTCCACTGGGTGCAGAGCGAGACCGGCGTGATGCAGGACCTCGCCGCCGTGCATTCCATGGTGAAATCCATCGCGCCCCAGGCGGCCCTGCTCGTCGACGCCATCCAGGGTGCGGGCAAGCTCCCGTTCGATTTCGAGGCCGTCCAGCCGGAGTTCTTCCTGGTTTCCGGCCAGAAATTCGGCTTGCCGGGCGGTGCGGCTGTGATCTACAGCGATGAATTCCGCCCCGCCGTGAAGAAGATCCGTTCGGACCGCCACGCCGTCGGGCGCGTTCCGCCGCCGTTCTGCCTGCTGCTGGCGGAAACGCTCGGCGGGCGCATGGCGACGATGGGCGGCGACCTGGACTACATCCGGGAACTTCGTGGAAGGTTCCTGTCCGAGCTGAAGGATGCCCTGCCGGACGGCAGCTGGCGCGAGACGGTCCCGGCGGAAAATGCCTCCCCGTACATCGTGCATCTGCTTTTCTCCGGCGGAGCGCAGACGTACCAGGGGGCGATCCTCACGCGCATCATGGCCAAATTCGGCGCGTCCATCGCCTCCGGCAGCGCGTGCGACGCGGAAACCGGGACGCCTTCGCGCGTGCTGACCGCGATGGGATTGAGCCGAGACGAGGCGTATTCCGCAGTCCGGGTGTCGTTCTTCGATCACAATACGCCGGACGAGGCGGCGGAACTGGCGCACCTGCTTGCGCGTGCCGTCCGCGAATACTGAAATCGGGTGAAACGGAATTCCGGCAGGCCTGAACTCAGGAAACCGCTTTTGCCGCCGAAATGAGCGACGGCAGGATCTTCGGCAGGTCGCCGGCTCCGATGATGGCCGCGACGTCGCCCGTTTTGAGCTCGAGTCCGGCGCGTGCGCCCATTTCGTCCCAGCTGCCCGCGAGCGCGGTCCCGCCGACCGCCGACGCGAGGTCTTCCGAGGTGTATTTCCCGCTTCCCGTCCAGGCTGCGAAGACCGGCGTGACGAACACGCGGTCCGCCTTCTTCAGTTCAACCGTGAACTCGTCGAAATACCGCTCAAGGCGTGCGTAGCGGTGCGGCTGGAAGATGACGACGAGGCGGCGTCCCGGGTAAAGCCCGCGCAGGGAACGGATGCTTTCGCGGAGCTCGGTCGGATGGTGCGCGTAGTCCTCGATGACCGTGGCTGCGCCGTTCCATCGCACGGACAGGCGGCGTTCGACGCCGGGAAAGCCCCGGAGCGTCTTTCCCGCCTCGGCGGGATCGAATCCGAGCGATTCCGCGGTCTTCACTGCGATCATGCCGTCCAGCCGCTGGAAATGACCGAACCCGGGCAGGAAATCGTCCGGCAGGCCGTCGAGCTCCAGGCGGACCGCCTGCGGATGGTCCTCGAACAGCCGGTCGGTCTCCTCCGAGGCGCAGTACAGCAGCTTTGCCGACTGCCCGGCGAATGTCCTGAAATTGTGTTCCAGCGCCTCGAATCCGCCGAGGCTCCACGCGTGGTCGTCCTCCACGTTCGTGACGATCCCGAGGTGCGGATGCAGCAGCGCGTGCGTGCCGTCGCTTTCGTCCGCCTCGGTGATGAAGAGATCGCCGTCGCCCGCCGCGCCTGCGCTTTCCCAGCCCGTCACGGCTCCGCCGACCATGTATCCGGGATTCGCGCCGAGTTCGCGCAGCAGCCACGCCAGCATCGCGCTTACGCTCGTTTTGCCGTGCGAGCCGCTGACCGCCACGGGCCGGGCGTACGAATCCGCCGTGACCGCGAGCGCTTCGCCGCGGCGCAGGACCGGCAGCCCGCGCCGCATAGCTTCCGCGACCTCGGGATTGTCCGGGCCCGCCGCCGAAGTCCGCACGACCAGAAGGCCGTCGTTTTCCGCCGGGAGGTTTTCGACGCGGTGCCCGGCGGGCGCGATGTGCGCGCCATGCCTGCGGAGCGCCGCCGCGGCGGCGTTGTCGAGCAGGTCGGAACCGGAGACGCGGAACCCCTTTTCGAGGAGGATCCGGGCGAGCGGGGCGCAGCCTGCTCCGCAGCAGCCGATGATATGGGCGGATCGGAAGGAGGAAAGCGGCGGGAGGTCCATGGTTCTGCTCTGTCCGGGATGTTTTGAAATATTTGAAAACCGGGGAAAGAAGATTCGAAAACGGTCCGGTGCCGCGGCTTAGGAGCCGGGCTCCTCTTTCGGCAGGGCCTTCTGCGCATCGTGGAGTTCGGCGACGGCGGCACGGATGCCTTCGGGCGCCCGGAAAACGGCGGTCCCGGCGACGATGACGTTGACGCCCGCCGCGGCGGCATCCCGGACATTCTCGTGCGTGATGCCGCCGTCGATCTCGATATGAGCGTGGCTGCCGATCCGGCGGAGCATCTTTCGGATCTCGGTTGCTTTCTTCAGCATTTCCGGCTGGAACTTCTGCCCGCCGAAGCCGGGTTCCACCGACATTACCAGCACCATGTCGATTTCCGGCAGGACCGCCTCGATCGCCGAAGCCGGCGTGCCCGGTTTGAGCGTGATCCCTGCGGAACACCCGAGCGCGTGGATCTGCCGCACGACCGCCGCAGGGTCGCACTCGCTCTCGATATGGAACGTGATGTGGTCGGCGCCCGCTTCCGCAAACGGTTCGATATAGCGTTCCGGGTGGACCAGCATCAGGTGAACGTCGAAGGGCAGCGCGGTGTATTTTCGCATGGACGCCACGACCGGGGGGCCGAACGTGATGTTCGGGACGAAATGGCCGTCCATGATGTCCAGATGGATCATGTCCGCTTCGGCGCGTTCCGCGGCCTCAAGCTCGCTTGCGAGGCAGGCGAAATTGCATGCGAGGACAGAAGGAGAGACCAGAAGCCGATTGTTTTTGAATTCACTTAACGGGTGTTTGATCATGGGTAGCTTCTTTCTGTTAGGATGCGGACTTCGGCGGCGAATACGGACCGCGTTCGAAGTCCAGCCAGCGCCGGTGCGTCCAGAGCCATTGCTCCGGGAAACGCCGGATCTGCGCTTCGATCATGTCCGTGTAAAGCTGGGCAACGGCGCGAATGTCGGCTTCCATGCAGCCAGTGGGCTGGTAGTCGGGCATCTTCGCGCAGTGGAACGTGAAATGGAAATCGTCGTCGTCGCGGATCAGGTACGGCATCGCGATCGGCGTGTGCGTGCGGAGATACAGCCATGCCGGCGTCTTCTGCGCCATGGCCGGGTGGCCGAAGAACGTGACTTCGACGCCCTCCGGCGGGACGGCATGCTGGTCGGATACGATCGTGACGTTCTCCCCGGCCTTGTGGGCCTGGATCAGCGGACGCACGCCCAGGTCCTTGGAAAAGCTCCTGTGCAGGTAGCGGCAGCGGCGGGCATAGACATAACGGTTGATCTTCGGATTGTCCATCGGGCGCATGATGCTCATCATGCGCTGCTTGGTAATGTAGCTGTGAAGTCCGCCGGCGAGCTCCCAGTTGCCGAAATGCCCGGTCGTCAGGATGATCTGCGGAGCGGTCGCCGGATCCATGAACTCCCGCGTCAGGGGATCGTCGGCGATGCGGATGTGTTCGCTGAAGTTATCCTCGTTCACGATCTGGTCGAACTTCACCATCTCGACGTAGACTCTGGCGAAATGCTTCAGGCTCTCCAGGGCAAGCCTGTTCGCCTCCGCCTTCGTCTTCACGAATCCGGAGTGCAGGATGCGTTCCGGCGTGCGCGTGCCGTGCCGGCTGCTGAAATGGCGCACGCACCAGGCGATGAAGTCCAGAACGGCATAGGCCGCGTGAAGCGGCAGGGCCCGGACCAGCGTGGTCACAAACACGAAGAGCGCGTACTCGGCGTTGACGGCAAGCGCGGACTTCTTTTTCTTTCGTTTCTTTTCCGGGTTCGTGTTCACGGCGCGGGTTCCTCGGCGGACAGGGCGTTTTGTTGTTTTGCGAAACTATAATATACACCGCACATGCGGAAAATGAAAACGGTTTCGGTGAAAAACAACATATTTGCCCGACAAAAAGCGGGAGAAAACCGTATCAGGGGTCCTCTCCCGCTATTCCGCGCCGTTCTTCATGCGGCGCCGGGACGGTCGGTCATTTCCGCTCCGGTTTGTCTCCGGAACGTTCCCGGTCCCATTCTTCCAGCTTGCGTTCGGCGAAGCTGCGTCCTCCCAGGCCGAATGCGATGGCGAACGCTACGGCGAAGGCGCCGAGCACGATGCCGAATGCGAGAAGCGCCGCCGTGCCGCCGATTCCTGCCGTGGTGAGGGCGGCGGCGCCGGCAAAGAACAGCACGGCGATCCGCACGGCGAACAGGAAGATGTGCGACTCCACGCCGTTGCGGCGCACGAAATCGGCGGCGAGGTCCGCCAGCATCATGCCGAGCAGGAAGACCACCGCGCCCAGCACCAGGCGTCCGGCGAACGGCAGGAAGGAGCGTACGAGCCGGGCGGATTCGTCCAGCCGGAGGATTTCCAGCGCGGCGATCAGGGCGAAGATCAGGATGCCGGCGAAAACCAGTTTGCCGGCGATGCCGGATGGACTCATGGTCCCCTGCGCCTTCCAGCCGAGCTCGCCGATGCGGCTGTCCAGCCCGGCGTCCGCCAGCAGGCGGGCGACGAGCCGGGCGACGAGGGCGCCGACTGCAAACGCGATGAACAGCACGATCGCGGCCGCCACGAGGTTCCCGGCGCAATCCAGCATGCGCGTGAAGAGATGCGAAACGGAATTCGTGAGCGATTCGATGCCGAGCGCCGAGAGCGCTGCCGCCGTTACGGGGATCACGATGCAGACGAACACCAGCACGCCGCAGATCCGCGCGAGGCTGTCGCGTGAGAAAAGCTTCCCGCCCGTCTGTTCGGCGTCTCCGAGACCGCCGGACGCCAGCACGAGGCGTTCCACGAGCTTGCGGAGGACCGTGGCGAGAAACAGCCCGACGGCGGCGATCAGCACGGCGGCGAAGATGCGCGGCAGGTACCGCATTACATCCGCGGTCATCGCTTCGAACGGGCGTTCCAGCCCGGTAATCTTCAATGCGCCGAGGATCGCCGGCACGAACGCCAGGATGATCAGCCAGAAAAGCGTCGTGGCGATCGTGAAGCTCAGGTTGCATTCGCGTCCGCCCGTGTCGACCGCGCCTTCGATCTTCTCGTCCAGGTGCAGCGCATGCATCAGGAGCAGCGAGGCGTACCGGACCGCCGCCGCCACGCCCCACGCGATCAGCCCCAGGACCGTCGCCGCGAAAACATTCGGCAGGAACCCGATGACATCGGAGAGGACGTTGCGGAGCGGCGAGGCCGCATCGTGCAGGCTGAGCAGGCTCATCGACTGCACGACGGCAAGCAGGAAGACGATCCAGAAGACGATCCCTGCGGCGATCTTTTCCGCACGGGCCGCCGGGGCAGCCGCTGCCTCGCTCGAAATGCACATCGAGAGGTGTTCCCCGATGCGGCACCGCCTCATGCATTTGAAGGTGAGTTTCTGAAGGATCCAGGCGACGATCCACCCGGCAAACAGGACCAGGATCGCGAGCAGGATCCGGGCGATCCCGTATTTCGTCAGCAGGTCGACGAGCATGTCCCAAAAGTCTTTCATGGCGCACTCCTTTCGTTTGAACGGCGTTGTTGTTTGCGGGATTACTATACCACGGCCCGGAGAAAAATGCAACCGGCGAAACTTTTTCCGGCGGACATCCGGCCGTTTTTCCGTGCCGGGAATTCCTCGTTTTCCGATTTCGCCGTGTCTTGCTTCTCCTGTTGTCCGGCATCGTCATCCACGGCAATGCGCCCGGACGGGACAGGTGTGGCAGCCCGTGTTTCCCTCTGCTGCGGCGAACGCATCACAAAGTTTGTTTTTTGGGGAAAAGAAAGCTCATTTTCGGGAAAAGGCATGGAAAAACCCGTTTTTTTCGGAAAAAAATGTGTTTTCCGGCATTTTTCGGCTTGAAAAAACGAAACCAGCTTGTATAGTAGCATAAAAAGCAGTGGTCCATCCACGCTTTTAAGCTCAAGACTGATAAAACCGACCATCATCTGCCTGGCGTCCGCGAGGCCGCCGGCAAAACAATTGCAAGGAGTCAAACTATGTCTCACAAAACTCTGAAAGCGATGTTCACGGTCCTCTGCACGCTCGTTTGCGCAGCCGGCGTCGTGAAGGCTGACCAGCCCGTCATCAGCCATGTGTACACGGCCGACCCGAACGCCTTCGTGTTCAACGACCGCATCTACATCATCTGCAGCCACGACCTCCCCAATCAGCGCGGCTACGACCTGTTCGACTACGAACTCGTCTCCACCGACGACCTCCAGAACTGGACCGACCACGGTTTCGTGTTCTCCGTCGGCCGAAACCATGATTTTGGCTACGGCAGAGGCAAAGGCCCGTACGGTGAGGACCAGACCGTTGCTCCGTGGGCAGGTCACTGCTACGCCCCCGGCACCGCGATCCGCGACGGCAAAGTCTACCTCTACTTCCCGGACGGCGGCTCCTCCATCGGCGTGGCCGTGGCGGACAAGCCGGAAGGCCCCTACACCGACCCGCTCAAAAAGACCCTCATCGCCGGCAACGTCTCCAACTACGCGTCCCGCTGGCTCTTCGACCCCGCCGGATTCGTCGATGATGACGGCCGCGCGTTCGTGTACTACGGCGGCAACGGCAACGACCAGGCCCGCATCCTCGAGCTCAACAAGGACATGATCAGCGTCTTCCCGGAAGCCATTCACCTGAACGTGCCGAAGTTCTTCGAAGCCTCCTACATGCACAAGTACAAAGGCAAATACTACTTCTCCTACAGCACGCAGTTCAGCCCCACCGCGAACATCGACTACCTGGTCAGCGATTCCCCGACCGGTCCGTTCGAGTACAAGGGCACCATCCTCGACAACCCGAAGCAGAACCTCGGCAACAACAACCACGCCTCCATCATCGAGTACAAGGGCCACTGGTACATTGCCTACCATGACCGCAAGCTCGCCATCGCCAGCAATCTCCGCAACAAGAGCGATTCCCGCTGCGTGAACTTCGACGAACTTTTCTACAACGAAGACGGGACCATCAAGAAGGTCGAGGAGACCCCGCACGGCCCGAAGCAGCTGAAGAACTTCGACCCGATGAAGAAATGCCGCTTCGTCACCATGAACAAGTCCGGCAAGATCCTTACCGAAGACGAAGCGAAGCAGGAACAGCTCCCGGCCCTGAAGAGCACGATGGGTCCCAATAAGGAGACCGTCCTCGCCTCCATGCAGAACAACAGCTGGATCCGCGTCTCCGGCGTTGACTTCTCCAAGAAGCCGACCGGCGGTACGCTCAAGTACAGCGCCAAGGACGGCAACACCTCCATCGAAATCCGCAAGGGCGCGGCCGACGGCGATCTGCTCGCCACCGTGGCGCTCCCCAGCACCGACGGCGCCTGGAAGGAACTCAATTTCAAGCTCGACAAGGCGGTCGACGGCGTGTTCGATTATCTCTATTTCGTGTTCAAGGTCAAAGGCGAACCGGCCACTGCCGGCCTCTTCGACGCCTCTGACGTCGTTACCGTGGCGGCCGCAGGCGGCGCGCCCGCGGGCTTCGGCGGCGGCTTCGGCGGCGGCCAGGGCATGGGCCAGGGCGGCTTCGGCGGCGGCCAGCGTCCCGCCGGTCAGGGCCAGGGCGGCCAGGGCGGCCAGCGTCCGCGTCGTCAGGGTCAGGGCGGCCAGGGCGGCCAGCCCCCGCAGGGCGGTTTCGGCGGCGGCTTCGGCGGCGGCCAGCCCCCGCAGGGCGGTTTCGGCGGCGGCTTCGGCGGCGGCCAGCCCCCGCAGGGTGGTTTCGGCGGCGGCTTCGGCGGCGGCTTTGGTGGTGGTTTCGGCGGCGGCCCCGGCGGTCAGCCCGGCGGCAACCAGCAGGCTGCAGCTCCCAAGCCGGTGGAAAGCACCGTCCAGCTCGACTGGTATCAGTTCAAATAATTCCTGCTCTTTCTCATAAAACTTTAACAAAAGGATGACAAAAATGTCTATCTCCCTTAAGTCCGTCTCCGCCATCGTGGCGGGCCTCTGCCTCTCCGCAGTCGCATTCCAGGCGCAGGCCGCCGATGAACCCACCCGTCTCCGCGACGCCGCCGAAGGTCTCTTCCTGATCGGCAACGCTGCCCCGACCCGCGCGTTCAGCGACCTCTTCGCTTCCGACATCCTCGCACAGGACTTCAACCGTCTGACCTGCGAGAACGAAATGAAGTTCGATGCCACGGAACCCCAGGAAGGCCAGTTCAACTTCCGCGCAGGCGACACCCTCGTCGAATTCGCCCAGAAGTACAACATGAAGGTCCACGGACACACGTTCCTCTGGCACAGCCAGACTCCGCAGTGGGTCTTCCAGAACCCCAACGACGGCCGCTCCATGCGCGAAGTCGTCCTGGCCCGCCTCGAAAACCACATCCGCGCCCTCATGACCCACTGGAAAGGCAAAATCCAGAGCTGGGACGTCTGCAACGAGTGCTTCGAAGACAACGGCAGCCCGCGCGGATTCTCCCCGTGGCGCCAGGCCATCGGCGACGACTACATGGAACAGGCGTTCCGCATCGCCGACAAGGTCGCCAAGGAACTCGGCGAAGAAAAAGTCCTCCTGGTCTACAATGACTTCAATATGTACAAGCCCGGGAAGGTCCAGGCTGTCGTGAACATGGTCAAGGACTTCCAGTCCAAGGGCGTCAGAATCGACGCCATCGGCATGCAGGCCCACTGGCAGAGCAACGACGATCCGTCCATCGAGACCATCGAAGCCGCATTCAAGGCCTATGCCGCCACCGGCTGCAAGATCATCATCTCCGAAATGGACATCAACACCCGTAACGGCTTCCGCAACAGCGGACGCGGCCTCGAACGCGACGACAGCGTCCAGGGCAATGCCGACAGCTCCGCCGATGCCCTCGCGAAGCGCTATGCCCAGGTGTTCGACCTCTTCGTGAAATATCACGAGAGCATCTACGCCGTCACCCTCTGGGGTATCGGTGACAGCTGGTCCTGGCTCCGTGGCGGTCAGCCGCTTCTCTTCGACAACAACCTTGATCCGAAGCCCTGCTACTACTCCGTGCTCGAATCCCTGAAGAAAGGTCAGAAAGCCCTCAAGAAATAAGGAAGGCAAGCCCTCCACAACAGTAGTGCTCTCAGCTTCGCTTGAGCACGGGAAGGCAAGCTATCCGGCCTTTTTTCCCGACGCAAGTCACACAGGCGGTCTCCCTCTGCGGAGACCGCCTTTTTCGTCTATCGAAAAGGAGGACGCGTCGATTTCGGCTTTTGAGGGTGGCATGAGTGAGTGGCGTCCCGTCGGCGGATTTGCTTCCATTGCCGGAGAAGCCGGAATCTTCATCGACGAACATGGCGCCTGTTTCATGATGGGCAGGAGCCGGTACGACGGCGAACACGGCATATTCGTCGCGAAAGACGGAAAGAACATGCCGCCGGATATAAACCGGGGGGCCGGTCGAGGACCGAATCTTCACCGGTGCAATCCATCTGTGATGGAATAGACGGTTGGCATGAGGAGATCCTTTTGAACCGTTTCATTTTTTTTTGACGATTTGATGCTATATTATTTGCGGCAAAAAAAAGATGTCGCCGGGGTGCGGGAATGCACCAACAGTCGGCTAAAAACGGGACCACGGGGATCTATGCGTGGGTCCGCAATCCACTCTACACGGCGTTCATGTTCGCCTGCATCGGGGTGGCCCTCATGGCGGGGAACCTCCGGTTTTTCTTCCTTCCGTTCGTATTCTGGGGGCTCATGACCGTACTGATGAAGCACACCGAGGAAAAATGGCTGCGGGATCTGTACGGGAAGCAGTACGACGACTATTGCAGCCGGGTCAACCGCTGCTGGCCCTGGTTCCCGCGATAAATATCCGGAAAAAAGGTGAAGCCGTACAAGATTACGGTCCATGAGTTCGGAAAACGGAATCCCGACGTCATTGTCATGTTTCATCCGCTCGGTGTGCGGATGCCGAATGTCTTCACGGATACGTTGAAGTTCACGCGGGACGATCTGCTGTATGGGAAGATAGTCCTGTCCGGCATGAGCTCGAATACGATCTGGCGGGCATTCTATTTCACGAACAACTACTCCATGCCCGAATCCGTTTTTTCGTTCGCCATGTCCCGTTCGATACTGGTACGGCGAGGCGGAACGTTCCGCCCGCAAGCGGGACATCGCGTACATGAAAAAGGTTTTTCCCGATACGGTCTTCGTGGAGAACAAAGGGCAGGACCATGCGGAATCCTTCACGCTCCACCCGGAAGCGTTCTGCGACCGGCTGGAAACGTCCATTTCGAACAGACACTTGTCATCTGCCGATCAAGCCTGATATTGCTCTTTTCCGTGCATGGCAGGGTGGTGCGATCGTCATTTTCGCACGTTTGAGTTCCATGCTTCAAGAAGGATAAAAGAGTTGTTTTTTTTGAAAAAAGACTTGAAAATACGGTTCGCGTGTAGTATATTATTATGGACTATTTCAATCCCTGGGGCTTTTTTGAGGGGAATCACTCATAATAACGTCCGCTTTCAAAAAAGGCGGGCAGAAAGAACGGGACCATGAAACACATTCTTCCCATCCTCACCATCATGCTTCTCGGCATGGCTGTCACTGCGTCCGCCAGCAATTTCTATTATGATTATTATCTGAGCTACTCGAACACCGATCCCGTGGACAATGATTTCACGTATGCCGACAAAACGTATCACAACCAGCATGACACCTTCACTTATGGTGCCATAACTTCCTTTGGAACCGAGGCCGATCCTCACGTTTCTGTTTCCGAAGATAATACTTTTACGGCTTACAGGGAATCGAACTGGGGCAATGATATCGCGGGCGCTAATCCCAACAACTTCTTCCGCATTGAGATCGGAAAAAAGAATACCGAGAGAATTCAGCTTTACCTGACGGACTTTGTCTCAAGTATTTATGGCAGCGACCCTGTCTACAATTCCGACAGCAATGCACTTTTCAATGATACGTATGATGAAGACGGCAATCTCACCAAAAGAGCTATTGTTGAGTACGGTTATCGTACATTGACGTTGAAAGACGGGAAGTATGTTGCCGGAGAAACACAGAGCTTCAGCACTGTCATCGAAGATCCCGACGGGACGATCAAGATCGATGCGGGGGAAAATGGAGTAAAAACGTATAGACTTAATGAGAAGAATGTAACAGAGATCGATAAAATCGGGAAAATAGGTTATGGTGAGGAGACCCAGCCTGTTGCCCGTTACCAATATAATCTCGGGTCTTTCGACCCCAAGACGATCATTGAAGTGTATATGAAGGATAATGTGGGGGGAGAAGTTTATTCTTTCTCCAGTTATGTGAATGAGGAGTTTCAGCCCTTTAATAATAAGGTTCCTACTCTCGGGGAAGGAGATGAGATTCTTGATGCCAACCAGGGTGGTTTTAGTGATGGCGGGTATGTTGTTGGTTCGACAGAAACCGACAAGATGCTGTTCAGCTACTATTTCAACAAACCAATATCCGAACCTAAAGGGGATTACCATGATTATACAGAATTTGATTCGGACAGCATAAAAGAAGCCGCCCAAAAAGCCATGCCGCTTTCGCAGCTTATTCCCACCAACGGCTATGCAGTTGCTTTCGGCATGTATGCATGGGCAACCGGAGAAGCTGTCCAGGGCGGGCCGCTCCCCGGCGGACTTTCGATCGCCCTGATCGCCGGACTCTTCGGATTCGGATTCTGCTATGTCCGCCGCAGAAAAGCCATCGCCGGCTGACCTGTTCACGGTGAATGCTTTTTTGAACGATCTTCGATGAATGCGCCCCGGTTGGGAAACTGACCGGGGCTTTTTTTTGAACCACAGTCAACCAAACGTCGGGAAGACGGCTTCGCGATGCGGCCTCGGAAAAAATGAAAAAGACCAGACTTATTCCTGTTATCATTCTTGTATCGGTCATTCTGCTCTCGTGTTTCGGAATCCTGGGGTATTTCGGGATCAAGACGATGCGCCGGAGCCACCTGCGCGCGGAGGCGCGGGAAGCCTTCGCCGCCGAGGACTGGAAGAAGGCGGAAAAGCTGTTAAACCAATACGTCGGCCTGGATCCCGACAGCGAGGAGGATTACGTCCGCCTGGCGCAGGTCTATCGGCATTTCGGCAACACGGGCGAGGAGATGCGCTGCTGGCATCGGGCCAGTGCGCTGAATCCGCTGAAGCCGGAGTACTGGGACAACTACACCGCGTGCGCCATGAATGCCCGCTGCTTCGACCATCTCTATACGTCTCTGAGCCGAAAAATCATCTTAAATGCGGAGCTTTCCCGGAAGGACAAACTGCGGTATCTCATCTGCGCTGTCATGACGAATCGCACCAGGGAAGCAAAAACGTATTGCGAAGACATGCTCAAGGCGGACCCGGAGGTCTTTCATGGCGATGATCTCGGCCGGCTTGCGGAATACGTTGTAGCATTCGATACTCTTTCCGACGCCGAACGCTCGCATTTTATTGACGAAGGCATCCAGTCGGAGGATCCTTTCGTCAGGATGGAATCCATCCTGTACCGCGCCACGATGCTTGCCGTTTCAACGGAGAACGCCGCGGCTGCCATGAAACAGAAGGAAACGCTGCTGAGGCAGGCGGTTGAACTGAACCGGTTCGCCGCGACTCCGTTTCTGGTCGATTTCTATTATTCCCACCTGGGATTCGGTTCCGTGATCGCAGTCGCCGAACCCTATCTGGCGGACATTGAGAATAGTCTGCTGGCCAATCTTTATGCGGACAGCTGCGTGTACAGCGGGCAACCGGAGAAACTGCTCCCGCTGATCGAGCATTTCCGTTCCCTCGGACAGAAATACAGGACGCAGACGGCTTATTTCGAGGCGCTGTACGATTTCACGCAGGGCAACGACGATTTCGCCAGGCATGCGATGGAATTCGGCGGCACAGTCCAGACGGATCTCGCAAACCTGATGAATCTCCAGATCGCGCTCAACAACGACAATGAGGAAAAAATCGTCAGCATATTCGAAACGATCATAACGAACTCGTCGGTCTCCGACCTGCGGGAACGGGCCCGTTCCGCGGTCCGCCTCTATTTGGGGGACAAGATCCAGACGAACCCGGAACTTGCCGGTGATTCCCGGTTCATCAAGCTTGCCCAGCTTCTTTCGGGCCGCAACATTAAGGATCCGCTGCTGATGCGCATCCTGATTGCCGACCGGCGCAACAGGAATATGCTGACTCGGCAGATTCTCGAGGAAAGCCTCGGCGCGTTTCCGGATGACCCGTATCTTCTTCAGGAGGCCGCCGAATTCGAGCTCTTCAACGGCAATCCGGAAAAGTGTCTGGAATACATCGAACGGTACTATGCCCTGAAAAGGGAGGAGCGTTCCATCAAGCTTGAGCTCCTGCACATGCTCGCGCTGGAGCTTATGGGAAAGATCGACGAGGCCGCGAAGGAATTCGCTGCTGTGGTCGACCATACCGAAATGGACCGCGGAGTCCTGTACCGCTATCTCAGGTTCTGCATCGACCACAACCGCGGGGCGGAACTGTCGAAGATGGCGGACCGCCTGGACGCCCTGGAGGTCCCGGCCCTGAAAGCGCTGGCTCCGTTCTTCCGGGCGGAGGAACTGCTCCTTCAGGAGAAGAAGGACGAGGCGCTTGCCCTGCTCGAAACGGCAAAAACGGACCATCCGGACTTCGCGTTCCGTGCGGCAAGTCTGTTCCTGAAATACGACTTGCTGGACCAGGCTATCTCGCGTTATCTCGCATTGGCCGGCAACCATCCCGAGAAGCAAATGGTCCTCGCCAATATCGCCGAGGCCTATCTGGCAAAAGGAATGAAAGCGGAAGCCCTTTCCTATGCGAAACAGGCATGGGAAAGGGATCAGGAGGCGATGCTCGGCCAGTTCGTCTACGCCAAGATGCTCGCGGCAAACGGGCGTTATCAGGATGCGGAAAAAGCCCTCAAGATACCGAATCGCAAAGTCGCGCTGCCGGATGAGCTCAGGGAGCTCTGGACGGACATCATGCTCCATTGCGTCCGGGAGGATTTGGCAAACAAGTCTTTCCAGCGTGCGATCGACCGGGCCAGACACTACCTGGTCTTCTTCCCCGACGACGCCACGTTCCAGGAATTCAAGGCGCGTGCGGAGCAGGAACTCAGAAAGCCGTCGGATTCCGAAAGGCCGAAACAATAATCCGCTGTTCCGTACGGCAGAAAGACCTGAAGCCGACGATCGCCGTTTCCGTCCGGACAAAGGAAAGGGCGGGAAACCGAATCAGGATTCGATCCCCATGGTATGGAAAATCGTATGATTGACAAGCCGAACATCGAATCTCCGTTCGGCGATTTGGCGGCTTGCATTCCCCATTTGTTCGCAGATATCGGGATTCCGGTAAAGAAACAGCATTTTCTCTGCAATGGCCTTGTCGTCCTTGACAGGGACGAGAAAACCATTTTCTCCATCCGTTACGGTTTCCCGGCATCCGGGGGCGTCCGTTGTCAGGATCGCTTTCCCGCATGACATGGCTTCCAGTACGGATTTCGGGGTACCTTCTCGATAAGACGGTAAAACATAGGCGTTGCATTGAGCCAGATATGGCCTGACATCCGCCTGTTCGCCGAAATATTCAATGCTTCCATCATCGATATAAGGCTGCAATTCGTCCGGCTTCAGCGCAGAGGGGTTGGAATCGAACGGTCCTACAAGCAGGCACCTGATATCGGGATGCAGCTTTCTGACCATTCGGCAGGCGGATAAATACTCCAACACTCCTTTGTCGCGAATGATCCGGCAGATGCAGAGAAAACCAAAGTGCTTTGGAAATGGCTGTTTGACAAATTTCTCCAGATTGACTCCCGAACCGTTCAGAAAAACAATTCGATCGGAAGGAACGATCCCATTGTCAACAAAGAAAGATGCATCATCCTGATTCTGAAAAAAGACCGACGGAGATTTCCGCAACGAAAGGCGATATCCGCTTATCAGGATCTTCTTGAGAAGACGTCCTTTCCAGCCGCCGGAAAGGAAAACGGAGCCTAATCCCGCGATCAGCGGATAAACATCTCGAATTCCGAGATAAAACGCGGCAAGTCCTCCATACAGGACCATTTTTGCCTGTGAAGTGAAAATCTTATCCGGTTTTTCTTTTTTCAACAGACGGATCAACCGAACAAGAGAGAAGACATCCCTGACCGGATTCAGTCCGTTTCTTTGCATCCTGACATAACGGTATTCGATGCCAAACGGCTGAAGGATCTTACTCCATTTTTCCTCGGGTTCGTTTCCCACTGCAACGACCCGGTGACCGAGACGGAGCATTTCCAACATCATATCCAGCCGGAAATTCAGGAGAGTCGGGTTGTAACAAACTAAAATCGCTATTTTCATGGTTGGGACCGGGTGATGGATTGCGCTGTGCAACATACTACTATAGCATCATTTCTGATCTTTTCAATCTCAGACTGTCTTTTATTAAAAAACGATCCCGACGGGCGCATCATTCCGCATCCTCCCGTACGTCCGTGAGCATGCGGCCGGAATCCTTTCCGTTTGCGGCCTCAGTTGAGTTTTTTTCCTGACACCGGCAGGCCCGGTTTCCGGTTGTCCCGGACGCCAGCCGCCGGTACGTGCCGGAATGTTCCGGCGGGAGTTTTGGCGAACTTAACCTGTTCGAACACGCGTTCGGCGGGGAGCTTGCCGCATTGTCTTAACCGGGTTCGGCATCTTCCGGCACCTTCCGGCACTCTTTGGGGAACGAACAATCTTTTTTCGCAGCACGGATCGCGCATGCTTTCCTTCGGTATAACACGGATCGCTTCCTCCATGTTTTCCTGCCGTGCGTTTGCTTTTTGCACCCGTCAAAACCATCTTTTTTTTATAAAAAAACGGGTCTTCCTCTTGAAAATCGGCGAAATTATGGCATATTATTTCAATTTGGTTTTTTGAGAATTTGTCAACGTCAAAACACGGAGATACCACTATGGCGAAGCGGCAAGACATTAAAAAAATCCTCATCATCGGTTCCGGCCCGATCATCATCGGCCAGGCCTGTGAATTCGATTATTCCGGCACCCAGGCGTGCAAGGCCCTGCGCAAAGCCGGCTACGAGGTCGTGCTCGTCAACTCGAACCCGGCCACCATCATGACCGACCCCGGCATGGCCGACCACACCTACATTGAACCGCTCACCGTCCAGGGCGTCGAGCGCGTGATCCAGCGCGAACGCCCGGATGCCCTCCTGCCGAACCTCGGCGGCCAGACCGCCCTGAACCTTTCCTCCAGCCTCGCCGAAGCCGGCGTCCTTGCCAAGTACGGCGTGAAGGTCATCGGCGTCGACCTCGACGCCATCAAGCGCGGCGAAGACCGCATTGAGTTCAAGAAGACCATGGCCAAGCTCGGCGTCCCCGTCCCGGAATCCGCCCCCGCCAACTCCGTCGAGGAAGGCGAGGCCATCGCCGCCCGCATCGGATACCCCGTCGTGCTCCGTCCCGCCTACACCATGGGCGGCACCGGCAGCGGCATTGTCTATAATGTGGAAGAGCTCCGTCAGGTCATGGCGCGCGGCCTCGCCGCCAGCCTGATCCACGAAGTCCTCGTCGAGCAGTGCGTGCTCGGCTGGGAAGAGCTTGAGCTCGAAGTCGTCCGCGACGAAAAGGGCCAGAAGATCACGGTATGCTTCATCGAGAACGTCGACCCGATGGGCGTCCACACCGGCGACAGCTTCTGCGTCGCCCCCATGCTCACCGTTTCCAAGGAAGTCCAGGACAAGCTCCAGGACTACTCCTACCGCATCATCGACGCCATCGGCGTGACCGGCGGCACCAACGTCCAGTTCGCGCACAACCGCGAGGACGGCCGCATCGTCGTCATCGAGATCAACCCGCGTACTTCGCGTTCGTCCGCACTCGCCTCGAAGGCCACCGGATTCCCCATCGCCCATGTCTCCACGCTCCTCGCCACCGGCATCACGCTCGACGAGATCCCGTACTGGCGCGACGGCTCCCTTGAGAAATACACGCCGAGCGGAGACTACGTCGTCGTGAAGTTCGCCCGCTGGGCGTTCGAGAAGTTCCCGCAGGCGAAGGACGCCCTCGGGACCCAGATGAAGGCCGTCGGCGAGGTCATGTCCATCGGCAAGAACTTCAAGGAGGCCTTCCAGAAGGCCATCCGTTCGCTCGAGATCGGCCGCAGCGGCCCGGGCCTCGACGCCAAGCTCGCCGCCCTCTCCATGGACCAGCTCCGCGAGAAGATCCGCACCCCGAACAGCAAGCGCTTCTTCGTGATCTATGAATTCCTCCGCCGCGGCGGCTCCGTGGACGAAGTCTTCGCCATGTCCAGCATCACCAAATATTTCATCCAGCAGATGGCCGAGCTCGCGCAGTTCGAGGGCGAACTCCAGAAGTTCAGCTTCATGTCCCTCCCGGACGACATGCTCATCCGCGCCAAGCGCGACGGCTTCTCCGACAAGTACCTCGCCAAGCTCTTCTCCGTCAGCGAACGCACCGTCCGCGAACGCCGCATCAAGCTCGGTGTGACCGCGGCCTACTGCAAGGTCCCGGTCAGCGGCGTCGAGAACGCCTGCTACTACTACTCGACCTACCAGCCCGTGCCGGACGAGGTCGAAGTCTCCGCCAATAAGAAGATCATGATCCTCGGCGGCGGCCCGAACCGCATCGGCCAGGGCATCGAGTTCGACTACACCTGCGTCCATGCCGCCTTCGCGCTCCGCGACAACGGCTATGAGTCCATCATGGTCAACTGCAACCCCGAGACCGTCTCCACCGACTACGACACCAGCGACAAGCTCTTCTTCGAGCCGCTCACGACCGAGGACGTGCTCTCCATCTACGCCAAGGAGAAACCCTTCGGCGTGATCGTGCAGTTCGGCGGCCAGACTCCGCTCAACATCGCGCAGGAGCTGAAGGACAACGGCGTGAACATCCTCGGCACCCAGCCCGAGGGCATTCGCCTCGCCGAGGACCGCGAATACTTCCGCGAACGCATGATCGCCCTGAACATTCTCCAGCCCCGCAGCGCCACCAGCAAGTCGCTCGAGGAGGCCGTGAAGATCGCCAACGAGATCGGCTATCCCGTTATGGTCCGTCCGTCCTTCGTGCTCGGCGGCCGCGGCATGGAAGTCATCTACGACGAAGCCACGCTCCGCCGCTACGCCGTCGAATCCCTCCAGGTCAGCCCCGAATACCCGATGCTGATCGACCGCTTTCTCGACAACGCCATCGAGTGCGAAGTCGACGCCATCGCGGACGGCAACGAGACCTACGTGGCCGCCATCATGGAACATGTCGAGCTCGCCGGCATCCATTCCGGCGACTCCGCCTGCACCATCCCGCCGATCACCATCCCCGAGAAGCACCAGAAGACCATCGAGGAATACACCGCCAAGATCGCCAAGGATTTCAAGGTCGACGGCATCATGAACGTCCAGTACGCCATCTGCGAGGACGAGGTCTACATCATCGAGGCCAACCCGCGCGCCTCCCGCACCGTGCCCATCATCTCCAAGGTCACCGGCGTCCCGCTGGCACGCGTCGCCACCGAGCTCATGCTCGGCAAGAAGATTTCGCAGTTCAAGCTCCCGAAGACCGGCCAGACCCCGTTCGTCGCCGTGAAGGAGGCCGTCCTGCCGTTCAACATGTTCCCGGAAGTCGACCCGATCCTCGGCCCGGAAATGCGCGCCACGGGCGAAGTCATGGGCATTGCCGACAACTTCGGCACCGCGTTCTTCAAGGCCGAGGCCGCTTCCGGCTGCTTCCTGCCCACCGAGGGCACCGTGCTGATGTCCGTCAGCCGCCACTACCGCAAGTACCTGCTCCCCATCGCGCAGAAGATCCATGAGCTCGGGTTCGGCATCCTCGCCACCGAAGGCACCTCCGCCTTCCTCACCGAGAACGGCATCCCGAACACCGTAGTCTGCAAGCTCGGCGAAGGGCGTCCCGACATCCTCGACATGATCAAGAACAACAAGATCCAGCTCATCATCAATACGCCGATCGGACGCGAAGGCAAAGTCGACGACAGCTACATCCGCCGCAGCGCCATCCAGAACCGCATCCCGTACATGACGACCATCGCCGCGGCCCACGCTACCGCGGTCGGCATCGAGGCTGTCCGCTCGAATCCCGACAAGGAACCCAAGTCCCTTCAGGAATACCATAAGTGACCTGACGGAGGGGGGACCCGGACCATGCCCGACAGAATCTGGCTCGAAATCGACCTCGGCGCGCTGCAGCGCAACTACCGCACGCTCGCACGGTCGATTTCGCCTGCCGCGCTCTTCCCCGTCATCAAGGCCGACGCCTACAACCTCGGCGCGGTCGAGGTCGCCCGGAGCCTGTGCGACTACGCCCCGACGTTCTGCGTGGCGACCCCGGCGGAAGCCCTGCAGATCATTTCCTACGGGAAAAATGTCCGTCTCCTCGGCGCGCTCCTGAACACCGAGGTCGCGGACGTCGTGCATTTCGGCATGGTCCCCAGCATCCCTTCGCTCGAAGTCGCGCAGATGCTCAGCGACGAGGCCGTCCGCCAGCGCCGCACGCTTGACGTGATGATCAAGCTCGACACCGGAATGGGCCGCCTTGGTCTCCTCCCGGAAGAGGCCCCGGACGCCATCGCGAAGATCGCCGCGCTCCCCAATCTCCGCTGCACCGACATCTTCTCGCATTTCCCCGTCGGCTACAAGATCGACCACCCCACGACGCGTGAACAGCTTCGCCTTTTCCGCTATGTTCTGGACGCGGTCTCCGAGCGTCACATCATGATCCCGAACGTGCACTTCGCGAACAGCGATGCCATCGGCTGCCTGCACGAATCGGTCCGGGCGCCCTACAACTGCGCACGCACCGGAATCTCCCTGTACGGCTTCTCCCCCGATCCGAAGCTCGCCGCATGCCTGGAACCGGTCGTCTCCTGCTATTCGCACGTGATCGCCGTCCGCAGGCTCCCGAAAGGCCACAACGTCGGCTACGAATGCACCTGCACGCTTCAGGAGGACACCGACATCGCGCTCATTTCCGCGGGCTACGCCGACGGCCTTCCGCTCCAGCTCTCCAACCACGCGGAATTCCTCATCCGCGGACGCCGCTGCCCCGTGCTCGGACGCGTCTGCATGGACTACACGATGGTCTCCCTCGCACCCCTCGGCGGCGAACTCCCCTACCAGGGCGAGATCGTCACGCTCATCGGCTCCGACATGGGCGAGACTGTCTCCCCCGAGGAATGGGCGAAGCTCAAAGGCACGCACGTCTACGACATCCTCTGCTCGTTCGGCGGCCGCATGGAACGCCGCTACGTGGCGCGTTCCTGACGCCCCGGTCTCCCCCGGCGACAAAACAAAACCCCCAGCTTTCATCCGACGGAAGGACACCTCATCATGAACCGTGAACACAAGCTTTTCCCCGCCGACTGGCAGAAACCGGAGTCCGGCGGCTTCGCGCGCTGCCTGGTCTGCCCCCGGCACTGCCTCATCGCGGACGGACGCACAGGTTTCTGCGGCGTCCGCCTCAACCAGGGCGGCAGGATCTATTCCATGGCCTACGGCTACCCCTGCGCGCTTCAGATCGACCCGATCGAAAAGAAACCGCTCCGCCATTTCCGCCCCCATACGCAGGCGTTTTCCGTCGGCACCTACGGCTGCAACCTCAAATGCGTCTTCTGCCAGAACTGCCACCTGTCGCGCGAGAAGTTCAACCCCCACGCCGCCTACCGCTACTATTCCCCGGAAGAACTGATTGAGCTCATCCTCCGCCACGGCAGCGAATGCGTCGCGTTCACGTTCAACGAGCCCGCCGTCTGGGCGGAATACGTGCGCGACTGCGCCATCCTCGCCCGCCGCGAGAAGATCAGCACGATCCTGGTCTCCAACGGCTATTTCTCCGACGAATGCATGCAGGACGTCTTTCCGCTTTTCGACGCGGCGAACATCGACGTGAAGGGGTTCGGCGACTTCTACCCGACCATGTGCTCCGGCGAGCTCGAACCCGTCAAGCATTCCTGCGAGTTCTTCAAGAAGGTCTGCGGCGGCCACCTCGAGATCACCAACCTGGTCATCCCCGGCAGGAACGACTCGCCCGAGCAGATCGACGGATTCCTGGACTGGGTGCGCGACGGGCTCGGCATCGACACACCGATCCATTTCACGGCGTACCACCCGGCGTATCTGTACCACGACAGCCCGCGTACGCCGCGTTCGGAGCTCGACAGCATCCAGGCGCACGCGAAGAGCCGCGGCTTCCCGAACGTCTACCTCGGGAACATCTGCTGAAAAAGACGCTCTTCACGCAAAAGAATCGCCGGACGGCTGAAGGACCAGCTGCCCGGCGGTTTTTTTGAATTGGATTGCGCGGAAGATCTCAGAACCCCAGGTCGGGCTGAACGTCCCAGGAATCCTCTTCCCGTTCCGTTTCGACGGCCTTTTTCGGCTGCGGTTTTTCCTCCGGCGCGGGTGCCGGAGCGGGCGCAGGAGCCGGAGCGGGTGCCGGAGCAGGAGCAGGTGCGGGCTTAGGTGCGGGCGCAGGCTTCTTTTCCTCCGGCTTTGCCGCCGCCGGTTCTGCAGCCGGTGCAGAAGACGGCTTCGCTGCAGGAACAGGCTTCACTGCGGGCGCGGCTTTTGCAGCAGGAGCCGGCTTTGCGGCGGGCGTGGCTTTCCCGGCTGGAACGGGTTTTGCGGCCGGTTTCGGTTTCGGCATTTTCTTCACCTCGGCCGAAGCGGAGGTTGCCGGCTCTGAATTTGTTTTCGTCCGGGGAGGCTGCGGGACCGGCTTTGCGGACGGTGTCTCCGGCTTCGTTTCCGGCACGGAAGGCATTTCCGGCACGGAAGGCGTTTCCGGTGCGGAGGGCGTTTCCGGTGCGGAGGGCGTTTCCACAGGCGCGCCCACGGTTCCGCCACCGCCATTGCCGCCATTCCCGCTGCCGTTGTCCGGCGGGAGCTCGACGAGCTCGGGTTCCGGCGCGGCATCGGATTCGTCCAGCAGGCGCACGAACGTGATCTTCAGGAGCTTGCGCGGGGAAATGAGGATGCCGCCCGCCTTGGGGGAGCGTTCCGGCGCATCCATCAGGGAGATCTGCTGAACTTGCTTTGCTCGGATCGGGGTGTCCACCTTGATCTCGTAGATGGCGTTCGGACGCGGCGTGATGAGCTCCAGGCGGCAGCCTTCGGGGGCGATGCGGTATTCGCGGTCCTTGATGAACTGCCCGATGCGGGTGCGCTTGAAGAACGCGCGCCCGGTTTTCTTCTCGGAGTAGACGATGCCGAATACGGTATTCTTGTCGTAGCGGCGGAACTCGAACAGGCGGTCGATGAAGATCTTGTCGGGGATGTCAATGACCTTGTAGTCGCCGGAGCGCTCCACGCAGAGCAGGTGGTCGAATTCGTTGCACAGCACGATGTCCTCGCTCTTCACGGAGGTGCCGATGTAGCAGTTCTTCTTGTCCCAGCCGACGCGGATGTTGGTGAGCGCGGCGACGCTCTTGTCGATCTTCGCGAAGGGTTCGAGGCGGATTTCGGTCCGGCGCGGGAACATGTCGCCGTATTTCGCGAGCAGCCCTTCGATGTACTTGATGGTGTACTGTTTGATGTGCTTCAGGTTCTTTTCCGCCTCGCGGAGGTCCTTCTGCAGCGAGGCGATCTCCTCGCGGTTCTTCCCGATTTCGAACGCCGCGATTCTGCGGATCGGGATCTCCACCAGGCGTTCGATCTCGGAATCCGGGATCACGCCCTGCGCCAGTTGCGCGATGCGCGCGGTCTCGGCGGACGGAGGCGGCATGATGTGCGGTCCGGCCTCTATGGCGGCGTGGAGCGCCTGGACGAGCGGGAGCCATTCGTCCTTGAACTGTTCGAGTCCGGTGCGGACCGCCTCGAACATGGCTTCCTTCGTCTTGCAGGTCTCGATCTTCTTGTAGATTTTCTCCTCGATGAAGATCTGCGCAAGGGTGCGGGCGAGGATCTTGTCGATGCACTTGGCTGCGACGATCTGGAGTTCCCAGGTCAGGTACTGCACGAGCTTTTCGGTGTTGCGGCGGAGGATGTCGCTGGCGCTCATGCGGACGGGGCGGTTGTCGCAGATGACCATGTAGGTGCAGGACACGCTCATCTGGCAGTCGGTGTAGGTATAGAGGGCGTTGATGGCCTTCTCCGGGCTGTAGCCGCGCTGGAGGGAGAGTTCGATGTTGACTTGGTCGTTGGCGGTGTAGTCGTGGAACGAGGATATCTTGATGCGGGATTTGTTGACGGCGCTTTCGATGGAGTCCATCAGTTTCGAAGTGTCGGTGGCCGCATGGATCTCCTTGATCACGATATCGTGTTTTTCCGCCTCGATCCGGGCGCGCAGCACGATCTTGCCGAGGCCGTCCTGGTAGTCGGAGACATCCATGATGCCGCCCTGCGGGAAGTCGGGGTAGATTTGGAACGGTTCGCCCTTCAGGATGGAGATCTGCGCCTGCAGCAGCTCGTTGAAGTTGTGCGGAAAGATCATGGTGCGGGTGCCGACGGCGAGGCCGTTGGTGCCCATGAGCAGGAGGGTCGGGATCTTCGAAGGCAGGCAGACCGGCTCCGTATTGCGGCTGTCGTAGGAATCGACCAGCTTGGTAATGTCATCGTTGAAGAGGACGTCGCGGCCGAGCTTGGAGAGCCGGCATTCGATGTATCGCGGGGCGGCGGCGGGGGTGCCGAGGATGATGTCGCCGAACGACCCCTGCTTGTCGATGAAGCATTCCTTGTTCGCGAGGTTCACGAGCGCATCGCCGATGGAGGCATCGCCGTGCGGATGGTACTTCATGGTGGCGCCGACTACGTTCGCGACCTTGTGGAACGAGCCGTTGTCCATTTCCCTGTGAAGCGTCCACAGAATGCGCCGCTGGACCGGCTTCAATCCGTCGTCGACGTCCGGGATCGCACGGTCCTTGATGACGTAGGATGCGTACTCGATGAAGTTGCGGTCCATCATCTCCCGGAGGCGCTGGTTCGTGGAGTCGTCGACCGCGTCGGACGCGGAATCGTCCTCTCCCTCGTCCTCCGGCTCGGGAGGATAGTGCATGTCGGGATCGTAGTATTCGGTTTCGGGCGTATCGGACGGCGGGTTGGAGGAAGCGTCGCGGTCGGGTCCGGAGGGGGGCATGATGTTCTTTTTCGGCATATTGGATCAGACCAGATTGTTTTGGATGTGTTCCCAGCGGGTCTCGTCGTTGCTGCCCATGTAGAACCGCAGCATTTCGTGGATGCCCTTGGTGTTTTCGAGGGTGACTTTTTCGAGGTGGATGTCAGGCCCGAGGAACTGCTTGAATTCCTTCGGAGAGATTTCGCCGAGCCCTTTGAACCGTGTGATCTCGGCGGACTTGCCGAGCTCTTTGGCGCGCTCGTCGCGCTCCTGTTCGGAGTAGCAGTAATGCGTCGTCTCCTTGTTGCGGACGCGGAAAAGCGGCGTCTCGAAGATATAGAGGTGGCCGGAGATCACGAGCGACTCGAAATACTGGAGGAAGAACGTGAGCAGGAGGTTGCGGATATGGAGGCCGTCGACATCGGCATCGGTCGCGATCACGACCTTGGCGTAGTTCAGGTTCTCCACGTCCTCCTCGATCCCGAGCGTCCGCATGATATAGAAAAGCTCTTCGTTCGAGTAGATCGCGTCGAGCTTTTTCCCGAAGCAGTTGAACGGCTTGCCGCGGAGCGCGAAGACCGCCTGGTAGTTCGGGTCGCGGCTCTGGACGATCGACGATCCTGCGGAATCGCCCTCGGTGAGGAAGATCATGGTCTCGTCGGCGAACTTCGAACGGTCGCCGAAATGGTGCCGGCAGTCCTTGAGCTTGTTGTTCCGAAGGGAAATGCGTTTGGAGATGGCGGCGCCCTTCTTCTGGACCTTCTGGATCTCGCGGCGGACCTGTTCGTTCTTCTGGATCTTTTCGAGGAGCAGGTTCGCCTCGTCGGGATGCTTCAGCAGACTGTCGATCACGGCCTGCTTCACCGTTCCCTCGATCCAGCCGCGGACATCGGTGTTTCCGAGCTTGTTCTTGGTCTGGGATTCGAAGAGCGGCTCCTGGATCTTCACAGCGATGGTGCCGAGGATGCCGTCGCGGATGTCCTTCGGGTCGAAGTTCTTGTTGAAATGCTCGTTGATGGCGCGGGTGATGCCGCCCTTGAATGCGGAAAGATGCGTGCCGCCGTCGCTTGTGTACTGGCCGTTCACGAACGAGAAATAGCGTTCGCCGGTGTCGGCGGTGTGGCAGAAGGCGAATTCGAGCGTGGAGTCCTTGTAGTGGATGGGCTGGTAGAGCGATGCGCCTTCGTCGAGCTTGGACCGTACCAGGTCCAGCAGGCCGTTCTTCGAATAGTACCGCTGCCCGTTCAGGTAGAGCGAGAGCCCGCTGTTCAGGTAGGCGTACATCCAGAGGCGGTTCTCCACCTCGGACGGGCGGATTTCGTAGTTCGGGAAGAGTTTCGTGTCCGGCGTGAACCGGATGCGCGTGCCGGAATGCTCCGTGCCAGGGTCCAGGTATTCCTCGTGGTCGAGGACGCCGTCGCGGAAAAGTGCCGTACGGCATTTGCCATCGCGCCACGACGTGACTTCGAACTGCGAGGAAAGCGCGTTCACGGCCTTCGTGCCGACGCCGTTCATGCCGACGGAGAACACATAGCCGTCCTTGTTGAACTTGCCGCCGGTGTTGATCTTCGAGACGCATTCCACGAGCTTGCCCAGCGGAATGCCGCGCCCGTAGTCGCGCACGGTGAAGGAGCCCTGGTCGGACGCGATGTCGATGCGCCGCCCGAATCCCATGATGTATTCGTCGACGGCGTTGTCCACCACTTCCTTGAACATCACGTAGATGCCGTCGTCCGGGTGCGAACCGTCGCCCATGCGCCCGATGTACATGCCGGGCCGCTGCCGGATGTGGGTGAGGGCGTCAAGTGTTTGGATGCTGTCGTCGTTATATTTCGAGCGGGCGGTGTTTGCTTCCGCCTGTTTCATGAGGTCGTCTTGTACGATGTCGATGTCATTGTCTGGTGTCATTCTGTCCTGTCCGTTCTCCGCCGCGGTCTGTATGGCCCATTTTCAGTTCGTTTCCCGTTTCCGGTCGGGGGTGTTGTCCGGGATCTTTCTGTTCCTTGCGTTTTCCGGCGCGGCGGCGCGAAGTGGTTGAGGCTTTTCTATATCTAATAATATAGCCCGGATTCTGATTTCTGCAAGGCGTTTTTTTGCGAAATCAACCGCAGATTGTCCATAAAAACGAAAAAAAAGGCATCCCCCGTCCGTGGCCGTATCATGCTCCCGTTTGTCAAGGGGAGCATCGCGATCCTTGTTTATCTCTCACTTTTTTCAGCAATTGTTCTCCTGTGACACTTGCAATGGTTCGGAAATGGCATATATTAACATCCAATTCATTAAAACCGAATGGAGTGTGAAAAATGAGCGTACAGAGCAGACAGGCGCTGCGGCTGATGAAATTCGTTGCGGAGATGAGGAAGAACAATTATCCGAACGCGGGGAGTTTCGCGCGGCTTCTGCTGCGGGCCGACGCGGAGGAAAACATCTCCTGCACATGCAGCACGCGGACGATCATGCGCGACATCGAGACGCTGAAAAATGAATACAATGCCCCGATCGAGTACGATCCGGTGAACCGCGGCTATTTCCTGGTCAATCCGGGCTGGGAACTGAACGTCCCGCTCATGAACGACGATGTCCTGAGCATGTCCTTGCTCAGCACCCGCCTCGTTTCCGATTTCCTCCCCGAACCGGTCCGGACAAGGGCGAACTCGGCGATGGAAAGTGCGCTGGCGGGAAACAGTTCCAGGTTCTTCGATGACGCCATGATCGAGTCCATCCTCTGCGCCACGGGCATCAAGTCCGCGGTTGCCCCGGAGGTCTTCAAGAGGATTTTCGACGCATGGCGCCGGCATCAGGTCGTCGAGCTGACCTACCACAAGCCGAACGAACCGGAATCCGTCCGCCGTTTCGAACCGCATATCCTCGCGTTCCGCAATGGCGTGTGGTACACAAAGGGCTACGAATCCGGTACGAAGGACGTGAAGGTCTACGCCATCCAGCGCATCCTCTCCGCCTCGTATGCCGGCGACACCTTCATCTCCGACAAGAAGCTCATCGAGGACACCCGGAAGAACGGCCTTTTCATCTACCCCAGGGTCAGCGGCATCCGCCTGCGCTGCGACGCGTCCATCGCGTTCTACCTCCGCGAGCACCAGCCCGTGAAGCAGTTCAAGGTCGAACCGCAGACCGACGGCTCCCTCGTCATCACCCTCAAGCCCGCGTTCGAACACGAGGTCATCCGCTGGGTCCTCGGCGAATCCGGGAAGATCGAGGTCCTGGAGCCGGCCGAACTCCGTGCGAAGGTCGCCGACGCGGGCAGGCTCATCTGGGAGCGCAACCGGGGAGAGGCCGCCTCCGCCGCCGGGAAGAAGGCGTCCTCCGCACCGAAAGCCAAGCCGAAGAGAAAATCCCACACCCGAAAACGAATCGTGTCGAAAAGTTCTGTTGAGGGTTGCCCCTGACCCTTCCGCAAAAACACTACGCAATAATCAAACCGAACATAAAGGAGAATGCCATGATTGAAGTAAAAAACCGTTTTGAGTTTGCAAAAGCCGTCGTGATCGACAAGGAAAATGTTATTCTGGTCAAAGATCCTGGTTTGATCAAATTCCTTGTAAAAAAATGCGACATAATGCCATCGGAATCCTCGAACAATCCTGATTATTTATGCTATAATGCTTTTCGAATGCCTACCCCGGAAGAGATAGATAAAATAATCGCAATGCTGAAACTGATTGCTCAACTGTTTACTGCTATCGCCGGTGTGATTTTTGCGATCAAGGAATTTATCAAAGCAATAAAATCCCTGTACCGAGTCAAAGGTGAAGGGCATGATCCCGCAACAGGGATGTACAGCAGCTTGGTGTTTGAAAGAAGATAGAAAACGCAACCGGGGATGCCCGGTCGAATTTGAAGAGCCGTATTGGATTTGCGAATGATCGGGCGATCCCGATCCCGGAATATCGCCCGCCGTTCCCGCTATGACATTTCATGGCGTGGGCGGCGGTGTATTGTAATCATTGTCCGATACGAAATCATCGAACCATGACCGGAAAGGTGCAGAATGAAAAAACAGACAATGAAATCCTTGAATACGATGTGCTTCGGGATAAGCTTGTTTTCCCTGGCTGCGACGGTGGTGTGCGGCGTGCTCCGCAGGACCGGCGCAGCGGAATTCCCCGCGGCCGTCACGGACTGGCTGGTTCCCGTCTTCACGGCGGCCGCGGTCGGCTACCTCACGAACTGGCTGGCGATCCAGCTGCTCTTCCGTCCGTACCGTCCTGCAAGATGGCTCGGCGGGCTCCAGGGGATGATCCCGAAGAACCAGCCGGGCCTGGCGGACACGCTCGCGGAACAGATCCCCGCCAACCTGATGCCGCCGGAGCGGATCGCGTTTCAGATCCGGCGGAGGATCCGCGAAGCCATGCAGGATCCCGAGCTTGCGGACCGGCTTCACGCGATGGTCGCGGACTATATCCGGGACGAACACCGGAAGCAGGAGCTCACGCGGCGGATCGCGGCGTTCCTCGATACTGCCGGATCCACGGGCATCGAGGCGGGATTCACTCCGTCGAACGTGCGCCGGTTCTACCATCTCTACGGCACAGGTTTCGTGAAGGAGAAAGTAATCCGCAACAAGGCGCTGCGGAAAAAGATCCTGGACGAACTGAAGGAGCAGACCCCCGGCCTGATCGGCGAAATCCGCGCGAACATGCCCGCGATGATCGCGGAGTACATGCACGACAATCCGATCAAAGGGGCCGTCCTGAGCATCTTTACGGGCGCGAACGGGGAAAACCTGCCGTGGCGCAAGCTGGAAAGCTCCATTCGGGACAAGCTCTCCGGGCAGGATGCCGACCGGCAGGTCAAACAGAAACTGGCGGAGTTCGAGTCTCGCCTGGAGGGATATCTGCTTTCGACCGAGCTTGAGGCGGACATCGCGGCGCTGAAGCGGGACGCCGGGATCGGCGATGCGCTCACGGCCCTGCGCGACGACCTCGCCGGGAAACTGCTGGAGTTCCTGGAGGACGAGCTCGTGTGGCAGATCATCCGCGAACAGATCCTGCCGGGCATCCGGGTCTTCCTGCAGCAGCAGATCCGCCGGAACAAAGACGCGATCATTGCCGGGCTCGATCTGCCCGGCCACATCCGCAGGTCGATCCTGGGCCTGGACCCGGAAAAAGTCCACAGGCTTGTCCGCGACGTGTCCGGCGAGGAACTCGGCATGATCCAGCTGCTCGGATTCATCCTCGGCGGGATCGCCGGTTTTCTGCTCGTCTTCGCCCGGTGACATCCATCCCAAAGGGAAACACCCGGCACGACCGGTCCCGCCACTGCGGAAAATTTGACTTTTCGAGGAAAAAGGCGTATATTGATAGTATGCGTTTTTTAAAGTAAGAGTAAGAAGGACGGGTCCATAATGGCATTGATCGCGATCATCGACTATGACATGGGCAATCTCCGCAACGTGGAGAGGGCTTTGATCTATACGGGCGCCGAAGTCCGCATCATCCGTTCTCCGGGTGAGGCCGCGGATGCCGCGGGCGTCGTTCTGCCGGGCGTAGGAAATTTCCACGATGCGATGAAGAACCTCGAACGGGCCGGTTTCACCGGATTCCTGCGCGACTGGACGGCGGCGGACAGGCCGTTTCTCGGGATCTGCCTGGGGCTCCAGATGCTGTTCGAGTCCAGCGAGGAAGCGCCCGGCGTGGCCGGCCTCGGCATCCTGAAGGGCTGCTGCCGCAAGTTCGTTTCTGAGACGGAGAAGGTGCCGCACATGGGCTGGAACAAAGTCTCGTTCCGTTCGTCGCATCCGTGCTTTGCCTCGTTCAAGGAGCCCGCATGGTTCTATTTCGTCCATTCGTTCTATGTCGTGCCGGATGATGCGTCCGTGACCGCCGGACAAACGGATTATATCTGCGGTTTCACCTCGGCTGTGTCGCGCGGCAACCTGGCCGCGACGCAGTTCCATCCGGAGAAAAGCCAGGAAAACGGGCTGGCGATCCTGCGTGGGTTCTCGGCCCTGTGCAAAGGAGAGATCCCATCATGAAATTGTTTCCCGCCATCGATCTGCTTCACGGGAACTGCGTCCGTCTTTTCCAGGGCGACTATGCGAAGGAGACGGTTTACGAGAGCACGCCGGCCGACCAGGCCGCCGTGTGGGAAGATGCCGGGGCTCCGTTGATCCATCTGGTCGACCTCGACGGCGCGAAGTCCGGCGCGATGACCAATTCCGAGGCGATCCGCGCGATCTGCTCCCGCGTTTCCATCCCGTGCGAACTGGGCGGCGGCATCCGCACCGTCGACGATGCGAAACGCGCGTTCGACCTGGGCGTTTCCCGCGTGATCCTCGGGACCGCGGTCTGCGACGACCCGAAGAGCGCCGAAGACTTCATCAATGCCTTCGGCCAGGAGAAGGTCGTCGCCGGGATCGACGCCCGCGACGGCAAGGTCGCCACGCGCGGCTGGGTCGAGACCTCCACGGTCGATGCCGCGGCGCTTGCCAGGACGCTGTTCCTCTTCGGCATCTCACGTTTCATTTTCACCGACATCGCCACCGACGGTGCGCTGAAGGGCCCGAACCTCCCGTTCATGCGGAGCCTCTGCGAACAGCTCCCGGACTGCCGGATCATCGCATCCGGCGGCGTGAGCTCGCCCGGGGATGTCCGCGGCATGATCTCGCTCGGCTGCGCCAATCTCGAAGGCGCGATCGTCGGCAAGGCGCTTTACGACGGGCGCACGACTTATGCCGAGCTGCTGGCCGCGGCCGGAGGCGCCCGCTGACATGGAAACCGTGCAAGTCAGCCTCGGGGCGCGTTCCTACGACATCTCCGTAGCGCAGGACCTCTTTTCTTCATGTGCGTCCGTCCGGCTTCTGGCGCCTTTCGTGAAAGGCGTGAAAGTCCTGATCGTTTCCGATTCGAACGTCTTCCCTCTGTACGGCGACCTCCTGCACCGGACGCTGCTGGTCGCCGGGGCTTCCGCCGTGGCGGAATCCGTCTTCCCAGCCGGGGAGACCTCCAAGCACCTTGCGACGATCGGCGACATCTGCCGGGACGCCGCGCGTGCCGGGCTTGACCGCGGTTCGCTGCTTGTGGGGCTCGGCGGCGGCGTGGCGGGCGACATGGCCGCATTTGCCGCATCCGTCTACATGCGGGGGATCCGGTGCGTGCAGATTCCGACGTCGCTTCTGGCGATGATCGACTCCGGAGTCGGCGGCAAGACCGGCGTGGACCTGCCGGAAGGCAAGAACCTGGTCGGCACGTTCTACCAGCCGAAAGCCGTCCTGATGGACACCACGTTTCTGGCGTCGCTTCCGTCCCGCGAGCTGTCGAACGGATTTGCCGAACTCATCAAGCACGCCGTCCTGTTCGACCGCGCGCTCTTCGACGAACTGGCGGCTGCCGGGGACTCGCTCTTCCGCGACCATGCCCGCCTCGCGTCCCTCGTGGCGCGTTCCTGCGCCCTGAAGGCCGCCGTCGTGTCCCGCGACGAACAGGAACGCGGCGAACGCATGCTGCTCAACCTGGGGCACACGTTCGGACACGCGATCGAAAAAGTTCAGGATTACCGCGGGTTCGAGCATGGCGAAGCGGTTTCGGTCGGTATCGCCGCCGCCGCCCGGCTTTCGGTCCGGCTCGGCCTGCTGGATGCGGATTCCGCCGCGAAGATATCCGCCCTGCTTCGTCAGTACCGTCTGCCCGTCACGGTGTCCGGTTGCGCCCCGGCCGCCCTTCTAACTGCGATGGCTTCGGACAAGAAAGCCGTTTCCGGCGTGCCGCGCATCGTCCTGCCGCTCGCCATCGGCCGCGCCGAAGTCCGTACGGACGTCCCGCGCGAGGCGATCCAGGCCGTCTGGGAGGAAGTCTGTGAACGACCATGACGGCTGCATCGTTTTGAACATGCTGAGCGGCATCGGCGGTTCGCGCGCCAATGCCCTCATCGAATTCTGCGGCTCCGTCTCGGCCATCTTCGAATCGGACGCCGCCTCGCTCGCCCGCATCCGCGGCATCAGCTCCGAGCTGGCCGACCGCATCCTGCGCTGGCGCGATTTCGTCGATCTCGGCCGCGAACTTGAGATCGCGAAGAACGGCGGCGTGACCATCCTCTGCCGCACCGACGACGAATATCCGGCATCCCTGCGCGAGCTCCGCGACGCCCCGCTCTGCATCTACATGCGCGGTTCCCTCTCCGCCGACTTCGCCGCCCGCTCCATCTCCATCGTCGGCACGCGCAACGCCTCCAACTACGGTGCACGCATGGCACGGCACCTCTCGGAATCCGCGGCTTACGGCGGCTGGACTACGGTCAGCGGCCTCGCGGTCGGCATCGACACTATCGTTCACCAGGCCACGGTCGACGCGGGCGGCAGGACCGTCGCTGTGCTCGGCGGCGGCCTCGCCAAACTGCATCCGATCGAAAATCTCGACCTCGCCCGCGCCATTATCCGGACCGGCGGCGCCGTGATCTCCGAGTTCCCCATGACCACGGCCCCCACGCGCCATACTTTCCCGATGCGGAACCGCATCATCGCGGGTCTTTCCTGCGGCACTCTGGTGGTCGAGGCGGGCGTCAACAGCGGTTCGCTGATCACCGCGGCCCAGGCGCTGGAACAGGGGCGCCATGTCTTCGCCGTGCCGGGCGAGGCGGACAATCCCTCGGCGGCGGGCTGCAACACGCTCATCAAGCAGGGTGCCAAGCTCGTGATGAACTTCGACGACATCCTCGACGAATTCGATTTCCTGCCCGGATTCCATCCCGCCTCGCTCCGCGAAACGCCCGTAAGCCCGTTTGCCGCCTCGGACGACGCCGACCGGACGGAGGCGGACGACCTCGATGACTCCATGTTCTCCGAGGAGGAGACGGCGATCCTGGACGTGCTGGCGAAGGGGCCGGCAAACGTGGACACGATCTCCGAGACCGCGGGCATCCCCCCGTCTGCCGTGATCTCCACCATGATCAGCCTGGAGATCCTTCACCGCGTCCGCAAGAACCCGGACGGCACCTACTCGAAAAAACACTGAGGTTGCGCCATGCCGTCCCGCCTCGAATCCCTGCTGACCGCATGTCTTTCCGCGGCGTTTCCCTTCCGATGCCCGGTCTGTGGCAAGCCTCCGTTCGACGGATCCCCCGGTATGTTCTGTGCGGAGTGCCTGGAGTCGCTTCCCTTCATCGTCCCGCCGTACTGCCCGGGTTGCGGCGGCCCGATGGACGGCATTCTGGAAGTTTGCCCGAAATGCCTTCACCAGCCGCCCCGCCCGTGGAGCCGGGCGTTCTCGCTCTTTCATATGGAGGGAAATGCCCGCCTGGCGGTCATGATGCTGAAATACCGGAATCGCCCGGAATTCGCGCGTGCGCTGGGGCGCCTGCTCGGCGGCAAGCTGAAGCGCGAACTCCCATGCCCCGTCGATATGATCGTGCCCGTCCCGTTGCACTGGACGCGGTTCGTCCAGCGCGGGTTCAACCAGGCCGACCTGATCTGCCAGGGCATCTCCGCGGAACTCGGCGTCCCGGTGGTCCGGGCGCTCCGCCGGTGCAAACGCACCCGGCAGCAGGCGCGCCTGAGCCGCAAGGAAAGAATTTTGAATTTAATGGGCGCTTTTTCGCCGACGGACTCGACAAAATGCGAAAAGCGTGCTATATTAATTGTGGACGATGTTTTGACGACGGGTACCACGCTTGCCTCGGCGGCGTCCGCACTGCTTGACGCGGGAGCCTCCCGGGTCTTTGCGGTTTCGGCCGCCCGTCGCTGACGATCGTACGAGCCGGAATCGACCCACATTTACAAGGTGCTGCCATGGCCGCATTTACCAAAAAAATCAAACCTCTGCCGATCACCCCCGTGGTCCCGGCCAGCGTCATTACGCATCACGGGCTCCAGAAACAGAGCGAAGTCGCGAAACGGAAGGACATCCCGCAGGGGCTCTGGGAAAAATGCAAGAACTGCAATGAACTGATCTTTTCCAGCCGCAAGGAGGAGAACCTCCAGGTCTGCCCGAAGTGCGGCTATCACTATCCGATGACCGCCCTGGAGCGCATCGACCTGCTGACCGACCTCGGCAGCTTCCAGGAGCTCGACTCGAAGCTCGAATCCGTCGACACGCTCAAATTCGAAGGAGTTTCCTCCTATGTGGACAAGCTCCGCGCCAACCACGAGAAGACCGGCCTCCGCGATGCCGTGATCTCGGGCGTCACCGCCGTCAACTTCATCCCGTACGTTCTCGCCGTCATGGATTTCCGGTTCCTCGGCGCCAGCATGGGCGCGGTCGTCGGCGAGAAGATCACCCGTGCCATTGAGACCGCCACGGCGAAAGGTCTCCCGCTCGTGATTGTCACGGCCAGCGGCGGTGCGCGCATGTACGAAGGCCTCATCAGCCTCATGCAGATGGCGAAGACCAGCGGCGCGCTTTACCGCCACAAGGAGGCCGGGCTGCCCTATATCGTGATCCTGACCCATCCGACCACAGCGGGCGTCACCGCCAGTTTCGCCTCGCTCGGCGACCTGATCCTGGCCGAGCCGGGCGCCATGGTCGGCTTCGCCGGCCGCCGCGTCATTGAGGCGACCACCCAGGCGCAACTCCCGGACGGGTTCCAGACTTCGGAGTTCCTGCTCCAGAAGGGCTTCATCGACCGGATCGTCGAACGGAAAAATTTACGGGCGGAACTCACACTTTGCCTTGAATATTTTTCAAAGCGGTGTAAAGTAAATAGCAGGGGAAATTCTCCCCGGAAAATGAAAACAGCATGATTTTGCCGTCGTCCGCCGGACCCTGTGCGATGGAATTGCGTGAACCGAGTCAGGTTGGGAACAAAGCAGCTCTAAGCGTTAAGACCTTGCGCGTAGGTCATCTGTCGGGCGGCGGCTTTTTTATTTTTGAACCGTTGAAATGGATCCTGCATGAACAACACCAGACGCATTGACGGACGCGCGCCGTCGCAGCCACGTAAATTCCGCATCACGCCCGACTACCTCGCCCACCCGATCGCCTCCGCGCTCATCGAGGTCGGCGGCACCAAGGTCATCTGTTCCGCTTCGTTCGAACAGGGCGTCCCCGGATGGATGCGCCAGCAGGGCGTTTCCGGCGGCTGGGTCACCAGCGAATACGGCATGATCCCCGGCGCGGGCAATACCCGCGTTGCGCGCGAGGCCTCCCGCGGCAAGCAGTCCGGCCGCACCATGGAGATCCAGCGCCTCATCGGGCGTTCCTTCCGTTCGGTCATCGACCTGCAGGCGCTCGGCCCGAACACGCTCTACATCGACTGCGATGTGATCGACGCGGACGGCGGCACCCGGTGCGCCTCCATCTGCGGCGCCAGCGTCGTACTTCAGATCGCATTCCGCAAGCTCTTGTCTGAGAAGAAGATCCAGCGGTTTCCCATGCGTGAGAACGTCGGCGCCATCAGCGTCGGCATCCGCGGCGGCGTGCCGCTCCTCGACCTCTGTTACGAGGAGGATTCCGGCGCGGACGTCGATTTCAACGTCGTCATGACCGAGTCCGGCAAGTTCATCGAACTCCAGGGCACCGCCGAAGAGGTCCCGTTCGACCGCGAGCAGCTCGACAGGATCCTCGAATTGGCGCAGGCCGGCCTCGCCCCGGTCTTCGAGGCGCAGAACAGGATCCTCTCCGGCTATCCGCTTCCGCAGAGCAATGAACCCTTCGGCAGCCTCGGCGCCGCATTCTCCAACCTGAAACTCAAATAACATCATCCATAACACGAAAGCCCCCCGCCGCATGCAAACTCCCTCCTCCTACAAAGAAGCCGGCGTCGACATCGACCTCGCCACTGAACTCCTCGGACGCGTCAAACCCCGTCTCGCCGCCGCGCGCCGCCCCGAAATGCTCGCTCCCATCGGCGGCTTCGGCGGCCTCTTCCAGGCCGGATTCCCGGGATACCGCGAACCCGTCCTCGTCGCCAGCATCGACGGCGTCGGCACCAAGCTCATGGTCGCCTCGGAAATGCAGAAATACGACACGGTCGGCTTCGACATCGTGAACCACTGCATCAACGACATCGCCGTGCAGGGCGCGGAGCCCATCTATTTCCTCGACTACATCGGCATCGGCAAGCTCCGCAGCCCGCTCTATGAACAGGTCCTCGGCGGCATCGCCGACGCCTGCCGCGCCGCGAACTGCGCCGTCCTCGGCGGCGAGACCGCGGAGATGCCCGGCATGTACGGCGACGATTTCGACCTGGTCGGCATCATCACCGGCATCGTGGAGAAGAGCGAGATCATCACCGGCGAACACATCGCCCCCGGCGACGTCGCCATCGGACTCGCCTCCAACGGCCTCCACACCAACGGATTCAGCCTCGCGCGCAAGCTGCTCTTTGATGCCGCCGGATACACCGTGAAATCCACCCCGGACGAGCTCGGCGGCGAATCCGTCGGCGAAGCGCTCCTGAAGCCCCATGTCTGCTACCTCCCCGCCATCAAGGCCGCCAAAGCCGCGGGCGTCGCGATCAACGGCATCGCCCACATCACCGGCGGCGGCCTCATCGACAACGTCCCGCGCATTCTGCCGAAGACCGTCGACGCCGTCTTCCATACCTCGAAGATCCCGTTCAAGCCCGCCATTTTCGATCTCATGGTGAAGATCGGCAGCCTCCCCGTGCAGGAAGCCTATCGCGTGTTCAACATGGGCGTCGGCATGGTCTGGTTCGTGCGTCCCGATGCCGCCAGGGCCGCCATGGACGCCGCCGAATCCGCCGGGATCCATGCCTTCGTCGTCGGCGAGGTCACGGAAGGTTCCGGCAAGTCCATCGTCACGGAGTGACCGAACATGGAATCCGGACAGGACAAGACCGGCTCCGGTCGGGCGGAATCGTCCACTACGGTTTCATCGACCCGATCGTTTCTCCGCCGTCCGAAAGCGGAAGCGTTCGTCGCGCCCGCGCACGGCTTCATCCCGGTCTTCGTGATCCTGGTTCTGTTCGTGCTGGCGGCGGTCTTCGTCAAATCGCTTTTCTTCGGTATCCTGGCCGCCGTCCTGTCGATCCATTTTGAACAGCTTCTGGAACGCCGTTTCTTCGGGACGAAGTTCATGCGCGGAGTCCATGCTTTTCTCGTGAAGCTCAATGCCCCGTTCACCGCCTTCCGCAGGCGCATTACGCGCCGCCTCGGCGATAAGACGAAATCGCAGGAAGCGGAAAATGATCCCGGGGAACAGGCCGCCGCCGACGGGATTCCCGCGGCGGAACGAACCCGCATCGCCACCCGCGCCTCCGCCATGACGGTCATTTTCGTCGTGGTCGTGACGGTCCTTCTCGGCTGGATGCTCGTTCATTTCATCCGGCCGTTCGCTTCCATGTCCGGCGAATCCATGTCCCAGTGGGCGCAGAACAACCATGTGGTCGAGAAGTTGGAGCAGAAGATCGGCGAACTGCTGGACCGTCTTGATCCGCCCTCGGATGAAAACGCCGGCAAGAACGTCCGCGAACGCCTGCGGAACCGGTTCTCCGACGCGATGGAGGAGCACAACGCCGATTTGGCGAAATACATGTTTATGGCGGGCAACGGGCTGATCAAGAATGCGTTTCACGTCACGGCCTGGGTCGGCACGTTCGCGTTCGACCTCGTCATGTTCCTCTTTTTCTACTACTATTTTCTCCTCAAAATGGCGGTTTTCGCCGCAGGTCGCGGGGATCCCGGGCAGAACCTCGGCGAATGGACCGTGAGCAGCATCTACGAAAGCGGCTGGCTGCCTGACGCCTCCGAACACGAACGCCAGGGCGCCGCGCGGATCATCGACCACATTTACGGGATGTTCCGGGCATGGCTGGTCGGCTATTTCTGGATCATCGTGCTGGAGACTGTCCTGTACGCGCTGATCTTCATCCCGTTCAATGTGCCTTTCTGGCCCGTCCTCTCGCTCATCGCCGGCTCCACGATCCTGCTGCCGTTCCTCGGCCCCGTGCTGGCGGCCCTCCTGTCCGTCGTCGTGACGATTATCTTCGCGCAGGAAGGCATCGTGATGCCCATCATCGGCATCACGCTGGCTTACCTGCTGATTCATGTGATCCTGGAACAGCTCCTGCTGTACCCGGTGCTGGTCGGCGAAGCCATCGGCCTGACGCTCGTGGAGACCATCATCGTCGTGCTGCTCGGCGCGGTGATCGCCGGCATCTCCGGCATGATCCTGGCCGTCCCCGCCGCCGCTCTCCTGAAGCTCCTCGTCCCGCTCTTCTACCAGACGTTGAACGCGCGCAGACGCCGTAAGACGATGCAGGCGCGGGACAGCGCGGATCCCGGCGCATGAAGCCCGGCGAACAGTTCACCTGTCCCGCCTGCGGACGCACCGCGTTCGCGAAGCTCGAAAAGATCCTCGACGGCTGGGACGTGAAGGGCGAGCATCTGGTCTGCTCGTTCTGCGGCGCGGACGCGGGTGCTCCCGATGTTCCGAAATCCCCGGACTCCGCTTCGGTCTCCGCCGGGCGCAAGGCGCTGGACGCGCTCTTCGGCAACGATGCCGCCGAAGTGAAGAAACCCTCGATCCTGGATATGGATGCCCCCGCGGAACACCGTTTCTGCCGGGATTGCGCCCACGCGCTCGTGAACGTCTTCGCCGTGATCTGCACGCGCAAGCATTGCGAGGTCCAGCCGATGGACGACTGCCCGGACTTCGAAAAACGCCCGGATCAGTCCGCTTCTTCCTCGAAATCCGTTTTGGATATCAAGTGATCACATATCAGATATACGCACTGTTCCCACCTCTACGACACGTCCTTCGGTGAAGTGCAGGACAAGAAGTTCTCTTTCGGAAAAGGGAAACGATGACCTTGATACCTTTATTTCGTCCAGTTGCCATGTTTCGCTGTTCTTCAGCACGGCCGCGCTTTTTGCTTCCGTGAGCGTTTTGAATTCGCAGCCGCAGAAGTGTTTAGTGCCGTATTGGCTGGTCTCCTCTACGTAGAGAAACAGTTCGCCGTTATGTCCGAGGGGGCATTTGGCGAACGCCTGCGTCAGGACCTCGTCCTTCGTCATGCCGACCAGTGCGGCCGGATCCAGATGATGCTTCTTTTCTTTCGAGCCGCAGCCTGTGAGCAGGAAGACGCACGAAAGCATGAGAAACAACAGTCTTTTGTACATCGTCCGCTCCTTTGCTGGATTTGAGGGTAAAGATCAGCGCAGTTTCATCGTCGCCGCGCCGGCAAGCGCGAAGAGCCCCGCGAGGATCCAGAACCGCGTCACGATCTGCGTCTCCGTCCAGCCGAGCTGTTCGAAATGGTGGTGGATCGGGGTGCATTTGAAGACGCGTTTCCCGGTCAGCTTGAAGCTGGTGACCTGGATCATGACGGACCCGATCTCCATGATGAAGACGCCGCCCACGAGGATGAGGAGGAGTTCCTGGTTCACGAGGATGGAGATGAACCCGATGATGCCGCCGAGCGCGAGGCTGCCGGTGTCGCCCATGAACATCGACGCGGGCTTGCAGTTGTGCCACAGGAACCCGACGCACGCCCCGATGATCGCGGCCGCGAACACGACGATCTCGGCGCCGTTGCGGATGAACGGCAGGTCCAGGTGCGAGGCGAAGATCGCGTTCGTGCACAGGTATGCGATCAGCGCGTACGTCATCATGCACCAGATCGTGCAGCCCGTCGCGAGCCCGTCCTTCCCGTCCGTCAGGTTCACGGCGTTCGAGGTGCCGACGAGCACGAAGACGGCGAACGCGACCGCCACGGGGTAGGGCATGACCCAGACCGGGTCCTTCACGAACGGCACGTAGAGCAGGCGGAACGTCTTCGCGATCTCGGGCGTGAGGTGGGAGTAGACGAGGATCGCCATGATGGAGACGGCGAACTGGCAGACGAGCTTGTACTTGGCGGACACGCCGTCCTTCTTGCTTTTGATCTTCGTGAAGTCGTCGATGAACCCGATGGCGGAGAACGCCGCGAGCGTGCACAGGAAGAGCAGGAGCAGGCGGTTCGTCAGGTCGCCCCACAGCAAGGTCGCCAGGATGATGCTCGCCACCACCAGCAGCCCGCCCATGCTCGGCGTCTTGTCCTTCGAATGGTCCACGAACTCTTCGGCTATGATCCCCTCCAGGCGCGGCGGCGCCACGGCTTTCTTCAGCAGGCGCACCGTCAGCGGGCCGAGCAGGATGCCAAGCAGCGTGGCAGTGACCAGCGCGGCGGCGGCGCGGAACGTAAAGTAGTTGAACAGGCGGAGGGGGGTCGTTTCGAAGTCGGGGATGAGGGAGACGAGGTAATAGAGCATGGCGGCGTGTACGGGGGGATTGGAATGGTTTTTTTTGAAAAAAACAGGGTGCAGGGTTTGCTGCGGAATATTATACATCGTCTTCGGGAAAAAGCAAGGGCATTTTCCCGTCCTTTCACCCTTTTTTTCCGGTTCCGGCGGCACATTTCCGCGTTTGAATTCCTGCCGGACCGTGCTATTGTAACAGGAAACGGACATCCGGGGGAGGGGCGTCCGGCAGTGTCCGCAGGTCCCTCCCCCTGTTCCAAAAAAAACAACGGGCGCCTCCGCCGGTGAAAACCGGATCGGGGATTCGGCGGGTGCGCCCCGAACACACAACCGGGAGGGGTTATTTTATGGGAGATCAATCGAAGAAACTTGGCGTGATGATGCTGGCTGCGCTGGTCGTCAGCGCCATGGTCGGGGGCGGCATATTCAGCCTGCCGCAGAACATGTCGCAGGGGGCGGGGGCCGGGGCCGTGCTGATCGCGTGGATCATCACCGGCGTCGGGATCTTTTTTCTGGCCAACACGTTCCGCATCCTGGCCGATGCGCGGCCGGACGCCACCACGGGCATCTACGCCTACGCCCGCCTCGGATTCGGCAAGTTCGCCGGATTCCAGATGGCGTGGTGCTACTGGCTCTGCAACGTCTTCGGGAATGTGGCGTACGCCGTGCTGCTGATGGACGCGCTCAACTACTTCTTTCCCGGCTGGTTCACGCACGGCAACAACATCCCGTCGATCATCGGCGGCTCCTGCGTGATCTGGCTCATGAACTTCCTCGTCCTGCGCGGCGTGAAGCAGGCGGCGTTCCTGAACGTGGTCGGCACGATCTGCAAGCTCGTCCCGATCCTGCTCTTCATCGTCGTGATGCTGTTCGTCTTCCGGTTCGACGTGTTCCGGGTCGACTTCTGGGGACACACGTTCTCGAAAGCGCTCGCGGACAAGCCGCTCGGCGGCATCATGCCCCAGGTGAAATCCACGATGCTCGTCACGCTCTGGACGTTCATCGGCATCGAGGGCGCCGTGGTGATCTCCGGGCGTGCGAAAAGCCAGCGCGACGTCGGCACCGCGACGATACTCGGCTTCTTCGCCTGCCTCGCGATCTATTTCCTGCTCTCCATGCTCCCGTTCGGCTACATGTCGCAGGGGCATCTTGCCGCGCTGGAGAACCCGTCGACCGCGCCCATCATGGCGAAGATCGTCGGTTCCTGGGGCGGCTGGGTGATGAACCTCGGCGTGATCATCGCGCTCATGACCAGCTGGCTGGCGTTCACGATTATGATCGCGCAGATCCCGTACGCCGCCGCGCTCGACGGCACGTTCCCGCGGTTCTTCCGCCGGGAGAACGCCCACGAAAGCCCGTCCGCCTCGCTCTGGGTCACCAGCGGCCTCATGCAGCTCACCATGATCTTCGTCTATTTCGAGAACAACGCCTGGAACACGATGCTCTCCATCACGTCCGTCATGATCCTGCCGCCTTACCTCGCCTGCACGGCGTACCTCTGGAAACTCTGCGCGACGGACGACTATCCCGGCAACCTGCCCGTGAAGCGCCCCTTCGCGATGCTCTGCGGCGTCGCCGGCACGCTCTACGCGCTCTGGATGATCTACGCCGCCGGGCTCACCTATCTGCTGATGGCGTTCTGCTTCCTCGTGATCGGCATCCCGGTGTACATGCGCGCCTGCGCCCAAGGCCGCGAGGACGCTGCCGACCCCGAGCTGAAGAACAAGCCGTCGTTCACGCCGCTGGAAGCCGCATGCGCGATCGCCATGGTCATCATCGCGATCATCGCCGTCGTGCTGGCGGCGACCGGCAAGCTCAAACTCTGACGATCCATTTTTCCGCCGACAACCAAAAAGGAGAGTATGCAATATGAATAATACGACCGAACTGCAAGTCAGACAGGTCCTCATCGTGGAGGATATCCTTTCCGAAAACAGCTCCGCCATGCACAACGCCGTCGCGCGGCTCGCCGACGCGCTCGCGGACCGGGGCATCGTCGTCCAGTTCGCGCAGAGCGTCTGCGAGGCGTTCCCGATCGCCGCCACGGACATGGACATCGACGCGTTTCTCGTCGCCACCGACATGGAGTTCGAGAAGCTCGCCGAACGCCGCACGCTGGATTTCCTGCGGCACGTCCGGGAACGCCAGGCGGGCGTCCCGGTCTTCCTGCTCGCCGACCGTGCCGCGACCAGCCGCAACCTCAGCGAATCCATGATGGCGCTCGCCAACGAGTTCGTCTGGATCTTCGAGGACAGCCCGCGGTTCATTGCCGGCCGCATCGAAGCCGCCGCCCGCCGCTGGCGCGACGGCCTGCTCCCGCCGCTCATGCAGGCGATCTGGGACTACAACGAGTCCAACCACGAATACTCCTGGGCCGCGCCCGGCCACCAGGGCGGCGTCGGCTTCACCAAGTCGCCGGAAGGAAAGAAATTCTTCGATTTCTACGGCGAAAACCTCTTCCGCACGGACACCGGCATCGAACGCGGCAGCATCGGCTCCCTGCTCGACCACGAGGGCGCGTTCGAAAAGAGCGAGGCGCTCGCCGCGAAGACGTTCGGCGCGCACCGGTCGTATTCCGTGGTCGTCGGCACGTCCGGCAGCAACCGCACCATCATCCAGGGCGTCCTGACCGACGCCGACGTCGCCGTCTGCGACCGCAACTGCCACAAATCCATCGAACAGGGCCTCATCCTCACCGGCGCGACCCCGGTCTACATGGTCCCGACCCGGAACCGCTACGGCATCATCGGCCCGATCCACCGTTCGGAGATGACGCCCGAGGCGATCCGCTCGAAAATCGCCGCCAGCCCGGTCGCGCCGAAGGGCGCGCGCCCCGTCTACGCGGTCGTCACGAACTGCACCTATGACGGGTTGTGCTACAACAGCGCCAAGGTCGAGGGCGAGCTCGAAAAATCGGTTGACGTGATCCACATGGACGAGGCGTGGTACGGCTATGCGAGGTTCAACCCCATGTACGAGGATCATTTCGCCATGCGCGGCGACCCCGCCGGCCACAAGGGTGCGACCGTGTTCGCCACGCACTCCACGCACAAGCTCCTGAACGCCCTGTCGCAGGCGTCCTACATCCACGTCCGCGAAGGCCGCCGCCCGGTTCCGTTCAACCGGTTCAACCAGGCATACATGCTCCACGCCACCACCTCGCCGCTCTATGCCATCTGCGCCTCGAACGACATCTCCGCCGCCATGATGGCGCGCTGCGGGCGCTCCCTCACGCAGGAGGTGATCGAGGAGGCGGTCGATTTCCGGCAGGCGCTCGCACGGGTCTGCCGCCAGTCCGAACGCGACGGCAGCTGGTTCTTCAAGCCATGGAACGCCGAAACGGTCATGGAGCCGAAGACCGGCCGCACGTACGCGTTCGCCGACGCGCCGCGTTCGCTTCTCGCTACGGACCAGCGCTGCTGGCGCATCGAAAACGGCGCCGCGTGGCACGGGTTCTCCGGCCTGGAGGAAAACTGGGTCATGCTCGATCCGGTCAAGGTCAGCATCCTTACGCCCGGCATGGGCGACGACGGCGCGATCCTGCCGCGCGGCGTTCCGGCGGCCCTCGTGTCGTATTACCTGTACCGCGAGGGCATCGTCCCTACGCGTACCACGGACTTCCAGATCATGTTCCTCTTCTCCATGGGCATTACGAAAGGCAAATGGGGCACGCTCCTGAACACGCTCCTGAACTTCAAGCGCCTGTACCAGGCCGACACGCCCGTCGCCGAGGTCTTCCCCGAGCTCGCCGCCGCATATCCCGCCCACTACAGCAGGGACGGCCTCCGCACCCTCTCCGACCGCATGTTCCGCTACATCCGCGAGAAGACGCCGGAGGCCATGCTCGACCGGGCGTTCAGCGAGCTCCCGCGCCAGAAGCTCACTCCGCGCGAAGCCTACCGCCGCATCGTGACCGGCGACGTGGAGATGGTGCCGTCCCACAGCCTCGCGGGGCGCGTCGCTGCGTGCTCCGTGATCCCGTATCCGCCCGGGATCCCGATGCTGATGTCCGGCGAGCTTTTCGGCGACTCGGACTGCCCGCAGATCAAATACCTGAAGCAGCTGGAGACGTGGGATGCCGAGTTCCCCGGATTCGAACATGTTACCGAGGGCTCCGAACGCATCGACGGCGTCTACCACGTAATGTGCGTGAAACAGAAATGACGCAAGCTCAATAAACCAATGCCGCCGGAATCCTCCCGATCCGGCGGCCTTTCCGTTTTACGGCTTGAGCTCCAGGGTTGCGACCGCCTCCATCGGGAAGGCTTCCTTGAGGTAGGTCGTGCGTCCGTAGTCGCGGTGTTCGTCGACTGCCAGTCCGATCATGTCCGGTGCGAGCCCCGGGAACGAAAACGAGAATCTGAGGTCCGGCGAAACGGGGAACGGGCCGAGGCGGACCGGGATGAGCGGCAGGCGGTACGAACCGTGCGGAGCCAGGGAGACCGTCTCGCGTTTGCCGTTGCAGACGACGTCGACCACGCGCGGCTGTTCCGTGTAGAACGTGACCGTCACGTAGGCTTTCGAATATTTGGCGAGGTCGAGCCCGCGTGCGGAGAACGTTTTGGAAAACGCCTCGTCGCTTTTTCCGTCATCGAAGAGACGCAGCGACAACCAGCCGTACGGGAGATTCGGCCCGTTGTCGTGCGTCAGCAGCGCCGAAGCCGTCTCCAGCCGCACGCCGTCCGGCCGCGCCAGCCTCATCACGCCGGGTTCGTACCAGGCGGCATAGGCCGGGTAGAAGAAATATGCGAAATATGCACCCGCGAGCAGCGCCGGGAGAACATGAAGCAACAGGTGCCTGGAGTTTTTCCGTCCGCCGCGGACCGTCCGCATGAAATCCGTGGCGAACATCGCCGCCCCGACCGCGAAGAGCGGGATGACCGGGACGCGGAACCGCGCCAGCACGTAAAACGCCACGGTGGCGAGGGCGTACAGGAAGAGGAAGAGATGCAGCAGAAGTTCGCCGGGACGGTTCTTCAGCCGGGGTATGCCGAGGAAGAATCCCGCCAGTGCCAGTGCGATGAGCAGGCCGGTCGGGACGATGCCGAAGATGCGGAACACGCCGCTTTCCGTCGCATTCACGCCCAACTGGATGTTGTTCGGGATCTCGTGCGCGTCGAAAAACAGGAAGAATTTCTCGATCTGAAGCACGGTGAATGCCAGCGGCTCCGCGCGGAACCAGTCCAGGATGCGGTCTGGGATGGAGCGTTCGGCGGCGTGCTCCATCCACTCGTCGTAGGTGGGCGGATACGGGATCGGGAGGCCGCCGGGCGGCGATTCCGGGTTGTTGCCGAGCGTGAGGACCGCGGGGCCGGCGGTCGAGGGACCGGACAGGGAATGCGTCGCAAGGGTGTTTCTGGCGGCGAAAGGCGTCTGGGGGAGCAGGATTGCGGCAAGGCCGAGAACCGCCGCCAGAACGGCCTTTCCGCGCGTCGGAAAGCGTTTCCGCCGCATGGCCGTCCAATACGCGAAACAAAGCGCCGGCAGGAAGCACCACGCGTTGCCGCGCGAGAGGATCGCGAACGACAGGACCATGCCCGCGAGTGCGAAATGGAGCGGCCGCCCGGTTTTCATCGCCCGCAGCGTGAAATACAGCAGCAGCGTGAACCACATCGCCTGCTGGATCTCGATCAGCGCGTACGGCACATAGAAGAACAGCATCGTGGAAAACGCGCACAGGGCCGCTGCGAGAAGACCCGTCCGCCGCGACCTCAGCATCGCGCCGGTCAGCCCGGCGACCCACACGATGACGCCGGCGCAGACGGACTGCGCGATGCCCACGCCAAGACATTCGGAGCGGAGCAGGAACTTGACGACAGGGAGGAAGACGGAGTAATAAAACGGCTGGTAGACGAATTCCGCCGGGAAAACGCCGTTCAGGATGCCGCGGGAAAGCGTGTGGTAGGTCGCCATGTCCGTTACGTCCGGCGGATCGGACGCGAAGGGATCGGTCGCGGCGACCTGCGCGGACATGACGATGCGGAGCAGGACCGCGGCGAGGGCGATCAGGGCGAGCGGAAGATAAAAAGACTTTACGCCCCGGCGGCGCAGGAAGGCTTTGCCGGGATCCGGGACCGAAGAGCCTTTCGCCTTCGGCTTCATGCGTCGTTTCCCTCGTGGCGGAGGCGCAGCAGGGTGCGGCATAGCTCCAGGTCGGGCCGGTACGTGATCTTCGGATTCGGGAATTCGTGTTCGACCGGGAACACGCGGACCGGGGCGAACCGCTCCATGACCTGCGCGTCGTCGGTGAAGGTCTCGCCGGAAACGGCGGCGAGGCGGTATGCGTTCAGAAGCGGTTCGAAATGGAACACCTGCGGCGTCTCCGCCGTGCGGAGGCCGTCGCGCGGCACGGTCTCGCCGAGGAATCCGTCCGGGGCGATGCGCTTGACCGTCTCGGCGACTTTGCGGCACGCCATGGCGCCGCCGTGAACCCGCGCGGCATCCAGACAAGCTAACAGAAGTTCCGGCGTGAGCATCGGGCGTCCGGCGTCGTGGACCGCGGCAAGCTGAAAACGTGTTTCGCCGAGCTTCGCCGCCGCTTCGAGTGCGTTCAGGACGGACAGCGTGCGGGTCGCGCCGCCGTGCGTGAAATGCAGCGGGACGCCGGGCAGATGCTTTTCCGCGGCGGTGCGGAAATCGTGTTCGGCGGCCGCCGGGACGGACAGGATGATCGAGCCGGGCGCCAGCACGGCGGCAGCCGTGCGGACGGCATGGAGGAAGACCGGGATGCCGTCCAGCTCCGCGAAAAGCTTCGAGCCTCCTCCGAACCGGGTGGAGGCGCCGCCCGCGGCCAGGATCAGAACCGTATCGGAAACAGGTTTCATTGTTCTCAGCTCCATGTCCGTTTGGGGCGATCTTATCGTTCGGCCGGATATTCCGCACGGCGGTCGACCGCGATATCCAGGACCGCCTTGACGCGCGCCAGCGGCTCGCGGAGCGAGGCGGAAAGCCGTTCATGCGGATACAGGCCCGGCTGGATGCCTGCCTCGAACCCGATGGTGGAGACGCCGTGATGTTCCGCCAGATAAAGCGCGCGTTTGCAGTGGCCGCGCTGGGAGATCGTGATAAAGTCGTCATACCCGAAGACGCCGCGCATGCGGAGGACGGAGTCGAGCGTCCGAAGCCCTTTCCCATCCCCGATGATGGCCTCTTCCGGGACGCCGAGTGCGACCAGGTCCTGCGTCATGGCGGATATCTCGTCGTAGAATCTTTCGGGATAGGCCGCGCCGGATACGACCAGCATCTTTACCTTTCCCGCGTGATAGAGCTCTGCCGCAGCCCGGATCCGTCCGGCAAGTGTGGGGCTCGGCCGTCCCGAAGAATATTTCGGGGCTCCAAGGACCATTCCGGCCTCGCGTGCCGGAATATCGTCCAGGGAGGAATAGACGCGCGGGGAAGTCCCGCCGACCAGCCAGGCCGCAGTCAGGACCGCCTCCAGGGCGGCGATCAGGGCCGCCGCCGCCCAAAAGAGAGCGATCCTTCTGGTGCGGCTGATGCGGGTCATACCGGTTTCAAGTTGTACTTGGCGGCCATGCGCTCCAGCGCGGCGACCTGCTTTTCGCTGAGGACCTTGCCTGAGGCGTGCTGCTTCGCGAGGGACGCGATGAAATCGCGGTCGCTGAACGTGCGTCCGCGGCGGACCGTAGGTTCGTTCCAGCTTTCGAACGACTTGAACGCGTTCAGCAGAGCGTCGATCTGTGCCTTTTCGGCGGGGTTCTGCTCGGGAACGGGCGTCGCGACGGTGAGGTCGCCTTCGGGGAACTGTCCGGGATACTTGCGGATGACGCGGAGAAGCGCGGCGATCTGCTTTGCGCTGAGGGTCTTCCCTGCTTTGTACTGTTTGCGGAGGGATTCCACGAACGCGGCATCGTCGTACACGCGGCCGCGGATGCGCTCGGCCTTGTTCCATTTGACCTTTTCCGCGGCCTGGAAGACGGCCTCCAGACGGGGATCGGCCTCGGTCCTGGGCGTTTCGACCTGTTCGGTCTGGCGTTCCCGGATCGCCTGCAGATGGGCGTTCAGTTTTTCCTGGGCCTCGTTGAGTTCATTCGTAAAGCCGTATTTCGAGGCTGTCTCCTCCAATCCGGCGAGCTTGTCGCGGTACTTCGCCGCGATGGAGAGGAGAGCGTTCCACTGCTTGACCGTGACCGGGACGCCGGACTGCTTCTTGGCGACGACGGAGTTGAAGAAGGTCTTTTCATTGAACGGGCGCTTTGCGCCGGGCTGCGCGACGGGCTTTTCCCAGCCCTGGAATCCGGAGAGGATGCCGATGAGTGCGGCGGCCTTGTCGTCGTCCGGGGCGTCGGCGAACTTCGCTTCCTTGAGCCATTCGGAGAAGACGCCGTAGAAATCGCGGAGCATGGCGGTCCATTCGACGCCGCCGTCCTCAACGTTGTCGAGCTTCTTTTCCATGTCGGCGGTGAATCCGACCTGGAAGAGCTCGGGGAGGGATTTCACGAGGTAGTCGTTCACGCGGAACCCGAGGTCCGTCGGGACGAGTTTTCCCTTCTCGCGGTTTACGTACTTGCGGACCTGGATGGTGTTCACGATCGTGGCATATGTGGACGGACGGCCGATCCCGTTGGATTCGAGCTCCTTGATGAGCGTGGCTTCGGAATAGCGCGGGGCGGGTTCGGTGAACTTCTGTTCCGGCCTGCATCCGGCGAGCGTGCAGCCGGTGCCGGTGCGGAGCAATCCGAGGAGCTCTGGATCGGGAGCGGTCTCGTCCTGGTCGTCTTCGGGAGAGTGGGTTTCGTCCTTGATGTTGTACACGGCGAGGAAGCCGGGGAACTTGGTCACGGTCGCGGAGGAGCGGAACGTGAAGACGTGCGGGGCCGGCGCGGCGTTTTCGACGGAGACGGTCGTGGTCTCGAGCAGGGCCGGGTTCATCTGGCACGCCACGAAACGGCGCCAGATCAGCGTGTAGAGTTTCAGCTGGGCCGGGTTCAGGAAGGGACGGAGCTTGTCCGGGGTCAGGTTCACGTCGGTGGGGCGGATCGCCTCGTGCGCCGCCTGGGCGTTTGCCTTGGTCTTGTAGACGTTGGGTCTCGGCGGCACGTAATCCGCGCCGAACGTCGCGGCGATGTAATCGCGGCAGGCGGCCTGCGCCTCGGCGGCGATGTTCACGGCGTCGGTTCTCATGTAGGTGATGAGGCCGACGGGGCCGTTTTCGAGCGTAATGCCTTCATAGAGCTGCTGTGCGGTCTGCATGGTCTGGTTCGCGGTGAACCCCATGGCGGAGCTGGCGGCCTGCTGAAGCGTGCTGGTGATGAACGGCGGCGGCGCGAATTTGCGGCGAGGCGTGGTCTCCAGGTCGGCGATGCGCCATGCGGAGGAGCAGTCGATGAGCTTGCGGAGTGCTTCCGCCTGTTCCTGGTTCGCGACGTCGGCGTTTTTTCCGTCGACTTTCGCCAGTTTCGCGCGGAAGGAGCGTCCCGGAGCGGCTTCCGGCTGGAAAAGGGCCTCGAAGATCCAGTATTCCTTCGGGATGAACGCCAGGATCTCGCGTTCGCGTTCGCAGACCAGGCGGAGCGCCACGGACTGCACGCGGCCCGCGCTGATGCCGCGTTCGATGCGGGACCAGAGCAGCGGGCTGATCTGGTAGCCGACGATGCGGTCGAGCACGCGGCGCGCCTGCTGGGCGTCAACGCGGTTCATGTCGATCTCGCCGGGGGCCTGGAATGCGCGGTTGATGGCGCTGCGGGTGATCTCGTGGAAGGAGACGCGGTGAAAATGCGCCTTCTTATTGATTTTGCGGAGGACTTCCTGAAGGTGCCAGGCGATGGCTTCCCCTTCGCGGTCAGGGTCCGATGCCAGGTAGATGTCGACTGCGTTCTTCGCGGCGGTTTTCAGTTCGCCGAGATTGTGCCCGCGCGCCTTGCTTTCCTCGTACTGGGGCGCGAAATCGTGTTCGATATCGACGCCGAAGGAATTTTCGGGCAGGTCGCGGATGTGCCCCATGGAGGCTTTGATGATGTATTCGGGCGGCAGGATGCGTCCGATCGTGCGCGCTTTCGCAGGGGATTCGACGATAACCAGTTGTTTGCTCATGCTGTATGCTCCGGGAGAACGCCGGATGACCATGCGTTTTTCTCTGTTGCGCTCCGGTCCCGGCAGGGTTGTTTTGCCTTATTCTATTAATATAGCGACTCTCCCTGTGAATGTCAAGCGCAAAACGGAAAAGAAAATCCGCTTTTATCTTAAGTAAAAAGCATGAGGGGGGAAAGCACCGGTTCTTCCGCCGGGCATGGCATTGAAGAAAAGCTCCGGGAGCGGATCCCGGAGCGGATGCGGAAAAGAATGCGGAATGGGTTGTACTGCCGCAGTTCAGGGCAGGCGCAGGCAGACGGTCTGGCGGAGGCAGAACCCGAGCAGGATCGCGCCGAGCCCGAACCAGCAGAAATACGGATAAAGCTCGCGCCAGTTGACCACGACGGGCTGTTCCACGCTGGTTTTCTCCAGCTTGTTGATCTCGCTCATGGCCTGCGCCATGCCTTTGGCGTCGGCGGCGCGGTAGTAGCGGCCGCCGGTCATGTCCGCGAGTTCGCGCAGCAGCGGCTCGTCGAATTCGTCCGGGTAGGTCTGGAGGATAACGCCGCCGAGGAGGCTCTGCATGGGGATCCGGGCATGGCGGGAGCCGATGCCGACCGTGTAGATGGTGATGTCGAACGTGTCGGCGAGCTTGCCGGCGTCGCGCGGCGAGATCTGGCCGTTGACCGTGTTCGAACCGTCGGTGAAGAGTACCAGGATGCGGCTTTTCGCCTCGGAATCCTTCAGGCGTTTTACCGCGCTGGCGATCGGCGACGCGATGCCGGTCCCATCCCCGATCTGGCCGACGGAGAGGCGTTCCAGGTTCGCCAGCAGGAACGCGTGGTCGAGCGTGGGCGGGCACATCACGTAGGGCAGGCTGGCGAATGCGATGAGGCCGATGCGGTCATTCGGGCGTTCTTCAATGAACCTCGCGATCTCGTCCTTTGCGGTCTCGACGCGGTTCTTGAGCGTGCCGCGCTGAAGCTGGTTCAGCAGCTGCGTGTCGGTGACATGCGCGGGCGCATCGATGGCGTTCATGCTCGGCGAAAGGTCGACCGCGATCATGATGTCGATGCCGTCTGCCTTCGAACGGATTTCCTCGATCCCTTCGCGGGGCTGCGCCAGTGCGACGATCATGGCCGCTCCGCCGAGCGCAAAGAGCACGAACGGGACCAGCTTGCGCCAGTTCAGGCGGCGGCCCTTGCCCGCGGCGCGTTTGAAGGGCGCCAGCCCGGGGACGCGGATCGACGGCGCATGCAGGGTCCAGGCGAAATACAGGACCGCGGCATACGGGATGAACAGCAGAAGCATCCAGGGATATTCAAGTTTCATTTGCGGCCTCCTCCCGGATTCGGATTTGCATGCAGATCGCCGTCCTCACGCGGGATCGTGCCGGTGACGAGTTCTTCCGCCTTCGCGGATGCCTGTTCGAAGAGGTACGGATCGGCGGGCAGGCGTGCGAATTTCACCATGTCGGCGGACGCCAGGAACGAACGCAGGAACTTCCGGTCCTTGTCCTCCAGGAGACGGTCGCTCCGCTCCAGGTCCGCCAGGAATTCCGGCGTGGTCTGGCGTTCGGCGCGCAGATGGAACCGCGCCTCCAGGTAATGCCGGACGATGTCGGTGAGCCCGGCGATGGCGAGTTCCGGCGAGGCCGCCCCGGCGGTGACCTGTCCGCGGAGCGTGCGGATGGCCTCCAGGGCGCGTTCCCATGCCGTCTTGATGTGTTTGGCGGCTTCGCGTTTTCTGTGCGCCAGAAGCGCCCAGACGGCCAGCGAAACGAGAATGACGGCGACGGCGATGACGCTCGTCGCGATCAGGGAAAAATGGCTGCCGTGCGTCTCGATGCGCGGCGCCAGCGAGAGCTCCGTGCCGTTGTCGTCCAACGGCAGCACCAGGTCGGCGATTTTGAGCTCGGGCAGGGGCGTCTCAATGCTCTTGCCCGCGAAGAATTCGGCAAGCACGGAGCCGCCGCCCGACTGCCCGCCGCGATATGCCTGAAGCGGCACGGTGAGCGTCCAGTCGGAGTAGCCCCAGCGGATGCCGGTGCGCCGGAAAACCGGTTCGGAGATCAGTTGAAGATTCTTGCCCGGTTCGGCGGAGGCGAGCTTGAAGGAGTCGGACCACGGCAGGCGGTATTTCAGGACCGCGTGGAATTTCGCTCCGATGGCGGGCTCTTTTTCATTTTCCGTGAACTCGTAAACGGGCTCGCCGAGCAGAACGGGATCGGCGGCCTCCTTCGCGGACATACGCCAGCGGACCGCGACCGCTGCGCCCGCGGCGACCAGGAGGATCAGGATGGCGCCGAGGATGAACGGGAGCATCCGGAACCAGGTCTTTTCGATGATTCTTGACTTCATGATGGGGTATCAGCCTCTGATTTTGCGTTTGCCGCGTTTCTGGAAGAATCCCATCAGCGGTTTTACGATGTCGCCCGTGCACGGCAGTTCGATCAGGTCCACCTTCGCCTGGCGGCAGTTTTCCTCGAGCTGGCGGTCGAAGAGCTCCTGCGCGGCGGCGTAGCGCGCGGCGGCCATCTTGCTGCCGGGGAACGCGAAGCATTCGCCGGTTTCGGAGGCCTCAAGCTCAAGCGCGGCGGCGGACGGCAGGGCGGTCTCCAGCGAGTCCACCACGCGGATGGCCGCCAGGTCGTGCCGGCGGTTCAGGATCCGCAGCGGCTTCCAGAAGTCGCCCTGGTCCAAGAAGTCGCTGATGAGGAAGATCACGGTTTTCTTCTTCAGCGTGCGGCTGAGCGATTCGAGCGCGGCGGCGATGTTCGTGCCGCGTCCGCGCGGTTGCGTCGCGACCAGGTCGCGGATCACGCGCATGACGTGGGCGCGCCCCGAACGCGGCGGGATGTAGGATTCCACGCGGTCGGAGAAGAGCAGGAGCCCGACCTTGTCGTTGTTGCGGATGGCGCTGAATGCGAGGAGCGCGGCGGTCTCCGCCATCTTGTCGCGCTTGTTGTCTTCGTCCGATCCGAAGAACGTGGAGGACGAGATGTCGACCGCGATGATCACGGTCAGCTCGCGTTCTTCCACATATTTCTTAATATGCGCGACGCCCGTGCGTGCGGTGACGTTCCAGTCGATGTCGCGGACGTCGTCGCCCTCCGTGTATGTGCGGACCTCGCTGAACTCGATGCCGCGTCCGCGGTACACGCTGCGGTAGGCGCCGCCGGTCATTTCCTCGACGACTTTCCGCGTCTTGATCTCGATTTTCCTGATCCTGGCGAGCAGGTCTCTGGTCAACATGGAGTGAACCTCGCTGAAATTACTGGGAACCTCTTGTGTCTGCGAAGGGAAAACGTGCTGCGGGCCGCGGATTACGGCGTGCGGAGTTCGTTCAGGATGCGTTCGATGATGCTGTCGGCGTCGAGCCCTTCCGCTTCGGCCTCGTAGCTGAGGATCAGGCGGTGGCGGAGCACGTCCGGCGCGAGCGCCTTCACGTCCTGCGGGATCACGTAGGCGCGTCCCTCGAGGAACGCCGCCCCCTTCGCCGCGAGCGCGAGCGCGATGCCGGCACGCGGGGATGCGCCGAACTGCACGAGCTCGGCGAGGTCGCCCAGCTTCACGCCGTTCTGGCGGCTGGAGAGCTCCGCGTGGTGTTTCGGGCGCGTCGCGATCACGATGTCGAGGATGTACTCGAGGATCTTTTCGTCCATGTAGACCCTGTCGACCCATTCACGGGCGTTTTCGATGTCGGAGAGCTTCGCCACGGCCAGCGCGCGCAGGCTCGTTTCCGGGTGCGCCATGCGGTCGATCACGCTCCGTTCCGCCTCGCGCGTCGGATAGTCCACCTTCAGCTTGAACATGAAGCGGTCGACCTGGGCTTCCGGCAGGGGATAGGTGCCTTCCTGCTCGATCGGGTTCTGCGTGGCGAGGACCAGGAACGGCGACGGCATGGGGATGGTCTCCCCGGAGATGGTCGCCTGGTGTTCCTGCATGCACTCCAGCAGCGCGCTCTGCACTTTCGAGGGCGCGCGGTTGATCTCGTCGGCGAGGACCAGGTTCGCGAAGACCGGGCCCTTCTTGACCGAGAACGTATGGTCGTTCTGGTTGTAGATCGTCGTGCCGACCACGTCCGAGGGCAGCAGGTCCGGCGTGAACTGGATGCGGGAGAACGCGCCGTCCATGGCCTGCGCCACGGTCTTCACCAGCAGGGTCTTCGCCAGTCCGGGGACGCCTTCCAGCAGCAGGTGTCCGTTTGCGATCAGCGACAGCAGCACGCGGTCGATCAGCTGTTCCTGCCCCGCGACGATGCGGCCGATTTCGGTGCGGAGCGGGCGGATGAACGCGGACGCGTCCGAGATTCTGCTTTGGAGTTCCTGAAGTTCTTCCTGTCTCATGCCAAGTTATCTCCTCAAATGGGTCGGTGTTGAAAAATGCTGTATCGGAATCGGATCCGGCGTTCAGCCCGGCGAAACATGTCCGCTGCGCGGAAACCTCCGTCTTTCGCCATAGACACCGCATTTCGGTAAATGTTCCCGTTTTTTTCGTTGCCGGAAAAAAAGAAAAGCTCTCCGGTTGACAGTGCAAGCACTGTTGAAGTAGTGTCCGGCTGCGCGAGGGTACGAAGGCCGAAAAAACATTTTCCGGGCACAAAAAACGCCCTCCGTTTGACGGGAGGGCATGAACCCCTAAAAGGGAAGGCTTGCTGTCCGGCGGGCAGATCGTCCGTCGCTGCAAAGCAGACAGGGATTGCCCGACCGGGACAGGCTGAGCAAAAGGCTTACTCGGCCTTGGCTTCTTCGGCCTTGGGGGCCTCTTCCTTCTTCGCCTTGGCCTTGACGGGCTCGTTGAGGAGCTGGATCAGGCACATGGGGGCGGAGTCGCCTCTGCGGGCCGGCATGTGGATGATACGGGTGTATCCGCCGGGACGGTCCGCGAAGCGCGGTCCGAGTTCGTCGAAGAGCTTCGCGAGGACGAGCTTCTTGGTCTGTGCGAATTCGGACGGGGTGTTGATTTTCAGCTTGGCGTAGGCGAGACGGCGCTTGTGGTCGCCGCCGGCCTTGGCCATGGTGATGAGACGTTCCACGAAGCGGCGGAGTTCCTTCGCGCGGATCGTGGTGGTCTGGATGGATTCGTGTTCGATCAGGCTGCATGCGAGGTTGACAAGCATGGCCTTGCGATGGCCGCAGTTGCGGTTGAGTTTTGCAGTATGTACGAGGTGACGCATGATATTAGTCTCCCGCTTTGGTCTTCACAGCCTTGGCGCGTTCGGCCTCGGCGAGAATGGCGGTTTCGAGTTCTTCGGAGAGGGTCATTCCGAGGGAGAGGTTCAACGTGGCAAGCTTTTCCTTGATTTCGTCGAGGGACTTCTTGCCGAAGTTGCGGTACTTGAGCATCTTGGATTCCGTCTTCAGGCAGAGTTCGCCGAGGAGCTTGATGTCCGCGTTGTTCAGGCAGTTCTGCGCGCGGACGCTGAGCTCGAGGACTTCGACGTCCTGCGTAAGGAGCTTGAAGCGCTTCATGTCCTCTTCGGAGATGGGATTGTAGATGTCGGAATCGGCGGCATGGCTGCCGAGGAAGGGACGGAGATGGTCCTTGAGGATCCTCGCGGCCTTTTCCAGGGCGTCGGTGGGCGTGATGCGGCCGTCTGTGTGAATCTCGATGGTGAGGCTGTCCATATCGGTCCTGTCGCCGACGCGGGTGGCGCTGACCTGATAACGGACGTAGGTGATCGGGCTGAAGAGGCAGTCGATCGCAATGGTCCCGAGGGGTTGGTCGGGGCGCTTGTTGCCTTCGGCGGGCTGCCAGCCGCGGCCTTTGGAGACCTCAAGTTCGCAGTGGAACGGGAAATCCTTGTCGAGGGTGCAGATGACCTGGTCGGGATTGAGGATCTCGACGGTGCCTTCCGTGATGATGTCGGCGGCGGTGACCGGGCCGGCTTTTTTCTTGCGGATTTCGAGCTTCTTGACCTGGTCGGAGTTCAGATTGAGCTTGACCTTCTTCAGGTTGAGAATGATCTCGGTGACGTCTTCGATCACGTGCGGAAGCGTGGAGAACTCGTGCGTCGTGCCGTCGAATCGGACGGAGGAAATCGCGGCGCCCTCGAGCGAGGAGAGAAGCACCCGGCGGAGAGCGTTGCCGATGGTGTGTCCGAACCCGCTCTGGAACGGAGAGGCGGTGAACTTGGCATAGGTGCTCGTCGCGGTCTCTTCGTCCACGACGATTCCGTGCGGCATCGGGAATGTTTGTACAGAAGCCATATAGGAAGTACCTCCGGTAATAGAGTTGACTGGGTTATCGGTTCGGGGTTAAACTGGGCAGCCGGGAAACCGGTGCGGACAGGATAACGGAAGAACCGTCAGTTGCGGCGGCGCTTCGGGGGACGGCAGCCGTTGTGGGGGACCGGAGTAATGTCCTTGATGCAGCTGACTTCCATGCCGGTGGAGGCGATGCCTCGGACGGCGGATTCACGGCCGGCGCCCGGTCCTTTGATGCGGACTTCGACGTCCTTCATGCCGAAGGCCTGGGCCTTCTTGGCAGCGTCGGCGGCGACGACCTGTGCGGCGTACGCGGTGCTCTTGCGGGAGCCCTTGAAGCCGTTCTTGCCGGAGGAGGACCACGCGATCACGTTGCCGTGAAGGTCGGTGAACGCCACCTTCGTGTTGTTGAACGTAGCATGGATGAAAGCAATGCCGTTGGGGATGTAACGGCCGGTTTTCTTGCGCTTGTTGTCGACCGCGGCGGCCTCCGCGGCCGGAGCTTCGGCTTCGGCTGCAGCCTGAGGCGCAGCTGCGGTTTCTTTGATTTCGTCAGACATGATGGATCAATGACCTTTTTGTTGATTCGTTTGCTGATCTCAGGCGGATCATTTCTTGGCGGCTTTGCCGGCGTCGGCGGCCTGGGCCGCGGCCTTGTCGGAGGCGGCGGTGCGGCGCTGGGTCTTGTCGCGGATGGCGCCGACGGTAACGCGTTTGCCTTTGCGGGTACGGGCGTTGGTGCGCGTACGCTGGCCGCGGGTCGGGAGACCTTTCTTGTGGCGGAGGCCGCGGTAGCATCCGATCGCCTGGAGGCGGCGGACGTTGATCATGATCTCACGGCG
>Ga0310690_10000530_pt1 | contig 79782 bp, 60 predicted proteins | sample AusTroGonzalo_MG_2_FD_207661 | JGI IMG/M metagenome (GOLD analysis project Ga0310690, IMG submission 207661) | Bovine rumen microbial communities from tropical cattle in Woodstock, Queensland, Australia - Gonzalo_04 (v2) (version 2) | ecosystem: Host-associated > Mammals > Digestive system >...
CCCCCCCCGGGGCGTCGCGCCGCACATGTTTTATACATGTATAAATTCTTGTTGACCGCAGCGGTGCCGTTTTGGTAGACTGTGCGCCAAATCGCAAGGGAAGGAGACTTCATGCACATTGGCGAAAGGATTCTGCTCGCCGCCGCGGTCGCGGCCGGGCTTGTCGCGGAGGGAAGGGGGGACGACCCCGGAGACGCCGCCGACGACACTGTCTACGTCTGGACGGGCGCGGGCGGGGACCGGCTCTGGACGAACCCGTCGAACTGGGCGCCCTCGAATCCGGGCGGGACGTACCCGAACTCCGCGCAGGCGACGGCCGACTTCCGCTCGGCCGAGGGGCCGACGGTCGTCGACCTCCCGGTCTCCGTGGCGGTTGCGAAGCTCGACCTCGGGAAGAAGGGCGCCGACGTGACGCTCCGCCGGTCGGCCGACGGCGAGGTGGCGCTTTCGCCCGGCTCGATTGCGACGGCCGAGGACCTCTCCTTCACGATCGACGGACTCGCCCTCTCCTACAACGGGCTCGCCTACGCGAAGGGGATGCGCTTCACCGTTGCGAACGGGGCGTCGTTCGAGACGCGGCACGAGACGCAGCTCCACGCCGATGGGGCCGTGCTCGAGGTGAAGGGCGGCTCGAGCTACGTCCAGAACGACTGGACGATCTCCATCTCGGGAACGGGCTCGAGGCTCGTGGTCGACGACGCGTACGTCTCGTCGAAGACCTCGCTCTGGCTGTCGCGCAACAGCGGGGGGCGGGGGAACGCGATCGAGATCCGCGGAAAGAACCCGCGCATACGGACCGCGGGCCTTGTCGTGGGGCGCGACAGCGTGAGCGACGTTCCGCCGCGCATCGTCTTCGTCATTCCCGAGGGGGGCTATGCGGAGACGCCGTTCGACTTCACCTCCAAGGGCGGCGACTTCGCGTCGGACAACGGAAGGGGGCAGACGGTCGACATTTCGGTCGACCCGGACTCCCCCGCCTTCGGCGGCGCGTCCTGCAGGGTGCGGCTCGCGGCCTGTGCGGGGGGCGGGCGCGTCCGGAAGGGGAACATCGGCTTCCCGCCGCGGCGCCGGTCCGAGCGCCTGACGTTCCGCTACGCCTACGGCGCGGACGGGTCCGCCGAGGACGACGGGACGGACCCGACCGCCCTCTGGGTCGACGTCGCGAAGAACCCCTTCGTGCTCAGGATCCGGTAGCCGGGCTGGACATTTCGCCGGAATCTGGTAAAATCTACGGCGTGAAAGTGAAGAAAGAGAAGAAGAAGTGGACGCCGCCGTTCGCGGTGCTCGAGGGGGCCCTGCGCGCGGTCGTCGACAAGTCCGAGCCGGGGGCCTCGCTCGGCTCCGAGGTCGCGATCGCAAAGGAGCACGGGGTCTCCCGCATGACGGCGCGCAAGGCCGTGAACGCGCTTGTCGCGGAGGGGCTCGTCGAGCGCCGCGCGGGCGTCGGGCTGTTCGTCCGCGGCAAGGGCACGGTCACGCGCCGGTTCCGCCTCGTCGCCGGCAATCTGCTCTGGGACGTCGCGATGGCGGTTGCGTCGGGCGCGCGGGGCGAGGCGTGCGAGCGCGGCGTGGAGATCGAGTTCAGGGACGCGGGCGGCGACATGGCGTCGTTCGTGCGCGAGATCAAGGCGCTTCCCGGATCCGGCGTCGCCGGCGGGATCATCCTCTCCTCCCACGACGAGGTCTTCGAGGCGGCGCTCCGGAAGGTCGCCGCGACGGGCTTTCCGCTGGCGGTCGTCGACAGGGTGCCGCGCGGCGACGGCATCCCGAGCGTCGCCTCCGACAACCGCGCCGGCGGGGCGACCGCGGCGGACGCGCTCGCCGACGCCGGCCGCGCGGACCTCGCGTTCGTCGGCGACCTTGCGGCGGACACCGTCGCCGAGCGGTGGGAGGGCTTCCGCGCGCGCTGCGCCGAGCGGGGGCTTGCGGCGCCCGTCAGCATGGACATCCGCGGAATCGACAGGTTCGGCAGCTGGGAGGCCGCGGTCCGCAAGATCGTCGGCCGTCTCCTCGCCCGCCGGCGCCGTCCGACCGGGCTTTTCTGCTCGTGCGACGCGGTCGCGCGCTTCGCGATGCGGACGCTTGCCGCGCAGGGGCTTTCGGTGCCGCGCGACCTCTCGATCGTCGGCTTCGACGACGACCCGATCGCCGAATGGACGACGCCCGCGCTCACGACCGTCGCGCAGGACTTTGCGGCGCTCGGGCGCGAGGGCGTCCGCGCCCTGATCGCGCGGCTCGCCGACCCGTCCGGGGCCGCCCGCGCCACGATCGTCCCCGTCCGCCTCGTCCGCCGCGCCTCCGTCGCCGTCCTCGGATAGCGGCCCCGTCGCGTCATGTGGTACACTGTCACGAGACGGAACGCAGGCGGGGGGGCCGGGAAAGGCGGTGGCTTCGTGAAGGACTTCCTGCGCAGGTTCCTCTCTCACGACTGCGACCCGTTCGCGCAGTTCGTGAAGTACGGCGCGATCGGGGCGGCGTCGACGGTCGTCCAGTTCGCCGTGTTCTACTTCCTCGCCTCGACGTGCCTCAAGTGCCTGACGCCGGACGACAAGGCGGTCGAGCTGCTCGGGCTCCCCTCCGTCGTCTTCTCGGGAGACGAGCCGTGGCACGCGGCGCGGTGGTTCCTCGCGGACGTCGCGACGGCCGTCGGGTTCTCGGTCGCGAACGTCTTCTGCTGGCTCATGAACCGCGCGTTCGTGTTCCGCCCGGGGAAGTTCCGCTGGTACGTCGAGTTCGGCATGTTCTTCGGCGTCGCGGCGACCGCGACGGCGATTGCGATCGGCGTCCAGACCGTCCTGATCAGGTATGCCGGGACCACGACCTCGGCGGCGGCCGTCGTCCAGGCGCTGGTCGCGTTCATGATGAACTTTTTCGCCCGCAAATTCTTCATATTCCGCGGCTGATTTGGTATAATGTCTTCTTTGAAAATGAGGAATACCGTCCTATCGCTGGCCGTCCTGCCGCTTCTGCTCGCCACCGCCTCGTGCGGCGGCGAGGAGAGGCCGTCCGCCGCCGCCTCGCCGGCGGCGCCCGCCGGGCAGGCGTCCGTCGAGCCGGCGGACCCCGTCTCGAAGGAGGCCGCGTCCGACGTGACGGCCCTGCCCGGCGAGGCGGACGAGCTTGCCGCGGACGAGCTCGCCGCGCCCGAGCTCGCGGCCGCGCCCGAGCTCGCCGAGACGACCCTCTCGAACGCCGTCGCCATCGCGGCGGCCGCGGCCCGCGCGGCCGAGGAGGTCCGCGCGGCGGCGGCGGCGAAGGAGCGCGCCGAGGCGCGGGAGGAGGCCGCCCGCGCGAAGGAGGAGGCGGCGAAGGAGCGCGCCGAGGCCGAGGCGAAGGCCGAGGCGTCGCTCGCCCGCCGGCGCATCTCGACGCGGACGTTCCACCTCTCCCACGCGTCCGCCGCGGAAGTCGCCGAGAAGCTCAACTCGACGTGGTCGGGGGACTTCGGCGTCGCCTGGAAGATCAACCAGATGGCGATCGCCTTCCCCGAGTCGAACACGGTGATGGTCACCGCTCCCGCGGTCATCCTCGAGGCGTGCGAGCAGGTGATCCGCGAGGTGGACGTGGAGCCGAGGCAGGTCTACATCGAGGCGCGGTTCGTCGAGCTCTCGAACAACGTCTTCCACGACATCGGCATCGACTGGTCGATGCTGGACGGCATGAAGGGGATGGTGTCGCTCGGCGGCGGCATCCAGAAGAACCGGCTCGGCAAGGGGGTGCAGGACTACACGCGCTCGCTGAGCGACGGCACCTCGTACAAGCTCTCCGGCTCGGCGCTCACGGGCGCGGCCGACGGGGCGATCACGTACTTCAACGGCACGCTCGACTTCTCGCAGATGTACGTCGTCCTCTCCGCCCTCGAAGGCAGCGAGGACGCGCGCATCTTCTCGAACCCGAAGATCATCGTCTCGTCCGGAAAGAAGGCGACCGTCGACATGACGACGAAGTACCCGAACGTCAAGATCGCCGCGAAGCGCACGACGAACTCGGGCGGCGACTCGCTCGACCTCGACATGCAGATGGCGGAGATCCCCGGCGAGGACAAGATGATGTTCGCCAAGGAGTCGTTCTTCAGCTGGGGCATCTCGCTCGACGTCACGCCCCGCATCGGCACGAACGGGCTGATCAACGTGTCCATCGTGCCTACCATCTCGTCCCAGAGCGACTGGGTCGTCTCCGGGACGTCCTCCGAGTCCGACAGCGGCACGATCTCCGCGAGGTACCCCGTCATCGAGGTCCAGCGGCTCGTCACGGAGTTCGCGATGGCGAGCGGCACGACCGCCGTGATCGGCGGGCTCTCGCGCACCGTCGAGGAACAGGTCGACAACGGCATCCCGCTGCTCAGGGACATCCCGTGGGTCGGCCCGCGGCTCTTCGGCTCCTCCGCGCGCAAGAAGCAGCAGAAGGAGATCATCGTGTTCGTGACCGTCGGCCTCGTCGACCCGAAGGACACGCAGAAGGACGCGGGGCTGCCGAAGAACGCCGTCCTCGGCCGCCAGTACACGAAGGGCCAGAAGCTCGAGCCGGGCGACCGTCCCGAGAAGAACCTCGAGGGCATCGGCTCGCTCGACCTCCGCTCGCTCGAGGAGCAGGCGAAGGATCCGCTCCCGCCGCCCAGCGCCGGCTCGACGCCCTGGATTCCGTTTATCAAGGACCCCAACTACAAAAAGGGAAAATAAATGAAGAAAGCAGTATTCGCGCTTGCGGCGGCCGCCGCGGCGTCCGCGTTCGCCGACAGGCTCTACCTGACGTCGGGCTCCGTCCTCTCGGGGACCGGGGCGGTCGTCGCCGGCGACAAGGTGAAGTTCCTGTCCGACGACCTCGGTGCGCTCGAGATTCCCGCCGACAAGGTCAAGTTCGTCGAGACCGACGCCGAGAAGCAGGTCGCCGTCGCCGAGCTCCCGCCCGAGCAGAAGCCGCCCGAGACGTGGCACGGCTCGGTCAACGTCGCCTACGAAAGCGCGCGCGGCAACACGTACAAGAACAACGCGTCCGTGATCGCGAACCTCAACCGCCGCTGGGACGACGACCGCGTGAACGTCGACTTCGGCTACTACTACAGCGAGACGGGCACGTCCAAGCGCAACCGCGAGAAGTCGACCGACCGCTGGGAGATCGAGGGCCAGCACGACCACTTCTGGAGCACGTCGTTCTACACCTACGAGAACGGGCGCTACGAGCAGGACGACATCGCGGGGATCGACTTCCGCCTGCGGCTCGGCGGCGGCATCGGCTACCAGTGGCTCGAGAAGTCCGCGCTCTGGTCGATCGGCACCGTCAGCTTCAACCAGGAGCTCGGCGCGGCGTGGATCCGCGTGGACTACGCGCAGAAGGACCCCGACGCCGAGAAGAGCTACGCGACGCTCCGCTACGCCCACCACCTCAAGTACTTCCCGAAGTGGAACCCCGAGGTCGAGGCCTTCCACAACCTCGAGTTCCTCCCGCAGATCGACGACTTCGACAACCACCTCATCAAGGCGGACGTCGGCTTCACGACGAAGATCATCATGGACTTCGACCTCCTCGCGAAGATCGAGTGGGACTACAACTCCATGCCGTCCCTCGGCCGGAAGTCGAGCGACTTCCGCTACATCGTCGGCCTCGGCTACAAGTGGTAATCTAGGAGTCAGGAGCTAGTCGCCGGGGGTCAGTGACCTGCGACTAATCCTGCGCCTGTAATAAATGAGGATCGCGATCGCCTATCCGCCGCTGAAGAGCGAAAAGGGCGTCGCGCTCCTCACGCAGAACCGCCAGTTCCAGTGGTTCTCCCGGCCCACCTACATCTTCCCCGTCGTCCCCGCGACGGCGGCGACGATGCTGAAGAAGGCCGGGCACGAGGTCCTCTTCCTCGACGGAATCGCCTCGGAGCTTTCGCCCGAGGCGTTTGACGCCCGGCTTTCGGAGTTCAAGCCCGACCTCGTCGTCCTCGAGACGAAGACGCCTGTCGTCAAGCGGCACTGGAAGTGGATCGCGGAGCATTTGCCGGGTGGAATGGACGGGGGCTCGGGCGCCCCCGAACCCCTGCCCACGGATGTTAAGTTCGTCCTCGTTGGCGACCATGTCACGGCGCTTCCTGAGGAGTCGATCGAGAAGCCCGGCGTCTGGGCGGTGATCCCCGGCGGCGACTGGGATTTCGGGCTTCTCGATTTCATCGCCGCTGGCTGCCCCAAGGGCGTTCAGCCGTTTGCCCTCAAGGACTCAATCGCCGACGCCCCGTGGATTGACCGCGACCTCGTCCACTGGGAGCTCTACGCCGAGAAGAACGGCAACTTCCGCCGCAAGCCCGGCACCTACATCATGTCGGGCCGCGACTGCTGGCACGGGAAGTGCACTTTCTGCAGCTGGACAACGCTCTATCCCCGCTATCGCGTCCGCAAGGTAAAGGATGTCGTCGACGAAATAGAGATGCTTGTCTCGAAGTACGGAGTCAAAGAGATAATGGACGACTCGGGCTCCTTCCCGGTCGGGCAGTGGCTCTCAGACTTCTGCAACGAGATGATTTCGCGCGGACTGCCGAAGAAGGTCCGCATCGACTGCAACATGCGCTTCGGACGCCTCACGCTCGACGACTACCGGCTCATGCGCAAGGCCGGCTTCCAGTTTGTCCTCTTCGGCGTCGAGTCCGCGAACCAGGAGACGCTCGACCGCTTCTGCAAGGCGCTCAAGGTCGAAGACGTAGAGAAGGGCGCGAAGTGGGCGACCGAGGCAGGGCTCGATGTCCATGTCACCTTCATGTTCGGCCACGCCTGGGAGGGCCCTAAAGAAATCGCCAACACCGTCGCGCTCGCGCGGCGGCTTCTCGCGAAGGGTTGGGCGAAGACCTTGCAGTGCACGCTTACGATTCCATATCCAGGTACGCCGCTTTTCAAGGAGCTCAAGGCGAACGACGGACTCGCAACGCTCGACTGGGACGAGTACGACATGCGCCGCGCGATAACGAAGACGCCGCTCGTTTCCGAGGACGAGATCAAGTGCGCAATCCGCAAGGTCTATCGCGGCTTCCTCCAGCCCGCCGCGCTCTGGCACCTCTTCCTCCGCAACCTATTCAATTTCGCCTTCTACTACCGTGGCCTCCGCTATCTTATCGGACATCTTCTCGACTTCAAAGGGAGGTAAAATGTGGGAATATCGTTGTTGAGATGTGGGAGTTGGGATCAGATGCGATTTAAGAGCTGAGTATGCGTAAGATCATTTTATTCTGTGTGGCAATTTGTGGCGTGATTGTTTTAGCCGATGAGCCTCGGTATGTTGTATCCATTGCATGCAGTCCAGAGGGGACAGTGTGGGCTGGTACGGATGGCGATGGCCTCTGGCGCAGCGAAGACAATGCAAAGACATGGCAGAGGGATCTATCATATGAAGAGGAAGGTGGCACCTGTGCTTTCAATTTGTGCTATGACACAAGAGGAAGATTGTGGGCGGGCTCCCTTGCCAACGGTGTTGTCGTATACAGTGGTGGTAGATGGAAGGCGTACAACGCGGAGTTGGGATTTCCTGGGAGTAGGGTCTTCGCGCTGGCGGCAGATCGTGATGGTGGAATGTGGATAGCTTCAGACTCGGGTCTTGCGCATTATGATGAAGCAAAAAGTCAGTGGCGTTTCTGGACGAGAGAGTGTGGTTTGCTGGAAAATGAGATACTTGCAATCGCGTGCAATTTGAAAAATGGCGATGTTGTGATAGGCTATGCTTCGAAGGGGGTTGCCATTGGCAATTCGCGTAATGCTTACTCACGGTGGCACCACTATCCAATGAGCAGTCAAGTTAATTGCCTGTTTTGTGACGAAAGAGGTTGTATCGCGGTTGGAATGACCGAAGGGTTGGCGATAAGCGTCGGCAAGGGATCTCGGCTGACGTTCACAGACGTTGGTTCCAAAGGCGCCAAGAAGTCGGACAATGATATGGTGTTTTGGCTTTCATCTCCAGAGAAAAGATATGTGACATGTGTTGCAAAAGGTGCACAAGACGGCCTTCTGGTCGCTACTCGGGAAGGAGGTGTTTATTTATATGATCGCGGCGCAGAGTCTTTGAAGCAGCTTCTTTTGCCAACAAAATGTAAGTATCCTACGTCAATTGCGCGAAGTTCTGACGGCATTGCCCTCATAGGTATGTATGGCTCTGGGACGGGCAGTGTCTCGCTGAAGCATGTGGACAAGGGAAGGGGAAGAACTCCTGAGATGACTGTTGCAAAACACAGCTTCCCAGTTGCGCCGTCTGGCTGGCAGAATGTTTGCCGCGCCGTGTCCGATGGAGGGGTGTCCAAGATTCGAAATCGCTCAACACCTGTTTTTTATCTTAGAGACGATTGGGAAACGAAGGGAGACTGGTGGGGAAGATACGGCCAACGCTGGGCAACTCTTTGTTCAATGTATGCGCAATGGGGAGACGAGGAGATTAGCGCAGAAATAGGTGGCGGCTATCAAGTTCTTGGACGTATCGGTGCAAAAAATCAGAAATGCGACGGAGTGCGCCATTGGTTGCATTGGTTATCGACTGATAATAGGAATTCGCTTTGGCTCCACAATGAAGGGATTCGGCGGCAGGCGGAGTGGGACGATCACGGAGAAGCCTATCCCCGTGGATATGGTGGACCGAATCTTTTTGTGCGTGTAAGAGTGCCAGAGGGCAGGCATGATGTAGCATTCTATTTTTTCAACAAGGATGGGCGTGAAGGGGTCAATTATTGCAGAGATTATCTAATGGAGGTGTCGCGTTATAATTCGCGTTTGTCGTCCTGTTCATCTGATGGTGCCCATGAATATCCCGAACTGGATTCTAAGGCAGGCATATACTGTTCGACAAGAGTGAAGGATTTTCATAACGGTGTCTACAAAATATTCCGCGTGACCGAGGCTGGAGAATATTTGTTCAAGATTAATCGTGGAACCAGTCACAATGCTATCTTGTCCGGAGTCTTCGTTTCTGGAGCTCATGAAACAGAGGAAATGGAATCTTGTCCTTTCTTGAATACGGCTTATATGACGGGTGGTGTTGTTTATAAGGCACCACATCTTGAGGAAAGCGTTATCGCCAGCAAAGCGGGAGAAGCGTTTGGTCGTTGTCGTTATTTGCTGGAGGCGGCTGTTTCTGGAGAAGAATATGATCATGCCAGACAAACTATGGCACGTCTTTATGCGAGGATACAGGCATCGTCAGCCTGCAATGTCCTTGAAAATATACGCTGGAAACTCTTCCGATGGACAAAAGAGGATCGCGATAAATTCGATAAATACTTGATGTTGGGTTGGACTGGTCGACAAATGAAATACAGGAGAAAACTGCTTCGTAGTCAAGCGTTGTATGCCATGAACACGATAGAAGATGGTGATTTTTGCAATGTTATTTCAAATTGGAATTTTAAGCTTGAGGATTGGTATGGAAAGGTGCCATCATCGCGTCGATGTTACGTCGAGGAGCCTTGTTCAAACTTCTGGAAGAATGCGGTGTATTTTTCTGTGCATAAGTTTAGGGAGTCCGTTGCCCAATCCGAACGGTCAATGAAATATTCCAAAGAAACAAAAAAAGGACAAAGATGAACCCAAGAAAAGATGGCGTGATATTACCATTAATTATTCTCGTTGGATCGATTGCTTTCGCTGGTGCGGGCACGACATCGGGCGGAAGCATAAAGATTGAGACGACGTATACCCGTCCGCGTGCCGAACTGAACTATTGTCGGACGTGTTGCCATGCTCCCAACGGCTCGTTTACAGTAGATGTCGTCTCCGCACCGCAGCCGAAAGATGAATGGCAGCTTGAGAGTGAGCAGCCAGAGTACCTGTGGACGATTTCGCCAGAAGTTGCGGGAACCGTCAGCGGAGAAAGATCAAGAACATTTTCGGTAAACCTTATAGATGCGGACTTCCCTAAGAGCTTTAACGTGAATGTCAAAGTGACGTGGCGGCTTAAAAAAGATTCAGGGGAGGACGACACGTCCACTGTCGAGGCGACATTCGAATTTGATGCGGTTAAGTATTCCTATTCGGTTCGACCTACGGTAGAAATTGACGGACGAGGCGACGGGGCTCTTGTCGATAGTCATAAAGGGGAAGTTAAAATCACTGTTGCTGGGTGTCGGCGAGAGGAATTGCTGGACATGAAATTCTCCACGATGCCCACTTCGGCTACATCGCAGAACGAGGTCGGCTCTACTGATATGGGGATTCATGGGGCAGATAACTCCCTCGTGAGATCGATACCAAGTCCATATTGGTATGCAAAAAGCGGCAATCCTCCTTATTGTTGCTATTCTAACCCTGCAGAGTATAAGATTGTCCTCAAGGCGGACGGCTGCACTGGACACGAAAGAATCGTCAACGTGTATCTGCCGATGGATGACTTATCAGGTGAATCTGTTGCTACTAGAATCGGAATGGCAGAAGTTTTGCTTGTGCATAAGGAGTTGGTGCATTTAACGGATAAAACACTTGTCAAGGGTGTGTTCTTCATTAAGGATTTTGACGTTAAATATATGGCTGTCAGCGCTGCTTCGTCACAATATAAGGCCAAAATCCTTCAGGAAGAATCTATCCACAAAAGTCAGTGCGAGCGTAAGTCTGGTTACGAGTTCGACGATGCGTTTTCTGTTTCGGACGTGAAGGCCGTGCTTGGGGTGGGAGCTAATGAGACATGGGAAGTGATTTGCAATGACGACTCCGAATTAGAGAGCCTTATGGTAACATATGAAGGAGCCGTGGTAGATGAGTACGACAAAAGTATAGTATATCTTTCTGCCAATCATGATTACAGAGAGTTTCGTGCGAAGCAGGTCGTGGGGTTTAATGAGGCTTATAAATATCATTGTTGCTATGCACGGTTTGGGCACAAACCAGAACCTGTGACAAAAGTACAGAAAAATCATTGATGGAGATTCGCAAATGATACGTGAGATTTTAGTGGTTGTCGCTGTTGTCTTTATGTGTGCTGCTTCCTTTGCACATGAAGAATTAAGGTTTGCAGACCTAACAGTTGAAGCGAAGCGAGAAGTCGAGCGAATGTTTGTTTCCGCTTTGGAGCAGCACGGCTCTATGTTGGCGATTGTGAGAACGAGAGCTGAGAATGTCGTTCCTTCGGCGTGGACACAGATCCCCTGTTCAAAAAAAGCTTTCGTAGCTATGCGTGCCAACCGCATGTTTCCATCTCATCAGTCAGTTGATTGTTTGGCAATGACTGACCTCGGGTTGTCTTGGTATTCCACTGTGTATCCTTCACGAGATCCAGAAGAAAATGGACGTCAGTTGAAGGCTCTCGAAAAGGGTTTGTATAGGCCGTTGTTGAGAATGCCGTCTCGTCCTATTCTATCTTTTGTCAACAGACTTGGGGTAGATGATGCAATGCCGTACGTAGAACGTTCAGCATTAAGAATGGGGCTTGACGGGAATGAACTCTACGTGCTGAGTAATCTGTGTGAAAAAGCAACTTTTCAGCTTTCGCCGATAATGTCGTTTGGAATTGAAGGAGTTATGGAGCCTGAATTCGCATGCGTATTCTCGGATAGCGAGAAGAGGATTGTTGAGATGGAACGCAAGATGGCGAAGAATCACAGTCGACAGAGCAGAATTGTTGTTCTTTTAAAGCGCGAGGCGACGGAGATGGTGTATGTGACGGCGTTGAGCCGCGGAGTCGTCGGCTCGATGAAAGAGTTCAACGGGAAATATGTGGGCAAAGGCCCGGAATTCATCGTGGAGCTCACCGACCCGAAGTGCGAGACCGAGTTCGGGCGCATGCTCTATGATGCCGCGAAGAAAAAAGGCTTGCTGCCGAAGCGCGATGGCGGTGAGGGCAAGACGACGTCTAATGGCAATGGAAAGGAGTTGAGACAGTGAGCAGTGGTTGTTCTTTCAAGGCGGTCATTCTCGCCGGCGGGTCGGGCGAGCGGTTCTGGCCGCTCTCTACTCCCGAGCGCCCGAAGCAGTTTCTGCGCGTCTTCGGCGGCGCGAGCCTGATTCGTCAGGCGGTGAGCCGTCTTGACGGCTTCGTCTCGCCAAAGGACGTTTTTGTCGTGACGGCGAAGAACCTCGTCGCAGCGACGAGAAGGGAACTCCCCGAGATTCCAAAGTGCAACATCTTGGGCGAGCCGATGCGCCGCGACACAGGCGCCGCGGTTGCGCTTGGCGTCGGCCTAGCGGCGAGCGACGCTGACCCTGTTATCGGCTTTTTCTCGAGCGATCAGATGGTGTCGAATCCCAAGGCGTTTCGCAAGGTCGTCTCGAAAGCCGTTGCAATCGCCCGCCGCAAGCAGGTCATCGTCACTCTCGGCATCAAGCCGACCTACCCCGCGACGTGCTTCGGCTACATCTCGCCAAAGACGCGCACCTTCGTCGAGAAGCCCGATGCGAAGACGGCGAAGAAGTACGTCAAGGCCGGCTATCTCTGGAACGCAGGAATGTTCATCGCCCGCGCCTCGACCTTCCGCGGCGCATTTGCCGCGCACGCGCCGGAGCTGGAGCGCTTGACCCGACTCGAGACGGACGGGACTCGCTCACGCTCCACGGCGATTGCAGGCGGCAGTCTGGCCAAGCTTTATTCCGCTCTTCCAAAGATCAGCTTCGACTATGCCGTGATGGAGAAGTCGAAGAACGTCGAGGTCGTTCCCGGCGACTTCGGCTGGGACGACGTCGGCAGTTTCGCTGCGTTTGACAAGTACTTCCCCCACGACTCGCGCGGCAACGTCCGCGAAGGGCCGTGCACGGTCGTTGAGGCGGACGGCAACATCTGCGTCGCACGCAGCGCGCGCATCTCGCTTCTCGGCGTCAAGAACCTCGTCGTCGTCACGACGCCCGATTCCGTTCTTGTCGCCGACAAGTCTCGCCTCACCGACATGAAGAAGCTGTTTTCGAGGTAGTTGAGTTGAGGAAGTACAAGGTAGTCATCGCCTATGACGGCACGGCGTATTCCGGCTGGCAGTACCAGGAAAACGCCGTCGGCATCCAGCAGGTCGTCGAGGACGCCCTTGCGTATCTCGACGGCGCGCCCGTTCGCGTCTACGGCTCGTCGCGCACGGACGCCGGCGTCCACGCGAAGGGCTTTGTCGCCCACTTCCACCTGACGAAGCCGATCCCCGCCAAGAACCTCGTGCGGGCGATGAACGCACGGCTTCCCGACGCGATCCGCGTCCTCAAGGCGTCGTATGCGAAGGAGGATTTCGACGCTCGCCTCTCCGCGAAGGGGAAGGAGTACCGCTACCAGCTCTACCAGGCGGACATCCTTCCGCCGCATCTCGCGCCATACTGGACTTTCTGCCACCGTCCGCTCGACCTCGCCGCGATGAAGAAGGCCGCGTCCTACTTCGTCGGAAAGCACGATTTCGTCTCCTTTGCCGCGAACCCCGACCGCGTCCTCGAGACGACGGTCCGCAGCGTCTTCTCCTTCGAGGTGAAGAAGGCGGGGCCTCGCTACACCTTCATCGTGCGCGGCGACGGCTTTCTCTACAAGCAGGTCCGCTCCATGGTGGGCTTTCTCATCGCCGTCGGCAAGGGAAACGAGCGCCCCGAGGCGGTAAAGGAGCTCCTCGAGGCCGCTTCCCCGCGCACAGCGCGCGTTGAAACGGCCCCCGCGCGCGGCCTCTTCCTCTGGAAGGTCTTCTACTCCGCGGGGCGTGCCGTGCAAGGGTCGCGCCAATAATGGTATAATATCCGACAGCCATGCTCTATTTTCTTTCCAAGTTTCTCACGCCCTACTGGGGGCCGTTCCGCCTCCTCCAGTCGCACGCCCTCCTTCTCGCGGGCGGCACCTTCACGGCGGCGCTCCTCACCTGGATCGTGCTCCCCCGCCTCTGGCCGCGCCTTCCGCGGGACCACGGCAAGGCGGTCCTGAGGGACATGGGCGGGATGGCGTCGAGGGGCAAGCCCACGGGCGCGGGGCTCGTCGTCTCGCTTGTCGCGCTTCCCGTCGTCGCGCTTTTCGCGCCGATGAAGGCCTGGGACCTCGCCGCCGTCTTCGCGCTCTACGGCGCGATGCTGTTCGGCTATCTCGACGACCGCTCGGCCGTTCCGTGGGGCGAGGTCAGGAAGGGCCTCCTCGACGCGGTCGTCTCGGCCGCGATCGCCGTGTTCATCTTCCTCGGGCACAGCGACGTCGTCGACGGGTCGCGCGTGATGGTCGCGTGGCTTCCGTTCGTGAAGGGCGCGACGGTGGTGAACGGCGTCGGCGTCTGGCTCGTCCCGGCCTGGGCCTACGTGCCGGTCGCGGCCTTCGTCCTCTGGTTCACGATGAACGCGACGAACTGCTCGGACGGCGTGGACGGCCTTGCGGGGACGCTCACCGTCATCACGCTCGTGATGCTCGCGGTCGTCCTCTACGTCGTCGTCGGCTACCGGCCGGTCGCGCACTACTTCCTCATCCCCGTCTACGCCGAGGCGGCGCGCTGGGCGATCGTCGTGATGGTCGCGGCGGGCGCGTTCGCCGGCTACCTCTGGTACAACGCGGAGCCGTCGAGCATCCTCATGGGCGACGCGGGCAGCCGCTTCCTCGGGATCCTCGTCGCGACGGCGTCGCTCATGACGGGCAACCCGCTCCTCGTCCTCTTCCTCTCGCCGGTCGTCCTCGTCAACGGGGGCGGCGGGCTCGGCAAGCTGCTCCTCCTGCGCGTCGCGAAGCGGCTCGGCTTCCAGATCGGCGACGGCAGCGTGATCAGGAAGGTCCGCTTCCCGCTGCACGACCACTGCAAGAGGAACCTCGGCTGGTCCAACGCGCAGGTCCTGATGCGCTTCGTTCTCCTGCAGCTCGCCGTCATGCCGATCCTCCTCCTCGTCCTCCTCAAGGTCAGGTAGATGCCGACTCTCGCCGCCATCGCCCTCTTCGCCCTCACGCGCGCCGAGATCATCGACCGGTTCCGCGCCGCGCCGGTGACGCAGCTCGACGGGCTCGTCCAGGTCTACGGGGACTGTCCCGCCGACATGCGCCGCGACTACCAGCTCCCCGTCGCGTCCTTCGCCTCCGACGTCTGCCGCAAGCTCTACGCGGCCGAGCGGAAGAAGCCGGCGAAGTTCCGCGAAGCCGGCATCGTCGTCAGGATCGGCGACGTCCGCACGAACGTCGCCGACGTGGTCGTCCGCCCCGCGACGCGCGACGGCGGCGCGAAGTTCACGCGCATCTACCTGCCGTCGCCGTCTGGCGCGGACATAGGGAAGTTCCGCCGCGAAGTCGTCCGCGCGTTCTATCGCGCCGTGGACGGCGTCGACCTCGACGACGCGGGCGTGACGAGGAAGCTCCGCGAGGCCGACCCCGTGACGCGCGTCGAGGACATCCAGTCCGAGGTCGCGGCCTGGCGCGAGCGCGGCGAATACGCCGCGGGGAGGACGGACGACGACTACCTCAAGATGCTGCGCGGCGTGCACCTGCCGGGCGCCGCGACGAAGGCGGACGTCCTCACCTTCGCCTCGCGGCTCTACCTCTACCCGTCCGCGTTCTGCGACCCGTTCTGCGGCCGCTGGGCCTGCTGCTCGTTCAGGGACGCGATCGCGCTCGCGGGGGAGGACCCCGCCGTGCGCTACGCGGCCTGCCTCAAGATCCAGCCGCTCCTGCTCTTCGGCGCGGGGCACGGCGAGAGGATGAACGCGGCGGTGGCGGCCTACGCGAAGTTCCTGACCGAGCTCGGGCGGTTCAAGGTCCCGCGCGAGGAGCTCGAGCGGATGCTCGACGACGCGGACGCGAAACTGAAAGGAGTGCTGGAGGAATGAAGACGAAGAAGACGATCACCGACTCGACGGTCGACCCCGACGTCCTCGCCTACACGGTGGGCGACGATCCCGTCCTCGACCTCGCGCTCGCGAAGTGGGACTGCATGGGCACCGCCGCGCACGTGACGATGCTCTCCGAGATGAAGGGCCTGAGGCGCCCCGTCGTGACGAAGGCCGAGGCCGCGAAGGTGAGGAAGGCCCTTGGCCGCGTCGCCGCGCTCGCCGAGAGGGGGAAGTTCGCGATCCGCGAAGACGACCAGGACGTCCACATGGCCGTCGAGCGCCTGCTCACGGAGGAACTCGGCGACCTCGGAAAGAAGATCCACACCGGGCGCAGCCGCAACGACCAGGTCGCCGTCGACGTCCGGCTCCACATGAAGGACGGGATCCTCGCCGCGGAGGGCGAGCTGGGCGCGCTCGCCGCGGAGCTCTGCTACTTCGGCTGGTGCGCGGGCGCGGTCCCGCTCGTCGGCCGCACGCACCTGCAGCCCGCGATGCCGTCGACCGTCGAGATGTGGGCGACCGGCCACGCGGAGATGGTGCTCGACCAGCTCGCGAACCTCGAGGCGGCCTATGCGCTCGCCGACGCGAACCCGCTCGGGAGCGCCGCGGGCTACGGCGTGCCGCTGCCGCTCGACCGCGCGCGCACGACGAAGCTGCTCGGCTTCTCGCGGACGATCCACAACTGCTTCGGCGCGTCGATGGCGCGCGGCGAGAGCGAGGCGGCGCTTCTCTCGGCGCTTGCGCAGCTGATGGCCGTCCTCTCGCGCCTCGCCGAGGACATGATCCTCTTCTCGATGCCCGAGTTCGCGTACTTCCGCCTGCCGCGCGAATACTGCACGGGTTCCTCGATCATGCCGCAGAAGTTCAACCCCGACGTCCTCGAGCTCGTCCGCTCGAAGGCCGCGCAGGTGCTCGGACTCCAGACGGCGTCGCTTTCGCTCCTCCACGCGATGCCGGGCGGCTACAACCGCGACCTGCAGGACTGCAAGGGGCTCTACATGAAGGGCCTCGACATCGCGCGCACGACGCTGAGGATCCTCGCGAAGGTCGTCAAGGGGATGAAGGTCGACCCCGCCGCGTGCCGCGCGGCGTTCACGCCGGGCGTCTTCGCGACGGACGTCGCGCTCCGCAAGGTGGCGGAGGGGACGCCGTGGCGCGACGCCTACCACGACGTCCGCGACCACCTCGGTCGGCTCGACTCGGAGAACCCCGACGCCGCCGTCGCCCTCAAGACGCACGAGGGCACGTGCCTCGGGCTCGACCACGACCTCTACCGCTCGCGCATCGCCGCCGCCTGCGAGTCGGCCGAGAGGCGCCGCCGCGCGCTCGACGCCTGCCGCCGCAGCCTCCTGAAGTGACGCCGGCCGAGTTCATCGACAACCCGGACTGGGCGGCGTTCCTTCCGGAGGCGGGCCGCGCGGCGCGCCCGCGGGCGCTGCCGGCGCACGAGGACTGCTCGCGCGTCGACCCCGAGGCGGCCGCCCTGCACCTGCGGCGCGGCGGGACCCTCGGGCGGATGGACGGCTACGAGGAACGCCCCGGGCAGATCGACATGCTCTCCGCCGTCGTCCGCGCGTTCAACGCGCGCGAGCACCTGATGATAGAGGCGGGGACGGGCGTCGGGAAGTCGCTCGCCTATCTCGTCCCCGCGGTCCTCTGGGCCGCGACGAACGACACGCCCGTCGTCGTCTCGACCGCGACGCGCAACCTCCAGAGCCAGCTGATCGGCTCGGACATCCCGCGCGCGCTCGAAGTCCTCGGCGACGGCGCGTCGAAGTTCAGGGTCGCGCTGCTGAAGGGGCGCGCCAACTACCTCTGCCTCCGCGCCGTCGGCGACTTCTTCGCGCCCGGGTTCTGGACGATGTCGAAGGAGGAGCAGGACGAGGTGCCGCGCTTCATCGACTGGCTCCGGTCGACGCCCGACGGCGACCTCGACCGGTACGAGGGGCTTCCGCGCGGCCTGCTCACGTGCCCCGGCGAGGAGTGCGGCGGACGTCACTGCCCGTTCTACTCCCGCTGCTTCGTCTACCGCGCGCGGAGGAAGGCGGCGGAAGCCGACCTCGTCGTCGTCAACCACTCGCTCGTCCTCGCGGAGGCGGCGGGCGGCAACGCCGCCATCCTCCCCGCCTACGGGCGCCTCGTGCTCGACGAGGCGCACAACCTCGAGGACATCGCGACCGACGCCCTGAGCAGCGAGTTCTCGATGCCCGCGCTGACGCGGATCCTCAACCGCCTCGTCCGGCGCGGCAAGGGGCGGCGCGGGCGCGCGGGGGGCGTTCTCGCGTCGGTCGAGCGCCAGCTCGCGAAGGGGATCCTGTCCGGAACCGAGGTCGGCGGGCGCGTCCGGCGGCTCCTCTCCGATGCGGCGGGACTCGCGGTCCGGATCGCCTCGGCGGCCGGCGAGATACTCGAGCTCGCGGAACGCGAGGTGCTCGCCGACCATGCGCGCGACGTCGTCCGCTACAGGGGTCCGCTCGGCGTGAAGGACGCGCACCTCCGCTTCGACGACGCGGTCGCGCAGATGGTGACGCTCCTCCACGACCTCGGCGACACGCTCGGGGATTCCGCCGCGCCGGGCGAGGCGAACTCCCTCGCCGACCTCGTCGTCCAGGTCGGTGGCGTCGCCGGGAGCTTCGTCGCGTTTGCGAACGAGGCGGACTTCGTCCTCGGGGGCGCGGCGGACACGCACGTCTGCTGGGCGGAGCGCGTGCGGCTCGAGAGGCGCCGCCGCTACGTGCGCCTCGTCGCCGCGCCGCTGTCGGTCGCGGAAGCCCTGCGGAAGCTCCTCTACGACCAGAAGGACTCCGTCGTCCTCTCGTCGGCGACGCTGCGCGTCGGAAACGACTTCAGGTACATGTGCCGCCGGCTCGGCTTCTTCGACGCGGCGGGAGAGACCTCGCCTGGGTCGCGCTACCGCTGCCTGACGGCGACGTCGCCGTTCGACTACTTCCGGCAGAGCCTCGTCCTCGCGTCCGACTGCCTGCCCGACCCCTCGGCGGACTCGGCGGGCTACGCGTCCGCGCTCGCGGCGCTGCTCAGGGACCTCTTCGCGACGACGAACGGGCGCGCGCTCGTCCTCTTCACGAGCCACGAGATGATGAAGGCCGTCGCGGACCGCGCGGCGTCGGCGCTCGCCGCGTCGGGGATCCGCCTGCTCGTGCAGGGCGAGGGGCTTTCGCGCGAGTCGATGGCGCAGGCCCTCAGGTCCTCCTCGGCGCCGCGCGCCGGCGGGGCGGAGGTGCCAGGCGCCCCCACGGTCCTCTTCGGCGCGCAGTCGTTCTGGGAGGGGGTCGACGTCGCGGGCGAGGCGCTGTCGTGCGTCGTGATCGCGCGGCTTCCGTTCGCGCAGGTCGGGGATCCGATCGTCGAGGCGCGGGGGGAGAGGGTCGAGCGCGAGGGCGGGAGCGCCTTCCGCGACTACCTGCTGCCGGAGGCGGTGATCCGCTTCCGCCAGGGGTTCGGACGGCTCGTCCGCTCGACGCGCGACCGCGGCGTCGTGGTGGTGACCGACCCGCGCCTCGTCACGAAGAACTACGGCGCGGTCTTCCGCAGGTCGATCCCCGCGTCCGTCCACACCGTCGTCTCGAAGGACGAGCTCCTGCGCCGCACGGCCGACTTCTTCCTCCGCTGACCGGCTCCGCCGGACGCCCGCTTGCGGCGGCGGACGGCGTTTTGGTAGAATATGGGCGCGTGGGGAACGCGCCGCCGCTTCCGCGGCATCCGCGGCGCCAGACGCCCCAACCGAGATGGAAGCAGTCGAAAAGACCTATCTGTCGGCCGACGCGTACCTCCGCGACGCCTGGAGGCTCGCGGCCGAAGTCAGGAAGTCGGGCTGGAGGCCCGACTTCCTCGTCGCGCTCTGGCGCGGCGGCGCGCCCGTCGGGGTCGCGCTCCACGAGTACCTCAAGGTCTCCGGCTGGGCGGTCCGCCACCTTCCGCTGAAGTGCGAGAGCTACACCGCCATCGGCGAGAACGCCGGCGGCGTCCGCTTCACGCACGGCGACATCGTCTTCGGCATGCTCCGGAAGGGCGACAGGGTGCTTGTCGTGGACGACGTCTTCGACACGGGCAAGACCGCCAGGGCCGTGAAGGACCGGATCGGCGCGACCGGCGCGGAGATGCGCCTCGCGTGCGTCTACTGGAAGCCGGGGAAGAACACGACGGACATGCGGCCCGACTACTTCGTCCGGGACGTGGGCGACGAGTGGATCGTCTTCCCCCACGAGATCGAGGGCCTGACGAAGGAGGAGGTCGAGGCGAAGGACCCGCTCCTCGCCTCGCTCCTCGCCTGACGTCGACCCCGTGGGGCTGGGGGCAGGATGGTTTCGGAAAAGACAGTTCACTTCATCGGGATCGGCGGTGTCGGGATGGCCGCGCTCGCCGTCCTTTTCAGGAACCGCGGGTGGGCCGTCTCCGGCTGCGACCTCGCGCGCGGACCGCGCACGGCCTGGCTGGAGTCGCTGGGCATTCCGGTCGAGGTCGGGCACGACCCCGCGCACGTCGCGCGCGCCGCCTGCGTCGTCGCGACGCCAGCGGTTCCGCGCGACAGCCCCGAGCTCGCCGCCGCCGCGGGGCGCGTGCGCATGCGCGGCGACGTCCTCGCCGAGTTCGTCGGCGCCGCGGCCGATTCGATCGCCGTCTGCGGCAGCCACGGCAAGACGACGACGGCCACCTTCGTCGCGAAGCTGCTCCGCGCGCTCGGCGAGGACGTGGAGTGGGCCATCGGAGGCGAAACCGGCGACTTCCCCGTCGCGGGCGGGAAGGGCGTCCTCGTCGTCGAGGCGGACGAGTCGGACGGCACGCTCGCCCGCTACCGCGCGAAGACGCTCGTCGTCACGAACTGCGAGTACGACCATCCCGACCACTTCCCGACGCCCGCCGACTACGCCGCCTGCTTCGACGCGGCGCGGCGCCGGGCCGCCGACGTCGTGGAGTGCCCGGCGCTCGCGCCCCTCGCCTTCCTTGACGGCCTCGAGTGCTTCTCGGCGCTCGCGCCGCACAACCGGGCGAACGCCCGCGCGGCCGTCGAGGTCGCGCTCCGCCGCGGGCATTCGCCCGCCGCGGTCGCCGCGGCGCTCCCCGCCGCCGTCGCGGCGCTTCCCGACCGCAGGTTCCAGAAGATCGCGGACGGCGTCTATGCCGACTACGCGCACCATCCGACGGAGATGGCGTGCGCAATCGCGATGGCGCGGCAAAAGTGCCGCGGGGTCCTGCGCGTCCTCTTCCAGCCGCACCGCCACTCGCGCACGAAGGCGCTGCTCGCCGACTTCCCGGCGGCGCTCGCGGGGGCGGACGAGGTCGTGCTTTGCCCCGTCTACGCGGCGTTCGAGCCGCCGGTCGAGGGCGGCGACGTGGCGGACCTCTATGCGGCCGTGCGCGCGGCGGGACTGCGCGTCCTCCTCGCGCGGAGCTGCGACGAGGCGTGGGAGCATGCATGGAACTCGATGGCGGACGGCGACCTCGCGCTTCTCCTCGGGGCGGGGGACATCATCGCCCTCGCCGGCGCGGCGAGGGCCGACGCCGCGGCGAAAGTGCCGCGCCCGGTCCGGAAAATCCTTGTCGGGCAGGGCAGCAACACGTGGAGGAGCGACCTGAACCTGAGCGTCGAGTACGTGAAGGCGTCGGGTCCCGCCGGCGAGCCGGGAGCGGCGCTTCTCGCGCGGCGTCCGTCGCTCTGCCCGTGGATGGCCGGCATCCCCGGGACGGTCGGCGGGTGGGTGAAGATGAACGCGGGGGCGTTCGGGCACTCGATTTCGGAGGCGGTCGAGGCGGTGAAGGTCGACGGGAGGTGGATTCCCGCGGCGGACTGCGGCTTCGGCTACCGCACGAGCGCGATCGAGGGCGAGATCCAGGACGTGAAGTGGCGCGACGGGTCCTGCGCCGAAGGCGCGCCGGCGGACTACCTCGCGCGGCGGGCGAAGTTCCCGCCGGGGACGAAGGGGAGCGTGTTCAAGAATCCGCCCGGAGACTTCGCGGGGCGCCTTCTCGAGGCGGCGGGGGCGAAGGGCCTGCGCATCGGCGGCGCCTATGTCTGGGAGGGGCACGCGAACGTGGTCGTTTCGGGGCCCGGCGCGACGCCGAGCGACTTCCTCGCGCTCGCGCGGCTCATGCGGGAGCGCGTGTGGCACCGCTTCGGCGTCCGGCTGGAGCCCGAGGTGCGCGGCCTTGTCTGACGCCCCCGCCCGGCGATTTTTTGGTATAATGTCAAAAGCCTACGAAAGGATTGACGATGAAGATTGACACGCTTTGCGTCCAGGGGGGATGGCGGCCGGAATGCGGCGAGACCCGCCAGGTCCCGATCTACCAGACGACGACGTTCAAGTACGACACGACCCAGCACATGGCGGACCTCTTCGACCTGAAGGCGTCCGGCTACTTCTACACGCGCCTCGCGAACCCGACGAACGACGCGGTGGCCAAGAAGATCGCCGCGCTCGAAGGCGGCGTCGCGGCGATTCTCACGAGCTCCGGCCAGGCGGCCTCCACGTTCGCCATCCTCAACCTCTGCAACGCCGGCGACCATGTCGTTTCCTCCGCGCAGATCTACGGCGGGACGTTCAACCTCTTCGCCGTGTCGCTCAAGAAGCTCGGCATCGAGTTCACGTTCGTCGATCCTGACGCCGGCGAGAAGGAGATCCAGAAGGCGTTCCGCCCGAACACGAAGTGCGTGTTCGGCGAGACGGTGGCGAACCCATCCGGCTGCGTCCTCGACATTGCGAAGTTCGCGAAGATCGCGCACAGGAACGGCGTGCCGCTCATCGTCGACAACACGTTCCCGACGCCGATCCTCTGCCGTCCGTTCCGCTTCGGCTGCGACATCGTCACGCACGCGACGACCAAGTACATGGACGGCCACTCGTCGCAGGTCGGCGGCTGCATCGTGGACTCCGGCAACTTCGACTGGGCGAGGCACGCCGACAAGTTCCCGGGCCTCGTCGAGCCCGACGCCTCCTACCACGGCCTCAGCTACACGAAGGCCTTCGGGAAGATGGCCTACATCGTCAAGTGCACCGCGCACCTCATGCGCGACTTCGGGTCGATCCCCTCGCCGTTCAACGCGTTCCTCGTGAACCTCGGGCTCGAGTCGCTTCACCTCAGGATCCGCCGCCACGCGGAGTCGGCGCTCAAGGTCGCCAAGTGGCTCAAGACCCAGAAGAAGGTCGCGTGGGTCAACTTCGCGGGGCTTCCCGATTCGAAATACCACAAGCTCGTCAAGAGGCAGTTCGACGGCCCCTCGCCGTGCGGCGTGATGACGTTCGGCGTCAGGGGCGGGCGCAAGGCGTCGATCAGGTTCATGGACGCGCTTAAGGTGATCGGCATCGTGACGCACGTCGCGGACGCGTGGAGCTGCGTGCTGCACCCCGCGTCGCACACGCACCGCCAGCTGACGGACGCGCAGCTCAGGGCGGCGGGCATCCCGCCGGACCTCATCCGCCTCTCGATCGGGCTCGAGGACCCCGACGACCTCATCGCCGACCTCGAGCAGGCGCTCAGGAAGGTGAAGTAGCCGATGCCGTCCGCGCTGAAGCCACCGGCCGCCGCTCTCGCCGCGTTCGCGCTCGGCGTCGCCGTCGGCGCGGCGGCGGTGTTCGCGCTCCCGTCGCCGGCCCGCGGCGGATCCGCCGCGGCGCCCGACGCCGTTCCGGCTCCGGCGGAGGTCCCGGCGGAGGCTCCCGCCGCGGCTCCCGCGGCGCCGCCTGCCGCGGCGCGGGGCCCGGTGGTCGAGCGTCGCGTCGTCACGGTGACGAACGTCGTGACGGTCGCGCGCACGCAGCTCGTGACGAACGTCATCAACGTGCAGTCCGCCCCGGCGGACGGCGGGCGCGAGCCGGCGCGGCTGTCGGTGCGCAAGACGGCGCCGTACGTCGTCTTCTGCGACGTGGCGGAGGGCGCGGACCTGCGGCGCCGCCTGTCGGACTGCGGCGCGCGCGTCATCTCGGTCGAGCCCCGCTCGCGGGCCGTCGTGGAGGCGGACGGCGCGGCGGTGCGGCGCCTGCGCGCGTGCGGGATCTTCGGCGTCTACGCGATGGACTGGACGGAGAAGGTCGGGACGGCGGCGGAGGGTGACGTGGCGATCTACCCGCTGAGCCTGATCGACGAGAAGCCGGTCTGCGAGGCGGTGAGGGCGCTCGGGGCGACGCCGGCCGTCGGGCGCGTCGGCGGCCGCGCGGTGATCCGCGCGCGGCTGACACGGGCGGATGTCGTGGAACTGGCCGCGCGCGGGGACGTGCGGCGCATTGAAAGGGACGAGGGCAAATGAGCAAGTTCAAGGATGCGTCGGTCCGCGCTCTGGACTGGGCGATCGCGGGGGCGCTGGGCGCCGTCGCGGCGGTTTTCTACTTCGCGTCGATGGCGGGCTGCGCCTTTCCGGGCGAGGGCGCCCATCTGATGGCGCTGTGGCGCGGGCTCGACTCGGCCGCGGTGAACCCCCATCCCCTGATGGCGGTCTTCGCGCGGCTGCTCGGCAGCTCGAACGCGCTCGGGCCGGTGTGCGGCGTCGCGTCGGTCGTCTCGGTCTACCACCTGACGGCGTTCTTCGTCCGCGAGCGCATCAACGGCGAGTCGATCGCGCAGTACGCGGACGTCGCGAGCCGGATCGCCGGCGTCGTCGCCGCGGTCCTCTTCATGTTCGCGCCCGCGGTGCGCGAGGCGTCGACCCATCTGAGCTCGTTCGGGTTCGACGCCGCCTGGGCCCTCTGCTCGTCGCTCCTCTTCGTCGCCTACGCGCGCGCCGGGAAGGGGGTCGGGCGGCTCTGCCCGGCCCTGGCCGGCGTCCTCTTCGCGCTTGGACTCGCCGACTCGCCGGTCTTCGCGCTTCTGGGGCCGGCCTACCTCGTCGGCGTCTGGTGCGTCGCCTCGCGGCGGGGCGGGCGGCCCTTCGGCGCGTCGGCGGCCTTCGTCCTCGTCGCCCTCGCGGCGTTCTTCGCCTATGCGCCGAACGCGTCCGGCGACTTCGCCGAGTCCATGCGCGCCGGCGCGAAGGAGCTTCGGACGTGGCTGTCGGTCGACGGCTGGCTCTTCGTCGCGCTTTTCTCCGTCCTCCCGGCGGCTCTCGCCGTCTTCTCGAGCGCGTCCTCGCTCAACCGCGAGAGCGGGTTCTCGCAGTGGGCCTTCCACGTGGCGATGTCCTTCGTGTCGGTCCTTGCCGTCGCGACCCCGCTCGCGCCGTCCGAGCTGATGCGCCCGTACGGGCTCCTGCCCGTCGTCCCGTGCGCGCTCGTCGCGTTCACGGGCGCCTACCTCGTCACGTACTGGTGGCTCCTCGCGGCGGCGAAGGTGCGGAAGAACGAGTCGCTCGAAGCGGAGCCGGCCGCGCTGAAGGGCCGCCCCCTCGCGCTCGCCGTCCTCCCGGTCCTCGCGCTCGTGTTCGGGTTCTCGGTCCTCCTGGACGTCTTCTCCTTCGACGGGTCGCGCGGCGACTTCGCCGACCGCACGGCCGAGCGGCTCGTCGCGGACCTCGGCGGGCGCACGTGGTTCGTCACCGACGGGCTGCTCGACGACCATCTCCGCCTTGCGGCGGAGAAGGCGGGGAAGGAGCTCAACCTCGTCTGCCTCCAGCGCGACCTCGACAAGCCCTATCTCGACGGGCTCTCCCGCCTCGTCGCGGAGAAGGGCCTCGGCGGCGCGAGGAGCAGGGAGCTGTCGCTGTCGCTCTCGCTCGGCGTGCTGACGTTCGTCCAGGACTGGTTCGCGGCCGACCCCGACATCGCCTCGAAGGCGGCGATCTTCGGCGCGCCCGACCTCTGGTACTCCGCGGGGATCAAGGCCGTGCCCGAGTTCCTCTTCTTCGGCGCGGATCCCTCGCGCCGGCCCGACTGGTCGTCCTGGAAGGAGTTCGACGCGGTCCTCGCGAAGCCGAAGGGCGCGAAGTCGTGGGGCAGCTACCGCCTCTGGAAGGAGAGCGACCCGCTCGAGCTGATGCGGCTGCGGCTCCGCCAGCATCTCGGCCTCGTCGCGAACGACCGCGGCGTGTGGCTGCAGGACGCGGGTGACGACGACGGCGCGTTCGAGATGTACGACCTCGTCCTCTCCGAGATCGACAGGGACAACGTCTGCGCCCTCTTCAACGAGTTCGAGATGGCCCGCGCCGGGTACGCGAAGGCGGCGCAGAGGAAGGGCGAGCTCGAGAAGGCGCTCAAGGCGATCGCCGCCGACAAGGACCGCCGCTACGTGCTCTGGAAGCTCGCGAACGTCTACGGCTACATCCGCAGCCCCGAGATCTTCATCCGCCTCGGGTTCGACTGGGCGAAGTCCGGCCGCCCCGGCGAGGCGCTGAACCAGATCAGCCGCGCGATCGACTTCGTCCCGACCGAGCGCCGCTCGAGCCTCCTCAACATGATGGCCGCGCTCTACGCGAGCGACCGCGACGCGAAGAAGTCGCGCGAGGTCTACGAGCAGGTCCTCGAGACGGACGCGGACAACCACGACGCGCTCATCGGCATGATGCGGCTCGAGCTCCTCGAGGGCAACAGCGCGCGCGCGATCGAGTTCCTCGAGCGCGCGACGAAGGCCGCCGCGGACGACCCGCGCGTCGCGGTCGAGCTTGCGATGCTCCACATGATGAAGAACGAGTTCGCCGAGGCGCGCGCCGCGCTGGCGAAGGCGATCGACAGCGACCCCAGGGGGCTCCGCGCCTGGTCGCTCCTCGCCGCCGTCGCCATGCAGCAGCACGACGCCACGAACGACGAGGAGGAGCGCCGGCGGCTCGTCAAGGAGGTCGAGGCGCGCATCCTCCCCGAGATGGAGAAGCTTTCGGCGGACAAGAACGACTACCACATCCAGTCGACGCGCGCGTTTCTCCTGATGCGCCAGGGCGCGGAGAGGCGCAAGGCCGCGCGCGACGCGCTTGCGAAGGCCGCGAAGGCCCGGCCCGACATCCAGACGACCCAGGACCTCGTGCTCGGGCTCGACATCCAGCTCAACGACACCGTCGACGCCGAGTTCCACGCCCGCGAGGTGCTCCGCCGCAACCGCAAGGCCCCGCTTGCGAACTACGTGATGGGCTCGCTCGCGCTCCAGAGGGGCGACAACGAGGAGGCCGAGGCGTACCTCCGCCGCGCGGCCGACGCCGACCGTCCCGTCGTCCTCGCGCAGAACGACCTCGCCGAGGTCCTCCGGCGCACGAAGCGCCTCGAGGAGGCCGAGCGCTACGCCCGGCTCGCCGTTCGGACGGCGCCCGGCCTCTACGTCGCGTGGGAGACGCTCGGGTCGATCCTGATGGACGCGAAGGGCGACCTCAACGAGGCCGAGACGTGCGTCAACAAGGCGTGCGAGCTGTCGCGTTCCGCCGACGGGAAGGAGGAGGACGTCCGCATGCTCGTCTCGCTCGCCCGCATCCAGGTCGCGAAGGGCGACAAGCAGCGCGCCAGCATGACGATCCGAAAGGTCCAGGGGCGGCTGAAGGAGCTCTCCGACTTCGAGAAGGGCGAGTTCGAGGAGCTGAAGAAGAGTGCTCGCTGACCTCCTCCTCGCCGCCGCCTTCCAGGTCGGGCCGTTCTACGAGCGGCGGCCCGCCGACGACTATGTCGCGGTCCGCCCGTTCTACGCCCACGAGCGCGGGACGGACGACGTCCTCTGGCCCGTCTTCACCTCCCACCGCGACTGGTGGAGGTTCTGCTTCTTCATGCACTACCAGAGCCAGGACGACGGCGGCTGGCAGTTCGACCTGCTGCCGCTCTGGTTCAACGGTCACCTCCCGGCGCGCGGGAAGGACCGCCCCGGGCAGGACTACTGGGGGCTTTTCCCGATCTACGGGCACCACCCGAGCTTCGCCTTGATGCACGACATCGACTTCGTCCTCTGGCCGGTGTGGATGCGCTACAGGATGCCGCGCCCCTCCGAGGGGAGGTGGCTGACGACGAACACCGTGCTCTTCCCGTTCTTCAGCTGGCGCGACGACGGGACCTGGAGCGTCTGGCCGCTCTACGGGGTCAACCACCAGCGCGAGAGCGACCACCGGTACGCCCTCTGGCCGCTCGTCACGTGGGCGGACTACCGCGAGGACCGCGACACGGCGGGCGAGGGGAGCTCCTGGATGGCCTGGCCGCTCGTCGGGCGCGTCGACCGCGAGCGGGAGAGCCAGTGGCTTTTCCTTCCGCCGTTCTTCTCGTGGACCGAGGTCAGGGACAGGGGCTGGCTTGGCGAGTCCGGCGTGCGCCTGCGCTGCCCCTGGCCGCTGGTCGAAGTCGAGTCGACGTCGTCGCGCGACCGCGTGTCGGTCTGGCCGCTCTACGAGCGCGTCGTGCTGAGGTCCTACGGCCGCGACGGGGAGGAGGGGGTCTCGTCTTCCGTCACGCGCTTTGGCTGGAAGCTTGTCGAGCTGTATGACGACGAGACGCGCGTCTTCCCGTTCTGGACGAGCCGCAGGGACGGCTCCTATTTCCGCCTCTGGCCGTTCTGGGAGTCGGAGACGAAGGGGGGCGTCACGACTTCTCGCGCGCTGGCGCTGTTCCCGATCCGCTGGGTCCCGGCGGTCGAGCGCAGCTGGTCGAAGTTCTGGACGTTCTACGAGCGCGAGGCGGACCCGGCCTGCACGCGCCATTCGCTTTTCTGGGGGATCGTCCGCTGGAGGACGGAGAGGTGACCGCGCGCGCGAAGGTCTGGCTGCGGGCGATCCGCGTCAGCCAGTGGACGAAGAGCGGGATCGTGTTCCTCGCCTGGTTCTTCGCCGTCGCCGACCCGTCGCAGGCGGCGCTGGCGCGCGGAATCCGCCCGTTCCTCCTCGTCGCCGCGATGGCGGGGAGCTTCTGCCTCCTCTCGAGCGCGTTCTACCTGCTGAACGACGTCTCGGACTACGACGCGGACCGGCTCCATCCGGTCAAGCGCCTCCGCCCGGTCGCGTCCGGCCTCGTCTCGAAGATCGACGCGGTGCGCGCCGCGCTCGCGCTCTTCGCCTGCGCGCTTGCCTTTCCCGCGTATCTCGTGCTCCGCCATCCCGACCGGACGTGGGGCTTCGCGGTGATCCTCGCCTACGTCGTGATGCAGTCGCTCTACTCGGGGCTTCTCAAGCGCGTCCCCTACGTTGACGTCGCCGTGATCGCGGCGGGGTTCGTCCTGCGCGCCGTCGCGGGCGCGGCGGCGATGGACGTGCGCATCTCCGGCTGGCTGCTCGCCTGCGCGTTCGCGCTCGCGCTCTTCCTCGCGCTCGCGAAGCGCCGCCACGAGATGTCCGTGGCGAGCGCGTCCCGCGCGGCGCTCAGCGGCTACCATCCCGTCGCGCTCGACGTGCTGATGTTCGCGTCCGCCGCAGCGACGCTGGCCGTGTACACGGCCTACACGCTCGCGCCGGGGACGGCCGCGCGCTTCGGCACGCGCTGGCTTCCGGCGACGGCCGTCTTCGTCGCGCTCGGCCTCGTGCGCTACCTCCGGCTCGTCTACGCGAAGGCCGACGTCGGACGGCCCGAGAAGATCCTCCTGTCCGACTGGCCGATGTGGCTGATCCTCTTCGGCTACGGGCTTTCCGCGCTCCTGGCCGTCCTCCTCCGCTACGTCGTCGTCGTCTCGGACGTCGGATGACATGCGCCTCCGACGGCATCTGCGGGCGAATTTTTGCTATAATATCCAGATAAAAAGGTTTTTCTCCCAAGGAGCAGTATGGCAGAGATCAGCGAACAGCAGCGCAGGCACAGCGCGGCCCATCTGATGGCGCGCGCGGTCATGAACATCTTCGAGGACGTCCAGGTCGACATCGGTCCGGCGACGGACGAGGGCTTCTACTACGACTTCGACCTCCCCCACCGCCTCTCGCCAGAGGACTTCCCGAAGATCGAGGCCGAGATCGCGCGCCTGATCGCACTCGACGAGCCGTTCGTCCGCAAGGAAGTGACTGCCGACGAGGCGAAGGCCCTCCTCGCGGGCCAGAAGTACAAGCTCGAGCGCCTTGCCGACGTCGTGGCGGACGGCGTCGCGATCTCCACCTACGCGGTCGGCGACTACGTCGAGATGTGCCGCGGGCCCCACGTCGAGCACTCGGGGCAGATCGGCGTCGTGAAGCTCACGCGCGTCGCGGGCTCGTACTACCGCGGCGACGAGAAGAACAAGATGCTCCAGCGCATCTACGGCATCGTCGCGAAGGACCAGGCGGAGCTCGACGAGATCGTCGCGCGCGCCGAGGAGGCGAAGCGGCGCGACCACCGCAGGCTCGGCGTCGAGCTCGACCTCTTCCACCTCGACCCCGAGGACCCCGGCCAGATCTTCTGGCATCCGCGCGGCTGGTCGATCTACGTGACGCTCCAGGACTACATGCGCCGCAAGCTCGTCAAGGACGGGTACTGCGAGGTCAACACGCCCGCGATCATGCCGCGCTCGCTCTGGGAGCGCAGCGGCCACTGGGCGCACTACCAGCAGAACATGTTCATCACCGAGAGCGAGAAGCGCCTCTTCGCCGTGAAGCCCATGAACTGCCCGGGCGCGATCGAGATCTTCAAGAGCCGCACGCGGAGCTACAAGGACCTTCCGCTCCGCCTCGCCGAGTTCGGCCACTGCGCGCGCAACGAGCCGAGCGGGACGCTGCACGGCATCATGCGCGTCCGCGGCTTCGTGCAGGACGACGCGCACATCCTCTGCACCGAGGAGCAGATCGAGGAGGAGGTCGCGAAGTTCTGCCGCCTCCTGAAGGACGTCTACTCCGACTTCGGCTTCGACAAGAACCTTCTCGTCAAGCTTTCGACGATGCCCGACGACCATGTCGGCGACGTCGCGACGTGGCAGCACGCGGAAGCGGCGCTCGCCGCGGCCTGCAAGGCGGCGGGGCTGGACTACGAGATCCAGCCGGGAGAGGGCGCGTTCTACGGCCCCAAGCTCGAGTTCACGCTCGTCGACGCGCTGGCGCGTCCGTGGCAGTGCGGGACGATCCAGCTCGACTACCAGCTGCCGAGCCCCGAGCGCCTGAACGCCGAGTACGTCGGCGCGGACGGCAAGAAGCACAACCCCGTGATGCTCCACCGCGCCGTGCTCGGCTCCCTCGAGCGCTTCATCGGCATTCTCATCGAGCATTACGCGGGCGCGTTCCCGTTCTGGCTCGCGCCGGAGCAGATCCGCGTCCTCCCGATCTCCGACAAGGCGCTCGACTACGCGCGCAAGGTCGAGGCGGCGCTCGCGGACGCCGGCTACCGCGTCGAAGTCGACGCCTCGGCCGAGAAGCTCGGCGCGAAGATCCGCGAGGCGTCGAACTGGAAGGTTCCCTACAAGCTCGTCGTGGGACCGCGCGACGAGGCGGCGGGCACCGTCTCCGTGCGCAAGAGCGGCGAGGGCGACCTCGGCGCGATGTCGCTCGACGCGTTCCTCGCGCACGTGCGCGCCGAGCCCCAGCCCTGATCGGCGGGCTGGTCGGGCGCTAACGCGCGACCACGAAAAGCACGGAGCACACGGAAGCGATTCCGTGTGCTTTTGCCTTGTCTCGCATGGGGTGATTTTCTCGTGAGGATGGGATTATAAGAGAGTTTGCTGACGCGTCATCTAGACGCCTTTGGGTGTGGTATAATATCTGCCACAGAGATCAAGTGGGGTGAGTATGCACTATCAAAACAAGATGATGCTACGAGAAGTACTGGGGGATTTGCGCTCCTATGTGCGCAACTTCCTGTCGAATCAGCGTTACTTGGTTAAGCGTTCGCTTTACGGGAATGATTTTGCCGTTTTGAGGAACTTAATACTATCGCTTCCGAATGAGGTGAAGCAACAATACGCTGAAGAGTGTGCGTACATTGAGTCGATGCCACTGAATGAGATTGGAGCGCTATTTTTCCCCTACAAGAGGATTAGGGAAGGAACGAGTGCCGCCAGCCTTGCGGTTGGCAAAGAAAAAGGCTTTCCATTTGTCTTGCATAAAGACCGCGATAGGCTTTTCTTCCCGAAGCATACGCCATTGTCCGATGTCGTGGGGGAATATCAGGGGCTCGTCGACCGTGAGGGATTGCTGGGTGAAGGGGTCTTGGCTAAGTCTCCGCATTGCTACCAAGATGCTGCTTTCAAGGTTGAACAAGGCGATATCATCCTTGATGTTGGATGTGCTGAAGCGGTTTTTGCATTGGACAATATTGATAAAGCGTCAAAAGTCTATCTCTTCGAGACGTTGCCAGAGTGGAGAAAGCCGCTTCGTTGTACTTTTGCACCTTACGCCGACAAGGTGGTCTTTGTGCCGAAGCTTGTTTCTGACAGGACAAGTGGCAATGCAATTACATTGATGGACGCCGTCAAAGACGATATGTCAAGAGATGCAAGGTTTTTTGTGAAAATGGATATCGAAGGCTGGGAACAGGCGGTTGTGAAGGGAAATGCCAGTTTCTTTACATCCGCCAGGGTCAAGCTAAGCTGTTGCACATATCATAGGCAGGATGATGCGAGGATTATAAACGAGCTGCTAAGGGACATGGGTTATAGAACACGATTCTCTGATGGATATATGCTTCCTACGGTGAATGGCATTCACTATCCATACTTTAGGCATGGTGTAATCTATGCGCAGAATTTCTAAATGTTGCATTGGCCATCCGCCTGTCGCAAGCTACCTGTCTAACGCGATCATGTCTTCTGCCGCGATCTGATCCCAGTCGTATTGCTTTGCGGCGCCATTGCCCCTTTGCTTGAATTCAGAGTAAGTGGCGGTGTCGCCAAGGACATTCACAAGCGTCGAGGCGAACTTCTCCTTGTCGAAGCAAGGGACTTTTACGTATGCATTTCGATAAATCTTCTGGTATGCTGGTAGATCGTAGGCGACGACCGGCAGACCCGCCGCCATTGCTTCGCAGACAGCGATTCCCCATCCCTCTTCATGGCTTGGCGCAAAGAGGATACGAGCGCTTTTTATTTTTTCGTAGTATTGTGTTGCGGGAAGAAAACCGCCTTCCGGTTTGAAGAACGTAATTGGGAGTCCAAGCCTTTTTGCCTCTGCGGCAACATCTCCTTCGCCTCCCATGCCACCCATCACGACAAGCGTGGTCCCTGGGCGCAAGTTGCAGACTTGTTTCCAGATTGGGATTATGTCGAACAGGCCCTTGTTGGGTCTCGCGCCAATCATGACGGCATCGGCCGGTTTCTGTGGCGGGTCCTTTGTGTCCTGAATGGCCTTGAGGTCAATGCCGTTTTTCATGCGCCTGATTCGGTCGGAGGACATCCCAAGGGAAAGGAGGCGCTTTTCTATTTCGTCGCCGGCAATTGTGTCGTTGATCCACGCGCAGTCTGCATGCTTCGCGATTTTTCCAAAGCTCCATCGCTGCATCCTTGAAGTGGCCTCGTTTACAATTCGGTTGCCAGGGCGTGTCTTGGGGTCTGCTTCGCAATGGTGTATCCAAGCTATCCACTTTGAAGCATGCCGTCTTTTAAGGTTGATGGCGGGAATTATGTCGCAGAAGTAGTCGCTGACTGTTATGATGACATCGGATTCTGGCAGTTCGCTTTTCTTGAGACGCCATAGCAAGGATGTCACGACATAGCTCCAGAATCTGAATGGGCGGCATGGTTCCTCTCGAAGGAAAAACGACGACGGAACAACTGTCATTGGAAGGACGCATCCCAATGCGGACTGCATTTCCTTCCCCCCGGAAGTGGTAAGTAAATGCTGGGAGTGGCCGTTACTGGCGAATCTGCGCGAAATCTCATGGAATCGAACAGGCCCGCCTGTGATTCCTTTCCCTTCTAGCCCGCATCCGTTCAGTATCCAGAGAATGGATTTCATTTAACGATGTCAAATTCTCGCTTTGCGAAGTTCCATATCTTGAGCTCGTCCATGTAGAAAGCCGACTTGTTGTTGAACGACCTGCCGGTCCTGCGGTTCAGCGGGATATCGAGAATGATTGCGCTTTTTGTGATTGGCTCCGAATGGATTAACCCATTTGCGTGGCACGCCTCTTTGCCGTCGATGAAGACCGAGAGGCTGTTTCGCGTCCACACGAAAGCGTAATGGTGCCATCCGTTGTAGTTCTCTCCCTTGAAGATGTCCGAGTAGGGCATCATGTATGAGTATCCAGTGTTGGTTTGCGTGCGAAAGCCATAAAAGTGGCCTCCGAGGCCTGAGTTGCCGCATCCATTGTTCGAGGCAAATTCAAGGTGTGCAACTTCAGCTCCATTCGCGTCGGACATGACAAAGAACCTTGGGTCGCCGCCAGTCGAGAACTCGGTTTTGCCGCTTGCCATGTTTGCCCAGAATTCAATGCAACCTTCGGTGGCAAGGGTTCCTTCAGGAAGTGTTACCTCTGCCCCAGCTACGCCGGGTTGTACAAATAACGCGCCGCCATTCTTTCCGTCGCTCTTGATTTGCCCTAGTTCAAGCTTTACAGACGGGCCAACTGCAGGTGATGCGAGCGAAGCCTCGTCATCGAATGTGCAATAGAAGACAAGCCCATCGTTAAGGCCGCTTGCCGATGCCTTGCGCGCGGAAAGTGCGATTGCGCGGAAGTTGTCGCGCGGAATCGCGAGCTCGCCGAGAAGGGAGTTGATCTTGATGCTCTCGTTGGCAACGGCCATCGCGAACTTGTCGCCGTTCGCAAGCTCGACTTTTGACTCGCCGTTCGTGCCGCTAAAGGCCAGCGACTTCACGATGGCGGGGTCGAGCTTGAGTTTCTCGGCAAATATGGTCGAGCCGGTGATATACTCAGTGGCAAACTCGCCTTTGACGGATGATCCGTCCCTGAGTGTCGCATTCGCGGCGATTGTTGTTGCAGCATCTTGCGCGAATGCGGCTAGACCTGCGGCGGCGAGAGCGAGTGCTATGATATATGTCTGTTTCATGTGTTGGCTCCCTGGTAGGATTAGCGGCTGAAGTCCGTCTTTGAATAGTTCCAGATTTTAAATTCGTCAATTGCGAACGGTGACTTTGTGGAAAGTTCGGGATCAAGACTTGGATCGTGAGTGAAGGAGAGCAGGGTTGGCGTAGAGAGAAGGGCAACTGCATCTGCGGCGCTTCTAACATGGTTTTGGACGTCTGGCAAGAGTTGGCCGTCTACTAGAAGGGCCATCCTCGGGTTCCCGGACAGTTCGCCAATCCCATTTTGATCCCAGATAATTGCGTAATGATGCCAGTCGCGGTAGTCACTTCCAGGGAACAGTTCTTCATAGCGCAGGGGTCTGCATCCACGTAGGGTTGCCATGTTCCCAAGAATAGTCCATGTTGAGAATCCAGAGTTTCCGCCACCATTGTTTGAGACTATGTCTAAAGTGCAGATTGTGTTGTTTGTGTTCTTTTGTGTTATAGTGAAAAGTCTTGGGTCGCCGCCGTTTCCGATATACGGAGAAGTCTTGAGTATTTTCGCCCAGAATTCAATGCAACCCGATGTGCCGAAGAAATCGGAGGGGAGTTCAAACGTTGCGTTCTGGGCGTGGACTGTTGTCTGCAGAGCCTTGCCGGCTTTTCCTTCGGTGAAGGATCCCCTCAAGTAGACCCCTTTAGGCCCTGCCGCTGGCGATGTGATTGCGGTCGGATCGTCAAAGGTGCAGTGGAAGACAAGGCCGTCGTCTCCGCCTTCCGAGACCTTGCGCTGCGCGAGGGCGATCGATTGGAAGGTGCTGCGAGGTATGTCGAGCTCTCCAAGAAGGGACTTGATCTTAAAGCCCTCATTCGCGATTGCCATCGCGAACTTGTCGCCGTTCGCAAGCTCGACTTTTGACTCGCCGTTCGTGCCGCTAAAGGCCAGCGACTTCACGATGGCGGGGTCGAGCTTGAGTTTCTCGGCAAATATGGTCGAGCCGGCGATCCGCTCCGTGCAGAACTCGCCCTTTACCGACGAGCCGTCTTTGAGCGTGGCGTTGGCTGTTACAGCGTATTCCTTTTCCACTTGGGCGGTCACACATCCGGACAGCAACGCTGCTATGGCAATCAAATACGACATCTTCATGTTGCTTCTCCTTGGTGTGGTGGGTATTATACCATAAGAACAGGAGCGTGTTCTATCCCGGCGTGAATTTCGAAAAGGGTGAAAAGCGACGCCCCTCTTTACATCAAAGTAAGGAAATGATAACATACTTTCCAACAGTACATTGAAAGGCTTGGTCGAATGGAAAGGTCTTTCGATGTCCTTGTCGCAGATGGAATCTTCTTTATGTTGCCAGAATTGGTGATATACAACATGAATGTCGAGATGTTCGGGCGAAACCCGCCGCCGTATTTGGCGTATGACCCCGGGGTCTGCATCGCGCAATGTGCAGGGCGATGACTGGGGTTGTGTCATGAATTTCCCGGAAATCTGCGCCAAGTTGCGTGTCTGGGGCATGCCAGGCATAAGAGACTATGTCACCAAGAAGGTGGCATGGTGGCGCATGTCCCGCACACTTCGCCGAATTGCAAAGCTGGATGCCGGCGCGACGCCAGTGCGCGGCATCACGCTCGTCGGCGATTTCAAGAGCGGCTCGAGCAATTCGAAGACGAATCGCGATTTCGCCCATGCGCTAAAAGAGGCGGGGATCCCATTTCAGACATTTTCCGTTGATCGAGAAGTGACGATTCCTGAGTCTGACTATGCCGACATCTTGACTCCAGTTGAGGAATTCCGCCTCCGCAAATACACGCATGTCATCGAGATGTTTCGCAGCCCGTTGCCGCGAGAGCTTGTAACAAATCGTGCAAGGATTGCGTTTTGGGAAGGTGAACACGGCATCCTTGATGTTTGGCCATTCCTAGGTGGGGATGATCCTGTAATCGCGATGAGCGATTTTAATTATGAGTATTTCAAGCGAGAGCTAAAGGCGCCTGTCTACAAGATTCTCTATCCTCTTCGCAAAATTGATGTTGCGATGCCATCGCGAAATGAGATTCGCGATAGGTTTGGCATTGGCAAAGATGATTTCATGGTATTGTTTACATTTGACTTCGGTTCATACAAGCGGAAGAATCCTCTTGCAACAATGCGTGCGTTCGCGAAAGCATTGGCTAATTCCCACGATGTGAAGCTGGTGTTCAAGACTATGGGTGCCAAGAACCATCCTTTGGAAGTCGCGGAGATAAGGCGCGAAGCGGCAACGCTTGGCATATCTGACAAATTTAAGTTGATTGCCGACTACCTCCCGCATGCCGAGCTATACGGTCTGACTGCGGCATGCGATGTCTACGTGTCGCTTCATCGGGGCGAGGGTTTCGGCATTGGCATGGCAGAGGCGATGTTGATGGGCAAGCCCGTCATAGCTACAGACTGGAGTGCCAATACGGAGTTTTGCCGTCCTGGGGCGTCATTCCCGATTCCCTATAAACCGGTGCCGGTTAAGCCGAATGAGTACTTTGTCTCAATGCGCGAGTGGTCTGAAGCTGATGTTGATGCAGCGGCAGAGGCTTTGCGCCGTTGCTACGATAGCGAGGCTTTGAGACTTGAGATTGGAGATCGGGGCAAACGGTTCGTAGAAGAACACTTCTCTATTGAGCGCTTCAAGCGCAGTGTCGTGGAATTCTTGGATGGGAGAGGTGATGAGCCTTGAGAGTCAAGACTTGATCCATATCGCGATGGCGTCAAATCGAAGGTATCTTCCGGGCCTTCGAGCTACGACCGTCAGTTTGATCAAGGCGACGACCGAACCGCAGCGCTTGGTGTTTCACGTTTTTTCTGACGGGTTGACAACGGAGGACAAAGAGTCGCTTGAGAATCTTGCGCGGCGGTTTGGTTATGAAGGGCAGTTCGATTTCAGAGAGCCAGACATGCGGAAGATTGCAGAAAACTTCAAGGCGTACAATGGCTCTCTGACGCCTTTTCTTCGGTTGTATTTCCCTGAGGAGTTTTCGGAATTTGATTGGCTTTTGTGGACAGACGTAGACGTGTTGTGGTTTCGTGACCCTGCAAAATTTTGGGCCGAAAGGGATGATTCGGTATCGCTTGTGTGGGTTAGGGACATTCCATCATCGCGCAAAGCTGCCGTCAAGTATGCCAAATGTCCTGTGACTGGTGATAGGGGAGGCGATTGGAAGAACTACGCTTGTTCTGGTGTGATGTTGATGAATCTTCGGCGGATGCGCGAGGCTGGCTTCTTGGCCAAATGTGCCGATTTTGTTGGTAAGTGGGGGTCGCCGCTGTTTGCTGATCAGGACATTTTCAATTTCATATGTGGCGACGACGCAAAGCTCGTAGATGAACGGTGGGATTTGCTTTATCCGATTCCCTCTGTGGAGGATGGTGTCGTGATCCATTTCAATGGAATTGGCCCAAAATTCAATGATCCTGCTTACACAGGCATGATGCCTTTGTATGAGATATGGTTTCGGTTTGTCCATCAGGTCGTTAATGGACATGGAGAAGGGCAAGTTTGCCCTGTTTGGAAGCGCGCTGTTTTCACAACGATAAGCTTGCTTTATCCGTTCCGCAAGTTGATGGCATTCTTTACCGATCCAATACACCCATGGTGCTCTGATTTCATCCAGAGGACTTTGCTGTTCAGTTGGCTTAGGAGAAAGGCTCTTTGGAAGTGAGCACGGCTACAGACACCCTTGCCGAATGGCAGAAAAAGCGGCTGCGCACGGTTCACGGCGGCAGAACCGACTATGGGAAAGGCCGGGATGATGTTACCGTCCTTGCGTACTATTGGGGGGCCGATGTCGAAAAGCCCGACACCCAGTTTTACCGGATAGAGTCCGCCTTTCGGGAAACATGGCTGCAGTGCGGGATGATGCCATCTGTAGTTGTCACGGACAGGCCTACACAACAGCTGGAGAAATTCGCAGAAGATTTTCCGTCGGTTGCGATTCAAGTGGAGCCGTCGCTTGTCCCAGGCGACATTTTCACAATGAGCCAGGATTGTGACGGCCGATTTGCCGATAGGTTCAACACTGAATACCTGATGGTTGTCCAGGATGACGGGTTCCCCCTCCGGCCGGGGTTGGATGATTTCCTCGGAAAATGGGACTTCATAGGTCCGCCTTATGTACGGGACAAATGGCTCCCGCGCCTGCTTGCCGGGATATTGAACCTCTGGACAGCAAATGGGGGATTCTCGATTCGAACGCACCGCATGTGCGAGATGGCCGCTGACTACTGGTGGAGAAAATGGCATACATGCAATGACCCGTATATTGTTGGTGAGGACGCATATTATACTGCTACGCTTCTGAAGCATGAGTGGAAGTACAATAGGACAATGAAGATGGCCGACAACAGATCGGCTCTCAAGTTTGCGTATGATATCATTGTTCCTCAGCCGATCAAGGAGTTGCCATTCGGCTTTCATCGGGCCGAGACCTTTGTTGACTTCTTGAAACGAGGGTGGATAGCCTAGTTCATGATAGGTAAGTTGTGGAGGCGTTTTCATGGATGATGCATATTATCAAAATACGCGACCGGAAATATATAGAATAGTTCCGAAGTCTGCCAACAAAGTTCTTGAGATTGGTTGCGCTGCGGGTGGCTTCCGATTGAACTTCCCTGATGATGTTGACTATTGGGGTGTGGAACCGGTATGTGGTGCTGTGGAACAGGCGCGCCAGAAGAACATGAAGGTCCTATGCGGAGCCTATGATGATGTTTGCGCACAGATCCCCGATGGATATTTTGACGTGATTGTTTGCAATGATGTCATTGAGCATGTTCTGGACCCTGAATCTTTCTTGGTTTCGCTGAAAAGCAAACTTGCGCCAGCGGGGGTGCTTGTTGGATCGATTCCAAATGTAAGGTTCTGGGGCAACTTGATCAACCTGCTTTTGCGGCGTGATTGGAAGTATGAAGATAGCGGAGTCCTCGACAAGACGCATCTTCGCTTTTTCACAGGCAAGTCCTTCTGTCGATTGATAAACAAGGCTGGATATGAGCTGGAACTGATGAAGGGAATAGAGTCTATTCGAATGAAGATTCTCAAGGTCCTGTTTTCACCATTTTTAGTACTTGTCGGTTTTGATGTTTGCTACATGCAGATTATGTTCAAGGCTTTTAATAGGGAAATGTATCAATGAGACCTGACGTTAGCATTTGCATACTCACGTGGAACAGGGCTGATTTTCTTGAGATTTGCCTGAGGGAAATGTTTGCGTCCCTTACGCCAACGGAGTCCGGTGGATTGACGCGCGAGATATTGATAATGGACAATGGGTCAACGGATAAAACGGCAGAAGTCCTGTCCAGGTATGAAAATCGTCCAGACGTTCGGATAATTCGCCAGAAGCGAAATCTTGGTTTTGGCGCTTATAAGCGGCTTTTCTTTCATGCTCGGGGGCGTGTTGTTATTGATCTAGACGATGACATATTGAAGTTTCCAAAAGATTTCGATAGAACATTGGTCGACTATCTTTCTGTATACACAGATTATGGATTTCTTGCGTGCAATGTTGTTCAGAATGAGAAGACAGATGGTAATCGGCCGAGAGACGCTGAGTACATCAAGGATGTTAGGGGCGAAATGGTTGTTGAGGAAGGTCCTACTGGAGGGTGGTGTAGTGCATTTAGGAGGCGCGATTATCTGTGGATTAAACTTCTAATTTTCTTTTTTAGAATGGACGCCAAAACGCCAGAAGACGCATATATTGCATCATTGTGCTGGCGGTTGCGCAAGCGTATCGGCATCATCACTAATACAGTTGTTTTTCATGCGTGTGGTCCGGTATATGCCCGAGAGTACAATCATCTTGACCGAGAGATTGAAAAGTACCGTCGTGGGGAGAATATGGAGTTTGCACAAAAATTTATTGATGAAAAGCATCATTTAGAAAGATGATGCCCTTTATGCCTCGTGCCGAAATATCAACATTTTGTGCCTGACAGCAGGCAATACAGTTTGTGACGCAATGGCATGAGAAACTTAGGGGTTAATTTTGTGATAAGAGAAACAGCGCTGTCTCGTAGAATAGCTCTTGACCTAATGATGGCGCGCACGGCTTTCGGTGGGTTCTTGCCGCCTGGGACTGGCGAGATGAGCGCATTGTATTTTTCTTTATTCTGCGTGATTTCACCTGGAAATGACGCATCGATAACCTCGGGCAGGAAGCGTTCGGCGCTATTTACAAAGCCCCTGCCGCGCATAAGCCGATTGCGGATGTTCTCCAGCGATGTCCGCTCGTCGGTGTCGAATTCGGTGTGGGCGATCGACTTCATCTTGCGCTGGATGGCCTCGACGCCGCCAAGATACGAAAAGTGCCAGCCGGCAGGTTTGAGAATCTTGTCTGGCTTGAGGAAGCGCACGCGAGTTGCCGACGGACCCTGGTTGACTGCCGCAACGCAGCACTCGGCATATTTTGAATCGGCGTAGGTTTTGGGATCGTTGAACGTGTGCCACGTCAGGACCCTCGTGCCGTTGTTCCATATTGGATAGGAGACATTGCGCAGATTGATGAAAAAGCAGTAGGCTTTCAGGTCGAGGCGGATAACGCCGATTGGGTTGCTTGCGGCCTTTTGGACATATTCCGGCGAGGGGATTTCGTCGAGGTCGGAAATCAGGAGAATGTCCTCGTCTTTTATGTCCTTCGGCAACCCGCGGACGATTGCGTTGCGCTGCCAGTTCTCCCTTGTCCATGCCTTTTCACGGGCTGGCATGTCGTCTGGCATTGCAGGAAAGTCGTCAACTACGATATGTATAATGCGGTCGTTGAACTTCGAAAAACGTTCTTTGTTCTCGGCATAGTAGAGTGGCTTTGGGTTGCCCGTGTGTGTGAGTGGCGATTCGGCAAGAATGAATTTGTCGACGACTTTGTCGAGCGTGTTGAGCCGTATCTCAAGGAGATCGAGTTCGTTGAAAAAGCTAAAGCAGTCGCAGATCATGTCCAGTAGATGTTGCTTATGCGGCAGTGGATGCGCACGACTTGGACGTTGCCATCGCGACAAGGCACGCGATTGCCTTAATGGAGTTGACAGCCGTCATCCACCAGAGCATGATGTCGAGCGAGTAGATGTTGTGTGCAGCTAGAAACTCGGTCCATGCTGTTGGAATGATGCCGGCAAGGTAGCCGTGCCCGGTGACAAGCAATAGCAATGCTGGATAGGAGAGGTCAAGCGGCAGTGACCATTTTAGAAAGCTGAATCGGTTCGCCGCGATTTCTGCAGTTGTGTAGAAGCCATGAAGAGATGTGACGCCAGTTATGGCAATAAGCCACGGAATAGCCCACCAATAGGCGGAGTACTTGTCGCCGTGCGGTAGGAAGGCAAGAATTGGTTTTGAAATAAAACAGAAGGCCACGGCAATTGACAAGCAGAAGGCAATGTTCACTCCTGTTGATTTGAGAATCAGTTTGGCGTGCTCCCTGCCGTTCTTTGCTAGTTCTGCGGCAAATGGGAAGAACGCGAAGATCATAGCGCCATATAGATAAGTTGCGATTTCAGAAAATCGCGTCGCCATATAATAACCGGCTGAGTCTAGGTCGGGGAGACGTTGGCGGATGATGGTTGCCTCAACAAGGCCATAAAACCCTGTGGCTGCGCCCCATCCCAAGAAGATGGCGAGCAGGGCGGAGAACTTTTTAAAAGTTTCGCGAGTCCAGTACGGTTCTGCTTTTACTGCAAGCTCTTTGCGGAGTGCAAAAACGGAAGCCGCAATGGTGAACGCCGGCACCGACGCCTGGCCGACGAAGTAGCCGGTGAGGGCGCGGAAGGGCATGGCGACGAGCATCGCGACGAGGCGCACCGGCGCGCCGACGATGCTTAAGATCGATTGTGCCTTGAATTTTTTGAGCGCTTGGAGCGCGTTGGAGTAGATCGGCGAGACGGCGCCGACGAACGAGGCGGCGATGATGACGACGCCGAGAGACCCCTCGACGATGCGGATGCGCTCAAGAAAGGCGGGGAGAACGAAGCGCGCAATGATTATTGCGAGGAAAAGGAAGACGGCGGCCGCGGCGAAGACGCCGCGCATCAGGGTCTTGAGCTTGCCGAACTCCTTGCCGATCGAAAGCCGCGTGAGCTCGTTGCGGAAGGTGTTCGCGAACGCGGCGACGGGGATCGCGAGGAAGTTGGCGAACTGCGTGAGCGGCTGCACGGCGCCGAGCTCGGAGGGGTCGACGTACTTCGGCACGAGCCACAGGCCGACAAAGGCGTTGAGCAGGTCGGCCGCACGGCAGGCGCAGAAGAGCATCAGCGAGTACCACCAGAAGTCGCCGAGCCGGGCATGGAGTTTGGCAAGCATTGAAAGGCATTATACCACACCGCCTCCCGACACACAATGGCCGTCGTCGATTTGGTATAATACGCGCCGATGGAACTTGCACTTGAGATGCTTGCGGCGACGGTCGTCGGCGCGGCGCTTGCCGTGTCGGGCGCGGTGTTGCAGAGCGTTCTCCGGAACCCCCTTGCCGAGCCCTACCTCCTCGGCATCGTCGGAGGCGGCGCGCTCTTTTCGGCCCTTGCCGTGAAGTTCGGGCTCCTCGCGCTCGGCGTCTGGGTGCTGTCGGCGTCGAGCTTCCTCGGGTCCTGCTTCTCGCTCGGCCTCCTCGCCCTCGTCGCCTGGTTCGCGGCAAAGGCGCGCGCGGCGAACGGCGCGGACGCGCAGATGCGCTCGAACCACTCGACGGTCGTCGTCGCCGGGTTTGTCGTCGGCGGATTCACGGGCTCGCTCGACTGGCTCGTCCTTTCCTGCTGCCCGCCGGAGGAGTTCACGCGCCTGAACAAGTGGCTGTACGGGTCCCTTTCGTCCGTCAGCTGGGGTTCCCTCGCCCTCGGCGCGGCCGCGCTCGCGTTCGTCCTCCTCGTGCTCGTCCGCTTCCGCCGCGAGCTCAACGTCCTGGAGCTCGGGCGCGACGAGGCGGAGTGCCTCGGCGTCGACACGCGCCTCGTCATCGTCGTCGCGATCGCCGCCGTCGCGCTCGCGACCGCCGTCTCGGTCGCGCTCGCCGGCGCGGTCGGATTCGTCGGGCTCGTCGTCCCGCACTTCGCCCGCCGCGTCTTCGGGCCGCGCATGCAGGTTCTCCTTCCGACCGCGGCCGTCTTCGGCGCCGCGTTCCTCGCCCTCGCCCAGCTGGCCTGCCGGCTTTTCCCGGAGGGCGTCGGGGTCGGCGTCGTCTGCGCGGTCTTCGGCGGGCCGTTTTTCCTCTATCTGCTCGCGTCCCGCCGGAACGGCGAGGGGCGCGACGTCTGACCACGTCCATTGTCGCGGGCGCGTCGGAGACGCGCCCCTACCGGCTGCGCGCCCTCCGTTCACGATCATCGCCGGTGATCCGTTGTCGCGGGCGCGTCGGAGACGCGCCCCTACCGGCTGCGCGCCCTCCGTTGCTGCGGGCGCGTCGGAGACGCGCCCCTACCGGCTGCGCGCCCTCCGTTGCTGCGGGCGCGTCGGAGACGCGCCCCTACCGGCTGCGCGCCCTCCGTTGTTGCGGGCGCGTCGGAGACGCGCCCCTACCGGCTGCGCGCCCTCCGTTGTTGCGGGCGCGTCGGAGACGCGCCCCTACCGGCTGCGCGCCCTCCGTTGCTGCGGGCGCGTCGGAGACGCGCCCCTACCGTTCATTCTCGCCCTTTACCAAAGACGATGTCAGCCCTTCGCGAACCGGCGGTCCAGCTCGCGCGTCGACGTGAAGATCATGATTGGCTTCCCGCGCGGGCAGACGTAGGGCATCCGGCACGCGGCGAGCTCCTCGACGAGGCGTGTCGCGCCCTCTTCGTTCAGCGCGACGGACATGCCGGCGAACGAGCGCGCGACGGACCTCGCGACCAGCTCCTCCCGCCAGCGCTCGCCGCGCTTCGCGCCGCCTTCGGCGAGGTCGCGCGCGATCGTCGCGAGGACGTCGGCGGGGGAGAGCGCGCCGATCAGCTGCGGCACCGCGTCGATCTTGAACGTGTCGCGTCCGAACGCCTCGACCCTGAACCCCATCGCGTTGACGTCGCCGAGCGCGCCCGCGAGGCGCGCCGCGTCGACCATCGGGAGATGGACGGTCTCGGGGATGAGCAGCTGCTGGGAGAGCGGGGCCGGCGGCCGCGCGCCGTCCGCGCCGCCGCGCGGGAGAAGCTGCTCGAACGCGATCCGCTCGCGCGCGGCGTGCGGGTTGATCGTGACGACGCCCGTGTCCGTCTCGACCAGGAGGTAGCCGCTTTCCGTCGCGGCGAGGAACCGGAACCACTTCCACGGTTTCGCCTCCGTGCCGCGCTCGCCGTCCGCCGCGAGGGGGAGCATGGTTTCCACTGGCCGTGGCGTCGGGTCGGTTGGGGTCGGCTTGGGGTCGCCCAGGGCCGGGCGGGTCAGCGGGCCTGCCACGGACCGTGGGGCGGTTGGCGCCGGCTTGGCGTCGCCTGGGGCAGTCGGGGCCGGCGCTTGGGCAGTCTTTTGCGGTGGCGGTGCGTCCGTCCCGCTTGTCCTGTTCGTCCCGTCTGTCCCGTTGGTCCCGTCTGCCGTTGCCCGCAGGCCGAGCGCGCCTTCGATGGCTTCGGTGATTGCGCGCTTCACGGCGACGTTGTCGCGGAAGCGCACTTCGCGCTTGGTCGGATGGACGTTGACGTCGACCTGGTTCGGCGGGAGGTCGACGAAGAGGAAAAGCGCGGGCTTCGCGTCGCCCTGGCGGCGGGGGTAGGCCTCGCGGACCGCGTAGGCGATGGAGGCGGAGGTCGCGGGCCGCCCGTTCACGAAGACGTACTGGTCGCGCCGCGTCGGCATCGCGAGGTTGGGCTTTTCGACGTAGCCCGAGACGCGGACGGCGGACGGCGCGCCGGACGGGGGGAGGGGGAGGAGGTTTGCGGCGAAGTCGGGTCCGAAGATGTCGAGCAGGCGGTCGGCGAGCGTGCCGGCCGGCGCGAGGCGGTAGAGCTCGCGTCCGTCGACCGAGAGGGAGAAGCCGATCGCGGGGTGGGCGAGCGCGTGGACGGTGAAGACGCTCTTCACGTGCCCCTCCTCCGTCGCGTAGGCGCGCAGGAACTTGCGCCGCGCGGGGACGTTGCAGAAGAGGTCGCGCACCTCGACGAGCGTGCCGGGCGGGCAGCCGGCGGCGCGCACCTCGGCGAGCGTGCCGGCGTTGACGGCGACGAAGGTGCCCTCGTCGGCGTCGTGGCGGCGGGTGGTGATGGCGAGGCGCGAGACGGAGGCGATGGACGGGATGGCCTCGCCGCGGAAGCCGAGCGTGTCGATCTCCTCGATGTCGCCGACGTCGAGGATCTTGGAGGTCGCCTGGCGCTCGAGCGAGAGGACCGCGTCGTCGCGCGACATGCCGCAGCCGTCGTCCTGGACCGAGACGAGCTTTCGTCCGCCCTGCGTGACGGAGACGCGGATGTTCTTCGCGCCGGCGTCGATCGCGTTCTCGACGAGTTCCTTGACGACGGACGCGGGGCGTTCGACGACCTCGCCCGCCGCGATCTTGTTCGCGACGTGGAGGGGGAGCACGCGCACATGTCCGTCGCGGGGCGTCATCTTCTCACACGTCCAGGCTGATGTTGCGGCGGAGGAAGGTCGGCGTGTCGAGGTCCTCGCCGTTCCAGGTCGTCGGCTCGGCGTTGCTGAAGCGTCCGCGCCCCTGCGCGCTGCCGCCCGCCTTCCGGCGGCGGCGGCTGATGACGCCGGCGGTCTTGCCGTCCTCGTTCCGCCCGTTCTCCTCGAACAGGAGCAGGACGACCGAGAGGCGGCCGGAGAACGTCTCCTCGTCGTTGACGGTGGCGAGCTCGAAGGAGGCCGACTGTCCGCCGAACGCGGAGCGGACGCCGTCCGAGACGGCGGCGATCTCGGCGAGGCGGAGGTCGTCGCCCGCGAGGACGCCGCAGAGGATCGAGCGGACGGGCCCCGCGCCGGTCGCGAGGAGGGGCGAGCGCATGAGGGCGTCCGTCGCCGCCTCGTCGCGCCCGGGGCCCTGCGTCGTGACGGCCGCGAAGCGTCCGCGGCCGGCCTTCGCGACGAGGTGGCGGATGCGCTCCGCGTCGAGGCGGAGGTAGCCCGGCTTCTCGACGAGGCGCCAGAAGAGGGTGATCGCAGAGGCCATCGTGTCGACGGCGCGGCGCATCGCGTCGTCCATCCTGTCCGCGTCGCCGATCAGCTTGTCGAGCGGCACCAGGAACGTCGCGTTCGCGGCCTCCTCGATCATCGGGCGCACGCCCTGCGCCGCGCGCTGGCGGTCGGCGCCCTCGAACGAGAAGGGCATCGTCGCGAAGACGACGGAGGGGATGCCGCGGTCGGCGAGGTGCTTCAGCGTCTCGATCGTCGCGCCGCCGCCCGTGCCGCCGCCGAGCGACGTGACGACGACGGCGAGGCGCACGCCCTCGAACGCGGGCGCGATCGCGTCGACCGAGTCCTCGGTCGCGAGGCGCGCCGCGACGACGTCTCCGCCGGAGCCGTGGCCCGCGAGGCGGTCTCCTCCGACGAGGACGAAGCTCTCGCCCGACTGGTCCGTCGAGGCGTCGGTGTCGATCATCAGGAACCTGAGCCGGTCGCCGAAGGCGCGCCGGACGCCGCGCGCGATGGCGCAGCCGCCGCCGCCGATCCCGACGAGAACCATGGAGGAGGTGTCGTTCATTTGAAGATCCTTCCGATGAGGCCGCTGATGAGGCCCTTCTCCTCGTAGTTTCGGGCGGCGAAGAGAAGGGCGCCGGCGATCGCCGCGAACGCCGCGGGGAACGGCTCGTCGTCGAGACCGTCCACGTTGACCGGGCGGCCGACGCGCACGGGCATGCCGAGCTCGCGCGTGACGAGCGCGTCGATCTCGCGCATCGCCGCGCCGCCGCCGGTGAGGACGACGCCGGCGTGGAGCCGGCTCAGGAGGTCCAGGTCCTCGAGCGTCTCGCGCACGACGGCGAAGAGCTCGCGCAGGCGGGCGTTCACGACGGTGTCGAGCGCGCGGCGCGAGACGGTGCGCGTCTCGATGAGCGGAGACGAGCCGGGGATCCTCACGCGGGGCGAGCCGGCCTCCCCGCCGATCATGGCGGACGCCTCGGTCGTCTTGAGCTGTTCGGCCTGGGCGTTCGTCGTCTGGAAGGCGTAGGCGATGTCGTTCGTCACATGGTCGCCGCCGACGCCGATCACGCCCGCGGCGGCGAGGTGGCCGTCGAGGTACGCCGCGTAGCCGGTCGAGCCGCCGCCGAGGTCGAGCACGAGGACGCCGTTGCGGCGCTCGTGGTCCTCGAGCACCGCCTCCGCGGCGCAGGTCACGGCGCAGAAGGGGTCGCGGATCTCGAGCTTCGCGGCGTCGGCCGCCGTGCGCGCGTCGTTCACGCGGTTGCGGTCCGCGTGGATCTGCAGCGTGTTGAGCTTGAGCATCCGTCCGGACATGCCGCGCGGCGTCGTGATGCCGCCCATCGAGTCGACCTCGTAGTCGCGGTCGACGATGTCGAGGAACTCGCGGTCCTTCGGCAGCGGCATCGTGCGGGAGCTCCGCATGACCTCCTCGAGCGCCTCCGTACCGACCTTCGCGCCGCCGATCGGGACAAGGCCCTGGAAGGGGTCGGCCTTGATGTGCTGGCCGGAGAGGACGAGGAAGGCGTTGCCGATCACGACGGAGACGCCGGCCTCGGACTGCTTGCGCTCGATCTCGCGCAGGACGCTGCGGATCGAGCTCGTCGCGTGGTTGATGTCGAGGATCTGGCTCTTGCGGACGCCCGTCGAGGGGATCTCGGCGTGGCAGGCGACCTTGAGCCGGCCCCCCGCCTCGACCTCGCCGATGGCGAGGACCGTCCGGGTGGTGCCGATCTCGAGAGCGGCGTGGAGGCTGCTCATAGGGCTCCTTTCTGCGTGTTCCCGTAGGTGACGCCGGGCTGCGTCGCGTTCCAGACGCGGATGCTGTTGTCGACGCGCGAGGTGTAGGCGCGCGAGAGGTTCCTCAGCCGCTCGAGGAGGCCGTCCATCGTCGCCTCCGTGGGGTCGTCCATCCCCTCCCACGCGATCTTCGCCTCGCTGTAGTCGTTCGCGAGGACGACCGTGATGTAGTCGGGCTTCGAGACGTCCGCCGCGACGACGCCGAGCGCGGGGAACTGCTCGCGGCACGTCTCGATGATCCGGAGCGCCGCCAGGGCGCGACCGGAGAGGGCGTGGCCCTTCTGCGTGCCGGGGGCGGACGGCTCGCGGATCGTCGGCAGCGTCTGCGTGCCGCTCGACGAGATGAAGACGACGCCGTCCCTGTCCGCGACGCGGCCCGAGTCGCCCGACTGCCCGCGGACGCCGAGCCGCACGAACGGCACGCGCTCCTCGACGGCGATCTCGACGCGGTTGGGGAGGCGGCGCGAGACGGTGATGTCGCGGATGTTGGGGATCTTCTTCAGGACCGCCCGGCGCCGCTCGTCGAAGTCGATGAGCGCGAGGTTCGCGCCGTTCTTCAGCCCGAACTCGTACGCGATGACGTCGGCGCGCACCATGCGCCCGTCCGTGATCGAGACCTGCGACGCGGCGTCGGTGACCACGCACTGCTCGAGCCAGACGTCGCGCAGCCTGCCGTAGGCGAACACGACGCCGGCGACCGCCGCGACGACGCCGGCGCCGCCGAGCGCGAGGAGGGCGCGCCGGCCGCCGTTTCCGCTCTTGACCTTGTTCTCTCTCATGTCAGTCGTGCCTTGCGCTCGCGAGAATCCGGTCGCAGACGCCCGCGAAGGTGAGCCCGGCCTTCATCCCCGCCTTGGGGACGAGCGAATGCGAGGTGAAGCCGGGGGAGGTGTTGAGCTCGAGGACGTGGCAGCGCCCGAGCGGCGAAATGCGGAAGTCGACGCGCGTCACGCCCCGGCAGCCGACGGCGCGGTAGGCGTCGAGCGCGATTTTCTTCAGGTCGAACTCCAGCTTCACGTCCTTCGCATTCCTGGAGTCCGAGAGAAACGGGTAGCGCGTCGCCTCGGAGTTGTACTTCTCGTCGTAGCCGTACCAGCCGCCTTTCGCGACGATCTCGATCGCCGGGAGCGGTTCGCCGTCGATGATGCCGACCGTGGCCTCGCGTCCCGGGACGAACTCCTCGACCATGACCACGCCTTCGCCGCCCTGCGCCGCGAACGCGCCGTCGAGCGCGCTTTTCCATTCCTCCTGCCTCGAGACCTTGGAGATGCCGACCGAGGAGCCGTCGCACGGCGGCTTCACGACGACGGGAAGGGGAAGGGGGGATTTTTCGGTGTCGGGGTTCGCGAGCCCCCATGCCGCGGTCGGGACGCGGTTCATTTCAAGAACCATCTTCGTCTTGACCTTGTCCATCGCGATCTGCGAGGCGGCGGCCCCTGGCCCCGTGTAGGGGATCTTGAGCGCGTCGAGAGCGGCCTGCACGCCGCCGTTCTCGCCCCAGCCGCCGTGCAGCGCGATATAGGCGGCGTCGACGCCCTGCGGCAGCGCGCCGAGGTCGTCCGCGTCAAGCACGACCGGCACCACCTCGTACTTCCCGAGGCTCGCGAGCGCCTCCGCGACGTTCTTCCCGCTCTCCAGCGAAACCGCGCGCTCGCTCGAGGTCCCGCCCATCAAAACCGCAATCTTTTTCATTAGCCGTATTATATCAAAATTTCCGCACGCGCGTGCGCGCGCCGCGCACCGACCAAGGACGCCGCCGGGACGGACGCCGTTTCCGGCTTACACCCGTTGGGGGAGTTTCGCCGCGGCCGTTACACGGGATGTAAAGAACGTCGCCTTGGACAGGGTCCAGCGGGGGTTGGCACGGTTTCTGCTACGGATGCTGCGTTGCCGCGGCGGTCGCGGCGCAGGACAGGAAAGGTAAAGATGAAACTGATCATAGCCTACATTCAGCCCGAGAGACTGAATGCCGTCAAGCAGGCGCTGTTCGCCCGCGAGATCTACAAGATGTCCGTCACAAACGCACTTGGCTGCGGAAAGCAGGGCGGCTATCTGCACCTGTACAGGGGGGCGGTCGAGGAGGTGTCGCTTCACAAGAAGATGCGCCTCGCGATTGCCGTCAACGACGCCTACGTCGAGAAGACCATCGACGCCGTCGTCGAGGGTGCGCGCACGGGGGACATCGGCGACGGAAAGATCTTCGTCCTTCCGATGGACGAGTGCGTGCGGATAAGAACCGGCGAGCGCGGCCCGTCGGCTATAGGATGACAATAGCTTTAGACAGGATTTACAAGATCTAGGACAATCCTGCCAATCATGTAAATCCTGTCAAGAAAGGACACAACCATGGAACCATCTGCAATAGCAGCACCAGAGGTCCAGACCAACCTGAACGTCGTCTGGACCCTCGTCGCCGGCATACTCGTCTTCACGATGCAGGCGGGCTTCGCGCTCGTCGAGACCGGCTTCACCCGCGCAAAGAACGCCGCGAACATCATGATGAAGAACCTGATGGACTTCGCGGCGGGCTCGCTCGGATTCTACATCCTCGGCGCCGCGCTCATGTTCGGCGCGACGAAGCTGGGCGGCTGGCTCGGCTGGGGCGGCCTCGGGATGCCGTCGCTCTCGACCGGCGAAGGCGTCTGGGACTGGACGTTCCTGTTCTTCCAGACGATGTTCGCCGCCACCGCCGCGACGATCGTCTCCGGCGCGGTCGCGGAACGCATCGAGTTCAAGAGCTACCTCGTCTACTCGGTGATCGTGTCGGCGATTGTCTATCCGATCAGCGGACACTGGATGTGGGGCTCGCTCGCGGGCGAGGCGTCGCAGGGCTGGATCGAGGCCCTCGGCTTCCACGACTTCGCGGGGTCGACGGTCGTCCACTCGGTCGGCGGGTGGATCGCGCTCGCGGGCGCCATCGCGCTCGGGCCGCGCCTCGGCAAGTACCGCCACGACGGGAAGCCGAACCCGATACCCGGACACAGCCTCGTCCTCGGCACGCTCGGCGTGTTCCTCCTCTGGATCGGCTGGTTCGGCTTCAACCCCGGCAGCTACACCGCCGGCGTCGGCTCCATCGGGCGCGTCGCGATGACCACCAACCTCGCCGCGTGCGCCGGCACGGTCGCCGCGCTCGTCACCGCCTGGGCGATCATGGGCAAGCCCGACCTCACCATGGCGCTGAACGGCTCGCTCGCCGGCCTCGTCGCGATCACCGCGCCCTGCGATGTCGTGACCGCCAACGCCGCGGTCGTCATCGGGCTCGTCGCCGGCGTCATCGTGGTCCTCTCGGTCTTCGCGCTCGACAAGATCCACATCGACGACCCCGTCGGCGCCGTGTCGGTCCACTGCGTGAACGGCGTCTGGGGCACGCTCGCCGTCGGACTCTTCGCGGCTCCCGCCGCGGCCGGCTACGGCAACGAGATGGTCGGCCTTTTCTACGGCGGCGGATTCAAGTTCCTCGGCGTGCAGCTCGTCGGCGCGGGCGTGACCGCGGCCTGGGCGCTCGGCACGGGACTTGCGATCTTCTTCGCCCTGAAGAAACTCGGCATCCTCCGCGTCAGCGCGAAGACGGAGCTCAAGGGGCTCGACGTGACCGAACACGGCCAGGACGCCTACGCCTCGTTCCAGTTCTTCAGCAACACCTAAATGTCGCAATAGATTTTAACACAGAGACACAGAGACTCAAAGGCACAGAGAATTTAGAAAGGGATTATGAAAATGAAAACAACCATCGCCCTCCTGGCTGTCGCCGCGTCCTTCGCGGCGGCAGCAGCAGAGACGAACGAAGTCGAGAGTGCGGAATCCTCCGCGTTCTTCATCGAAGCCTCGGTAGACGTGCTGAGCGACTACATCTGGCGCGGCAAGATCTGCAACGGGAATCCCGTCTGGCAGCCGAGCGTCACTCTCGGGTACGACGCAGGCGACTTCGGAAAGGTCTCCGCCAACGTCTGGGCCAGCATGGACTTGACGCACCGGCGCGGAACAATGAACGCAAGCCGCCATGCGTGCGGCATCCAGGAGCTCGACTACACGCTCGCCTACGCCAACTCGTTCGGCCCCGTTGACGTCGAGATCGGGCACATCTGGTACTCGTTCCCCTACGGCAACGGACGCTCCACCGAGGAGCTCTACGGAACCGTGGCGTACAACAACCCGGTCGTGACTCCGTCGTTCACGGCGTACTGGGACTACCTTGACACGGCAGGGAACGACGTCTCGGCAGTCTACGCGACGTTCGCGCTCGCCCGCGACTTCGAACCCATGGAGAGGCTGACGGTCACCCCGTCCGCAGCCCTGAGCTTCGCCGACCACGCCTACACCGGCTCGTCCGGCGGCACGGAGGCGACCGACCTGACCATCGGCCTCGCGGCGTCCTACGCCGTCACGGAGTGGCTCTCGCTCGGCGCGCAGATCAACTACACCTGGACGCCCTCGCGCACCCTGCGGCACGAAGGCTACATGGGCGAAGGGGAGCACCAGATCGTCTGGGGCGGCGTCAGCGCCGCGCTGACGTTCTGAGAGGCGGCGCTCGACCTTGATTTCCGAGGGGCGGGGATGGTATAATAAAGCGATATGCATACCGTCCTCGCCCATCCGCTTGTCAAGCATCGCGTCACGCTGATGCGCGACATCAGCACAAAGCCCAAGCAGTTCCGCGAGCTCGTGGACGAGATCACGGAGTTCCTTGCAATCGAGAGCTTGAAGGACCTGCGGACGGTCGAGATCCCCGTCACGACGCCGGTCGCGAGGACGACGGGCGTCAAGATCGAGGACTCGATCGTGATCGTGCCGATCCTCCGCGCCGGGATGGGCATGCTTGACGCGATGCTCCACGTCCTCCCCTACGCCAAGGTCGGCGTTCTCGGCATGCAGCGCGACGAGGCGACGGCAGAGCCCGTTCCCTACTACGCAAAGGTCCCTCCGGCGAGGGACGACGAGCTCGCGATCGTCATCGACCCGATGCTCGCGACGGGCGGCAGCGCCTGTGACGCGTTCGCGCAGCTCAAGAAGCTCGGCTACAGGCGCATCGTGTTCCTCAGCCTGATAGCCGCGCCGGAAGGCATCGCGAAGGTCGAGAGGGAGCATCCCGACGTCCCCGTCTTCACGGCGGCGAAGGACGAGCGCCTCAACTCGCACTTCTACATCGTGCCGGGGCTTGGCGACGCGGGCGACCGCATCTTCGGGACGCTCTAGCGGATGGAGATCGTCCCGGTTGCCGGATGCCGGCAGTCGACTGTCAACGAAAAGGGTGGCCATGCTCAATAAACTCTTCAAGCTGGACGAGAGCGGAACGACCGTCCGCGCCGAGCTCGTCGCGGGCCTCACGACGTTCATGACGATGGCGTACATCCTCGCCGTGAACCCGAACATCCTTTCCGCGGCCGGCATCCCGAAGGGCGGCGTTTTCATGGCGACGGCCGTTGCCTCCGTGGTGGGCACGCTTCTCATGGCGGTCCTCTCGAACTACCCGTTCGTCCTCGCGCCCGGCATGGGGCTCAACGCGTTCTTCGCCTTCGGCGTCGTGATCGGCATGGGCTACAGCTGGCAGTTCGCGCTTCTCACGGTCTTCGTCGAGGGGCTCGTCTTCCTCGCGCTGTCGCTCACGCCGGTCCGCGAAGGGATCTTCAATTCAATCCCGATGTCGCTGAAGCGCGCCGTCGCGGCCGGCATCGGGCTTTTCATCTGCTTCATCGCGCTCCAGACGGCGAAGATCGTCGTCAGGGACGACGCCACGTTTGTCGCGCTCGTCAATTTCAGGAGCGTCGACTTCCACACGCACGGCGTCACCGCGCTTCTCGCGCTTCTCGGCACGCTCCTCACGGGCGTCATGCTCGTCAAGAAGTGGAAGGGCGCGATCTTGCTCGGGATCTTCGCGACATGGGTGCTGGGAATGCTGGCTGAGGCGGCGGGAATCTACGTGCCCGATCCCGTGAAAGAGTACTTCTCGACGTATCCGGGCTTCACGATCGGCGACGTCGCCAATTCGTTCAGGGAATTCGGCTCGACCGTCGGCGCGGTGTTCGAGTCCGGCAGCTGGACGCACACGGTGAAGGGCGAAGTCGTCGGCTCCGGGTGGTCGCTCGTCACCTCCCTCGACTTCTTCGTCGTGATGTTCGCGTTCTTCTTCATGGATCTCTTCGACACGCTCGGGACCCTGATCGGCGTTTCGCTGAAGGGCGGGTTCCTCGACAAGGACGGACGGCTCCCGCGCATCTCCGGGGCGCTCTGCGCCGACTCGATCGCGACTTCGGTCGGCGCGGCGCTCGGAACCTCCACCACGACGACCTACGTCGAGTCGGCCTCGGGTGTCGCGGCGGGCGGCAAGACGGGGCTTGTCGCCGTCACCGCGGCGGCGCTCTTTGCGCTCGCGATCCTCTTCGCCCCGATCTTCCTCGCGATCCCCGGCTTCGCCACGACGCCGGCCTTGATCATCGTCGGCTACATGATGATCTCCTCCTGCGCGGACATCGAATGGCGCGACGCGGGCGAGGCGGTGCCGGCGTTTCTCTCGATTGCCGCGATGCCGTTCACCTATTCGATCTCGGACAGCATCATGTTCGGCGTCATCTCCTACACCGTCATCAACGCGCTTGCGGGAGACTTCAGGCGCATCCACTGGATCATGTACGTCCTGACGGCGGTCTTCGTCGCCAAGTTCGTTCTCATGTAATCGATTGCAATCCACACGATCTACACGTTCTACGAGGCTAAAAACACTTCAGCAAAGCGCAGGAAAATTGAACATGAAAAACCTCGACAGCTACGTAAAGGAGATTCCGGACTTCCCGAAGCCGGGGATCCTCTTCCGCGACGTCACGGGCATTCTCGAATCTCCCGACGGGTTCCAGCTCGCCTTGGACAAGGCGGTGGGGATTCTCTCCGACGTCGAGTTCGACCTCGTCGCGGCCCCCGAGTCGCGCGGGTTCATCTTCGGCGCCGCGCTCGCGGACCGCTTCCGGACGGCGTTCGTGCCGATCAGGAAGCCGGGGAAGCTTCCGCGCGAGACGATCTCGGAGTCGTACGAGCTCGAATACGGGCAGGCGACGCTGCACATGCACACCGACGCCGTGAAGCAGGGCCAGCGCGTCGTCATCGTCGACGACTTGCTCGCCACGGGCGGCACGGCGAAGGCCGCGGCGAAGCTCGTGGAGCGCCTTGGCGGAACGGTCGTGAAGATGGTCTTCCCCATCGAGCTCGAGGGCTTCGGGGCCCGCGAAGGGCTCCTCGGGGGCTACGACGTCGCCTCGCTCGTCAGGTACCCGGGGAAGTAGGGCGGCGATGAAGACGATCCTATTCTTCATCTCCTCGACGCGGCACACCTGCACCGACCGGCTGGAGGGCATCTGCCGGTTCGCGCGCGGCCGCGACTGGCACGTACAGGTGATCGAGCGGAGCTTCCACCGCGTCCGCGCCGACGAGGCCCTCGCCTTCTGGAAGCCGGCCGGCGCCATCGCCGAGTGCGGCAGCGGCGCGGACGAACTGAACCGGGCGACCTTCGGGGAGCTCCCCGTCGTCTACTTCGACGCAGACCGGCGCGCCCGCGGCCCCGGCTTCTACGTCGGGCAGGACAACGTCGCCGTCGCGCGCCTCGCGGCCGCGCACCTCTTCGCGCTCGGTCTCGACCACTACGCCTTCGCGTCCTTCCGACTGCCGATGTTCTGGAACGCCGAGCGGCGCGACGCCTTTGCGGACGAGATGGCCGCGCGCGGACGGCGCGTGCACGTCTTCGACCCCGGCCGCGCGCTCCCCCCGATGGTCCGCCAGCGCCGGATCCGCCAGTGGGTCCGCGCGCTCCCGCTCCCGTGCGGCGTGTTCGCGTCCAACGACTACGTCGGGGAGGAGGTCGTCAACGCCTGCGTCGCGCTCGGGCTGCGCGTCCCCGACGACGTCGCCGTCCTCGGCGTGGACAACGACGCGGGGCTCTGCGACAACCTCTCGCCGACGCTCTCGTCCATCGCGACCGACTACGAGAGGGGCGGCTATCTCGCGGCGGAGCTTCTCGACGCCGTCATCTCCGGCGCGGCGAAGGGGCAGAAGTCCGTCCTGTTCTCGCCGTCGAAGGTCGTCCGCCGCCAGTCGACGCGCCGTCTCGCCTGCGACCGGTCGAAGGTCGCCGAGGCGCTCGATTTCGTCCGCCGCCGCGCCTGCGAGGGAATCAGCGCCGCGGACGTCGTCGCCCGGATGGGCGTCCCCCGCCGCACGGCCGAGCTCCACTTCCGCGAGGCGACCGGGAGGAGCATCCTGGAGGAGATCGACGACGTCCGCTTCGCGCGCGTCTTCGAGCTGCTGGGGAACCCCGGGCAGAACCTGAAGTCCATCTCGGACTTCGCCGGGTTCGGCTCGCCGGCTGCGCTGCGCAAGGCGTTCAGGCTGAAGACGGGCCTTTCGATGAGCGAATGGCGGCGCAGGGACATGGCGTCCCGGGCATAGGGCGTTTTGCGCAAAAGTAGCGTTTTTCTGTTTCTGTAAATATCCCCTCTGCGCGTTCCTTGTGGTATAATCCCCTTGAATCCAAAAGCGGAGGACCCATGAAGAATGTGTTTGCGTTCGGCCTGATACTGTCGGCCGCCACTGCCGTTCCCGGCGCATTCGCCGCCAACAGGTCGCTGTTCCTTCCGAACGGCGACGTGGTGGTGATCTACGACGAGCCAGGCGCGTACCGTTTCGAAGCGCCCGTCGACGCAGCTGCGAAGGTCCTCATAGTCGGCGGCGGCGGTGGCGGCGGTACGACGATCGGTGGCGGCGGCGGCGGTGGCGGCGTCATCGTCCTTGAATCCGTTGCGCTGGCAGAGGGGACGTCGTATGACTTGACTGTCGGCGCTGGCGGAGCGGGGGGCGCGAAATCCACGTGGGCCGCCGGATCAAACGGCGGGGCGTCGTCGTTCAACGGAATCGAGGCGGCCGGCGGCGGCGGCGGCGGCGGCTGGAACGATGCGCTTGGCAGGTCGGGTGCGAACGCTGGCGGCACGTCCGGCACCAACTCCGGGTCGACGCCGGGGGTTTCGACGGACTACTACGTCGGGCACAGCGGCGCGCGCGGCATCGTGACGCACGCGGGCGGCGGCGGGGGCGCGGGCGGCGACGGCGGAATCGGCGTCAACACCGAAGAGGGCTGCGGGGGAGCGGGCGGCGACGGCATTGCCTCGGACATCACGGGCGAGACGGTCTACTACGGATGCGGCGGCGGCGGCGGGAGCCACAACAGCGGGAACAACAATACCAATGGCGGTCCTGGCGGGAGCGGCGGAGTCTCGGGCGGACAGGGTGGCGGCGCGACCGCCGGAAAGACGGCGAGCTCGCCCGGCGTCGACGGCACGGGCACGGGCGGCGGCGGCGGCGGATGGACGAACGAACTGATGGCCGGCTCGGACGGCGGCGACGGAACGGTAATTATCCGCTATTCCTATTTCGGCTATGATACGCCGCACATCGTCTACACGGCGAGCGATACGCGCTGGACGACCGACGGGGAGGCGCACGGGCTCGCCGAGCCCGTCGTCGAGTTCCCGCAAAGCGGATGGTCGATCGAGTATTCGGATGCCGAAGACGGCGTCTACTCGCCGGTTTCGCCGACGTTCGCCGCCCCGGGGGCGCACACGGTCTGGTTTAGGATTTATGCACCTGGCTATGATGCGGCGATTGGGCGTGCCAGGGTGTTGAACATGTCGCTTGAAACGCATTCCACTGCGGGGGATTTCACCTTTACGCCAAATGTGAACGTCGAGGCGGACATCTTGCTCGTTGGCGGCGGCGGCGCGGGTGGCGCGCGCGGCGGCGGCGGTGGCGGCGGTGCGGTCGTCCTTCGCGAAGGCGTCCGGTTCGCGGCAGGCGTTTCGTACTCCGGAACGGTTGGCGCCGGCGGCGCGGGCAGCAAGGAATGGACGCGCGGAGCAAACGGCGGCACGACGAGTTTCGCCGGTTATTCGGCTCCGGGCGGCGGCGGCGGCGGTTCGTGGCAGGACATGGTCGGCGGGGATGGTGCGAACGGCGGCGGCGGGTCGCGCGGCAGCGGCGGCGGGAAGGCGGTTGCGTCCGCGTGGTTCACGGGTTTTGCGGGCGGCAAGTCCGTCGGCTACCATCCAGGCGGCGGAGCGGGTGCGGGCGGCTCGGGGCTCCCGGGCAGCAACGACGGCTCCGGCAACGGTGGCGACGGCGTCTCGTGCGACATCACGGGGACGGCGCGCTGGTACGGATGCGGCGGCGGCGGCGGGACCCAGTGGGGCACCGCTTGGGACAACGTACACACACCCGCCGGGACGGGCGGAAACGGCGGCGTCAACCACGGGAACGGCGCGACGCTCGACACGGGTTTTACGTCGGACTGCAACGGGGACGACGGCACGGGCACGGGCGGTGGCGGCGGCAACAGCGAAGAAACCAGCAACCAGCGCGGCGGAGACGGCGGAAGCGGAACGGTCGTCATTCGCTACATCGAGGCCCTCGACCCCGAAGAGCCGTTCCTCGGCGTGGTTCCGTCCATCACCCTGGCGAGCGGAGGGCATCTCCGCATCTCGGGAACGGTTGCGTCAATCGGAGCGAACGCCTCGTCCTGTGGCGTCAGCATCCAACTTGGAGCCAATCGAAACATCCTGGAACCGCACGGGAATCCCATCGCCGTCGGACCGTCGGGAGGGCCTTTTGCGGTCCAAACGGACGTGTTGGAACCGGAGACGACCTATTATGCGCGCGTGGTTGTGACGAACGATCTTGGAAAGTCGGCAACAGGCCTGCTTCTTTCGCTTACGACTCCGCCTCTCGCGACGGACGAGCCGACGGCGGACGGCGACGACGACATCTACCGGTTTGCGGACTGCGGGACGGATCTTTGGTTCCGTGCGCCGCGCACGGGTGAGTACAAGGTCCTTGTCGTTGGTGGCGGCGGCGGTGGCGGCGGAGCCATTGGCGGCGGCGGAGGAGGAGGGGGAGTCGCCTTTTCAAAGGTTCGCCTCGCCAAGGGGGAATGCTACGCCTTTCGCGTCGGCGCGGGCGGAAGCGGCGGTCGCATGAGCTATGCCGGCGGAGACGGCGAGGGGTCTTTCTTCGACACGATTTCCGTTTCCGGCGGCGGCGGCGGCGGAACTGGATACGGAACGGGACTCTTCCCCGGACGGGCCGGCGCGTCAGGTGGCGGCGGATCGCGCGGCGAAGCGGGCGGCAGCGGAATTGCCGGACAAGGCCATGACGGGGGCGCATCGCTTTCGCCTTCTCCGGGCGGCGGCGGCGGATATGCCGGCGCGGGCGGCGCCGGATCCATCGACGGGACTCAGGGCCAGTCCGGCGGCGGCGGCGACGGCTACCTCAGCGAGATCACGGGCGAGCCCGTCTACTACGGCTGTGGCGGCGGCGGCGGTTCCGGCTCCAAGGAAGGCGAGTATAGCAACGCCTTCCAGGGACTGTTGGGCAACCTGACCTCTGTTCTTCCCGCCCTTGGCGGCAACGGCGGCGTGTCGGGCGGCAACGGCGGCGCGTTCTTTTCCGACGGCTCGCCCGGACTTGAAGGAACCGGATGCGGCGGCGGCGGCGCGGGAGGGTTCTCGGACGCGACGAGCAGCTCGCTCAAGGCGGGAGGCGCCGGCGGAAACGGCGTCGTCGTCATTCGCCACAAGGCGCGCAATTGCGGGCTGTTCTTGATAGTCAGATAAGAAAGGAGACTGAGAAATGAAGCGGGTCACGCTCTTCCTTCTGGCCGGCTTGGCTGCGGGTGCGCTTTCGGCTGGCGTGGAATTCGAGTACGGAACATGCGCACACCTGACGCGCGACGAGTTCAGGGACCGCGCTCGCACGCTGAAGATGCTGCGAGAAAGCGGGATACGCTATCTGCGCGTCGACCTCGACTGGTCGAACCTCGAACGGGGGAGGGGGAACTGGCACTTCCTCAAGACGGACATGCTCGTCGAGGAGGCCGAAAAGGCCGGCGTTCGGCTGCTGCCGATTCTCGGGTACAACAACTGGCTTGCACATCCCTCCCACGAACACCTCGCGGAATGGACGAACTATGTCCACGCGGTCATGTCGCGCTACCGCGGAAAGTTTCCCGTCGTCGAGGTCTGGAACGAGCCGAACCTCGGCGGGTTCTGGCCGAACCCGAGCCCCGCGAACTATGTGCGGCTCCTGCTCGCGACATACGAGGCGGTCAAGGCGGAGGACCCGTCCGTCCGCGTCGCGATTTCGGGATTCTCGCAGGTGCCGTTCGACTTCATCGAGGGCGTCTACAAGGCCGGCGGCCGCGCGGGCTTCGACATCATGAACGTCCATCCCTATTCCTGGCCGATGCCCCCCGAAGGTTCCCTCGACGCGAATCTCGTCAAGCTCCGCAAGCTGATGGAGAAGTACGGGGACGCGGACAAGCCGATCTGGATCACCGAGATCGGCTGGCCGAACGCGCGCGGGAGGCTGAGCGCGCCGGGGCTCTTGCGCGCAGGCCTCGACGTCGTCTATCCCGGCGACCGCCCGTTGCGCGCCGTCTACGCCGACATTGAGCCGCGCGGCACGAAGCCAAGGCAAAAGACCCTTGACCTCGTCCTGTCGGAAATGCCAAAGGGGTCGGTCGTCGAGTACTGCACGGCCGGCGAGCTCGCCGGCCGTCTGGAAAAGGGCGGAGTCGATGTCGTGGTGAACCCCCTCTCCCGCGAGGGCATTCTCGCTGAGAGCGTCGACGTCATGGCGAACTTCGTCGCGAAGGGCGGAACGGTCGTCCTGTTCGGCGGGTCCGTGATGTACTATTCCTTCCGCGAGGACGCGGAGGGCGTGCTGCGTCCCGATTTCACGACGGACAGCCGGGAAAAGCGGCGTCGGCTGCGGATGGCGCCGGCGCAGGCCGCGAAGAACGCCGACGCGCCCAAGACTGCGCTCGCGTTCCCGACGCGCGCGGCCATCGGCTGGCTGGAGAATCCCGACGCGATTCCGAGAAGCGAGCGGTTCCTCTCGCCCGGAGACCTCGAAGACGGCGACTCGTTCGTCCCTCTTCTCGCCGGGCCCGACGCCGCCGGGCGGCGCGACGGAGCCATTGCGGCCGGCGTCTACCGGTTCAACGGGAGGTGGAAGGGCGCGGTCATCGCTTCCGGCCTCTTTGAATTCAGGGTGGGCGTGGACGACGAGTGGTCGCAGGCCTCGAAGCTCGTCCGCGCGCTCGGCATCGCCTTCGACTGCGGCGTCGAATGCTTTTTCAACTACGAGTTCCGGGCGCCGGAGAAGGACGAGACGGACCCCGAGTCGCACTTCGGGATGCTTCACGCCGACTTCACGCCGAAGCCGGCCTTCGACGCCTACCGGACGTTCGTCAAGGCGCGTCCGTCCGGGTCCGTCCAGGCGCATCCAGCCGTCAAGACGTCTTCCGGCGAGCGCGTCTCGCTGTGGAAGCGTCCCGACGGCCGGCCGGCCGGAATGGTCTGGCTGCCGGGCTCGCCCGGCGTCCGCCGGGTCCTGACGTTCGGTCCGGACGGCGGCGCCAGGTTCTTCGACGCCTACGGGCGGGCCGTCGCGTCCGAGGACGCCGGGGCGGGCCGCGTGTCCGTTCCGGTCTCGGAGACGCCGGTCTACTTCCTGGGCGCCTGGCCGACCGAAATCGCGAAGCCGTCCGCGGAATAGGGAATGGAAAGACAAGAATGTCCGTTTGTGGTATAATGTTGCCAGGACGCGGATATGAGTCGAAGTCGAACAGTTGGTTTCAGCATCAAACAATCCGGACAATCCAATAATCATCACATGAAACTCAGTCGTAGAAACTTCCTCCTCGGTTCCGCGGCCGCGGGCGAGGCGACGATGGGCGAATTCGCGCGGCCGGCCCGTCAGCTGCTCGTGGCCCTGGCCGCGATGGCGGTGATGCCCCTGGCGTCGGCGGCCGACTCGTCGGCGCCGGTGACGGTCACGGATTCGGACGCTGCTGCCGATGCCGGCGCCTGGACGTATTTCTGGGGTGACGGCGGCGCGGTTGGGTCCGCCGCCGTCCGTGATCCGACGGACGAGCGCAACGGCGTCGTGTCGCTGAAGCTGTCCGTCTCCAAGGATAACGGCTATGTCGCCGCCGTCTACCGCTCGGAGCTGCCCGAAGGTACGCGTCAGCTGAAGCTGCGTCTCGACGCCAATGGTTTTCCCGGCGTTTTCGCGCTACGACTGCGGGATCGAACGGGCGAGACGCACCAGTACCCGCTGGCGCTTCCCGGCGGTTCGCGCGGCTGGAAGGAGCTGACCGTCGATCTGAATCGTCCGCACGTCCACTGGGGTGGCGCGAACAGCGGGGTGATCGCCTTTCCCGCGTCGCTCGGGCTGCAGTTCAATCCCGGGCTGGCGATCGAGGGCTCGGTACTGGTGGATACCGTGGTGGCGACGGTGGAGATCACCGAGGATAACCGTTACCGGCTCACGGAGGTCTTCCCCGTTCCCGGCAATCTCTGGTTTTCGGAACGGGCGGCCTTCGGCTTCAGGTTCGAAGACCGTCTCGAGGCGGCGGATCCGCGGACGGCCGCGGTCGAGGTCCTGGACGATCGGGGCGAGGTGGTGCTGTCCGAAAGGCGTCCGCTGAAGTCTGCGGCGATCGACGTTCCCTTTGCCGCCGGGCGATACGGGCTCTACCGCGCCACGGTGACGGTACGGGACGCCTCCGGGGCGGTGCTCAGGCGCGTCGACACGACGGGCGCGCGGGTTCGTTCGGCGAAGGACGTTCCCGCCGCCGCGGGGCTGGGGATGAATCTTTCGACTGCGACGCGCGCGTCGGGGGATCGCGCCGCATATGCGAAGCTGGCGTACGACTGCGGGGTCCGTTGGACGCGGGACGAGTTCTCCTGGGAGCGGATCGAACCGCGGAAGGGTCAGTTCAACTGGAAGGACACGGATGACGGCGTGAATGCCGAGCGGGCGGCCGGGCTCAAGATCCTGGGGCTGCTCGCCTACTCCGCTTCCTGGGCGCGGCGGGACCCTGGGCGATTCACTTCGCCGCCGAAGAACGTCGAGGACTATGCGAATTTCGTCTACGCGGTGGTTTCGCGTTATCGGGACCGGGTTCATCACTGGGAGCTCTGGAACGAACCGGACAGCCCCGTCTTCTGGCCGCCGAATCCCCAGGTCGGCGAATTCGCCGCGCTGGTCGAGGCGGGGGTGCGTGCGGCGAAGCGTGCCGATCCGACCTGCACGGTCATGCCGGCCGGGCTGCTGGTCGGGATGAATCACGTGGACAACTGGCGGTACCTTGAAGATCTGATGAAGTTCCCGTGCGGCAAGTTGGTCGACGTCGTCGCCTGGCATGCCTACTGCGATCCGCTGTCGCCGGAAAAGGGGAAGTATGCCGAGCGCACGCGGATGCTGTCCGAGCGGAGCCTGGGTAAGCGGCTCTGGCTCACCGAACAGGGCTGGCCCACGGCGAAGCGTCCCGACGGTACGCGCCTGCCGGCGGCAGCGCAGCGCGATTATCTCGTCCGTGCGCATGTCCTCGCGCTGTCCGACCCGGCCGTGGACACGTTCTTCTGGTTCCTCTTCCGGGACGGGCAGGACCGCGACCACGATTACGAGCAGAGCTACGGGCTCCTGAATCCCGATTTGACGCCCAAGCCGTCCTTCCCCGCTTACGTGACGATGACGGGCCTGATCGGCGGCGCGAAGCCGCTGGGCGTCCGTCAGCTGGACGGGAAGATCGTCAGGGCGGCGTTCGCGCGCGCGGACGGCGGCGAGGTTGCGGTCTGCTGGTGTCCGACTGGCACGGCGGAGGTTCCCCTGGCGACGCTGGACGCAAGGCCCGGCGTGCGGGCCGTGGACAGCTGCGGCAATGCGCTGCCGACGGGAGCCGGCCGGACGCTGGCGCTTTCGGGAGCGCCGGTCTATCTGATTTCGAAATAACCATAGCAAGGAGAATGCCATGACGAATATTCGCGTGCTGCTGCTGGCGTGCCTGGTCGCAGGCGCGGGGCTGGGGCTGCGGGCCGACACCTTCTACTGGACTGGCACCGCGACCGGCTGGGGGGCGTCCGGCGCCTGGAATCACGGATGTCCGAACGCCGCCGGCGATCTGGCGAAGATCGGTCCCGCGACGGTGACGGTGGACGGCGATTATACGGTCGGTGCACTCAGCATTACCAACCAGACCTCGATTGTCTCCGACGGATCGGTGCGGGCGATCACGCTCGATTCTGGTGTCGCAGGCAAGGCCGCGGAACTGTACGGGCATCTGGTGGATTGGTCGTCGCCCAGGCATTCGTATATCGGAAGCGGTTCGAGCGACAACAACCTTGTTCTCAATCTCGCCTCGCCGCTTTCGGTCTACAATACCGGCGCCAACTCCGCGTCGCAGTACTTTTGGATTCCCGCCAAGATCACGGGCGGCAGTGCTGCCGCGCCGTGTGACCTGTCCTTCGCCTGGGACTGGGGATGGGGTCTTGGTGAACTGATCCTGATGAACCCCTCGAACGATTTCCGCGGCGACATCACTGTGACCGCCAAGAGCGGGTCCAGTGCGTCGTCCCTGCTGTTCGCCGGCGGTGGTGACACGCGCTTCAGCGATTCGATTCTCGGTGATGCCGCCAATGAAATCTACCTTGTCTCTTACCAAGGACAGGTGAACGCCAAGCTCGCCATCAGTCGGGCGGACGCCTCGGGAATCCTCAACCGCAAGATCCACGGACGGGGAACGGTCTGCGGTCTCAACCGTAATGCCAACAATGAGGCCGTCGGCGACTTGCATCTCGGACCGAACTGCCTGATCGATCCCGGCCTTGATACGTCCGCCGCCGCCGAGATCGCCGTCACCGGTTCGTCGGTCACCATGGCCGCGGGGACGACGTTCCGGTTGACGCTCGGGACGGACTTCAACGACAAGGTGTCCTTCGCTCCGGCGCAGAGCTTTACCTTCAACGGCGCGGTCGAGTTCGATTACGCGACGTCCGCAGAGGATATCGAGGATGGCGCGCAGTTCGTTATCTTCACCGTTTCCGCGGTGGCGTTTTCATTTGCGCCGTCGTCCTTCCCCGCGGGCTACTCCTGGGTCGTGTCCGGCGACTCGGGGGCGGGTTGGACCGTGACGGCGGTCAAGAACGCGTCCTATGCGCTTGTCCAGATGCTCGACACCACGCTCGTGGGCGACACCTTCGCGACCCTCAATGCGAACGTCACGATGCCGGACAGCGGCGCGGTCGACACGACGGTGCGCTTCTACTACGGGACGACGGACGGCGGTTCGGATCCGTCTGCCTGGTCGCATTACGTCGATTATCCGCAGACCGTCACCAGCGCCGGCGCCGTCTCCGTCACGATCTCGGGCCTGACGCTCGGGAGTCCCACTTACGTTCGCGCGGCGGCTACGTCTTCCGGACATACCGAGTTCGCCACGTCGTCGGGACAGTTCACGACGCGTGCGCTTTCCGCGGCCAACACCTTCACGTGGCTCGGGGCCGACGGTGACTGGTCGGTCGCTGCCAACTGGTTCAACCCCACCTGCTATGCGCGGCTCGTGCCCGGGTATGCGGGCGACACGGTTATCGCGGACGTTTCGGGTACGAAGGGGAAGGCGATTTACCTCGCCGCCGATCAGACCGTCGGCTTCGTCGATGCCCAGCTTCAAAGCGGCTCCTACAACACTCCGCTGCGTTTCTATGCGTTCGATGCTCCCGTGACGCTGACGCTCGACCCTGGCTCGGTGGACACGACCAGCCGGATCTCGACGTCGGTGAGCAACCCGCAGGTCGTCTTCGGCAACCAGTTTGCGACCAATCAGCTTACCGTCGCGCTCGCGGGCCCGTTGGAGATCTGGTGTCCCAATGCGTCGGGCGGCAACAGCACGTACGTCAACTGCAAGCTGACGGGCGGCACGGTCGAGAATCCGTGTCCGATCACCCTGCGGGCTCACGACAACTACTGGCGTGTGACGGCGTTCTATTTGGACAACGTGGCGAACGACTTCGTCGGAGACATCTATGTCGGCTCCGCTGCGGCCTGCTCCGGGCGGTGCTTCCTCCATGTCGGCGGCAACGACTGCCGGACCGACGCCGTGCTGGGCAACGTCGCCAACCGGGTGTTCCTGCGCAACACGTCCGTCCTCAATTATCTCGGGAACTGGCGCAACCAGACCGCCGTCTGCAACCGTACGGTGCTCGGAAACGGCACGATTCGTTCCGCCACAAGCACCAACGGCGACGTGAACGACAACCAGACCTATCCGCTCCAGCTTTCGGCGACCGCGCGGCTGGAACCGCAGAGCGCGTCGGGCGAAGGGTACGGCACGATCTCCTTCCTCGCCAAGTCGCTGGCGTTTGACGCTGATGCGACGATCCAGCTTGATCTCGATCCCGCCGGCGGAACGGGCGACGCCATTGCCGTCAAGGTCAGCGAGGCCTTCACGCTGGGAGGCAAGCTCGAGATCACCGACAAGTCCGCCAAGGCAAAGTCGGGCATGTCCTGGACGATCGCCACGATCGACGCGTCATGCACGTCGTTCGTCAACGGCTGGAAGCGTCCGAGTGGATATGAGATATCGACGGCCGGCAACGCGACCGACGGCTGGACCGTCACGCTCACCAAGCTGCCGGCGGGTCTGATTCTCACCTTCCGCTGATTCATGCGCAAGAAGTCCGTTCTTGCGTTTGCCGGGTCCGTTGCCTTCTTGGCGTGGCGCCGGTCAGATGATTTCGGCGAGAATCGCGTCGCAGACCTCTGTGCCGCGTTCGGTGAGGCGGTAGACGGATTCGCCGACTTCACGCCGAAGCCGGCCTTCGACGCCTACGGGCGGGCCGTCGCGTCCGAGGACGCCGGGGCGGGCCGCGTGTCCGTTCCGGTCTCGGAGACGCCGGTCTACTTCCTGGGCGCCTGGCCGACCGAAATCGCGAAGCCGTCCGCCCCCCCAGTCATAGGACTTGCGCAAAAGTTTCGCTTTTTTTTCGCCGAATTGTCTCTCGCTTTTCCACGAGATGTGGTAAGATACGTGCAGGGTCCCGGCGGACGGTCGGCCGTCGGGGCGAGTCCATCAACGAGGGGGCGATGATGCTGAAATCACTGAAGACGGCGGCGTTTCTGATGGCGGCGGTTGCCGCCGTCTCGTCTGGTGCGTCCGAGTGGTACGGGGCGGACGACGGCGGCACCGCGGCCAACGGCGTCTGGAGCAGCGATGGAAAGCCGGGCTGGAACGGGACGGGCGTTCCAAACGGACAGGGCGCTGTCGCGTACTTTGGGTCGACGAAGAAGAACACGGTCACCCAAGATAGCACAACGGGCGTGACAATTGGGTCGTTGATTCTCAACCTTGACCCGACAATCGCCAATGTAGACTTGATGCTCAACGGAGCGTCTACGACCGCGCTCGGTCCCGTGACATTCGACCAGGACGGCGCGGGCCCTGGCTACGCGGTCATGAGCAACAATGCTGCGCGCGTGCGTATGCAGATCGGCACAAACGCCCCTGTGACGCTGAATGACGACTTGCTTATGATCAATACAACGCCCGATACCTATCATCGCACCTTTTCTATTTCTATCACGGCGAAAATCTCGGGTTTCGGAAATGTTACAATCGACAATCAGCTGGATCGCCCTGATGAAGCACCGATTCTGCTGAGCAATTCCTCAAGTGATTTTGAAGGAAATGTACTGCTTCGTCGTGGTTGTGCCAAGGCGCAAGGGAACAAGCCGTATGGCAAGGCGACGAATACCGTCACGCTCGGTGCCGAAGGGTACGGCGACGCGACTTTGAGCTTTGAAGGTACGTCCATGACGTTCCTCAACCCCCTCGTCGTCAGCAAGGTGACGAACGGACGGATGCGCATCTTCGGCGAGTCCATTTCAAAACCCAGCAAATCGGGCGACTATGCTGTCACGTTGAAGGGCGGCGTGACATTGAACGGCGATGTCGTCTTTGATATTCCGTCGCATGCCTACAACGACGGTACAATCGTCTGCCCATTTGCCGAAACGGTCGATTCCGTCATTTCCGGCGAGGGTGGCGTTGCGAAGGAAAACAACGGAACGCTTGTGTTCAAGAAGGCCAATACCTATGCGGGCGGAACGGTGCTGAAGAACGGCACACTTTCGCTGGCAAATGGATCGACCCTCGGAACGGGCGGGCTCGATGTCTACGACGGCGCGACGCTCGAACTTGCTTCCGACGTGACCGTTGCGAGCGTGAGCCTGAACGGCAAGATGCAGTCGAAGGGCACGTATGCCGCGCTCGACAGTTCGGCGGGCGGCGCCGTCGTGAAGGTGCCGTGGATTTCCGGCGGCGGCCTCCTGAGGGCGCTTGGCGGCAAGCCGGGCATGACCATCGTCGTTCGCTGATCCCGGTCGGTGTCCTCAATCCAAACGGAGGCAGAGATGAAGGCGCTTGTTTTCATTGCGTGTGCAGTGTCCGCAGCCGCGGTCTTTCCCTCCGGGACGACTTTCTTCGCGACGCCTGCGAAGCTCCCGCCTCCGAAGGTCCGCGAGGTGAAGGTCGTTTCGACCGAGGTCGACTTCCTTGGTGCGAACGCCGCGCGGTGGACGGTGGAGCTCCCGCCCGAGGGCGCGGGCGAGGCGTTTGCAATCAAGGACGGCGTTTTGAAAATCCGCCCGTCCGGGATGCGGACGGCGTTTACGACGGTCAAGGTGCTTCTGCCGGGCGACGGAGCGGCGAACGGAAACGTCTGGGCGCGCAACCAGCTCGGACACGTGTCGTTCATGTGCCGTTCGCGCGGCAAGGCGGCGGCCCGCATGACGTGCCACCTGCTGATGCGCGGCAAGACGCCGGGCACCTACCAGACGGCGTTCGAGGCGCGGCCGGGCGACTGGCGAGAGGTCGTGCTGCAGACGGGAGACTTCAAGCTGAAGGGATTCCAGAACGTGGCCGGGATCGGCTTTCGGACGGCGGCCGTTTCGGATGCCGAGGTCGAGATCCGCGACATCCGCGTCGGAGGAACGCCGTGCAACGAGCAATCTTGGGCGAACCACGTCGTCCGCGTGAATCTCGCCGGAAACTGGCTGTTCGCTCCCGACCACGGGAACCGCGGCGAAAGGGAGAAGTGGTTCGCGCCCGGCTTCGACGATTCGAAATGGACCACGCTGGAGGCCGGGAAGAGCTGGCAGGCGCAGGGCGTCGAGCTCTATGGCTGGGGCTGGTATCGCCAGCGGCTCAACATTTCGGAGGCGATGAAGGGCCGCGCACTCACGCTGACGCTCGGATCCACGGAGGCGGACGACGACGTGTGGTTCAACGGCGTCAGGATTGGCGGCGTCCACGGCGCGTACAAGTACAAGGACCGCTATCTGCGCGTCTATGCTGTGCCGACGAAGCTCGTGAAGTATGGCGCGGTGAATGTCATCGCAACACGCCGCTGGGGCGGCGACGTTGCATTCCAGGGCAAGAACAGCGGACTTGCGAAAGGCCCGTTCACGGCGGAGTTCGATCCCTATCCGGTGACGCTTTCGGCTCCAGGCGGCGCGGGCGTGCCGTACCGCGAGTTCGACGTGTCGGCGACGCAGCAGGGGAAGGACCTCGAGTTCGGCGTTTCGTTCCCCGCGGATCTCGCGCGGCTCGGCGCGGCGAGCGTCGACCTGCGGCTTTCGGACCGTCGCGGCAACGCGATCGCGGAGGCGAGCGCGAGGCTGTCCGAGGCGGACGGCGCGCTTGCCGCGAAGCTGCGCGTCTCGGCCGCGGGATCGCGCAAGGCCTATCTTTCCGGGACGCTTCTTCTTTCGTCGCGTGTGAGGGACGCTTCCGGCGCGTCGCTCTACCTCGGCACGACGACGCTCGACGGCATGAATTTCTCGGGACGCGACGCATTGACGCTTCCGCCCGCGGCGGCGAAGTTCGAGGAGACCGCGTACGGACGGCTCAAGCTCGTCGACGAAATCGACTGCGCGAAGCCGGTCTGGCAGGACGAGCACCCCTACCTCGAGAGCGGCGTCGACAACGCCGCGACGTTCCAGACGCCGGGGATTCCCGCCGACATCCGCGTCATCGACACGCTCGGGGGCAAGGCGCGCGAATGCGGCTATTCGAGCTGGTTTGCGTACCGCATCGGACGCGGGACGCTCAAGCCCCACGCGACGTACCTGCTGCGCGTCGAGTATCCAGACGACGTCTCGCGCTTCTTCACGATGGAGATCCAGACGGGGCAGAACTACATGGACGTCGGCTACCGCAGCGGCACCGCGCCGGACGGCGCCTACGACAACTGGCCGGTCACGCGCAAGTGGCAGAACTACGACGTGGTGTTTCCGCTCGACGACGAGACGGTCGGGTCGTGGGGCACCGAGTCGGCGTCGGCCGAGCACGGCGTATGGGTGTACTTCACGAACAAGCAGAAGGAGAACCTCTACTACGCGAACTGGGACGGCGGTCCCGCGGTCGGCAAGCTCAAGCTCTACGAGATCGACCCCGAGAAGAACGCGCCGGAGATCCGCTACCCCGAGGGCGCGCCGCGCCGCGTCCTGTCGCTCGACTGGGAACGGCAGGCCGACAACGCGCCGGACGATCTCGTCGCCTACGCGCGGCTGATGGGCTACAACGCCGTCTCGCCGATCATCCTCAAATGGGCCCTTGCGAACTACGGCGACCCCGTTCCTGGATATGAGACGACGGTCATCGATCCGCAGAACTACTGGGCGCATACGCCGGCCGCCTCGGACCGAGCCGAATCCCCCTGGCCCGACCGCCCGAACCAGCACCGGCTCTACCTCGAGACGACGCGGCGCTTTGGCATGGGCTACATTCCGCGCATCGAGTGGGGCGGCTCGGAGGCGCTGCCCGAGCGCGCGCGGTGCGTCGACACGGACGGCAAGCCCGCGAAGCCCAACCGGTTCGCGCGCTGGTGCGGGAACCTGCTCGACCCGGCGTCGTTCGACGACTTCCGCACCTATCTCGACGCCCAGCTGAAGCCGTTCGCGAAGGATAACCCGCAGCTTCTCGGATTCCACTGGCGCATCCGCTGCGACCGCCAGCGCATCAGCTACGGTCCGGAAGACCTCGCGCGCTTCGCCGCCGACACGGGCGCGAAGCTTCCCCCCGGTCGCTACGCGCAGCATGTCGCGTTCGTCACGGGCGCGGGCCGGGAGGCGTACGACGCCTGGTGGCACCGGAGGCGCGCGGATTTCCACCGGAAGGTCGCGGAGCTTCTGAGGAGCTACCGTCCGGACCTCAAGATGTGGTTCTACAACTGGGACGGCGACAAGTTCTCGCTCATCCTCCCCTGCACGACGTCGTGGGCGTTCAATTCGCGCCTGCTGAACCTTCCGCCGGGCGGCGCGAAGAAGGCGTATCTCGCGGACGAGGCCGAGCGCAAGTCGCTTACCGCCGCCGACTACGTCGAGACGATGCGGACGGGCAATTTCGGCGACTCGAACCAGGGCGTCTGCCGGGCGGACTACGGCATCCGTCCGTCGCTCTACGCCGACATCCCCGGCATCGAGATCTTCTGTCCGGCGAACTTCATCTGCTACGCCGACAAGCCGGAGTATCTCGAGTACTTCCGCACGCACGAGGGCGTCGCGGTCTCGAATCCGATGGCCTACGACGAAATCGCGTCGCGTTCGCTCAATCCGAAGTACGAGGGGAACATGCTCACGCCGGGACCTTCCGAGTATTCGATGGCCGTCGAGTTGCTGAGCTGGTTCCATTCCGACGCGCGGACGATCACCGACACTTCCTACACGTACGGACGCGGCTATGCCGACGCGCACCGCGCGTTCGCGTGCGCCTACCTCGCGCTCCCGGCGACGGAAGGGAAGGTCGCGCCGTCCGCCGACGCCGACGTGAAGGTGCGGGCGTATCCGCTCAAGGGCGCCGTCCGCATCGGCGTCGGCTACAAGGGCTACGCGGCGAAGACGGTCAAGGTGGCGGTGCCGGGTGTCTCGGGCAAGACGCTGACGGACCTCGTCACGGGCAAGGCGGTTCCGTTCGCCAGGTCTGGCGACGGCATCTCCTTCTCGCTTGCGGCCGGCCCGATGGGGCTGCGCGCCTATGAGCTCCGGTAGGGGCGCCGGTCAGATGATTTCGGCGAGAATCGCGTCGCAGACCTCTGTGCCGCGTTCGGTGAGGCGGTAGACGGATTCGCCGACCCTGGAGAGGAGCCCCTCGGCGGCGAAGCGGTCGAGCGCCGGCCGCCAGGCGGGGAAGCGCGACGCGTCGAGCCCGTCGCGCGTCCGGAGGCGGAAGAGCGTCCGCTCCTTGAGGTCGTCGTCCGGCGAGACGGTCGTCGTCCTGCAGCCGCCTTTCGTCCCGCGCGTGCGCTCGAGGCCCTCGCGTCCGCAGGCGCCCTCGCCGATGCCGACGTAGTCCTCGCCCCGCCAGACCGCGAGGTTGTGGCGGCATTCGAAACCGGGGGTTGCGTAGTTGGAAATCTCGTAGCGTTCGAGGCCGATCGATTTGAGGAGCCGCGCCGCAGATTTTATGCCGTCCAGAACCGTTTCGTCGTCGGGAACACCCTTCAGCCCGCGCTCGTTCTGGAGCGAGTATACGGAGCAGTGGCGGAGACCCCAGTTCGCGAGTGGTGCGAGAAGGGCTTCGGCGTTCTTCGTCGTCGGGTCGCCAGGGTAGCCGAGAATCAGGTCGATTCCTGCATTGTCAAAGCGAGACTTTATGAGCGCGAACGCGCGCGACGCGTCGCTAGCGGTGTAGCCGCGGCCCATAGCGCGAAGAGTCGCATCGTCGAGCGACTGGACGCCCATCGAGATGCGGTTGACGCCAATGGACTTAAGCTCGTCGAGTTTCGCGGGCGTGACATCGAGCGGGTGGAGCTCGACGGTGAATTCAAACAGTGGAAAACAGGTCTGACCTGTTTTCCACTGTTTGAGCGGGACACGCAGGGGTGAGAGGTCGCAGAGCGCAGGTGACCCACCACCAAAATAAAGGGTGGAAAGTGTTTGTGTGTTTGAGTGTTTGAATGTTTGAGTTATGGCGTCGGCTATGCGCGCGACATAGGCGACGCGGTCTGCAGGAGACGCCCCTACTCGCGAGTAGAGCGAACAGTAGGCGCATCTGCCCCTGCAGAACGGGAAGTGGACGTAGAGGTTATCGGCCAAGCTTGAAGAACTTCTTCAGGGCCGCGACCCTGTCGGTCTTCTCCCACGGGAACTTCGGGCGGCCGAAGTGTCCGTAGGCCGCGGTGTCCTCGTACTTCCAGCCCCTGGGCGCGAGAAGCCCGAGGTCCCTGATGAGGGCGTAGGGGCGGAAGTCGAACACCTTGCCGGAGGCGAGCATCCTCTCGAGCTGTTCGTTCGTGACCCCGTGCGCCGTGCCGAACGTCTTGACGCAGAAGCTGACGGGCCTGTCGACGCCGATTGCGTAGGCGACCTGGATCTGGCAGCGGTCGGCGAGACCGGCGGCGACGACGTTCTTCGCGGCGTAGCGCGCGTAGTACGCGGCCGAGCGGTCGACCTTCGACGGGTCCTTTCCCGAGAAGGCGCCGCCGCCGTGCGCGGCCATGCCGCCGTAGGTGTCGACGATGATCTTGCGCCCGGTAAGCCCCGAGTCGCCGCACGGTCCGCCGACGACGAACTTGCCGGTCGGGTTGACGAGGAACCTCGTCTTCGGCGTGAGAAGGCCGGTCTTCGCGAGGAACGCGCGCGCGCGGCGCTCGATTTCCGCGTAGTGCCTTTTCGTCGCCCCCGCCTCGGTGGTCTGGTGCGAGACGACGACGGTGTCGATCGCGACGGGGCGGCCGTCTTCGTAGACGACGGAAAGCTGGCTCTTCGAGTCGGGCCGGAGCCACGAATACTTCCTGTCGGTCTTGCGGAGCTTCGCGAACATCTTGAGGAGCTCGTGCGAATAGACGATGGCGGCCGGCATGAGCGACTTCGTCTCGTTCGTCGCGTAGCCGAACATCATTCCCTGGTCGCCCGCGCCCTGCTTTTCCTTCTTCCTGCGCGAGACGCCCTGGTTGATGTCGGGCGACTGGCCGTGGAGGAAGTTGTAGTACTTGAACGTCGCGTCGGCGAAGTGCTCTTCGGGGACGGTGTAGCCGATCTTCTTCGCGACGCGGCGCGCGATCGCCTCGGTGTCGATCTTCTTGAAGCCCCTGCACGTTATTTCGCCCACGTTGACGACAACATCGGGGCCAACCGCCGTTTCGCAGGCGACATGGGCGCCTTTGTCTTTTGCGAGGCACGCGTCGAGGATTGCGTCGGAGATCTGGTCCGCCACCTTGTCGGGATGTCCTTCCGAAACGGACTCGGACGTAAAGACGTGGCGATGGTTCTTCCTGGTCATTTTCATTCCCTGTAGACTTTCTTTCTGTCCCACGCCGGGCACCATGCCCGGACGTCACAGACTGAAATGAGTGCCGCATATTATATCATAATGCGCCAATGAGCGGGATAGGCGTGGGTGCACGGAGACTTTTATGCACAAGAGTGCCAATTGTCAGCATCGCCGCGACTCCACATATGCGGTTCCATATGTGCCAGATGATTCGATTTGCGCTAACGCGCGACCACGAACCGCGGCACACGAATGTTCACGAAATCTTCCGTAGCAATGAGTTACTATCAGGGAAGTGGATTTTTCGTGTCATTTCGTGTCGGGCTTTAGGCCCGTATTCGTGACCTGCGAACGGCACGCCCGCAGGGGGCGGCGGTGGTGACGCGACAGGCGAGGCATCGCCTCAAGCCATGTCGCGGCGACACTGTCGCATGTTGCCGTAAGGCAACGTGACGTTCGCAGGGTTCGTGGTCGCGCGAAGCGCCAACATCGCTCGGTGCACCCAATAGGCGTTTGGGCGTCGCGGCGAAAAGGACCGGAGATAGCGCGTGCTTCGTAGGCCATCAATTATGATATAATATTCTATTAACGCGCCGAGCAGGCGTTGGAGGAAAGTTTCAGAAAATGGCGGACGTTTCAAAGATACGGAAGTTCAAGGACGCGGCGGACTACACGCGTAACTTCGTCGTGCAGGAGGAGATCGACAAGTATCTTCCCGGGGGGCGGCATTTCATCGACGACGCGCTGATCAACCGCTGCATTTCGGACATCGCGGAGAAGCCGGCGGATCCGGTGCGCGTCAGGGAGATAGTCGCCAAGAGCGAGTCCACGTGCGAGACGCTCCTCCCCGAGGAGACGGCCGTCCTCATGTCCGCCGTCTCCGACCCGGCGCTCTTCGAGGAGATGCGCGCGGCGGCGGACCGCATCAAGAAGAAGGTCTACGACAACCGCATCGTCGTCTTCGCGCCGCTCTACGTCGCGAACGCGTGCGTGAACGGATGCCGCTACTGCGGCTTCCGCGAGGGGAACGCCGAGCAGAAGCGCCGCGTCCTCACGATGGACGAGCTCAGGGAGGAGGTGGACGTCCTCGCCGGGCGCATCGGCCACAAGCGCCTCATCGCGGTCTACGGGGAGCATCCGACGACCTCGACCGAATACATCGCCGAGACGATCGAGACGTGCTACAACAGGCAGGTGAAGGCGCCGAAGACCGGCGCGCCGGTCGGCATCCGCCGCGTGAACGTCAACGCCGCGCCGCTTCCTGTCGAGGACCTCAGGGTTCTCCGTTCCGTGGGCATCGGCACGTTCCAGGTGTTCCAGGAGACCTACAACAGGAAGCTCTACGAGTCGATGCACCCGGCGTGGAGCGTGAAGGGCAACTACGACTGGCGCACGACGTGCTTCCACCGCTGCATGGAGGCGGGAGTCGACGACGTGGGGCTCGGCGTCCTCTACGGGCTCTGCGACTGGCGCTACGAGCTGCTCGCGACGGTGATGCACGCGCGCGACCTCGAGCGGTGGTTCAACATCGGCCCGCACACGCTCTCGTTCCCGCGCCTCGAGCCGGCGAGCGGCACGAAGGTGCCCGAGGAGAGCCCGTGGCTGATCGACGACGACACGTTCGCGAAGATCATCGTCCTCGCGCGGCTTTCCGTCCCCTACACCGGCATCATCATCACCGCGCGCGAGTCGCCCGCGAGCCGCAACCGCGTCCTCGACCACGGCATGACGCAGCTCGACTGCTCGTCGAACATCGCGATCAAGGGCTACAGCGACTTCGAGAACGAGGCGCACCAGGAGAAGGACCGCCAGCAGTTCATGCTGGGCGACAACCGCTCGCTGGACGAGATGGTGCGCTACCTCGCCTCGCGCGGGACGATCACGAGCTTCTGCACGGCGGGCTACCGCTGCGGGCGGACGGGCGGGTGCATCATGGACGCGCTCAAGACGGGCCGAGAGGGCAAGTTCTGCAAGATCAACGCGGTCCTCACGTTCCGCGAGTGGCTGGACGACTTCGCCTCGGACGAGACGCGCCGGATCGGCGACGCGCTCATCGAGAGGGAGCTTGCGGGGATCAAGGAGTGGGTGCCGAAGTTCTACCCCGCCGTGATGAAGCAGTACGAGGCGACGTGCCGGGGCGAGCGCGACCTCTTCTTCTGACCCCCCGGGGTCCGTTCGACGCGAGCCGGGGGTTGAGCCGTGCGCCGAAAAAGGGTATAATACGCGGCAAAAATTCGGAAGGCGGAACAATGACTCTGGCAGAACTCGAGAAGGCGAAGGCGGAGAGCCTGCAGGAGGTCGCGGCGGCGTCCGACGCCGCGGCCGTGGAGGCGCTCCGCGTCCGGTACGTCGGCCGCAACGGCTCGATCCCGGCGCTCGTCAAGGCGATGAAGGACGTCCCGAAGGAGGAGCGTCCGGCGTTCGGCAAGGCCGTGCAGGCGTGGCGCGCCGAACTCGAGGCGGCGCTCGCGGCGAAGGGCGGCGGAGCGGCCGGCGAGAAGGCGGTCGACGCCGACCTCACGCTACCCGGCCGCTGGCGCGGGGTCGGCGTGAAGCATCCGCTCTCGCGCGTCGTCGAGGAGACGGCGGCGATTTTCGGCCGGCTCGGCTTCACGGTCGCGGACGGACCGGAGATCGAGACGCGCTTCAACAACTTCACGGCGCTCAACACGCCCGACCACCATCCGACGAACGACCGGACGGACACGTTCTGGCTCAGCAGCGCCGAGGTCCGCGGCGAGGGCGACGCGCGCGGCCCGCAGGACCTCCTGCTCCGCACCCAGACGTCGCCCGTGCAGATCCGCACGATGCTCGCGAACAGGCCGCCGGTGCGCGTGATCTGCCCGGGGCGGACGTATCGCCGCGACACGACGGACGCGACGCACTCGGCGAACTTCCACCAGATCGAGGGGCTCTACGTCGACACGAAGCCGGTCTCGCTCGCCGACCTCAAGTCGGTGCTCGCGTACTTCGCCCACGAGATGATGGGCGACGGCGTGACGGTGCGGTTCCGCCCCCACTTCTTCCCGTTCACCGAGCCGTCCGTCGAGGTCGACTTCTCCTGCCACGTCTGCGGCGGGAAGGGGTGCGCGGTGTGCAAGCAGTCGGGCTGGATCGAGGTCGCTGGTGCGGGGATGGTCGACCCGCGCGTGTTCCGGCACGTCGGCTACGACCCCGGGAAGGTCTCGGGCTACGCGTTCGGCTTCGGCGTCGAGCGCGTCGCGATGATCAAGTACGGCATTCCGGACATCCGCTGGCTCTACGAGAACGACGTCCGGTTCCTGTCCCAGCTCGCGTAGGGATGGCGCCGGCGAGGAGGAGGGAGGTGCGACATGATGACGATCTACCGCTGGGAGAACGGAGGCCTCAGGGAGACCGCCGACTTCGCGCCGTCGTGCTGGATCAACCTTGTCGAGCCGACGACGACCGAGCTTGAGCGCGTGCTGACGCACAGCGGCGTGCCGCGCGACTTCCTGACCGACCCCCTCGACGCCGACGAGCGCCCGCGCTTCGACTACGAGGACGACGCGTCGATCCTCATCGTCCACGTGCCGTGCGCCGTTGCGGACGACGAGGTCGTGCCCTACCGCACGGTCCCGCTCGGCATCATCCTCGTCCGCGGGACGGTCATCACCGTCTGCAGCGCGCAGACCCCCGTGACGACGGCGTTCCTCGACCAGATCCGCCGCGTCTGCCCGCCGTCCGACCGCTACCGGTTCGCGTTCCGGCTGCTCTGGCACGGCGGCGTCCTGTTCCTCCGGTACCTCAAGGACATCCACCAGCGGTCGCTCGCGCTCGAGGACGAGCTGCACGAGTCGATCTCGAACGAGGTGCTCCTGAAGCTCCTCACGATCGAGAAGACGCTCGTCTACTTCACGACGTCGCTGAAGGCCGACACGATCGCGCTCGCCCGCGCGAACACGGCGCGCCAGCTCGTCATGAGCGAAGACGACCGCGACCAGCTCGAGGACGCGATGGTCGAGTACCAGCAGGCGCTCGAGACGGCGACGATCCACGCGAACATCCTGAACGGCACGCTCGACACGTTCGCGTCGCTCATCAACAACAACCTGAACAACGTGATGAAGTACCTGACGGCCGTGACGATCCTCCTCGCGGTCCCGACGCTCATCGCGTCGATCTACGGCATGAACATCCCCCTGCCGTTCCAGCAGCACGCGAGCGCGTTCGCGATCGTGATGGGCCTGTCGTGCGTGCTGGCCGTCCTCATCGGCGCGATCTTCTTCGTCCTCTCCCGCAAGCGCATCTTCTGACCGGGCCGCCGCCGGAGGGGCCCTGCGGCCGGCGCGGACACGGCACGTCGCAGAGCCCCCCTAGTTTGCTTGCCGCCGACGTCTGGATTTGATATAATTCCAATGCTTGCTCATATCCTCAACGGGGCCGTGCCCCGGTGCGGGGAGCGAGGCGGAGACGAAGGAGTCCGCTGCGAATGGCTGAAGACAAGGACAGGGAATCGGAGGCGTACCTCGCCCGCGTGCGCAGGACGATCGAGGAGTCCAACCGGCTCGTCGAGCAGGTCGGCCTGCGCATCCGCGAGACCGACCGCATGCTGGAACAGCGGGGCCTCACCCGCGAGCAGGTGATGGCCATGAAATTCTCCGACGCCCAGCTTGAGGCCGTGAACGATGAGCTGAAGCGGCGCGGGCTCGATCCTTTGGAGAAGTGGACCATGGACGGCCTCGAAACGCCAGGCGAAGATCCGTTGTTTAGGGGAGGTGACACGTCCAGCGTGGGTGTTGGCATGTCCGACTCGGAGCTTGAGAATCGCCAGCGGAAATTCGGGATGATGATGAAACCTTTTCAGATTTGACGTGTAGACAGGGCAGGATGCGAGGTCGAGATGCGATTTTGAGCAGGAAAGGGCGCTGGTTGTCGGCGCTCCTTGTGGTTGCGTTGTCGCTTCTCGCACAAACCGCGCGTGCAAGCACGGGCTTCACGATGTCCGACACGATTGGCAGCGGCGACGTAGGCAAGACGCTCAAGAACAACACTGTCTACGTAGTGCCTTCCTCCACAACGCTCACGAGAACAACTCCCTACGCCGCGCTTTACGTAAAAAACAATACTACTGCGGTAATATACATCCCGAAGAATGTGACGCTTACGGTGAACGGCGGCGATGCGAGCGGTACCGAAAGCGCCGGCGCGGGCATACGAATAGAGGACGGCGCGACGCTGATCGTCACAGGCGAGGGATCGCTCATTGCAAAAGGCGGCAACGCTGCCAATGGCGCGAAAGGAGGCAGTTGGCGCAAGAACGGCAGCTGGGACGGCAGCGCAGACGTAGGCTACAACCATGTTGACACCACGGGCGGCGGTCACGGCGGCGCTGGCGGCGGCGGCGCTGCGGCGGGCATCGGCGGCAGCGGCGGCAACGGCGGCAGCGGAGGCAACGGGGGC
>Ga0310690_10000531_pt1 | contig 79726 bp, 61 predicted proteins | sample AusTroGonzalo_MG_2_FD_207661 | JGI IMG/M metagenome (GOLD analysis project Ga0310690, IMG submission 207661) | Bovine rumen microbial communities from tropical cattle in Woodstock, Queensland, Australia - Gonzalo_04 (v2) (version 2) | ecosystem: Host-associated > Mammals > Digestive system >...
CCATCGTTGCGGCGGCAGGTGCAGCACTGCCCTCGTTTCTCATCATCCTGCTCATCGCCCTGTTTTTCCACCGTTTCAGGAATATCCCTTGGGTCGAATCCGTGTTCAACGGCATCCGTCCGGCGGTCGTCGCGCTGATTGCCGTGCCGACCTTCAATCTGGCGAAAAGTACGCATATCACGCTGTCGAACTGCTGGATTCCCATCGTCACGGCACTACTCATCTGGCTGCTCGGCGTGAATCCCATCCTCATCATCCTCGCAGCGGCGCTCGGCGGCTATCTCTACGGACAGTTCATCAAACCGACAGAAAATGAAAATGGATGAAGGATGAAATTGAAAAATCAATCGTACATTGTCAATCGTCAAATTGAAAAATAAAAATGATATATTTAGAGTTATTCATCACCTTTTTCCAAATCGGCCTCTTCGGTTTCGGCGGCGGCTACGGAATGCTCTCGCTCATCCAGACCGAGACCGTCGTGCAGCACCAATGGCTTTCGACGGCGGAATTTACGAACATCGTAGCCATTTCGCAGATGACGCCTGGCCCTGTCGGCATCAATGCGGCGACCTACTGCGGCTATGCTGCTGCACAACAGGCTGAATATCACGGTTTTATGGCCGTTCTCGGCTCTGCTGTAGCCACTTTCGCCCTCGTTCTGCCCTCGGTGATTCTGATGATTCTGATTAGTAAAATCTTTATGCGCTATATGGACACGCCCGTGATGCAAAGCGTCTTCACGGCCTTGCGCCCCGTCGTTGTCGGTTTGTTGGCCGCCGCAACCTTGCTGCTGATGAATTCTGACAATTTCGCGACAATGACAGGCGACCCGTGGCATTTCTGGATTAGCGTGGGTCTTTTCGTCGCCACCTTCGTCGGCACGAAATACGTGAAAATCAACCCGATTCAAATGATTGGATTCGCGGCTTTCGCGGGGTTGATGCTTTTATAAAAAAGTGAAATTTCAACTGATTTCCTTCGCCAAAACCGACTCCAGTTCCTCTGCCGAAAGGCGCAGACGGAACTGACCGTGAATGGCAACGCTGATGCGGCCCGTCTCTTCTGAAACGACGATGGCAACGGCATCGCTCTCTTGCGAAATACCCATTGCAGCACGGTGGCGCAGACCCAGTTCCTTCGGAATCTCCAAATCGTGGCTCACAGGCAGAATGCAGCCTGCCGCCTTGATTCGCTTCTTGGAAATAATCATCGCACCGTCGTGCAAAGGCGAATTTTTGAAGAAAATATTCTCAATGAGCCGCTGATTGATGCGGGCATCGATGCGGTCGCCCGTCTCCACGACATCGGCAAGCGCCACAGTGCGCTCCATCACGATGAGCGCACCGACTTTCTGACGCGCCATATTCATACACGCCATCACAATCGGCATAATCGTTTCCTTGTCCTCGACGATTTCGTCTTTGTGGTGATGCCGAAGTTTGAAGAAATGGGCAATGGACTGAAAGCGCTGACGCCCTCCGAGCGAGTAGAGAAACTTGCGGATTTCCTCCTGAAACAGCACAACCAGGCCGATGACTCCCACGCTCACCAATTTGTCGAGAATGCTTCCCATCAGGCGCATCTCGAAGACTTGGCTCACCAACAGCCACACCAGCACAAACACCATAATACCGCCGAAAACGCTCAGCGACCGACTCTCCTTCATCAGCCGATAGACATAGTAGAGCATCAGTGCGACAAGTAGAATGTCGATGATATCCTTGATTCCAAAATCGAATGGCATTTTTTTTAAAATTAATAGTTAATAATTAATAATTAATAGGTGTGATTACCTTTTTTGTAGGGATTAGTTTTTCAACTATTTTCATGGTTTCCACCGCCTCTTTCACATCGTGAACACGCAGAATTTTGGCACCTTTCAGCAGTGCGATGGCGTTCAGAGCCGTCGTTCCGTTCAGTGCCGTGTCGGGGTTGCCGTCGAGCAGTTTCCAAATCATACTCTTGCGCGAAACGCCCACCAACAGGGGCAGCTCCATCACCGCGAGTTTCTCCATTTCACCCATCACGGCATAGTTTTCGTCGAGCGTTTTCCCGAACCCGAATCCCGGGTCGAGAATGATGTCTTTCTGACCGAGTGCGCGCAGTTGCAGCACATCGTCGGCCCACGTTTTCAGCATCGACTCGACTGTCGGCTGCACCGACATCAGGATATACGGCACGCCCAACTGCGCCACCGTTGCAAACATCGACTCCTCCTCGTGAATCGCGACACCGACAATGCCCGTGCGACCGCCTTCCGACACGTCGTTCACGATGTCGGCACCCCACTCCTCAACGCAGCGACGAGCCACCAACGGACGGTAGGTATCGACGCTGATAACGGCATCGGGCACCTCGCGACGCACAATCTGCAACGCCGTCTGCAAACGCCGCAACTCCTCGTCAATCGGCACTTCGTCGGCACCTGGGCGCGTCGAAAATGCTCCGACATCAATCATCCGACCGCGCTCGGCCACAATCTGCTGCGCCCGCTCGGCAATCTCGCGCTCCGTCTGCTTCCGACTACCGCTGAAAAACGAGTCGGGCGTACAGTTCAGAATGCCCATCACCAAAGGGCTTTCGAGCGACAGCAGTCGTCCACCGACATTGATAGAGAAATCCATATCCATTAAAAAAATCCTTATTCAACGGGTTCACCAAAGCGATTCGCCGTAGGTTCACCCTTGAGAAGCATCAGATAAAGCCAGTAGAGCAGACCGAGGATAGGAATCAATGAGATGAATATCCAACCACCGCCACGGCCAGTGTCGTGCAAACGGCGCACGGTCAGAGCCAGTCCAGGAATCAGCAGTCCCAAACTCACAAATGCCCTCACAAAATTGATGACGGTCATCATTACTACCGACTTCATAAAAGTCAGCGTGAGAATGACAAAGAAAATACCAATGCAAAGGGTCACAAAGAAATAATACCAGTACTCTTTGAGTCCAGCACGACCGGTAAACGTAGCATATCTCTGCATCAGCACTTCCTTGAAAACCTGAATCAATTCGTTCATAATCAATTTTTATAATAAATAGAAATAATGGTTGTGCAAAGATACAAATTTAAATCGAAAATCAAGAATGAATGACGAAAAATTTTGCTGATATGAAAGTTTTTACGTACTTTTGTAACGTATTCCACAAAAATTGAAGCAATGGACATCAAAGAACTATACGAATTATACCGAAAGCATCCCGTTGTGACGACCGACAGCCGCAACTGCCCCGAGGGAAGCATTTTTTTCGCACTGAAAGGCGAGTCGTTCGACGGCAACCAATTCGCCCTGCAAGCCTTGGAAAAAGGCTGTGCATTGGCTGTGGTCGATGACCCTAATGTCGTAGAAAAGGCACAACTCGACAACTCTAAACTCTCAACTCGTCTATTTCTCGTCCCCGACGCGCTGCAAGCCTTCAAAGACCTCGCACGCGAGCATCGGCGCCAGTTCCAGATTCCCGTCATCGGCATTACTGGCACCAACGGAAAAACCACGACGAAGGAACTGATTCGTGCCGTGCTTGCCGAGAAATACAATGTTCTGGCCACCGAGGGCAATTTCAACAACGACGTGGGCGTGCCGAAAACGCTGTTCCGACTGACCGACGAACACGACATTGCCGTCATTGAGATGGGCGCAAGCCATCCTGGCGACATCCGCACGCTTGCCGAGACTGCCGAGCCCACTTGCGGCCTCATCACCAACGTCGGAAAAGCGCATTTGCAGGGTTTCGGGACGCTGAAAGGCGTGCTCAAGACGAAGGGCGAACTCTACGACTACCTCGCCACACGCGACGAAAGCGTCGTCTTCATCAATGCCGACGACGAACTGCTGACCTCGATTTTGCCCGAAACGGCGTGGGTGTCTCCTTACAGCACAAATTTCGCCAATGCCGACGGCTGCGTGGTGGGCGAAATCATCCCAAGCCCCACACTCCACACTTCACACTCCACACTCCACACTCCACACTCCACACTCAACGCCGCCCCCTATCTCTGCCTTCGTTGGCAGGAAAACGGTCTTGACCTTGAAGAACGCGGCGAAGAACCGAAATGGTACGAAATCAGCACCCATCTCATCGGCTCTTATAATATCCATAATGTGTTGGCAGCCATCACCATCGGCCTGCAATTCGCCGTCACGCCTGCGCAGATTTGCCACGCCATCGAAAATTACATCCCGTCGAACAACCGTTCGCAGTTCACCGAAACTGCCACCAACCGCCTCATCATCGACGCCTACAACGCCAATCCCACCTCGATGGAACTCGCACTTGAGAATTTCCGTCAGATGCCAGTCGGCCCGAAAATGGCGATTATCGGCGAGATGCGCGAACTCGGCGAGAGCAGCGACGAAGAGCACCGCCACATCGTGAAAGTGCTGAAGAAATGCCGTTTCGACCGCGTCTGGCTCATCGGCGACGCCTATGCCGACATCAAATGCCACTACCGCAAGTTCCACGATGTCGATGAGGCGAAAATCGCCATTGCCAACGAGCATCCCGAGGGCTTTTACATCCTTTTAAAAGGTTCGAACAGCACCCGACTTCACCAACTTCCAGAGTTGTTGTAGAAAAAAACTTCGGAAAATTTGCACGTAATTCAAAAAATCGTTGTACCTTTGCACCGCAATTTTTCAAATTGCCCTGCGATGATAGGCTTCGGCCTTGCAGGAATCGGGATGTAGCGCAGTTGGTAGCGCACTACGTTCGGGACGTAGGGGTCGGGCGTTCGAGTCGCCTCATCCCGACCAGTGAAGAGGGTGGAAGTTGTTGGTATTCAGCAATTTCCACTCTTTCTTATAATATTTTAGCCACGTTTTTAGCCACACACAACACAATTTCAAACTTTTGGTTGCGTATAAAAAACAACCAACTTACACCTTAATTTTATATAATAGACAGAATATTTTTCCGTCATATCTTCATTTTCATTTGGCCATTTCATTTTTTTTCCGTATATTTGCAATGGAAGAAAACAAAATAAGTCATGAAACATCGGGAAAACAACCTCACACAGTTCTTTACGAACTATCTTACACACCGCTTAGTCCACAAGGCAGTACTCAATGCCACCAACATCACTATTGCTTGCTATGGCGCATTGAGCGAGATAGACGAGAGCCTCAACATTGCAGAGGTTGTTTATAACTTGCGGACAGACTTCGAGTACATTTTTAAAGTAATCGACAGCATCTCACGGGACATCGTTAAAAATGAGAATAAAAACGGTGTTAATCAGCGCAAACCCATAGAAAGCATCGAATATTATACTATTCCAGAGATAGCCAGTATCTACAATATCTCTCAGCAAGCCATTCGCAAGGCTTGTAATGAGAGTCGGGTTTCATACAAAGAGGGCAGAGGGAAAAACAAGTACTTAATATGCAAAGCCGACATTGAACTCTACATGGCGCATGCGAAAGGAAAATATTGGAAAAATGCTGCATAACAGCCTAAAACATAAGAAGTATAACTAAGAAATTGACACAAAATGACAAACTCTTTAAATTGAAAACAATGTGTAAGAGTTTTAGTAAGGAACAACCGCAGACACCTTGAACGACTGAAACGCCAACGTTCACAACGACAGAAAGATTACAAGGCTGAGCGAGCGTAACTCGACAAGGAAATTGCTGAATTTGAAGAAAAACTGAGGTAGCCGAGAACGGCCACCCCAGTTTTTTTGTATCTGACATTCACATCAATCAATATTAATATAAGTCATTTGGAAACCTGCATCCTTAATTGCTAATTTAACCCTCCTAAGCCATCCTAACTTTCTGAGTAAGTTCTCATTGTGTCGTGATAGCATAATGACACCTTCTTGGTTATACCCTCCATTACCTTCAAGAATGGCAAGAACAACCTTTCTATCGTGTTCGTTAAATTGCCGATGCGACAACATTTGATTAAACCTGTCTGATTCTTTATTCATCATAACTTTAAAATATTTCTAAATAACCTAAATTTCTACGCGGACATTTTGTCTTTGTTGAATTTTTTCGTAGTTTTGAAGGTAAGGCTATTTTATCTTAGTCGCTTTAAGTCTCCAACGAGGATTATTCGATTTAACATTATCACTGCCTGAGTAAAACCATCCATCTTTTAGATAACATCCAACAGTACCAAACTCGTCGGTGCCTCCTTCGTAGACAAGGTTTGGCCTTTCGCCAACACCACTAGGAAAATCGATTAGAAGACCCCTTCCTATGTCGCTATCATCTCTCCAACTGCAATAGTAGGTGACACTTTCGCCTTTTATTGTGGCTGTCCCTGTTTCATCTGCATTGAGAGTTAATAGCATCGTTTGGCCGACTTTATCTGTTACTTCATAAGTTCCTAAGAAACTTGGTTTTTGCTCCAACTCTGTCTGTTCAGAACTTGAAGAACTGCCGTTAGTACTTTCATCTTCGTCAGATGCTGCGAAACCAATGGCAAAAAGTGCCATCACTGTCATTGTCAAAAAATACTTTTTCATAATGTTTTAATTTTTAATTGTTAAACTTGAAAATGTAAATAAAATAAATTATTGGAGGAATTGTATAGCAAATGAGGTCATACACATCAAATGTGCCTCTCACAAGTCCAAAATATTGTAGGATTTCGCTACTGATTGTGACCAATGGAACAAGTAATATGACAATATATTTGACAAATCTTCTGTCATCATGCCAAATGGAATCAATCATAAGAATGTAGGCAGCACAGTACAAGCCATCTGGAAGGCTGAACTTCACGAACTCTAAAATGTTCCAATCGTGAACTCTGTGGCGGAGTGCGTCAATAGTGTTAGACCAACCTAATGCAGAACACCACTGATAGATGTTGAGGCTTTTGCTTCGGGAAAATAAGTAGATGGCACACCCACACACAAGAAAGACAACTCCCGTAACAAATTCAGAAGCAATCCATTTGTTTGAATGATGTTGATATGACTGAGCCATCCAAATAACTTTTGCACTCTCGGCTCAATGAGTACGTTTATTTGTTGTTATCTAAAACATACGAAAAAAAGTGGAGCCTCCATCTCCCTATCCTCCGTGTGGGGCTTGGACTCCCTTGTTAAACAGACAAGGAGAATGAATTTGCCCCACTTGGATGTATTTCGTGCTCACGGAATACAAACCAAGAAGAGCGTTATTCCCTTTATTCTAATTTAACATAGGCTTTTCAGCCTTTTGTGAAGTGTCCAAGTTCACACGGTCAGAATAAGCGAAATGCGCTTTCTTCAATATGTCACAATCCTTTTCAGAACTGCGCTACAAAATTACGCATTTTTTCTAGAATAACGCTCCATTAAAGTAAAAAAACACTCTATTTAACAAAATTTTTATAAAAAGAACTCGGTTTTCAGCCTCTGAACGGTTGCAACGCTGACGTTGGTGAGTTTGGCAGTCACGCGGATGGAGTAGTCTTTGCGAAGGTAGGAAAGCACCTCTTTGTACTGTTTTTCCTTCTGCTCCTTTGTCTTAATGCTGCCCTTCTTACGCCCTAACTGACCTCCATTTTCAACATACTGCTTTCGTCCGCTGTTGAGACGAAAACTGATGCTGTCACGTTCCAGCTGGGCACACGTCGAGAGGGTGGCTATCATAATCGGCGCAAAGAGTGTCGGCTCTCCATTATCATCAAGAAGGGTAAGTTGTTCTTTCTGCATGAACAAGTTAATTTTGTTGTCTGCCAACTCCTTCACTGTTGCAAGCACCTCAAAGGCGTTACGTCCAACACGGCTCAACTCACTGACAAGCATCATATCCACTTTTTCGCGCTTGCAGTAGTCGATAGCCTCAACAAGTGTAGGTTTCTGCTTGCTTGCACCGCTGATGTGTTCTTCATACACCTTTACCACTTTCATTTGTGCATAATCGGCATAGGCTCGGAGGTCTGCCACTTGTCTTGATGTGTCTTGGCGATTCTGCTGATAACCGCTTGAACTCGTGCGAGAATAGATAACTGCTGTTTTCATTTTTTTCTTTGATAAATCTGTAAACACGTTTGGTTTTACTTTTGAATTTGCTGAGAGATTTTTCTGCATTTTTTGAGTACACCCTATTTTTTGAGTACATTTGAGGTGGAGGGTGTTACCCTCCCCACCTTCAAAACACCTTGACTATACTTTCCCACCGAAGCGACCGCCAACTTCCTTTTTCAATATCGAAATACGCCGTTGTGTTGTACCATTCGCGACTAACGCCGCCACCATTGATGTGTTTTTGGGCAAGTGAAGGGCTTGTAGTTCCCCATGCCTCACGAACCTCTCCATTCTTCTTGATGAAAATGAAGTGAGCCACACCGTTGGCAAGTTTCTCTTTTAACTGTGCAATCATCATCGCTTTGATGATACCGATTTCCTCGCTTTGAGTGCGACGGGCGATTACCGATGCCCTTACTACTGTGCTGTTGCTAATTGCTAATGCTTGTACCATTGTTTTTAATTTTGATGATTCGACTTTTTGTTTCTTTTCACTTTGCAAAGGTACGACATTTATTTAATATATGCAACTTTTTCGTGTTAAATCCAGTTAAAATAATGACTTTTATTTGATATTTGCAATATTTGATGTAATTTTGTACCAAAAAAGAAGGAAATGGAAAAGAAAGAAAGAACGGTTATCCACTTGGAGATAAACGGAGAACACCATTATTATGGCAGTGTCGCGAATATGTACGAGTTCTATACGAGCGAAGAACTCGGCATTACTTATGCGAGCCTACGTAACTACGGCTTATCGAATGAACACCCCTACCAAAACAAGAAGTGTATCATCCGCAAAGGTGTACTGCTCTCTAAAAGCGGTGGTAGGGGCATCCGAAAATTAAAAAACGAATGAAGATAAAGACAGAAAACCGTTGTTTTTAGCACCTATAAAACTCTGGAATACCCATAAATAAAGCACTTATGCGATATTGAGGCTGCACAAGTGCTTTTACTATACGTGTTTCCATACTATTTTGTCGATTTCCTCTCTCATTAGGCTGTTGATGTACTCTTTCATGGACTGACTGCCTAAAAACTCGTCCATCGTTAGATGGGGCGGGGGCTCTTTCCATCGCTCATAACGCTTTTTCGCAGCCTCGCTTTGTTTTCTGCGAGCCTCATCGCTGTGCTTTTTTCCCCACATGGGGTTATTCGCTCCTTGTCTTGAAGGTTGCTGCCTAACATTTGTATTATTCTCCATTGTCATATATAAAGTAGAAATGAATTTACTTCTATTAAATAAATATCACAATTAAAAGAGACGATTTGTTTTTTAGATTTTTTTTCTATATCTTTGCTCAAAGGTGATACTATGAAAAAACACACAAAAAAAATCATCATTGCTTATTTAAAAGATTATCCCCTTGAAACCATCTGTGAGCGACATATCTTGTCTTTCAGCAAGGGTCAAAGAAAACCGTCTAAGACCATTCTCATGCACAAGTACCAATACCTGTTGCACATTATCATCACGCGCTGCAAACAGAGTGACGAGGGGCATTGCCATTTGAACACAAAGTTCTATCGCGACCATATTTTTCACGACCACTACAATGATATGTTGCTGAACTTGTCTTATATGGGTATTATCAACATTGGATGTTATGAGGTCGGCAAACATTCCACCACCATCACACTTATGCAGTGGAACATTGACTACATGACAAGTTATAACGTAAAGTTTATTAAGTGGGCAAAGGTTGAGGCTGAGAGGATAAAGAAGTTTGAACAAGTTGAGGCAACGCCCTTCACACGTAAATATTTGGAATCACTGAATTTCTTACGACTGACAAGAAAAGAAGATGCTCTTGATTACATCGACCAAACCATCAAAGACAAACAAACCCACAGTTACCAATATCATCGAGCATGTATTGACGGCTTCAATGAGAGCAATATAAAGATATACAGAATAGATGAGCAAGGTCGCATATATCACGCGCTCACCTCGTTGCCTCGCTCGCTGCGAGAATACTTCAATATCAAATATGAACTTGATATATCAAATTCTCATCCTCTATTATTAAATTATTATCTTCTTAAATATTATCATATTCCATTTAATTTAATCAAAGAGGCTAACGCCAAATATCATTATGATGTGGAAAATTTTACAGAACACTTGAAAATCAATGAGTTAGACGTTCCTTCTGATGTATTGGAATACATCTTCAATACTCAACAAGGCTCATTCTACGATGCTTTCAATGAGTTTGGTGATATGGAACGTAGCGAGGTGAAAAAGCGCGTATTTTCGCAAGTGTTTTACTCACACATAACAGATAGGTATGTTAGTGGGTTTTGCAAGGCGTTCATACAAAAGTACCCTAATGTTTGGAAGGTGATACAAGCATTAAAGCGCGAAACCAACGACAAACTGCCACACGCAATGATGTGTCTTGAGAGTAAGTTGTTCCATCAAATTCTAAATGAGTGTTGGAAGAGAGGCTTTAAGGTCATCAATCTCCATGACGCGCTGATAGTTTTTGATGTTGGGGCTAACGAACATGTAACGGTCGAAAAACTGACCGTCATCATCGAACAAGTATATCATCGTTTTGGGCTTTTTCCAACTGTTAAAACCGAAATAGGAGGGTAAACATTTGGAAGAGGCCTTCCACACTCACGCCAATTTTTTCACCCGTTTTTTTTTCAAACTGACTTATGATGTGATGAAGTTGCAGTTTGCAAAAAAAGTGTGAGGTTACACAACAAGATGTGTGGGTGTGGGTACGGTCGCGCCCACCATCTAAAACTCTAATACCTTGATGGCATTTTCCGCCGTAGGACTAAATTTGTCAATGTAAATTTGAAGTGTTGATAGCTTCGTGTGCCCCACCATGTGCATCACATGGATGGGCTGCACACCGCTTTCTATCATTAAAGATATAAATGTACGCCTTGCTGTATGCGCCGTTATTTTTTCTCGTCTTGGAATCTTGATTGGATTCGGCTTTTTGTTTAGGATTTCTCTATAGGTGACGATTTCATCTTCAAAAAGTTGTTCATCCTTAAAAAGTTCCTTGATGGCGCGGTTAAACGCTTGATTTGTATACCCGTCGAACTTATAATTGTATCGTTCGGCAATTTCTTTTGCTTGTTTTGTTAATTTAATTTCAATTCTGATGTTTGTTTTCTGCGTGTAAAGCGATAGTGTGACAAGTCCACCCCGACCCATCACAAAATTTTCTTTATTGAGGCTGACAAAATCACCAAAGCGAATACCAGTCAAACACAAAAAGACAAAATAATCACGTACTTTGTTACGGCTCTTGTCTTTTAGTTCACGAGTATAGAGGTCTTTTAATTCGTCCTTATAAAGTCGGATAACCTCTTTATTTCTGTCATTTTGGCTAATTCTTGAATTAAGGATGTACTGAGCCTTTTCGACATCGCCATAGTACGAGCGTATAAAAGCGGACAAACATTCCAATCGTTTGTTGATAGTCTTGTTTACCATTCCACCTCTACACTTATATTGATGTTCTTCTGTGCTGATGTGTTCCTCCACTAAAAAATCTTTGAAGTCATCTAAAAAATCGTCATCTATGTCTTGTAGCCTCAGCGTGCGACGGTTATCAAACTCATAATCTTCAATGGCATTACAAGCACTAATGTAGTCTTTGATGGTCGGTGGCGTTTTTCGGCTTAGCCCCCTCTCTACATCTTTCTTGATAAGTGCTTCCTTCTTGCGTCTGTTGAACAGTTTGAAGTCGAAAAGAAGCAACTGTTTATCGTTCTCTTCTGCTTTCTCCTTTGCTCTCCTTTCTCTTTCGGCAATGGCTTTATCAATAATGGCACACGTTATGTATAATTTGGGATTGTTGTATAGAAGCTCTGCGATAGTGTTATCAACAAGTTCCTCCAACTTGTCAATTTCTTGGTTTAATTCTATTGCGCTTCTCAGAGGATAGTCTGCTCTAACTTGCAAGGTTGTTGTTAGCCACTTTTTTTCGATTTTGCAGAGTTTATACCTCAAGACTGAGCCGTTCTTACGCATATAAGCCACGACCTTTCCTTCTCTGTATTTCCGTTGAACGTATTGGTACGATGCCATATTAAGTTGTTTATTGTTTTAGCCACATTTTAAGCCACATTTTCACGCAACAAAGGTACAAATAGTTTTTTAATTACACAAGATTTTTAAAACAATTTTATTTATAAATTACTGATTTAATGTAATTTATAAAAGACAACAAACAACTAATGTTGCGTGATAGTTTCTTATAAAATAGTCGCCTCATCCCGACCAAAATCGACAATCGAATCCTTTCGATTGCCGATTTTTTATTGATAAAATTACTTGAACAACTCCATCACATTCGCTGGCGGACGTTTTTCTCGCAACTCGTCGGCCATATATTTCATATACGGCGCAACGTGCTGGAAGAACTGGCGATAGCCTTCGCAAAGGTAATTCACGGTGAAGCGACCGTCGGTGTCGGGCAGGAATCGGTTGCGCGGACACTCGCCGTGGCAGGCGAAAAGCCACTCGCACGAACGGCACGTTGAAGCGAGTTGGTCGGTTTTCTGACGCGCAAACTGCTGATGCTGAGGGCTGTAGATGAGTTCGAGGATGGTTTTGTCGCGAAGATTGCCGAGTCGATACTGCGGAAAAACGAAGTGGTCGCAGTCATATACGCTGCCATCGGCCTCGATGACGGCGCTGTTGGCACAGGTCTTGCTCAGTGTGCAGACGCCAGGCATCTCGCCCACCCAATTCGCCAATGTCGTGTCGAACATCTGCACGAAAAGCCGGCCGACATCGCGCCGCACCCAAAGGTCGAACACTTCACAGAGGAATTTTCCCCACTGCTCAGGCCGCACGGAATAGGGCATCAACTCGCCACTGCCGTCGAATCCCGGCAGTTTGGAAAGACCTTCCTCGCTCCTTCTTCCTCCTTCCTCGAAAATTCCTCGTTCCACTACGGGTGTAAATTGCAGGAATTGGCAGCCGATTTCGCGGAAAAACTCGTAAAATTCGCGGGGCTGCTCTACATTCGCACTGTTCACAGTCGCCAGCGCGTTCCAATCGACCCCGTGTTTGTTGAGCAAATCGATGCCGCGCATCACGTCGTCGAAGGTCGAAGTGCCGCGTCGCGTATGGCGGAAAGCATCGTGGTGCTCACGCGGTCCGTCGATGGAAATGCCCACGAGGAAGCGATTTTCAGCGAAAAATCGGCACCATTCGTCGGTGAGCAGCGTGCCGTTGGTCTGAATGCTGTTTTCGATGGTTCGACCGCCTCCGTAGCGTTTCTGCAGTTCGAGCGCGAGTTTGAAAAAACGGATGTTGCGCATCAGCGGTTCGCCTCCGTGCCACGTAAACTGCACGAAAGGAACGGTTTGCGCCTCGATGTATTGCTGAATGAAGCGCTCAAGCAACTTGTCGTCCATCACGCCATTTCCTTGGGTCAGATTGGCTTTCTCAAGGTAGTAACAATAGGTGCACGCAAGGTTGCAACGGGCTCCGACGGGCTTCGCCATCATCGAAAAGGGGCGACTGAAAGGGGCGAGAATCATATTTATTTACGATTTGACAATTTACTATTTACAATTTACTATTTACAATTTATTTGCAATTTTACTATTTTATTCCTCCTCGTTCCTCAAATTTCGATTTTCCTCCCCATTCTGGGGGAGGTCGGGAGGGGGCCTAAAACTCCACATACGGCGCAAGCCGCGTGATGGCCTCTTCGGGAAATTCGGGCAAAAACCGCAGGTCGTCGAGGTTTTTCAACGCCCCGTGCAACCGCCGACGATCGACGATGGCACGTGCCTGATAGAAATTGACATACGGATGCCGCTTCAACTGATTGATATCCAATTTGTTCAGATTGAGTTTGCGAACATTCGTCTTGCCGAGCGAGAAATAGCGCAGCGACTCCTCGGGCAGTCCGTCGATTTCCGACAACTGCTCCAGGCTGACATAACCGCCCAACCGCCGACCGTAATCCACGATTTTCCGCGCGAAATAACTCCCGATGCCAGGCACGCGACGAAGCATTGCCGTGTCGGGGTCGTTCATATCGATGGTGACAAGTTCGTCGGCCTTGATTTTCACGGGATAGCGCAGCGAATCGGCTTTTTCTGTCATTTCCGACGACTTTTCCGATGCAAACAACTCCGACGCAGGCCGATGGTCGGTCGTGAAGCGCAGGTAAGGCTCCAACTGCTTGAATTTCTCGACCGTCAGACCATAGAGTTTCGCAAAATCTTCCGCCTTGCGATAAACACCGCCCTTCGACCGATATTTCATCATATTTTTCACCTGCCAAGGCTTCAGTCCGAGCCGCAAAAGTTCCTCGGGCGTGGCGGTGTTCGGGTCGAAAGGAAACAAATCTGCCGAAGTTGCCGAATAGCCCTCGAAATCGGCGTTCTGATAGCGTTTTCCTCTCTTTTCATAGCGATTTTTCCCATCGTTGAACTGCGCAACGTCAAGACTGTCGGCTTCGTCGAAAGGCGTACTGTCGTGACTGCCCAACACGTGGAACAAGGCCGCGACAACCACCGCAACAATCAGCAAAACGCACATCGCCGTGCGGTCACCTTTTCGGATATGGAAAAACTCCCTGATATGCATTCCGACAGTCGTTTTAGAGGTTTAAATCACGCCGAATTGATGCAGGAAAATGGCAGCAATGGCAATCGGACAGACCACGCGAATCAAGAACAGGAAAATGTTGAAAACCAACTGCCCCGTAGCGGCTCGCAAAGGTGTGTAACCCGTGAAAAATTCCTCGCGCACGAGCCGTTTCGACACACCCCAACCCAAGAACAGACACGTCAGGAAACCACCGACGGGCAGCAGAATCTGACCCGTGACGAAGTCGAAAATGTCGAACAGCGAACGGCCTGCGATGGAAATGTCGGCAGCACCGAGCGACAACGAACAAAACGCACCTATCACACAGGCTGCAAGGGTCACCATCAGCGTGCCACGGTTGCGCGAAACGTGCAGCTCCTCGACGCAGAACGCTGTCAGCACCTCGTGAAGCGACATCAGCGAAGTCAGCGCAGCCAGTGACAGCAGCACGTAGAACAACAACGCCACCGCCCAACCCACTGCCGGCATCGACGCAAATGCCTGACTAAACACGTTGGGCAGCGTGATGAACACCAACGACGGACCACTTCCGGGGTTCACGCCCACCGAGAACGCCGCCGGGAAAATCATCAGTCCGGCGAGAATCGCCACAAACGAATCGACCAGCGAAATCTGCACCGCCGACGTCACCAAATTCGTCTTGCTATTGAAATAACTGGCGTAGGTACACAGCGCACCCATTCCGATGCTCAGCGAGTAGAACGCCTGACCCAGCGCACCGAGGAAAACATTGCCGTCGATGCTCGAAAAATCGGGATGAAGCAGAAACGCAATACCCTTCGAAGCCCCCGGCAACAGACACGAAGCGCCAACCAGCATCAGCAGCAGAATGAACAGCAGAGGCATCATCAACTTCGCGGCCTTCTCAATGCCACCGCGCACGCCGCGACAGATAATCAGATGGCTCATCACAAGAATCGCCACCGTCCAAACCACCGGCATCGTCGCCGACGCCGAAAAATCTTCAAAATATTTCGTGACATAGTTCACATCGCCCGACAACTCGCCTGCCGCCGAGGCGTAGATATACTGCAAGCACCAGCCCGACACCACCGCGTAGTAGCTGATAATCAAAAGGCCCGTCAGAATGCCCATATAGCCGATGAATTTCGGGAAAACCACCGCCCCGAACAGCGATTTCCGACCGCTCTGCTGCGCCACTTTCGCAAACACACGGCTCGCATTCGTACCGCCCCGACGACCAATGATAAACTCGCTGACCATACAGGGAATGCCCAGCAACAACACGCAAATCAAGTAAATCAGAATGAAGGCAGCGCCGCCGTTCTCGCCCGCCATATAGGGGAAGCGCCACACGTTGCCCAAGCCCACAGCCGAGCCCGCCGTCGCCAAAATCACGCCCAGTTTGCTGCCAAAACTACCTCGTTCTCTTGCATTCTCCATAAATGCTTGTTTTAAGATTTAAATTCTATTACCCTTGTGTTAGTAGCCATTAGGTCACTATTGTTTAGCCTTTATCGCTGCAAAGATAATATAAATTATTGGAAATTGCAAGAAAAACGGTACAAATGAGGCGTAAGTCTGATGAATTTCAATTTTTTTTCTGGTCTATGTTTTCAATCGTGTGATAGGAAGTTCTGCCTCAAAAAAAGATTTGACTTCTTGACTGCTGACGATGATGGGTGACATAGTGGTGGAACCGTCGATGTTTGTAACAATAGTTTGGGGCAGAAATTTGGGTATTAAATCCCAATAATAATAGTAGGTCATTACTGCCCAAGCAGCATCATTCAAATTTGTGAAACGAAGGGTTATAAAAGTATAATGATCGGCTTGTTCAACGGTTAGTTTCTGATATTTTTTCCCGACATTCAACCATGCACGACCAATCACCAACGAATTTTTCGAAAAATCGACTTCTGGCAATGGTTCATTTCCCTGATAAACCGACTTGAATTCTTCATAGGAATTGATGACGACACAAACATTCTCTTGATTGTCAAATCCAGAGAATGGAACGTTTTTGACTTTTGTTCCTTCGCCTTCCTTTTCAATTGGGAACGATTTTTCAAAGAAATCTGAGAGAACTCCTTTTTCTTCAGGAATAATATCATCATCGCTGCTACACGATGAAACCGTCACTGCCGCCGCGAGGAGCAGCAGGGCGGAGAAACAATAAAATATTTTCTTCATAATATTTCTCCTCCTATTTTAGAAAAATAAATACAAGTCCAATCTTCCACTTCGTAGAAATATTCAACTCCACCTTTCATGATTTCTCCGTCTTTGTCGTAAGACATTCCGGCAAAACTCGACATAAAAGTCACATAAACATTATAAATGGGCTGACCATTCCAAGTTCCAGAAATGACATACATTCCACTTTCCCGATATTCACCCACTTGTTTTGCAAGCCATGAAGGCATAGACGACACATCCATTGGCTGATAAGGTATCCTTCTATTTGCGAGAGAAATCTCTTTTTCCGCAGGAATGTTGTTATCTTCATCGCTGCTACACGCAGTCATTCCCACCGGCAGCAGCAGGCAGGCGGAAATCATCACCAAGAAAAGGCGCAGTGCGCTTTTCTTCTTTTTCATTTTTTCTTTTCGTTCCATAGACATTTAGTTTTTAGTAGTGCACCGTTTCCGATGCGCCCTCTTGCCTTGTTGGAATGTGATTATTTGATTACGACCTTACGACCATTCACAATGTAAACGCCCTTCGGAAGATGTTTTTTCGAGACTTTCCGGCCTTGCAGGTCGAAAAACTCTTGACGGTCATTTGTTACGTTAAACAAACCCACAAGGTTAATTTCGTCACTTAATTCACACAAGTCTGGCACTGATGCCGCGAAACATCCACTTTCAAATAATGCATTCGCACATTTTAAGGTACTCTTTTCTGTGTCTAAAGTGATGGCTAAAATATACCAAGCAGGCATTAAGGTCGAACGACTCACGATTTTGAGTTTATATATCTCTGCATACGAAGTCAGCAAATCCTTGTCCTCTTCTTTCTTGAGGCGTACATTCAAGTATGGGGTTTCAAAAACCTCCTTGTTGCTCTCTGTAAAATAACTATAAGTCAATATCACAGACTTTGCGTCTTCTTCCCAGAAATCCTGTGCCCTCAATTTCTCAAAATCTGACTGCGAAATAACAAAAATGCCAGAAGTCTCGTCTTTAATCGTAAACAGAACATTGACATTTGCACGAAATCTTTCAATAACCTCATTACAATCTTTAGAGATACTGACACAGACCTTGTTTTCGTTAAGGGTCAGGGGAACTTTCTTTCCTTGATAATAATAATAGTCTGTTTGTGCAATCGCGTATGTTGAACATACAACGAACAACAACATCAATAAATTTTTTCTGTTCATAGTTAGTATTGGATTAATTTGTTATCAGTTTTACTGCGCTCACTTACTTACTATTTTTTTCCCACCGCGAATATAAACGCCTTTTTCTGGCACAGTTTTCAGCCGACGCCCTTGCAGGTCGAAAATGGTAGAGTTATTGTTTCCTTGTGTATCCGCAATGGTTTCCACACCCAAACAATCGTCAATGTAATTGTCAATCTTCTCCCAAATCAAATTTTTATAGGAAGCATCTGCAAAAAAATTGCCGATTCCTTCATCGCCAATTTTACAATTCCACAAAACGGGAATAGAATCCCTAATGCCTGTGACAAAAGGGATAAACAAATCAAGCCAACTTCCCACACCTTCCAACCAAAATCCTGTTGTATCCAAATCGGTATGGGGATAGCACAGCGCCGTTGCAAGCCTGCGATACGGAACTCCATTAATATTAATTGTATCCACATGGACCACAAAGGCCTGATGGTTAAAATCATAGCCATTGTTGAACGGAGTGAAAACATCGCCCTCTTCCAGTCCGAAATCATAGAGCATCCAAGCATTGTCAGCCTGACCCTCCAAAAAGCACATCACGCGCTTGCCTTCTTCGTACAAAGCAGCCTTATAAACATCTCCATTCTTGTAGATTTTCTTGCATGGAACATCATTGACGGTCGTATCACCTTTGACAATGTAGTAATAATCAAAGTAGTCCCACACCTTTCCCTCAACAAGAAAGGGAACTGCCGACTCTTGCGCGTTGGCAACTTGAAACGAAAGCAGTGTGAGTAGTAAAAGTGTGATTTCTTTCATAATGTATGTATGATATTGATTTACTTTGCAAAGATACGAAAAGTTATTGATTTTCAAAAAAATATTAGGAAATTACGAAATATTTATTTACAAGGTTCAACTATACAGGAATATTCAAAAGGGAATCCAGTTGTAATTCCTTCTGGTATAATTTTTTCAAATTTCTTAATGATAAAAGAGATTTCATCTCCTTCTTTATATTCTAAAGAGATATTTTCTTTGGGAAAAATTACCAAAGAACCAACTTGAGGAGTGATTGTATTCTCTTCTGGAGAATGAAGAACTCTTACAACGAATGATGTTTGGGCTGCATCTAAAATGATTCCAGAATAGCAAGTCTCCTCATCACTACCACACGCCGTCAATCCCACTGGCAGCAGCAGGCAGGCGGAAATCATCACAAAGAAAAGGCGCAGGGCGCTTTTCTTCTTTTTCATTTTTTCTTTTCGTTCCATAGACATTTAGTTTTTAGTAGTTTGCAAAGTTAGTTCATTTTTCGCTACAAATTTACAAAAAAAACTTATCCCAACAAACTTTTTGTATATTTTTAACCAATTTTGATAGCAAAAAAGATAGAAAAATTAAAAATGTTTGGCAATATTGAAAGAATGTGCTACCTTTGCAGAAAATTGAATACTGATTGATTCCGAAAAATGCATTACAAATTTACACCGATTTTAAAGAATACGATTTGGGGCGGCACGAAAATTGCGCCCTTCAAGAACATTCAGACCTCGCTGCGGAAAATCGGCGAGAGTTGGGAGATTAGTGGCGTGAAAGGTAACGAAACCATCGTGAGCGAAGGGCCGGAAGCCGGTCGGAAACTCAACGAACTTGTGGCCGAACAACGCGAAAAGCTGGTCGGACGAGCCAATTTCGAACGCTTCGGCGCGGAATTTCCGCTGCTCGTGAAGTTCATCGACGCCCGCGACGACCTTTCGATTCAGGTGCATCCCGACGACGAGACCGCCCATCGGCAGGGTCGCGAGCGCGGAAAAACGGAAATGTGGTATCTGATGTCGTCGGAGCCCGAGGCCACGCTGCTCTGCGGTTTGAAACGTGAAATTTCGCCCGAAGAATACAAAAAAATGGTCGCCGAAAAGACCATCACCGAGGCCATCGCACGCTATCCCGTCGGCGAGGGCGACTGCTTTTTCCTGCCTGCCGGACGCATCCACGCCATCGGCTCGGGCTGTTTCCTCGCCGAAATCCAGCAGACGAGCGATGTCACCTACCGCATCTACGACTTCGACCGCCACGACGACCTCGGTCGTCCGCGTGAACTGCACACCGAAGAGGCCGCCGAAAGCATCGACTACACCGTGCTGTCCGACTATCAGACACACTACATACCTGTGAAAAACCAGCGCGTGGAACTCGTCAGTTGTCCTTATTTCACGACGGCCGTCTATGACCTCGACCAGCCGTTCCAACTCGACTATTCCGCCCTCGACTCCTTCGTTATCCTCGTCGGACTGAGCGGTGCGGCCATCGTCACCGAGCCCGACGGCAGCCATTTCGTGCTTCGTGCCGGTGAAACCGTTCTTCTGCCTGCCACGACCGAAAAACTTCAAGTCGAAGGCACGGTGAAATTCCTCGAAACTTACGTTTGATGGGCTATTCGCCGCAAAGCAAGGCGCAAACCTTGTCTTGGAATGCCTTGCCGTCTTTCGCTTTCACAACTCCCTGGTTGATGATGGCGAAAGCGAGTTGATGGCCGTTGGCGGCGGTAGCGTAGCCGGCAAGTGAACTGATGCCCGTGAGGGTGCCGGTCTTGGCGCGGACGTTGCGGTAGGCCGCCGTGTTTTTCATGCGGTCTTTGAGCGTTCCGTCGATGCCTGCGATGGGGAGCGAGGGCTCAAGGTGGCGGCGAATCGACTCGTTGCGCCACGCATGGCGGAGGAAGGCGGTGAGAAGTTCGGGCGAAAGGTAGTTGTAGAGCGAGAGGCCGGAACCGTCGGCGACATTGTATTGCGCAGGGTCGAAGCCGAGCCGTTGAATGAGTTGGCGGACGGCCGTTCGGGCGTTTTTCTGCGTGGCTGGTCGTGCGATGGAGAGAGCGGTATGATAAAAAATGGCCTCGGCATAGAGGTTGTCGCTCTGCTTCATCATTCGGGTAAGAATTTCATTGAGTGGAGAGTGGACAGTGGAGAGTTGAGAGTTGACAGTTGACAGTTGAGAGTTTTCCATGTTCAATGTTCCATGTTCCATGTTCAATGTTCCATGTTCAATGATAACGACTCCAACATCGGTGAGGAGTGTGGTGAGGCGATTGACGAAATTGTCCTTTCGATTGAGGAGCAAGGCCGACAGGCAGGGATTGTCGTCGTCCCAGCACCATCCTTGTCCCAGCAGCAGCGTGTCTTTCATCGACTTGTCGGCAACGATACGACCGCAAATCGTGTCGATGCCAGCGACACGGATGCGATCGACCAAATAATTCATATCGCCATTGTCGAAACTCGGATCCATGCAGCCGACGCAAATGAGGTCGCCGACGAGCGTGCGACCAACGATTTCGCCCTTGTAGCGCACTTCTGTCGTGAACTGATAGTTACCGCCGTAGAGGTCGAGCATCGTAATCGCGGTGAGCAGTTTCATCGTCGAGGCTGGACGCATCCGCTGGCGATGGTTGTAAGTATAGAGGACAGAGTCGGCAGTCAAATCCCAGACCATCAGCCCAAGTTGGGTGGTTTCGAGCAACGGACTGGTGGCGATGAGAGAATCGAGTTTAGTGGAGAGTTGGGTGTTAGGTGTTGGGTGTTGGGTGTTAGGTGTTGGGTGTTGAATTGTTATGGAATCATTTTCCACAAAACCTTGCGCCTGCAAAATCGTTGCGGACAGCAGCATTACGATGCTAAAAATATATATTTTCATATTCAATGTTCAATATTCAATGTTCAATATTCAATGTTCAATATTCAATGTTCAATATTCAATGTTCAATATTCAATGTTCAATATCCAACATCACCTCGTCAGCGAGATTTTCATTGAGAGTCCGAAATCTTGCGTCGTGGTCGGATAACTGCTCGACGAGAGCAGCGGCGTATTCGTCTGGCGGTCGAAATAGAAACTCATCGTGAGCAGTTTCGAGAGCGTGTAGTCGGCGATGAACGAGAGTTTGAACGCCTTGTTGCCACTGCTGGCCGACGATGTCAGCGAGGCGATGTCGCGTGTGATGTTCGCCTGATTGCGATAACTCACGTCGAGACGCAGGTTCAGGGCATTGTTCGTGGTGGTTTTTCCACGCGGCGAGGTCGTTTCTTGGTCTTGGTTCTTCTTACCCTTCACGGCACGGTGGTTGCGACCGCCGAAAAGTTTGAAATCGTTGATTTTATAGCCCCATTTCACCACCCAGTCGCCCGACGTGGCCTCGTTGAGTTGCACACTCGTCATCGAGAGGTTCAACACGCGCGTCGAGCGGTATTCCACGCCCACCGTCATATTGTTTTGCAGCGTCACATCGACACCGAGCAACGGCGAGAACGACTCGTTGATGCTGACCGTCGAAACATTGTACATCGACGACGGAATGGGCATTCCCGTTGTGGCATCGGTGACGAATCCGAGCATTCCATCGACTCCGTTCGAGAGCGGATTCGGGTTCATCATTTCCATAAACGTGCTGTAGGAACTGTACGCACCGACGGCGTAGATGCTCTTGTACGAATGGTTGATGTTGACACTCTTGAAATGGTCGCGGAACCACGGCAGTTTGCCCAGTCCGCTGTAGCGCACGGTCCAGTTGGGAAGCAGTCGCGATAGCGCGGGGAAGATGTCGAGTCCGCCACCGCCCATACTAGTGTAGGCCGAGAGGAAGGCGGGCACCATCACATCGGCACTGTACTTATTGACCGCGCCGTTTTCGGGGTTGAACGGCTGTCCGGCGAGTGGTGTGCCTTGCGGATAAATCGTGCCTTGATATTGTGCTTCGACGCGGTTGCGATAGCCATCGAGTGAAGCGACAAACTTCTCGAACGTCTTGCTGTGGTAGCCGTTGTTGGCGTTGCCCGAACTTTCGAATGCGCTACCGATGGAAATCGTCGTCATGGTGAACGTACCGCTTTGCGTGGTCGGATTTCCTACGTACATATACTGAATACTCTTCGCGCGGGTGAGCATCCGCGAGGCGTTCAGATCGATTTTGAAGTTTCTGAAAGGCTCAAGCGTGGCGCGAATCTGCAAATCCTCAGTGCGGTTGGTCGTGGCAGGTGTGGCGATGCTGTCGTTCATCAGCAGCCAGTTGTTTTCACGCGCTTTTTCGAGGTAGGAATCGCCCGAAAAACCGAAGGCGAAGTCGAGTCCGGGGGCGAGAATACCGCCGGTGCGCGTCTGTCCGAAGGCTTTTCCGACGGTCGGCATAAAGCCGGGCAACGCCATCGAATACTGGTTGCGATACGACAGACTCACGTTGCGCACCATCATCAGGAAGCGGGCCACGCTCTGCGTCGTCTTGTACCAGCCTTTGTCGTCGAGCGGTTCCTTCGGCATCAGCGATAGTTTGATTTTTGTCGGCGACGAAGCCGGAAGAGCCTGAATATTTTGTGCGACGAGCGGTTCAAACAGGCTGTCGGGCATTTCGGGATGCAGGTTTCGCAGCGAGTCGCGCACCGCCTTCTTCATAGCGATTTCATCGGCTTTCATCTGCTTAGCAACCGACTTCGGCATCCAAACCTTGATGTTGTTGTCGTCGATTTTCTTGAATTTCACGGGATAGGCCTTGCCGTTTTCGGTTTTGGCGGTCAGGCGGAAACGCTTCGTTTTCTTGCCGTGCGCCACCGAGATGGCGGAATCGGGCAGCAGTGTGAGTTCTTTCTCGAATCCTTTCGAGTTTTTCGGCAAGGCTTTCTTCTGCTCTTCGGCCTTTTTATCGGCATCGGGGTCGCGTCCGGCGGCGATGGCCTCGGTACGCGCCTTTTCTTCCTCTTCCTTCTTCTTTTTAGCCTCAGCACGGGCTTTTTCGCGGTCTTTCTTCTCCTTGTCGAGTTGCGATTTCGACTTTTCCTTGCTGAAACGGTCGTTGGTCTTTTTCAGGAAAGGAATTTGGTTGTAGAGCCGCTCCAGACTGAACGAACCGTTGAGGTTGAGCGTGCGGTCGTTGGAAATGATGTTGCCGAGCGAAGTGCCGTCTTCGAGGTCGGTTCCGCGCACCCAACGATACGACGAATTGAACGACACATCGCCGTTCACCCAGTCGAAAATCGGGATGAGGTTGAGCGGCAACTGATAGGTCGCTTGGAACGACTGATTGTAGTCGAGCGGCGTTCCGAAGTTGCGCAGCGACGTTTTCACCGAGTCTTTCCACGCCTCGTAGCGGTCGGGATAGAGGTCTTTGTTGATGATGGTGTAAGGTTCCTCGATTTCGGCGTGGGTGGCACTCTGGAAGTTCATGTGAAGGTTCTTCGTGAGGTCCCAACGAATCGAGAAATCGCGGTTCCACAGGAATTGCTCGCTGAACGTCGGGTCGAGTTTCGAGCCGCCGAGGTCTTCCATATCGCGCTCTTGCAATTCGTAGTAGTTGCGCAGGATTTCGGTGTTGAACGCGACGCTCTGTGGCAGCCAGTTCAGCCCGAATCGCTTCAGAATCTCGTACCATTTCGACTTCGACTTGATGTTTTTGAACGGTTCGAGCGGTTTGAACACGGGTGTCCACGAATAATTCATTCCGCCGCGCCAGTTGTGTTCATCTTCGTAGATGGTGGTTTCGCCCGAGGTGTGGCGATAGGAATGGCTGTAGTGGAACGAGAAGTTCGCGGGGTCGATGGGGGTCGGATGGCGCTTGTTCTGAATGCCCACGCGCACGTTCGAGAGCGAGAAATTCCGGTTGGTCGTGCGCGTCACGGCAATCGACTCGATGCTGTCGCGCTCGTGTTGGTCGGCAGCGGCATCGAGCGCATCGTCGAGGCGCATATCGGTGTCGAGCGGATTGTATTTCGGGCGCGATTCCTCTTTCGTAATCGAATAGTAGAGCGGTGCCGACACCTTCGCCTTTTCGGGGAAGAATTTGCCGAGTTCGACCGAAGTCGTGATGCTGTAGGTCTTGTAATCGTCTTTCGACCGCGTGGCAACGCCCTCTTCCAAGCCGCCGAAGCCCTCGGAAGTGTATCGACCCTGCACATTCACCGTGCCGAGGTCGGAAAGTTGCATATTCAGGTTGCCCTGCGCCGCCCATCCGCCTTCGTTGTTGTACTCTTTCAGGCGCAGTTCGTTGATCCAGATTTCACCCGATTTCGGCGTCCCGCTGAGGTTGCGCACACCGATAATCATCGTTTTCACCTCGCCGAGCGACGGATTTCCCATAATGCTCATCTTGTTTTGCGGATGGTCGGGGTCGTACTCGCTAAACAGGCGGTTGAAGGCGGCCATTCCCTCGGCCTTGGCGCGATTTCGAGCCTTTTTCAGCGTGGTGAAGATGCTGAGCGGCACGTCGAGCATATTTTCCTCGGGCCAGACGGCGCGGCAGTCGTTGGGCGAATAGCGGTCGTAGTGGCCTTCGGGCGTGAGAGTGAGGGGAATTTCGTATTCGTAATAGTTCGATTTGTAGTCGCTACCGAAGCGCACGAACACGGCCAACTGGTTGTTGCCGAGCATCGTCGTGTTTTGCTCGAAGGCATTGGCGTGGACGAACATCTGGATGCGTTTGTACTGCCGCAGGTCGAGCATCGTGTTGCGATAGACGGCCTTCGACTCGTTGTTGCCGAGGTTGGTGACGGTCATTGCGAGTGCCTGCTCGTTGTTTTCGACGAGTTGGGGCTGCGAGGGGTCGGTGTCGCGACGGATTCCGGGCGGCAGCACGTAGTTCACAGGCGTTTTGTCGTTGTTTTCCTCGATGTTCACTGCGCTGACGGTCATTTTTCCGCCTTGCGAAGCCGCATTGTCGAGGTTTTGCTCATAGACGCGCCACTCGCCACGCACAAGGTCGAACGTTCCGAAGCGCATAATGACGGGATGCTGGAATTCAGTGAGGAACATTCGCATAAAACGAATCGACGTGAAATCGTTGATGCTACCGACGCGGTCGTGGTAGTCTTCGAGTGGAATGCGGAACAGATACCACACGATGTGGCCGTCTTCGCCGTTGCGCAGCGTCTTGGTGTATTCGCGCTTATCGACGATGTGGTTCTGACCCACGACAAGGTCTTGCGGACGAACCGAAATGCGATATTGGTAGTATTTTTCGTATTCGTTGAGCGTGTAGTCTTGGTTGATGTCCTCGACGTCGGGCGTGGTTTTGTAAGAGGTGTCGTAGCCCTCGGTGCGCGTGTCGTTGTCGGGCGAGTTGCCTTGCGAATTGTTGATGTATTTGTAGCGACGGATGATGTCGGCACGCATATTGTCGTAGTCGGAACCGCGGAAATAGTGGTAGTTGTCGTTCGCAGGGTCGTTCATAATGCTGTCGAACACGGCGGGCGACACTTTTCCTTGAATCTGCCGCAAAAAGTCTTGATAAGCCTCGTAACTGCGCTCTTCCTCGTCGTTCAAACCGTTCAAACCCACGTCCTGACGGGCTCGACTGCCACTCGTCGTCGCGAAGGCGTAGGTGACGGTCGATTGCGTCGGAATCTTACCCCACTGCGTGAACGTGAAGGCGTTGGAACCATCGACGGGCATACCGCTTTCGTAGAATTTCTTGCCGTCGCGCAGCACGTCCTCGCTCACTTCGCCGAGGTTGATGTAGAAGTCGCCGCCGTACTCGTGGGCATCGGGCTGTTGGTTGGTATAAAGGAACGGGTCCATCATCCAGAATTCGATGTATCGAATGTTGGCGGCCTCGAAATCGGTGGTTTCGAGTTTGCGCATCATACCGCCCCAGTGCTGTGTCGGATTGTTGAGTTTACCGTCGGACGCGAGGTCGGGGTTGAAGTTGTACGGACCGCGCTCGTTGGGGTAATAGGCGATGTTGAGAATCGGCAGCGTGGCAGTGGCACCGCTGTAACTGCTTTGGTCGCGGTTGGGGAAGAGTTCGTTGGTATAGATTTCGCGAATGTAGTAGTTGGAAAGTTGGTTGAGGTCGCTCTTGATGTGGCTGGGCGTGAGGCTCGACGAACGGCGCGTGAAGAGCGGGTCGATGGTGTACCACGCCATTTGCGAACGATTGAAACCGCTCGTGAGGCCTGTTTTGTCGCGACTTTCAGGGAATTTCGACGGCACGCTCGACAACAGCCACGAGGTCGGTGTGGAAACGTCGATGGTCGATTTCGTATTCTCGAAATCGTCGATATACGAGGCGTTGTCTTGCGTTCCGCGACTCTGACCCGCGATGAGTTGGGCAAATTCACCCGTGAACGAGAGTTGCGACGGCTGCGTCAGGCGCAGGAAGGGGATTTTGTCGAGCAGATTCGTCAGCCATTGACTTTCCTTTTTCCAATTCATATTCACACCCCAAATCGTGTTGTTCAGCGGTTCCGAACCCATATTCACCTTCGTCGTGAGCGCCTGTTCGGAAAGGTGTTGCAGCGTACCGCTCAACTGGAAATCTTTCGAGAAATCGTAAGCCCAGTTCACGCCGAACATCGTTTTTCGCATCTGTCCCCAGTCGGTGTTGCTTTCGAGCGACACGTTGATGGGCGTTCCAGCATCGATGATGCTTTGGTTGAGAATTGTCACCTCGCCCGCGCTGTAGTTCACGGTGTAGTCGCTGCCTTCGCTGAGCGTCACACCGCCCGCCGTCACCACGACCGAGCCTTGCGGCACGTATTGCGCACCGAGCGAAATCACGTTGGCCGAAGTGCCGCGGAATTGTCCCGTCAGCACGAATTTGTTCTTTTCGGCGATTTGCTTCGCGACGGTCATCGTCGAGTCGTAGAGTTCGGTAAAGGCATATCGCTTCGCTTTTTCGTCGCTGATTCCCTTGGAAGTCAAGTATTTATAAAGATATTGACCGAAAGGCTCGGCGGCTGGGAAGAAGACACGACCGTTCGACACGGTGTAGCCCTCGACAAAGTCGAATCGACCGTTGGAATGGACTTTCATATTGTTGTCCAAACGGTCGGCACCGAGCACTTTGATGAGCATTTCGTTTTTGATTTGCGGCTCGGGAATATAGGTCAGATAGACGCCTGCGGTGTCGCTCTGGAACTTCACATCGAGGCGGAATTTGTCTTTTTCGACGCTCGAAGCGAGGTAATAGACGTTTTTCATCATCAAGCCCCAGTTGCGCTGATGGGGGTTGTTCGACGTGTTTTTCAGGGATTTTACGAAAAGCGCCTGCTGCACGTCGGTGATGTCCGAGGCGAACTCACCGACCTGATAGGTCTGACCGCCGTAGGTGTATTCAAAGGCGACGGCAAGCACTTGGTCGGTATGCACCTCCATATTCAGCGAAATGTAGCCCAACGCCGTGTTCACCGTGTATTCCGACGGACTGAGCAGGCGTGCGCTTTGCAGTTTTTCGTAGTCGGCACCGCCCACGAAGCGGCTGATGCCGTCGAGCACGGTCGAGGTTTGGTCGATGTTTCGGGCGGCGGCGTAGGTCGTCACCATCTGCTGATATTCGGTGTTGGCACCGTTCGACGGCACTTGCACACCCGTCACTTGCCAGATTCCGTTGATTTTCGCTGGGTTGGTCTCGCCCAAGTCGGTCAGGGCGACGATGTTGCGCGTGTTGGTGGTGGTTCCGGTCTTGTTCGTCACCCAAATTTCCACGCGATTGATTTTCACGCCCGTCATCAGGTTCGGCAGCGTTTTCATCGCGTCGTCGTAGCGGTCGCGGAAATATTGCGAGAGGAAGAAGTGTTGGTTTTCCTCGTAGTCGGCCACATTGATTTCAAAGGGTGTCATCTGCACGCCGCCACGCGACGAAACGCTTTTCGAGGCCGTTTTTTTCTGTGATACGACGGTCTGAAGCGACAATTTGCCGAATTGCCAGTCGGTGCGCAGACCAAACAGGCTCGACGCACCGCGCACAAGGCTCGAATTCGACGGGAACGACACGTAGCCGCCCTCGACGAGTTTGATGATTTCGTCTTCCTTGCCGTCGTACTTCAATTTCATATTCTGCGTGTCGAAATCGAAGGTCGCGTCGGTGTTGTAGTTCAAATTCAGATTGACCTTGTCGCCGACTTTTCCCGTGACGTTCAAGTTGATTTTCTCGTCGAAATCCATCGTTGTCGTCTTGCGGTTGCGGACGGGCAACGATGGGTTGTCGATATTCTTCATCGTCACGCCGAACTTCAGTTCTGCCGTGCCTCGCGTCGTCACGCGCACACCGCCCGGACCGAAGATTTTCTCCGCCGGACCAAGGTCGAAGTGCATATCGGTGAAGTCGAATTTCTCCTTGCCTTTCGTCTGGTAGATTTCGTCGTTTTTCGTGCGGAAAAACTTGCGAAGTTGCTGTTTCGTGCTCCAATCGAGATATTCCGAAGGCGTCATCATAATCGGCGCGGCAATCCATTGGTTGCCGATTTTCGAGCCGATGACGTAGCGGTCGAGCGTGTCGTTGTACTCCACCTGCTGTTTCATATTCTCAGGACGCTTCAGGTCGGCCGGATTCTGGTTGAGGTCGTCGTAGGTGATAGGCGTGGTGCGCTGAATTTTCCAGCGCGTGTTCAGCAGCGAGTCGGGAATCTCCTCATCGTCGTCGATGATGGGCTGTTCGGCAACATTCGCCGTTTTCTTGTTGTCTTTCGAGGCGTTTCCAGTCGTTTTCGAGCCTTGATTGGCGCCATTCGTCTGGGCAAAAGCAGGGCTGCCGACCATCAAAATGGCCAGCACCATCAATCCTTTGATCCATCGCCTAAATTCCATAACTCCTCAACTCCTTACTCCCCAACTCCTCTATTTAATCATCTTCAACGCCAACTTAATCACCTGTTCCACAGGCAATTCGGGCTGTTCGGTCAGAATCTGCGACACCACCTTCGCACTCGGTGCCGGCGGGAATCCCAACATCGAAAGTGCCTGCACGGCCTCATCGCGCACAGGACTCGGCACGGCCATCGCCACCGACGAGCCACCAGCGTGCAGTTCCTCGGCAATGCCGCTCGTCATCACCTTGTCGCGCAAATCGACGATGATGCGCTGCGCCGTCTTCAGTCCGATGCCTTTCACGCCTTTCAGCACGCGCTCGTCGCCGTTGGCAATCACGTTGCACAACTCTTTCGGCGACAGGCTCGACAGAATCATCCGCGCCGTGTTCGCACCCACGCCCGAAACGGTGATGAGCAGTCGGTAGAGTTCGCGCTCCTGCTTCGTTGCGAAACCGTAGAGCGTGAACGAATCGTCGCGTCCGCCCGTCACAAGCGCCTCGTGAACGTAGAGTTTCGCGTCTTTTTTGCCTTGAATGGCACTGTAAGTATTGAGCGAAATTTGCAGCGCATACCCCACCCCGACTGCCTCCACGACAGCCAGCGTAGGCGTCAGCTCCGTCAGCTCGCCCTTGATATATTCTATCATAACAACAAAAATTTTTGGCCGCTATCGATGCACGGCAGTTTGTATATACACGCTACAATAACGGCAAAAGTCGCGATTTTATTGCATTTTTGCACAAAAAAAGAAAGGAAGCGAAAAGGCACACGGCCCTTTCACTTCCCTTTTACTCCTCTTTTAATTCCTAAAAATCTTAGAAATTCACACCGAAGTTCACGAAGAACGCATTCGTGTGAACAGCGTCGTCGCTCTTGCTGATGTCGGTGACACCAAACTGGTAGCCGGCTTCGAGATAGAGGTTTTCATACTCAGCACCGCAACCCAGTTTGAAGCCCATGTTGGCACGCTTCAGATAGTCGAAAGTGCTGTCTTCGATTGTGCCAGTGACTTCGCCTAAACCCGGATGCTTGAACTTTCCGCTCACGGCATACGAAAACACTGGGCCGAGGAAAGGCAGAATGGCGATGTCGTCGCCAGCCTTCAGGCCATACTTCACCAAGAGGGGGATTTCCAAGTTGTTGTAGCTCATCTTGAACTTGTCTTTCTTGGCACCGCGCTCCGTGTAGTAAAGACCGCTCTCCAAGAACACGGGAGCCGTGTGGGAAAGGCGCAAGCCAATCACACCTGCCAGCGTCATGCCGACCTTGCTGTTCAAATCTTTCACGACAATGTCATCACCACTCAAATTGGCTGCCGTCAGACCGATGCGAACACCGTAATAAACATTCTCCTCGTCGAGCGAGAAGCCACCACTGCTAAACTGTGCAAACGAAGGCATCGAAAGTGCCATCGCTACGATTGCTACTAAAAATTTCTTCATAATCGTTCATTTTTATAGTTAATAAATAATGTATCCACACTTCACACTCCACACTTCACGAATCACGTTTCTTCTTAAAATAATCATTGTAGATTTTGATACCGAACACGATGCAACTACACGTCGTCGTCACCAGATTCGTCAGAAACAGCGACCACAGCACGTCGGGCTTGTGCAGAATGCCCTGCAACATGAAGCAGAAGCCGCCAATGGCCATCATCAGGAAAGTCGGCAGGGCGATGTCGTCGGTCTTGCGCGTCCGAATCGTCCGCACTGCTTGCGGCAGATAGCCCAAAATCATTCCGATGCTCGCTACCCATCCGCACACTTCATAAAAGAGTCCTTGTTCCATTTTTTTCGTTGTTTTCGGGCGCAAAGGTAGTAATTTGTTTCCAAATATGGCCATTCATTGCAAAAAAATTAAAAAAAATTTGCATAATTGCCAAAAACATCGTAATTTTGCAGCCGCAACCCGAAAAAGGTATGCGCTTGTGGCGGAATTGGCAGACGCGCCAGACTTAGGATCTGGTGTCTCACGACGTGAAGGTTCGAGTCCTTTCAGGCGCACAAGTCACGCAACAAGAGCGGTTTCCGCAAAAAGTCGGCATAGCTCAGCTGGTTAGAGTATCACCTTGACATGGTGGGGGTCCTTGGTTCGAGTCCAAGTGTCGACACAAAAGATAAGTGGCTGATTTCAGTCACTTATTGTTTTTTAATTTAAATCTGAACGAATCATGAGATATTTATGGTCTTTTTTCTGCCTGCTGACGGCAGTGGCACAAGCCCAAACGGAGGTTTTGGCCGATGAATTCATCTACGACGATGCGCCGTTTCCCTCGTGTCACGCCTCGACTATCGTTGAACTGCGCAACGGCGACCTGCTCGCAGCGTGGTTTGGCGGCAGTTACGAGGGCGCAACCGATGTCGGCATTTGGACCGCCCGCAAATTCTACGGGGCAACGCGCTGGACGAACCCACGCGAAGTGGCGACGCCGCAAGGTCGAGGCGCGTGCTACAACCCCGTGCTGTTTCAAATGCCCGACGGCGAGGTGCTGCTTTTCTACAAAATCGGAAAATTCGTGCAGGATTGGTCGGGCTGGCTCGTCCGCTCTCGCGACGACGGACAAACTTGGTCGTCGCCCGAACGGCTTCCCGACGGTTTTCTCGGACCGGTGAAAAACAAGCCAGAAATCGTTGTGATGAACGAAAAAAATCGAAAAATGGTCGAAAAAACTCAACATTCCATCCTTCTCTGCCCTTCGAGCACCGAAAAAGACGGCTGGAAGATTCATTTCGAGCAATTTCTTTTAGACGATGCCGGACGATTCCCTTCGACGGAAAAATTGGCGTCGAAAGCCTTGAAAACAGCCCCCATCGACGCGGCGCAGGCCGAAAAAACTTTTGAAAAGGGCACGCTTTCGCCCATCGGCTGCATCCAACCCTCGATTCTGAGGCTGAAAGACGGTCGGTTGCAGGTGCTTTGCCGCACGCAAAACGCTCGCTTGGCCACGTCGTTTAGCGAAGATGGCGGAAAATCGTGGAGCGAAGTGACGCTGACCGACCTGCCCAACAACAATTCCGGCACCGATGCCGTGACACTGCGCGACGGTCGCCACGTGCTCGTCTATAACCCCGTGGCCACGCCCAAGGGTGAAAATGGCGGAAAACGCTCGCCCCTGTCGGTGGCTGTCAGCAGCGACGGGAAAAACTGGCGCGACATCCTCACCCTCGAAGACGACGACAAGGGCGAATATTCCTATCCCGCCGTTGTCGAGGGCCGCGACGGCACCATCCACATCACCTACACGTGGCGACGCTCACGCATCAAACACGTGCAAATAAAACTGCGTTAGAACTTGAATTTGTAGTCGAAGCCGAGCACATGGGTGCTACGGTCGTTTCTACCGAAAAACGACGGGTCGTAATTGGTGTTCGAGAGGTCGAACACGGGTGTTCCGCTGTCGTCGGTGAAATTTTTCACGGTGTTGAACGCACTTTCGCCGTTGTCTGCCGATGATTTGCGCTGATAACGATAATAGACCTCGACGGAATGTTTTTTGTTGATTTTGTACTCAACGCCAGCGGTGTAGCGCATCTTATCGATACCGAAATTGTCGCCGCCGTTATACATTTCGACACTGGCAAACGGTTTCCATTTCAGGCCTTTCTTGTCGTATTCCACCTGAAGTCGCGAGCGCAGATGGAACGTGCTTTTGCTCTTCACGGTGTCGATTTCCGACAGGTCTTTCCGAGAATCGACAACCTCGCTGTCCCATTCGTTCAGCATATATTTCATGCCATAGCGACTCATCGATGTTTCCGGACGGAAGTTGTATTGTCCTTGTTCGCGCAGCGAAACCTCGAAGTTGCCGAATTTCTTGTGCAAAGTGGCCGAGAGAAACACGCGATGGCGACTGTTCCAATAAGAATCCGACGTTCGAATCTTGATGTTTTTGGGCTCGAGTTCGTCGTCGTCGAGGTATTTCGTGACCTTTCCCTTCGTTTCGGCGAGGGTGTAGTAGCGAATGAACTTATATCCAGCCTCGAATTTCAGCCATTTCGTCGGTTTATAGACTCCACTGACGCCGGCCGTCCAGCGTTCGAGTTCCTTCGCATTGTCTTGCAAGCGAAATTCCGTCTCAAATCCTGCACTCCACTTCTTGTCGATTTTCTTTTGCACCTCGATCGATGTCCAGATGCCGAAATCGTCGCTCTGTGCGCGTGCCACCATCGTCGCGAGGCACACCGCCATCAAAATTGTAATTCGTTTCATATTTTCACTTCTTTACCTTTTTACTTTTTCACCTTTTCACCCTTTTCACACCGTCGAAAGGTCGTTCTTGTCGAGTTTGATTTTCGTATCGATGACACCACGCCCCTCTTTGTCGCTTTGCGGATAGAAATAGACTTTGAGAATCGTCATGTCGCGCAAGAGGTCGACCGCACCCGTATCCACCTTGTAAACGTCGAGTCCGAGCCGTTCGCGCAGGTCTTCGATGAGTTCTTCGCGCCGTTCGGGCTTCGTCAGTTCGATTCGGTCGTACTGGATGAGTTTCGTGTGCTCGATTTTCAACATTCTCTCGCAGAGCCAGATGACCGCCGCGATGAAGCAGTTGGTCAGCAGAATCTCTGACAGGGTCACCGTCGTGGCGATGGCATTCACCACCGACATCGACACAATGACGAACAGATACGTCATTTCGCGCACGGGCATGGCGTCGGTGCGGTAGCGCATAATCGAGAAGATACCGAACAAGCCGATACCAATACCCATCGAGGTTTTTCCGCCGAGTTCGTCGAGTCCGAAAATCATGAAGAACACGAGGAAGAAGATGGCAACGCTCGTCAGCAGGAACGTGAAATAGAAGTCACGCCGATGGCTCTTGCGGTAGTAGAGTCGGTCGATGATGAGCCAGTTGAAGGCCATGCAGATGGCGAAGCGTATCATCATCTCGATGAAATACGGCGTGATGTTGAAATTGGTCAATTCGTGCATAATTCTGATATTTTTCTGATGTCAATAAGTTTCGGTTTGAAGCGGTTCACGGGCAAATTCGGGTTGGTGAGGGCCGAGCCCATGCAGTATTTCGAGAATCCATGCGGAAAAATGCGCAGTTGGCGCAGCATTTCCAGCACGGGCGAGTAGCAGAGTCCGTCGCGCTTGAGTTCGATGATGACGAGCGGATTCATTTCGAGCGTTTTTCCGCTGACGAGGTTGAAGAATCGCAGGTTGGTGTCGATGGTGAGCCGCTCGGTTTTCGCCCGATTGACGAGCGTGATGCGGTCGAAGTTGTTACGGATGGCGGGTTGCATCGAATCGACGCTGTAGCGAAGGTGTTCAGCCAGAAACGCCCGTTTTTCAGCGTCGGCGAGGTCCATATCCTCGACTTTGATGCGTTTTTTCTTCGTCCTGCCGTGGTTGTTCTTCGTTTTCACCTCCATAAACTGAAGGTTCGAACTGACGTAGGTGCGAAAACGCAATTTTTGGCGACCTGTGTGACCCGATTGGTGGACGCGATACATATCGAAGTCGTCGGTGTCGAAGTAGGTCGTGTCGTAGCGCGAAAGGCGACTGCCGGCGATTTCCTGCGCGTAATAGTCGTTGCGGGCCATGTCGAGCAGGCGCATCAGTCGATCCTGCGTCGTCACAAACTTCGTGTCGATGCGGTTCATCAGTTTGATTCCGCTCATTTCCTCAAGCGTAATCGGACTGTATTCGGATAATATTTCATTAAGAATCACTATCGTCTGAACTCCTTTTAACTCCTGTAACTCCTAAGCGAAGCGATAACTCCCTTTAACTCCTACTTAAAAAGATATTCCGCAATCTGCACTGCATTCAGCGCGGCACCCTTGCGAATCTGGTCGCCCGACAGCCACAGCGTCAGACCGCAGTCGTCGGAAAGGTCCTTACGGATGCGACCCACGAAAACATCGTCTTTTCCAGCCGTTTCGAGCGGCATCGGATAGACCAACTTCGCCGGGTCATCGACCAACGTACAGCCCGGGGCGGCGGCAATCGCCTTGCGAGCCTCCTCCACGCTGATGGGGCTTTCAGTCTCAATCCAAACGCTCTCGGAATGACTACGCAACGACGAAACGCGCACACAGGTCGCCGAACAACGGGCATCGGTGTGCATAATTTTCTGCGTTTCGTTGAACATCTTCATTTCTTCCTTCGTGTAGCCGTTGTCGGTAAAAACGTCGATTTGCGGGATCACGTTGTAGGCCAACTGATGCGGGAATTTGCTCACCGTGACGGGCTCGCCGTTGAGCAATTCGCGATATTGCTGTTGCAACTCGTCCATCGCTGCCGCTCCGGCACCGCTCGCACTCTGATACGACGACACGCGGATGCGCTTGATGTGGCTCAACTTTTCGAGCGGCTGCAACGCCACCACCATCATAATCGTCGTGCAGTTCGGGTTGGCAATGATGCCACGCGGACGGTTCAGCGCGTCCTCGGCATTGCACTCGGGCACCACCAGAGGCACATCGTCGTCCATACGGAACGCACTCGAATTGTCAATCATCACGCAGCCGTGCTTCGTAATCGTCTCGGCAAACTCCTTCGACGTTCCACCGCCAGCCGACACAAACGCCACGTCGATGTCCTTGAAATCGTCGTTGTGCTGCAACAACTTCACTTCGTATTCTTTACCACGAAAAGCGTATTTGCGGCCCGCACTACGCTCAGAGCCGAACAAAACCAATTCGTCGATGGGGAAATCGCGCTCAGCCAGAATCCGCAGAAATTCCTGTCCCACGGCTCCACTTACGCCTACAATTGCTACTTTCATTTTCGTTTTTTCCTTTTTATGATTTTATCTTTTTACCTATTTTCAAAAATTTTTACGTCAATGATGCTTTTGAACTGACAAAGTTAAAGGAAAATAGCCATAAAATCATCAAAAGAATCATCTTTTTATGAATTATTAAAGAAAAATCGGAACTAACCACCATTTTCGGGGTCAATTCCGACTTTTTAAGAACATTTTTGATGCTATTCCGACAACATCGTCACTTCGATGCAGCGTTTCGAGGCGAGGATTTTCTGCGCCATTCGCTGCACGGCGGCGGCAGTCATCTTTTCAACCATCTGACAATAGTCTTTGTCGAAGTCGGCATTGTCCTCGAGTTCGTGCCAAATGACGTAGTTCCAATAGTCGTCGGTGATGGCGGCCTGCGCGTATTGCTTGACGAGATACTGCTTGATTTTGTCCATCGACGACGGCAGCGGACCATTTTGGGCAATGTGCTCCAACTGACGGTAGATGATGGGGTTCAGTTCGTCGTAGCGCGTCGGGTCGGCATTGTAGGAAATGCGCAGCGTGGCGTTGGGACGGTCGTCTTGCTCCAACGAGAAATCGACGCTCACGCCGTAGGTTCCGCCCTTTTCTTCGCGAATCGAATCGGTATAGGCAATCGACAGCACGCGCTTCAGGAAGTCGAGTTCGAGGTCGCTCTGGGGCGAAAATTCGACGTCGGCAGCGTGGAAAATCGTGACATTGGCGAGTGGCGTGGCCATTTTCTTGGTGAAGCGGTGAACGCTGCTGCCACCGACGATTTGCGGCACGTTGGCCTGATTGGTTTCCTCGCGCTGGTTCGTGGACGGCAGCGAGGAGAGATACTGGCAGAGCAACGAGCGCAGTTCGGTCTCGTCGTAGTTGCCGATGACGACAGTCTGGAAGTTCGCCGCATTGCTGAATCGTTCTTGATAAATCTGGAAAATGCGGTTGTAGTCGGCCTTGTCGAGCGTGCCTTGCACGACGGGTTCCATCCGAGGATGGTGGCCGTAGAGAATGGCGCGAATCGAGTCGTTGTAATCGACCTTCGGCGAGGCATTTCGGTTGGTCAGGAACGAGCGAGTGCGGTTCATCAGACTTGCGAAGGCCACGCTGTCACGACGCGGTTGGGTGAAATAGAGATGCGCCAGTTCAAACATTGTTTTCATATCCTTCACCGAGCCACTGGCATGGATGCTCTGGCCTTTCGACCCGACCGACGGACTGACGCGCACGGCCTTTCCTGTGAGCATTTTTCGCAGTGTCGAAGCATCGAAGCGACCTACTCCAGCCTCGGTGATGCTACTACTAATCAGCGAGAAATTCGGAATGTCATCGTCGCCGTAAAGCGAAGTTCCGCCTGCGCCCTTGATGAGCATTTGGATGCCGGCGGCACTGTGGACGGTCTTTTTCGCATAGACTTTCATTCCATTCGACAGCGTCAGTTCCGTAAAACCGTGTTTAAAGGGATTTTCGGCGACAATCGAACCCGCTTCTGGCAGATTTTCCATCAGATTTTCCGCCAATTCGACATCTTCGAAAGGCGCGAAATGTTGTTGTTGGGTTGTGAGCACGACCTGTCGCAGCAATTCTTCTTCGGGCAGTCGGGTGTTTTCCTTGTCGGGACCGTACAAGGCGAGCACTTGATTCTGGTCGGTAATCAGTTCTTTCACGGCCCGATTCACCTCTGAAAGCGTCACCTCGCGGTCGAGTTTCTGCGTGTTTTGCCAGTTGAATTCAGCGGAAACGAGCGGTTCGCCCGTCAGGAAATGCGTCACACACTGGTTCACGAAATGGCTGTTTCGGCGGTCGTTGCGCTCTTTGTAGCGACGCTCGGAGGCGGTCAGCCGAATGCGCTTGGCACGCTCGAGTTCGCTTGCCGTGAAACCGTGCTGACGAGCCTGTTCAACGGTTGCCACAGCCGACATCAGTCCGCCGAGAATGTTCTCTTGCTTGCAACTGACCGACAGCGTAAATGCCTCTTTCGTGCGGCTCACGAAGAACGCCCCAGCGCGTCCCGAAGCACTCATAAACGGCGGATTGGCCAACTGTCGCAAGTTCGACAAGCGGTCGTTGAGCATCGAACCGATGAGACCGTCGATGTAGTCGTCGCGCAGGTATTTTTCCGAGTTTTTCTGGTCGTCGGGTGTTGCGTCGCGCTTCATATACAGATGCGCCAACACAACAGGCTGCTCGGCATCTTTCTCGATAGTGACAATCATTTCCTCGTTGTCGGGCACGGGATAATAGACCCTTTCGGCAGGATTTTTCGGCTTGGGAATCTTTGAAAACAGCTTTTTCACTTTCTTTTCGACCTGATCAACGTCGATGTCGCCGACGATGACAATGGCCTGTAAATCAGGGCGATACCACTTCTGATAGTAGTCGCGCAGGTCTTGGTAGGGGAAGTTATCGACGATTTCCATCGAGCCGATGGGCAGGCAGTCTTCGTATTTCGAGCCTTTGTAGATGCGCGGCATCACGTTTTCCGTCATTCGCTGCATCGCCATTCCTGCGCGTCGCGTGCGCCATTCCTCGTGGATGACGCCACGTTCCTTGTCGATTTCCTTGTCTTCGAGCAAAATGTAGTGGCTCCAGTCGTTCAGAATGAGTAGGCACGAATCGAGGATTCCCTCGCGCTTCAAAGGCACGGAACCAACGTGATAGACGGTCTGATCGACACTCGTGTAAGCGTTCAGATTCGCCCCGAACTTCACGCCGATGCTCTCGCACCACGGCACGATTCCAAGTTGTTTGCCTTTTCCGGGGAAATGTTTTGTGCCGTTGAAGGCCATGTGTTCGAGGAAATGCGCCAGTCCGCGCTGACGAGGCTCTTCGAGAATCGACCCCACGCGCTGAGCGATGTAGAAATCGGCCAGTCCCGACTCTTTCGCATTGTGGCGCAGATAGTAGGTCAGTCCGTTTTTCAGTTTTCCTGTGCGAACTGCGGGGTCTTGCGGCAGTTGAGCTGCCGAAATGAAGGGTAAAAAGGTAAAAAAGTAAAAAGGTAAAAAACATTTCGCCCAACTTTTTCCTTTTGTTGCTATTGAATTTTTCATTGTTAATTTTTAATTTTTAATTGTAAATTTATTTCATCATCGAGGGTTGGGCTTCGGGCTCGAAATCGTTGGTCGAATTGTTCGTGTCGATATATTTTCCGTCGGCATCTTTCTTGCGAACCACCGCTTTGTTGTAGCGCGTCTGGTCTTTATCGACCTTTCCGCAGTAAGTCCAACCAGCATCGAGGGCGGGCGAGGTGACAATCCACTGGAATTCCGACTCCACGCTGAGGTTCACGGCATCGAGAATCCACGTGTTCGGCACTTTGTAGGTGTCGGTCGTGCGGTCGTATGAGTATTCGTTGAAAGTCCACGTGTAAGCGGCGGTGTAGGCGTAATTTTCGAGCCAATTTTTCTTCGAGGTCTGCATTCGGGCGATGGCCATCGAGCGGAATCCGCGGTTGTGGAAACCATAGACGGTGGCGGTGTAGCAATACCACTTGTCGAGGTTGGGCGCAGCACCGTCGGGGTCGGTGAATTTGGGGTTCGACGACTCGTCGTAGAACTCGAAATCGGCACCCGACAGGTCGAAGGAATTGGGGCTCGCCTCCTTGTGGTTGATGGCGTTGATGGCGAGCGTCAGGCTCTTTCCCGGCTCCACGGCGACGCTTCGACCATTTCCGGGAATCATATAAACGGCATCGACGCTGAACGCCTCGTTCATCAGGTTGGGCGTGTAGTCTTGCTTGTCGGTGGTCAGGAACTGCGACTCCAACACGGCGATGCTGTCGGCGTAGAGCGTCACGTCGGAATTGTTCGTGATGATGATGTAGGCATCGCCACCGCTGTACTGCTTGTCTTCGGGCGTGGTCGTGCCAGTGAAGAAGATTTCGCTGATGACGAAACCGCCCTCAGCCTTGAACGAATTGACCGCCATTTTCAGTTCGTGGACGTTTTCGGAAAGGACAACGCCGTCGGAAGTGGCCTCGAAATCGGTTGTTCCCGCGATGCCGTCTTTCACGAAGGAAATGTTGCCTTTGACGGCGATGTTGTAAGTGCCTTCCAGCAGTTCGGGAATGGCGACGAGGTAGTTTTCACCGCTTTTCACGGGATTTAAAAGGGCTACGACCGCGCCACTCTGCACGTTGGTGATTGTGCCCTCGAAACTATTCAGCACCACATCGGTCACGTTGATGGGCATTTCGAGCGTCAGCGTTCCGTCTTTCACGAAAATCGGGTCGTCGTCGCTGCTGCACGATACGAATGTTGCACTCACTGCGAAGAGCATTACGATGCTCAGGAAAAGTTGTTTTTTCATTTTGTTTAAATTTTTAAGTTGATAATAATGTTTATTTAATAAATTCCACTTGGCTAATCATAATTCTAAATTTTTAATTTTTAATTCTTAAAAAGTAATTCCCAACGCGACCCTCGCCGAAACCTGCCGCTCGCCTGCCGAACAATGGACAAAACCACCGCCCAACTCGGCGAAAAGTCCGTAGTTTTTCAACGCGAAATCGCCTCGAACCTGCGCCGAAACGTCGGTGTAATGGGCTTTTGCAAAGTCGTAATTGTGGCGAATCATCGCGACGAAAGCGGGTTTCATATCGGCGAAAGGCATCGCCAAGTCGTCGCTCACGCAGGCGGAATACGAACTTTTTAATCGACAGGTCAGCAACCACCGCTCCGAAGGCTTCAAAAACGCCTCGCCCGACACTTCGCCGAAGGCGTGAGCCGTTTCCAACCGCCGCTCGGGATAGGCGTAACGCTCGCGGTCGCTCTTGTAGCCCGCACGCACGAGCACATTCCAAAAAGATTTTCCGTAGAGGGCCGTCAGCGAGGTTGTCAGACGGTGGTTGTGGTACATCGTGAGCACACCGAGGTCGGGAAACGACGATGTGGCCGACGTGCCGACAATGTGCTCGTCGCCGCTGCGTTTCGTATAGTCGAAATCGACAAAAATCGCCCTACTCCCCATCTCCTTACTCCTTACTCCTATCTCGGCCTTCACTCCCTGCACATAGAGTTCGGTGAGCGGAAGGGTGTAGTTTTCCGTCACGAGGCGGCGATAATGGCGTTTTCCAAGTTCCAAATGACCGAAAAAACCGCTTTTTTGTGTCGGTTCGACATCGAAAAGCAGTCTCACGCCACCGCCATCGTAGTGCATCGAGCGTTTGTCGCCCGAAAAACGGGCGTATTCCGTGCCGAGACCCGTCATCTGGTATTCGGGAATCACGCCCAGTTCGCGGTAGAACTCGACGCTGTTTTGTTGCTTGTAGATGTTGCCCTCGAAGGCCATTGCCCAACGATAGTTCCATTTTTCATAGCCTGCGCCGACGCGAAGCGTCAAGTCATTGACAATGCCACGCATCCGAGGGTCGATGTCGCGGTATTCGTGGTCGGCACGAAACAGCATCTCGGCACCCAAAAGCCAACGATTCAACTGCGTGGCATAGCCGCCCTCGAAGCGATAGCGCTCGCGTTGGGTGTCGCCGCCCAAAGTGTCGGCCAAAACATAGGGTTTCAGCAGGTCGAAATCGCTCGTCGAGTTCCACGAAACGCTGTGCTGACGGCCATTCATATAGGAAGCGTGACCCCAAACCGCCGTTTGGTCTGACAGCCGCAAATAACTATCGACACAGGCCGACGGAAGCAGGAATCCACTGCCTTTTTCGAGTACGAAAGCCTCGCTCTGACGCTGCCAGTCGGCCTCGACATCGAGTTGCGAGAACGACGACGAGAACGCCACGCCGTGCAAAGCAGGGTTCTGACGCGAATCGCGGGCTATTTCCTGCCAGAAATTCGTGTGTTCCTCCAACGCCGTGCTTTGTGCGTGTGCGACGAGTGGCAAAAAACTGAAAATCAATAATATTTTATTCATTTTGTGAACTTCTTTCTTCCTTTGCCTCCCCTTTTTGGGGGAGGTTGGAGGGGGCTTTATTCTAAAAAAACAATCTCCAACACAGCCTCGTTCCGCCCTGTTTTCTCCAACGCGAGGTAGTCGCTGTGGGCTCGGATGCGCTTCGTGAAAGACGCTCCGCGACGATTTCGATAGCGCAGAATACCCTCGACATCGGCACTGTAACTGCTGCGCAGAAGTTGAAGCCTCAGCGTCGTTCCGTCGAAGTCGGACGAAGTGGTGGTTTGCTTGGAATTGAGGTTCGTGAGGCGTGCTGTTCCTTGCACGCGCTCGATGTTCAGCGTGTCACCTGCTGACAACACGATTTCCGCCGTGGCAAACAACTCGTCCTCGTCCTGATGACAGGCGGCGAGGAAGGGTAAAAAGACGAAAAGGCAAAAAAGTTTTTTTCTCATATTTTTATATTCATTTCAAGTCCAAAATAGGCCGTCACATAGCGGCGGATGGTAACACCGTTGCTTTCGTAGTCGGGCGTGTAGTCCCAGATTTTGTTGCAAAACATCGCGATGTTGAGTCGGTCGGCGAGCAACTTTTTCGTCACTTTGAAATTCAGGTTCATCGACATCGGAACACGCTGTCTCTCGAACAATTCGGGCGAATTTTTCCGCACTAACCAACGCAGATAGGTGTCGTTTTCGTCGCCTGCAACCCAGTCGTGAATAGTGCCGTTGGGCGCAATGTATTGGTCGGGCTCGTTGCTCACGGCATTGCGCTGACGGGTGGTGAACCACAGGAACTGCGCCGACACGGAAAAGTTCAGCTTCAGTTTCGGAACATTGGTGTCGAAGGTGAAATTCGTGTTCAGCCGCTCATTGATGTAGCCGTCGTCGTCTTTGTAAAGTCCGACATACTGAATCTGCTCGCCGTTCAAGACCTGCGACGGACGATAGGTTTCGGTCAGCGAATTGCGGTAAGTGGTTCGGAAATAAGCCCCGTTCACCGTCAGACGAGTCTGGACGACGGGCAGTCGCTTCGTTTCGAGCGTATATTCCACGCCTTCTTTCAGCGTCTGGCTGCCGTTGGTATAGATGGCGTAGCCCAGCAATTCCTGCCGATTTTCGTAGGGAATCGTCGCCAAGTCGGGCTGCGCTGTCAGCGATGCGGCATCAATGGCCGAAGTGTCGTATTTTTTATAGGTGTAAGCCTCGTATTTCGACTGCGAACGGAAGCCGGAAGTCATGTTTTCGCGGAAAATCGTGACCGAAAGGCGGTGTCCGCCCACGTTGATGTCGCCGCTCAGTTCCCATTTCTCGTTGCGGGCAGGTTTCAAGGCCGTGTTTCGGCTGTCGCGCACGTAGGTCATCAGCCAAATGCGCCGAAAATTGGGATTGTCGTGGTAATAGTTCATCTGCACCAAATCCAAATAGACCTTGTCGGGAAAAAGTTGCTCCATCGTGGGATTTTTCGTGTGAAGGCCGTAGCCGCCTGAAATTCGGACGAAAGTAGGAAACGTTCCGATGTTGAATTTCGGGAAATGCCATCCAACATTGATGCGCGGGTCGAGGTACATTGTGCCGTGCATTGCGTAGTCCGACGGCAAATTCAGCATCTGCTGACTGCGCAGACCTGCCACTATTTCCAACGAACCGCCTGCCAATGGCCATTTCAGCGATTCCTCTGCGTAAAACGACAGGGTGCGATGGGCTGGGATGTCCGAGAGCCTGCGCTGACGCGACGAAATGCCCGGATAGAGCGGCAACGTGGGGTCGAACACTTGTCCGTCGCCGAAATTCTTGTCCAAATTCCAGTTGATGCCCAACAAAAGGCTGTTCGCCAACCTGCGCGAAGGCACTTGAAAACGGCAGTTGGCCTTGGCGAAAATGTTCAGCGGCTTGCCGTCCACGTTGTGGTAGGCCGTGTATTTATACGGAAGAATCACCGCGTCGCTCTCGCCTTCCTCGCGTGTCGTGGCGGCGATTTGCAACCGTTGCAACTGCACCAGTCGGACGCGCTCAATCAAATTGTGTTCGTAGGCGGTGGAAAGCGTAATTTTCGCCGATTTCAGCCACGTCTGACGCTTCATTTTCAGTTCTGAAGTCGCTAAAAAAGCCCATCGGTTGTATTGCGACCGATACGAATCCTCCGCTTGACTGTTCAGGTCTGGGTCTTCCTTTTCGTTGTCGAAAGAGCCCGTGTAATCGGCGTTGGCCGTGAGGTTCAGCGCATATTTCTCGCGCGTCCATTCCTTGTTTATACGCGCAGAAAGCGTCACGCGCTTGTAGTTTTCGAGTCGGTTGCGCGGGTCGGCCTTCGCGTCCAAATAGTCGGCACTGAGGTTCAGGCTCAGCCGCCGCTCCTTCCATTCCAGACCTTTCGCCGCATAGAAAAGTTTCGAGCCCATATCGGCCTTCAGACGGAAATTCAAGTCGCGACCGCCCTTTTTTCGCTCGATTTTCACCAATCCGCTCGTCAAGTCGCCATATTCCACCGACGGAATGCCCCGAACCACCTCCACGCGCTCAATTTCGTCGGTGGAAATCGTGCGCATGTCCACGCCAGCATTCGTGAAGTCGCGGCTTGTCGCCTGCGTGTCCCAAGCACCGCTCAGAAATTGCATATTGGCATTGGTCGAAACGGGTGCGCCGTCGATGACGAAACTCGTGCCCAACGACGAACTGGAATAATTTCCACTGGCAGGCGAAGCCTCGCGCAGACTGATGGTGTTCGGCGCGGTCAGCATGGGATTTTGCGCCCGACCGCCCGGCAAAAGTTCCAAAATGTCGGCAAAACTCGACGGTTGCAGGTGCTCCATCGCGAATTTCTCGATGGTTGATGCCGTCGCCAAACCTCGGCTCTCCTGCGCCGTGACCACGACCTCGCCCACTTTCCTGACTTCGGGCTGCAACCGATAGCGTCCGTCTTTCGTCGGCTCGGTGACAAGTTCGCGATAGCCGATGTAATTGATTTTCAGGCGAATGTCATTATTTTTAGGTAGAAGAAAACGACCCTCCGCATCGGTCACGGCCAGCATTTTCTTCGTCGAAGCATCGGAAATCGTGGCACCAACGATGGCTTCGAGCGTCTCGCCATCGAGAACGAAACCCTCCGAAACTGCCTGAGCATCAACCATTTGGGTGACGACTGCAAACACGGCGACAATGATTGTTCGAATACCTTTCATAGTCTTTTTCTTTTCCAATGCAAAATTACAGCCTTTTCCATCTGCCGACAATACCAAAATTTGATGATTTATTCCGAAAAATTCAATATTTTTTTGTACCTTTGCAGTCGGAATGCTAAATCTCTCACCATATTTCCCCATCACCGACCCCACGCTGACCTTCCTCGTGGTGCTACTGATTGTGCTCTCGGCGCCGATTATCATGGGTAAATTGCGCATTCCGCACATCATCGGCATGGTGCTCGCGGGCGTGGTCATCGGAAAATATGGATTGAACATCCTCGAACGCGATGCGTCGTTTGAATTGTTCGGGAAGGTCGGACTATACTACATTATGTTCCTTGCTGCGCTCGAAATGGATATGGAAGGCTTGCGGAAAAGCATTCCACGAATGACGATTTTCGGCCTGCTGTCGTTTCTCATCCCCTTCGTTCTGACCTATCTCACGTCGGTTTGGATTCTCGGCTACGGCCACGAAGCGTCGTTCTTGCTCGGTGCTCTGATGTCGTCGAACACGCTCATCGCCTACCCCATCGTCGGACGCTACGGACTGCAACAAAAGCCTAGCGTGACGCTCAGCGTAGGCGGTTCGATGCTGGCGCTGCTGCTCGCACTGATTTGTGTGGCAGCCCTCACGGCGGCTCACGAGTCGGCTGGCGGCGGATTTTTCTTCTGGGTGTTCTTCATCGTGAAATTCATCGTCTTCGGAACCATCCTTCTCTTGCTGATTCCGCGTCTGACACGATGGTTCTTGCGACGCTACAGCGATGCCGTCATGCAGTTCATCTTCGTGTTGTCGATGCTCTTCATGAGTGCCGCCCTGAGCGAAGCCATCGGACTTGAAGGCATCGTCGGCGCATTCCTCTCGGGACTGATTCTCAACCGCTACATTCCCCATGTCTCGCCGCTGATGAATCGCCTTGAATTCACGGGAAACGCCCTGTTTATCCCCTATTTCCTCATCGGCGTGGGAATGCTCATCAATCTGCGACTGCTGTTCCAAGGCGGCGGCATCGTGTGGGTGGTGCTGGCGATGGTGTTTTTCGGAACAGTGGGAAAAGCGCTGGCTGCCTACGCCGCGAGTTTCCTGTTTAGATTGCCGCTTTCGTCGGGTCACATGATGTTCGGACTGACCTCGGCCCACGCTGCCGGAGCCATCGCCATCGTCATGGTGGGCATGAACATCGAGACGGCACCTGGCGAGTTTCTTATCGGCGACGACGTGCTCAACGGCGTCATCATCATGATTCTTTTCACCTGCATCATTTCGACGCTCGTCACCGAGGGCGCAGCGCAGCAAATCATCATCCGCGACAAGGAAATTGCCAGTGAAGACGATGCGCAAAACGACGACGAAACGATGCTGATTCCCGTGAAATACCCTGAATATGCGCCAGAACTCATCAATATGGCCATTATGATGAAAAATCCGAAACTCCGTCGCGGATTGGTCGCTATCAACGTGGTTTACGACGATTCTTCGATGCGCGAAAACCAAGAACGGGGCGTGAAACTGCTCGAACAACTTTCGCGACAAGCCGCTGCCACCGATGTGCAGATGCAGACGCAAGTGCGCGTCGCCGCCAACATCGCCAACGGCATCAAACACGCTTTTCAGGAGTTTCGGGCAAGCGAAATCATCATCGGACTGCACTCGGCGCACCTGTTTTCATCGAAAAAAGAGCCTTTGAAGAGCATTCTCAACGAATTGGAAGGCACGAAAGAGCGATTCTGGGGACAATTCCACCAAAGCCTGTTCAACGGCCTGAACCGCCAAATCATCATGGCTCGCCTACGCCAACCGCTCAACACCATTCGCCGCATACAGGTGGCAGTACCGTCGCGGGCACAGTTCGAGCCAGGCTTCTACCGCTGGCTCGAGCGCATCGCACGACTAGCTGGCAACCTCGACTGTCGGATGCAGTTCCACGGTCGCAGCGACACGTTGGCCTTCGTCAACGAATTTCTGCGCAACCGCCATCCGAATGTCCGCGCTGAATACCTCTCGATGCCGCATTGGAACGAACTTCCGCGCCTCGCCTCGACCATCGCCGACGACCACCTCTTCATCATCGTCACGGCACGAAAAGGCACCGTTTCCTACAAAATGGCGATGGACCGGCTGCCCGAAGAAATCATGCGCTTCTTCAGCGGCACAAACATGCTCATCATCTTCCCCGACCAGTTCGGCGACGCGATGAACGAAATGACCTTCGCACAACCGCAACACACCGAGGAACTCTCCTACTACGATATTCTCAGAAAGTGGATGATTCGTTTGAGGAACGAAGGAATTGCAGGAGTTCAGAAATTCAGACAATACATAAAAAAATAGAAGAAAATGATTACCGCAAAAAATATCACCAAAAGTTTCGGCCAACTGCAAGTGCTGAAAGGCATCGACCTCGAAATCGCAAAAGGCGAAATCGTCAGCATCGTCGGACCGTCAGGTGCCGGAAAAACCACCCTGCTGCAAATCATCGGTACACTCGATCGACCCGACAGCGGCAACCTCACCGTGAACGGTACCGACATCACCGCCCTATCGCGAAAAAAACTCAGTGATTTCCGCAACCAGCACATCGGTTTCGTGTTCCAGTTCCATCAACTGCTGCCCGAGTTTACGGCACTTGAAAACATTATGATTCCCGCGTTCATCGCCGGAAAAGGCCACAAAGAGGCTAAAAGTCGCGCCGAGGAACTGCTTCGATTCATGAACCTCAGCGACCGCGCCACCCACAAGCCTGCCGAGCTCTCAGGCGGCGAGAAACAGCGTGTCGCCGTGGCACGTGCCCTCGTAAACAACCCTGCCGTCATCCTCGCCGACGAACCCACCGGCTCGCTCGACAGCCAAAACAAGCAAGAACTCCACCAACTTTTCTTCGACCTGCGGCAAGAATTCGGTCAGACCTTCGTCATCGTCACCCACGACGAAGAACTCGCCCAACTCACCGACCGCACCATCCACCTGAAAGACGGTCTAATCGTTTGAAACATGAAACAAAAAAAGGCTTCACGTTGGTGAAGCCTTTTTTATTAAATAAAACCTTTACTCAGCAATACAAATCGTCACACGGTTCAGGTCGTTCTCAGCGAACGGCTGCACACGCGAACCCTTGCTGTCCTTCATGATGCGCTCAGCAGGAATGTTGTACTTCTGCGTCAGCAGGTTGGCAACGATGTCGGCACGACCAGCGGCCAGACGGTCGTTGATCTTGTCGTTACCCGTGCCAGCGTCGGCATAACCCGTCACGCTCACCTTAGCTTTCGGATACTTGTTCAGATAGTCAACAATCTCGCGAACCTTCACTTCCTCGCTCTCAACAACCTTCGTCGAGTTGATCGTGAAGAACACATCGCGACGCAGCGGCTCAACCTTCACGGGCTTCGGCTGCGGTTTGGGCTGAGGCTTCTCCTCAACAACCTTCACAGGCTCGGGCTGAGGCTCAGGCTCGGGAACATAGACAGGAGCAACTGCCGTGTAACCCTTGCCGAGGTTGATGCGCAGACCAGCCAGCGCGTTGAAATACCAGTCGGGGTTCTCAGCCTGCTTCGAGTTGTACTTGTCCGTCGTGATGTTGGCGTTACCCTCGATAACGAAGCGAACAGCGTCGCTCAGGCGGAAGGCCAACTCCAGACCACCGCGACCGAAAGGCAGCACCTGCGTGTCGTTCCACAGATAACGGAAGGGCACACCCTTGGCAGCCAGCGCGTTGGCCTCGTCGTTATCAAAACCGATGTTGGCACCACCACCCAAGAACAGCGTCAGGTTGAACACACGCTTGGGATTCCAGCCAGCAAACAGGTTCGACAGGTTGAACATGAAGTCCACACCCGGAGCCACATACTTGTACTTGTACAGCTCGTTGATGTCGGTGTTGAAACCGCCCTTGCTCTGCCAGCCGTTAGCCTGGATACGAGCACCGAAAACCGGCGAGAACTGATAACCCAGTCCGAATTGCACGTTGGGCGAAATCAGGTCTTTGAACTTGGCCTCGCCTAGCGTGTACTGAGCACCACCTTCCAGATTCAGGAAACCGTGCTTCTTAAACTCATACGTTGTGCCGTCAGCAGCCGTATAGGTTGCCTGGGCCATCGCAGTCGTGGTCAGCATTGCGACCATGGCTACAAGAATAAATTTTACTTTCTTCATAATTACTAAAAGTTAGTGAATAAATAATATTTCTTTCTCTCGATTTTACTTTTTCTTATGTTTCACAGGTCTGACCGTCAGTCCACCCTTGCGCGAGAAACGCGAGAGATTATAACCATCGGTCTGGTTGAAAATCATGGCATAACCCATTTGATATTCGCGGGCGAACATATACATCGTGCTACACCAATAAGTACCTTCCTCGCCCTTGTTCAGCAAATCGCCACCATTGTATTTACCGCCACAAGGCAGGAAAATCGAATTTCCATTCGGACCCGTCACCTCATAGCCAAACACACCACTTTTCGTCTTGGGTGTCCACGTGCAATTGTCGCGAAGTTCCTTGAAATCGGCATCGGTAGGCATTTGCCAGCCACCTTTCCAGCGCACGTGTGCAATGTCGTATTCCGTTCCGGCAATATTCGTACCAAGTGCGGTGCTATAACCGCCGTACTGCGTATTGTTGGGGTCAAGATAAGCGTAATTGTTCTGATAATAACCTTCGTTAATCTTTTCCGTCAACTCACCCCATGCTACATACATTCCAATCTGTGTCTCTTTCTTGGCACCCACGTTGTAGTTGGCCCAAAGATTACCCGAATACAAACCGAGGTCAACCGCCGTTCCGGCTTCTGCCGTGGGTTTGTCTTCGTCTTCGGGTTCTGGGTCGTCTGGCGTTACTGCGTCATCGACATAGACGGCACGCACGAAACGATGGCGAGCCTTGCTACTTTGCAGGAACGACTGACTCTGCGGGCTGCTGATGCTCAGCACGTAAGGCACGTCGCCACCGACGCTGGTCGCCGTCCAGTAATAGCCATAGTTGGGATAGTAATGGTGGGTCAGGTCGTTGTCGTAATAGCCATTGATGGGCAAATCCAATTTCTCTCCATTCGGAAGCGTCACGACATATTTCGTAATGCCAGTGCTATTGTCATAAACCCATTTTCCTTGTGTGGCATCAATCAGTTCTTGGAATTCGGCCATCGTCGGCAGACGCCAGTGCTTGCCCCATTTGGCAGTGGCAATGTCGTATTTCGTACCACCGATGTTGGTCGATGTGTTGCCAACGGCATAATGGTTTTCGTAGGAAGATGTCTCCTCGCCGGTCGCATCGCCCCAACCATAGTAGCCACCATATTCATTTTCACTCTCGGCTCCGATGTTCCACTTGCCCCATTTCACACTCAGTCCGAGATCGACATAACGACTATCGGTTGTGAAAACCACCGACGAACTCTTCAGCGTGTCTTCGCCCAAAACAGCGTAAGCGACGGCCTCATAGGTCGTATTGTCATCCAAATCTGACAGCGACAGAACCATCGTTTCTTTCGTGGGGGCACCGCTGTGCTCGACCTTATTCGCGTCGGAAATCGAAATGCCCTTGCCGGCTTCGTATTCCTTCCACGCCACACCATACTTCGTCACACCGACCGGATTTCCATCGAAAGTAACGGCAATATCGGCCTCGGTATAACTGGGTTTACCGTCGATGGCGGCTGAAAGCGACAAAGGAATGACATATTCGCCATAAACTGGACGAATGGCAAGGCCATAACATCTTTTCAACTGGTCCAAAACCACTGCCGTGCTACCTCCTTCGGCCTCGCAAATCTTGGCGGCCAAAGCGTATTCGTTTTCCTTCGAGAGTTGGCCCGTCCAATAAAAGCCATTCAGATCCTCGGCTTCTATCTTTTCGTAACCTACTCGATAGCCCGTGGCTGGAAAGAAAAGCGTATTGTTGTTGGCGGCAGTTGCCTGATAACCCTGACGGTCTTCGTCCCACGTCCATTCGCAAGCCGCAATCAGTTCGTTGAACTCGGCATCGGTGGGCAAACGCCATTCCTCGCCCCACATCACATGCGCAAGGTCGTATTCGGTGTTGATAATCGTGGCAGGCGCGTTCTTCTTGGGATAGAAATTCAGGTTTTCCGACTTGTTCTGAGCCGTGTTGTCACCCCAACCGACCAAAAATCCTTGACCCGTTTCCTCTGTGGCACCGAGGTTGAACGAAGCCCACTTCACCGAAACACCCATGTCGATGGCTTCGGCCACTGCGGGATTTTCCACCGCATCATCTGCAAAGCCAAAAGTAATTCTATCGACATCGCTCATCAGCAGTGTCTCGGTCGTGCCGTCGGCCTTGTCGATAATCACCACGCGGGGCTTGACAGCCGACGATTTTTGTTGTGCATAACTGCCTGCGAAGGCAGTCAGCGAAAGAATAGCAATCAAAAAATATTTTTTCATTTCCTGATAAACTTAAACGATTGTTGATTGGTTTTGATGATATAGAGTCCGCGAGGCAGCGAGCCGAGGCGGATATTGATTTCGCTTTGAGAATAATCGACCGGAACATCCACCGATTTGCCTTCGGCGGTATAGACCGATACCTCAGGTGTCAAACCAACACCGGTGACTTTCACCCAGTCGTTGGCCATGATCCTGAAATGAATCTTTGCCGACGATGCCGGCAATCCCTCCTCTACATTCGTAACGACTGGCGCTTCCACGAACCTGAGTTCCTGGACACTCTCAACGAGATAAGTCGCCGACGAAGAACTCGATTGGATATAGAGATTCTCGTCGTCGAAGGTCACTTCGGGATTCTTGTCGAAGGTGAAGAAAAGCTCCGTACCATCATCCAAGATGACGCAAAGTGCTTCTTCTTCCTCGGCTGCCCGAAGGCCACTTGCTGTCAGTAGCAAAAGGCCGAAAAGCCACAGTCGGATATGATTAGTGATTTGCATATTTCAATGTTGCGTGAAAAAAAACTTCATGGTTGGTTGTGTCAGCAGAATTGGAGCCAATCGAAATCGAACGCTCGATGTCGCCCGGAGGATAGATGGAAAAATTGTAATTCACCGTGATTTTTCCCTTTTTTCCCCCTGCCACAATCGTATCATAGCGCTCCACCGTCACACATTCGCACGACGGCCAAACGCTACTGATAACGAGGTCTTCGTCGCCTCGATTCTTAAACTCGATGTCCAAACTGTGAATGGCGTCGTTGGTGTAAACCGTGCCCAAGTCGATGTCGGTCTGCGAAAACGAAATCTGTGCCGGTTTCTTTTCACAGGCTACCAACGAAATGGTAGCCACCAGTGCCACCCAAACGATTGGACGCATTCTATGACGCATGAAACTCATTAGTTGTTCTCGTAATAGTTCTCAACTCCTTCGGCGTCCTTGTCGCGAACCGTCAGATACCAAGTGCCGTCCTTCAGCACGGGATTCAGCGAGAAATGAGTCACGCCGATGTTGTTTTCCATATCGCCGTTTTCAATGATTTGAACCTTCAACTTCATTTCGTTGTTCTTCTCGGTTCGAATCGTGAACTCGGAAAGTTCGCAAGCATAAATCGTGAAGTGCTTCATCGCCTTGACGAAGTCCTCGCGTTCTTTGTCGGTCAGCGGCTTGATGCTGTCGTTCTGTACGCGATAGAGCATCTGGCTGGCTGCCTCGAAATTGTTGTCGGAGAAGGCCTGAACGTAGTTGTCCACCAACTGACGAATCTGAACGGTGTCTTTGCTGCTCAAATCCATCGTCACGGGGCGCAGATACTGGTTCTGCGGACCTGTTTCCTTTTTCTTGTCGCCACAGGATGCCAACAGCAGCAGGCAGAGGGCGACCAACGATAAGTACTTTTTCATCATGTAGTGTGGTGCTTTAGTTGAAGAAGGGGAGGAGTTCACACCCCTCCCCTTTCGAATATATTACATCGTCGTTCTTCAATTAGAACTTCTTTGCGTTGTTTTCAGTTCTCTTCACCGTGACAGTTGCCTTGGTGTTGAACTCACCCCAGATGTACTCGACAACGACGGGGATTTCGAGCTTGAACTCCTGAACAGTGCTGCTCAAGTTGTTGTACTCGAGGTAGTTGCCGTTCTGCTCATCCTCGTGGTAGGTGAAGTCGAGCTGGCTGGTGATGGTGTAGAGAGCCTTCATACCAGTGTTGTTCAGGTCAGCCTGCACACTGTGGTTGTCGCTCAGAGGATCACCGTCGGTCAGACCAACGACCTTGATACCCTTGATGCCATAGTACTCGAAGTAGCCGGGCTTCCAAGCGTCGCGCCAGTCCTTATAGTCGAACAGACCGTTCAGCTTGATGATCTGCTTGCCATCGGAACCTGCGTCGATGATGGATGCGTTAGCATCGGTCACGTCAAGCGGACGGAGGAAGCGGACGTTGAACGTACCGTTCTCAACCGAGATGGGCTTACAAGCGTCGTCGTTCTGGATAGCCAGCGTGATGATCACGTTGAGGAAGTCTTTCAGCACGGCCTCGTTCTTGGCGTTGAACTCGCTGTGAGAGCAGTAGTTCAGCAGAGCGTGAGCGGCAGTAGAGTGCTGGTACTCAATCATGGTGTAGTTAGCCTCCTCAGTGGTTCCTTCCTTGTCAGCGAACTTAGCGGGAATCACGAGCTTAGCAATCAGCTGGTTGCCAGCAGAGAGTTCACGACCATCTTCCGAAACCTTCAGCGTGTAGGTCTTGCCATCGGCACCCTTGAACTTCTTGCCGTTGTTGGCAGCGTCGAAGACCAGACGATACTTGTAGCTTTCGTAAACGAAGCCAGTACCACCAGTAACGATGTTCTTGTTCACGATTTCGTTATTGAAGAATTCGTTCGAGAACAGGTTGGTCAGCGAGTCAGCGTCAGCGCGCAGAGCGTCCTCAACAGAAGGAACATTGGTGTGGAGTTCGTCCTTACCCATTTCAGCGGTGTTAGCGGTGTACCAGTACTTCGCAATCTTAGCGTTGTCCCAGTTGACTTTCACCTTCAGGTCTTCCTGGCTGTAGGGCTTGAAGGTCACCTTCGTCTTGAAGACTACATAGACATCCTTGTAAATGTCGCCGTTGCACTGAGGATCGTGCTTGTCTTCGTACTTGATGGCAGCTGTGAGTTCGTAAGTCTTAGCAGTCTTCTTGTCCCATGCACGATAGAGCTTCTGAACGTCGGCGTCGGTAAGCTTATAGGTGATGACAGAGGTCTGAGCGATGATGTCACCGGTTTCGTCGGTCTTCACTTCGAATGTACCAACGTAGTCGGCGGGCTGACGGGCAACCCACTTGCCACCCTTGAATTCGTACTGCTGGAAGTTCTGCTGATCGTCGCGAACGGGATCCTCTGCATAGTGCTCGAGGAAGTCTGCACGGTCGAGAGCGAGGAGCTTATAGATGTCGTACTCAGTCTGGATCCACTTCGTGGTATAGACGGCGAAGCCAGTCGGAGTGATGTTCGGGCAAGCGTCCTGATACTCCTTCGTTGTTCCGTTGTAGTCAACCTCGACCCAAGGACGCGGCTTTTCGGGCTCCGGAGTAACGGGATCCTTCACGATTTCGATACGGATGTAACCGTAGTCGAGGATGTTGCCATTCTTGTCAACGAGCGACACGCGAACAACCGGCGTACGGCCTACAGCCTGCAGAGCTTTCTCACCGATGAAGTCAGCAATGTCAGAAGCGTTCGGATCAACCTGCTCATAAGCAGTACCCTTCTTACGCGGCAGCTGCGGACGGAAGGTAATACCGTCGTCGAGGATAGCGGCGTGAGCCGATTCGTCAGTCACGTTGTCACCCAGCACCAGCTTGGTGAGTTCGAACTTGTAGCTGAGACCGAACTTCTCGAGTTCCTTAGCGGTCATAGCCTTGTGCTTGCCATCGAGCGTTGTCCAGTGAGTTTCAACCAACTTGGTGAGGTCGAGGGTCTCCTTGTAGTTCACGATGTCCTGAGCGTTGGTCTGAGCCTTCGCATTGTTGTGGTTCTTGGTGAATGTCACTGCTTCGTGAACAGTTGCCATCACGTGGTGGTTCAGATCGCAAACGCCGCAGTGGGTGTTCATCTGACCCGTAGCGTAGGGGTTGGTAGCCTTGTTGACGTGGGCGATGCGGAGATCGGTCACCTTGTCAGCAAACAGCGTAGCATAGTCAGAGGTAACGGTGGTGTCCTTACCAGCCTTGTTCAGCGTAACCTGCGAAGCAAAGACAGTAACCATCGGCTTCTCCTGACCTGCAGCCCAATAGTCTTCAACAACAGCCTTGATCTGCTCGGGATCCTTCACGTCGATCTGGACATTGAGGATACCATCCTTCACGTTCCAAGCCTTCACCGAAAGACCAGCGTCAGCCTTCGTAGCCGAACGGGTGTTCTCGAACCACTTGTCGCCAGAGAGAACTTCCACTTTCGAGAAGTTGTCAACGTCAACATTCGACGGGTTGAGGTGGTACTGTGCCCAAAGGTCTTCGACCAGAGCAATCTTGGTGGAGTCGTAGCGGTTGTGCAGCGTGCGAGCACCAGCAGCAGCGAGGTCAACGTTCTTCTCTTTCGAGTCGTTGTAGTAGCCGCGCTTCTCCTGAACGTTCCACTTAGCTTCGGGAACATTGTTGTACTTGAAAGCTTCCAGATAGTTGAAGCTGGTAGCCTCGATGCCGTGGTAGTATCCCTCGGGGATGAACACCAAGCTGCGGAGGCTGTTCTTCACGAGCACGTTCAGAACGTTCACCTCTGCCTGCAGAGCGTCAACTTTTTTCGAGAGAGCCTCGAGCTCCTTCTTCACTTTGTTGATTTCCTGATCGGTGTAGGTCTTCGATGCGCTGATAGCGTCGTTCTTAGCCTTTTCAATGGCCTTCTCAAGATCTTCCTTAGCCTTGGTGAGAGCATCGTTTACCTCCTGAATCTTGCCCAGAAGTTCAGCCTTGTCGGCAGCCTTCAGATAGTCGTCTTCGATAGCCTTGACGCGCTTCTCAAGGTTTGCCAGAGCAACCTTCTGCTGTGCGAGGTCGGCCTCAACAGCCTTGCGGGCTGCGATTTCGTCTTCCAGACCCTTCTCCAGCACGTCGATGCGCTTGAGAGCATTACCGAGGTTGGTCTCAATGGCTTCGAGTTTGCCATAGATGTCGGTAATCTTCTCGTTGAACTCGCTCTTGTCAACCTTGTTGTTCTGCAAGTCAACAATCAGGGCATTGATGTCCTTGATAGCCTGCTCGGCAGTAGCCATGCGAGCTTCGAGGGCAGCAATCTTGGCTGTGTTGTCAGCAACTTGTCCCTGCAACTTTTCAATTGCAGCGGCGTTCTTGTTAACATCGGTACGAAGACCGTCGATTGCCGTCTTGTTGGCAGCAATCTGAGCCTCTGCGGCCTCGATGCGACCCTGCAGAGTAGCAATCTTAGCATTGAGCTCGGTCTTAGCCTCGTTCAAAGCGTTCAGATTGTTCGTGATCTGATTCTGCAAGTTCTGGATGTCATCATCGTAGTCCTTGCAGGACGTCAGCGACGTGGAAGCAATTACGAGTGCTCCCAGCATCAAAAAGCTTAAAAACTTTCTTTTCATAAACATTTAAAGTTTAAATTAAACACTAAAAATTAATTAATTATTTATCATTTTCTCTCGTCCAAAGACAATTTTTCCACTGTCATATAGGGCGTTTTTGCGCCCAAACACAACAATTTCGCTGCAAATATAGAGCATTTTCCGAAAACTCACAAATTTTTTTTCATTTTTTTTTCATTTTTCGCGATTTTTTTTCGTTTTTCGTCTAAAAAAGCGTCAAAAAGCCTATTTTCGGGCTACTTTTCGCTTTTTTCGATGCTCGTTACTCACTCCTCGTTCCTCGCTCCTCGAACTAAAATTCAGCGTTCTTCGGTGTCCGCGGGAACGGAATCACGTCGCGGATGTTCTGCATACCCGTGATGAAGAGGATGAGGCGCTCGAAGCCAAGGCCGAAACCTCCGTGCGGACAGGTGCCCCAACGGCGCGTGTCAAGATACCACCAAAGGTGGGTGGTGTCCATGTCGCGACGCTTAATCTCGGCCATGAGCTTGTCGTAGCTCTCTTCGCGAACCGAACCGCCGATGATTTCGCCAATCTGCGGGAAGAGCACGTCGGTGCCCTGCATGGTCGGGCCAGGGGCTGCCGCTCCTTTGTAGCCGACGGAACCGCCATCGGCAGTCTCAGCGTTCTGCTTCATATAGAACGACTTGAACGCACGCGGGTAGTCGGTCATGATGACAGGCTTCTTGAAATGCTCCTCGACGAGGTAGCGCTCGTGCTCACTGGCGAGGTCGTCGCCCCAGTTGCAGGGGAACTCGAACTTCTTGCCGTTCTTGATGGCTTCTTGCAGAATGTTGATACCCTCGGTGTAGGGCAGGCGCACAAAGGTTTCCTTGAGCACACCCTCGAGCCGCTCGATGAGCGTCTTGTCAATCATCTGGTTGAGGAAGGCGAGGTCGTCGCTGCAGTGGTCGAGTGCCCAGCGCACGCAATATTTGATAAAATCTTCTTCGAGGTCCATCAACTCTTCTTGGTCGAGGAAGGCGACTTCGGGCTCAATCATCCAAAACTCGGCCAAGTGGCGCGGGGTGTTGGAATTCTCGGCGCGGAACGTGGGACCAAAGGTGTAGATGGCTCCGAGCGCAGTGGCTCCGAGTTCACCTTCGAGTTGTCCGCTGACGGTGAGCGAGGTCTGCTGTCCGAAGAAATCGTCGTCGTAGGTGATTTTGCCGTTTTCGTCCTTCTGCAGGTCGTAGAGATTCTTCGTGGTCACTTGGAACATGTTTCCGGCGCCCTCGCAGTCGCTGGCGGTAATGATGGGCGTGTGGAAATAGTAAAAACCGTGCTCGTGGAAGTAGGTGTGGATGGCCATCGCCATGTTGTGGCGAATGCGCATCACGGCTCCGAAGGTATTCGTGCGCAGACGCATGTGGGCGTGCTGGCGCATATATTCGAAGCTCTGACCTTTCTTCTGCATCGGGTAGTCGGCACCGCAAGTACCGAGCACTTCGATCTTCGTGGCTTGAATCTCGACTGCCTGTCCGCTGCCGACGCTTTCCACCAACGTGCCAGTTGCACTGATGCACGAGCCTGTAGTAATCTGCTTGAGCATTTCCTCGTCGAATTTCTCGGCATCGGCCACGACTTGGATATTTTTAATGGTCGAACCATCGTTCAAGGCAATAAAATGAACGTTTTTAGAGCCTCGATGGGTTCTCACCCAACCTTTTGCGCAAACTTCGCCGCCGGGCTGGGTCGCAAGTAAATCTATAATCTTCGTTCGTTTCATCTGACTATTGTTTTTTATTTGTTTCTAATTTCTCCCCTTTCTGGGGGAGGTTAGGAGGGGCTTTTACTCATACGCTCCCATTCTCAGCATTTCGACTTCCTTCTCGGTGAGGAAGCGCCAATCGCCACGGCGCACGTTCTTCTTGGTGAGTCCAGCGAACTGCACGCGGTCGAGTTTGATGACGCGATAGCCGAGACTCTCGAAAATTCGGCGCACGATGCGGTTGCGACCGCTATGAATCTCGATGCCCACCTGCGACTTGTCGGTTTCGTGGGCGTAGTCGATGGCGTCGGCCTTGATGTCGCCGTCTTCGAGTGTGATGCCCTCGGCAATCTGGTGCAGGTCGTGGGCGGTGACGTTCTTATCGAGCGTGACGTGATAAACCTTTTTCTTCAAGAAGCGCGGATGCGTGAGTTTCGAGGCCAATTCGCCGTCGTTGGTGAGCAACAGCACGCCCGTAGTGTTGCGGTCGAGCCGTCCGACGGGATAGATTCGCTCGGGACAAGCGTCCTTCACGAGTTCCATCACGGTCTTACGGTTCTGCGGGTCGTCGCTCGTGGTGACGGTGTCTTTCGGCTTATTGAGCAGCACATAGACCTTCTTCTCCATCGTGACGGGCTGGTCGTGGAACTTCACCGTGTCGGTGCGCATCACTTTCGTGCCGAGTTCCTTCACCACCTCACCGTTCACCGTGACGACACCGGCCTGAATGAAATCGTCGGCCTCGCGTCGGCTGCAAACGCCGGCATTGGCCAAAAATTTGTTCAGACGCACAGGTTCGTTGGGGTCGATGTGCGTTTCCTTGTATTCGATGCGTTTCTTCATGCTGTATTTCGCATGAGGATTGTAGTCGGCCGTGCGCGGACGGTGGCCGTAGCTGTTGTAACCGCCCTGCTGACCGTAGCCACCCTGCTGTCCGTTGTAGCGCGGACGATAGCCTTGCTGACGCGGCTGGTAGCCGTCGCCGTCGTTGTTGTAGCGCGGACGATAGCCTTGCTGACGCGGTTGATATCCTTCGCCGTCGTTGTTGTAACGCGGACGATAGCCATGCTGTCGCGGCTGATAACCTTCGCCGTCGTTATTGTAACGTGGGCGATAGCCTTGATGACGGGGCTGATAGCCACCGCGCTCTCCATCGTTGTTGTAGCGCGGACGATACTGTTGGCGAGATTGATAGCCGTCGCCGTCGTTGTTGTAACGCGGACGATAAGACTGTTGTGTCTGCTGCAACCCTGCGCCGAATCCCTCGGGGCGGAATCCCTCATCGTCGCGACGGGGGCGGCTGCCATAAGACACACGTTGCGATGTGTTGATACGTGGTCTTTGTGGTTTCTTTTCAAATTCTTGTTCCATAAAATCCTGATTTTTTGTCTATAATATATAATAAGGTGTGTTAGGAGTAGATTCCTGTGTAGTTTCCGGGTGCGATGGCGGCAAGTTCCGCCTTGACTTCGCGACTGACATCGAGGTTCGAGATGAATGCTGCGATGCTGTCGGCGGTCATTTGCGTGTTGGTTCGCGTCAGGGCTTTCAGAGCCTCGTAAGGCTTCGGGTAGCCTTCGCGCCGGAGAATCGTCTGGATGGCTTCGGCCACCACCGCCCAGTTTTCGGCAAGGTCATCGTGCAGTTTCCGCTCGTTAAGAATGAGCTTGCGCAGACCTTTCAGCGTGCTTTGCATGGCGATGACGCTGTGGGCGATGGGCTGTCCGACGTTGCGCAGCACGGTACTGTCGGTGAGGTCGCGTTGCAAGCGGCTGATGGGCAGTTTCTGCGCGAGGAACTGCAAAATGGCATTTGCCATGCCGAGATTTCCCTCGGAATTCTCGAAATCGATGGGGTTCACCTTGTGCGGCATCGCGCTCGACCCTACTTCACCCTCTTTGATGCGTTGTTTGAAGTATTCCATCGAGATATACATCCAAAAATCGCGGTCGAGGTCGATGAGAATCGTGTTGATGCGGCGCAGGGCATCGAACACGGCAGCCAACATATCGTAGTTGCTGATTTGCGTGGTGTATTGTTCGCGCTGCAAACCTAGTTTATCGCCGACGAAGCGGTTGGCAAAATCGGTCCAGTCGATATGGGGATAGGCCACGTGGTGAGCGTTGAAATTGCCCGTCGCACCACCGAATTTTGCTGTCATCGGTGTCTTTTTCAGCATATCGAGCTGTTCGGTGAGGCGATAGACATAGACCATCACCTCCTTGCCCAATCGCGTGGGCGAGGCGGGCTGTCCGTGGGTGCGGGCAAGCATCGGAACGGCTTTCCATTCATCGGCATACTGGCGTAGTTGATCGATGAGTTCCGTGAGCAGTGGCTCGAACACGTCGTCGAGGGCTTCTTTCAAAGAAAGTGGCACGCTCGTGTTGTTGATGTCTTGTGAAGTAAGGCCGAAGTGGATGAATTCCTGGAAAGTGGAGAGTTGGCTGTCGGGAGTTGATAGCTTGTCAATTTTCTCCTTGATGAAATACTCGACGGCTTTCACGTCATGGTTGGTAATCGACTCAATTTCCTTCACGCGACGGGCATCGTTTTCGTCGAAATCTTCGTAAATATTACGCAGACTCGGGAAAAGCGAATGGTCGAAATCGGCCAACTGCGGCAAAGGCAGTTCGCACAAAGCGATGAAATACTCAATTTCTACGCGGATGCGGTAGCGGATGAGTGCAAATTCGGATAAATAGTCGGCCAAATTTTCGGTTTTTCCACGGTAACGACCATCGACGGGTGAGATTGCTGTAAGTTCCTGAAGTTTCATAAAATAAAAAAAATGCCCACGAATTGTGGGCGTTGACGGATTCGAACCGCCGACCCTCTGCTTGTAAGGCAGATGCTCTAAACCAGCTGAGCTAAACGCCCTCTTGAAACTTTGCAGAGCCGGATTGCTCCGGTTCTGCAAAGTTTTTTGATTTGTTATTAACTTTCGGAGATTACTTCACCTGAACAGTTGCACGACGGTTGAAGGAGATGGGCGACAGTTCATCAACTCCACCCTTACCAATCGTTTCAATCTTGTCGCGGCTCACACCCATCTTCACGAGTTCCTCAGCAACCGTCTTAGCGCGCTCGTCAGAGAGCCACTGGTTGCGCTCGGGAGTACCAGTTGCGCTGTCAGCATAACCAGTAACGAGCAGGTTCGTGTTGTTCTCAGCAGCGTACTTAGCAACGCCCTGGATGTTCACGAGGTCCTTCTGCGAAGCAATGTCGGTCTTGTCAAGGTTGAAGAACACAGAGATCGGAGTCATCACGAATTCGCGGACAGACTTCGGAGTCTCAGCGGGCTTCTGGTTTGCAAGAGCATCGCGGAGCTTAGCGTTCAGGCGAGCGTTCTCAGCGTTAGCATCGTTGAGCTGTGCATTGAGAGCGTCGATCTGGCTCTGCGAGAGGGCCTTGATAGCGTCCACATCGGGAGTCTTTTCCCAACCCACCTTACCGAGGTTGAAGGTCAGACCGATTTCGCCAGTGAACCAACGGTCGTGGTTAGGAATGCCATGGCCACCGCCCTTACCGCCGAGGTCTTTGTAATTTGTGTGACCAATGCGACCTTCGAAGTCGTCACCGCACAGATTGAAGTTAGCCTCGAGGTTCAGCAACACGCGCTTCGAGAGTCTGAACGTGTTCAGAATACCAGCACTTGCGATAAGCTCATAAGTGTTGTACGAGCAGTTGCGGGTCACACCAGCACCAATGAAAGGAACGAAGTTCCAAACGCGGGTCTCGTTGTAACCGCAAAGCAGATTGCTGACATTGAACAGGATTTGCTCCTGTGCGTTCCAATACTTAATCTTAGCTTGGTCCTTTGTAGGCTGCACCGTATAACGCTTGTTGCCATCCAACTGAGGCTGAACGCTACGGCCGTCCACTGCCGAGAACTTGGTACGGAGACCGAGACCCGGAGTAAACCACTTACCGAGAGCTACAGAGAAACCAGGAGCGCTACGGAAATCCTTAAACGGACTCTTGTCAAAGTCTAAACCCTTCTCCTCGTTAGAGTAGAAAGCAGTCCATGCACCGTTAACCTGGAAGAACCAGTTGCTCCAGAACGAATTCGTTGCTACGCTATACTTCTGCGTAGGATCTTCCTGTGCCATCGAGGCGACAGAAATGCTGGCAAAAGCCAGAATCATTAAAAACTTTTTCATAACTATCAATTAATAATGAATTAAAAAAATTAAGTTCCTATTTTACATTTTCGGCTGCAAAGTTAATCATTTTTTTTTATTGGCAACATTTTTTTCAAGAAAATTACCATTTTTCCTCAAAAAAAGTGCATTTTTCTTCATTTTCGGAGCATTTTCGGCCATTTTTCCACTTTTTTTATCCAAAAATCTGCTCAATCTCCTGCTGTTGGAGAATATAGAGGATTTTCTTCCCATCGGGCGTATAGTTTACGTTCGAACAGGCGAAGAGGCTATTGATGATATGTTCCATCTCGTCGTTCGAGAGCACCTGCCCGTATGGAACGGCGGCGTGGCGGGCCAGATTCAGCGACAGCGTATCGGCGATTTCGCGCTGGGCACTGCCTCCAGCGTTGGCATCGGCCACGATGTCGCGCACCAAAGTGACGGGATTCACGCCCTCCAATCCGACGGGGATAGCGTTGACGGCGTAGTTGCGCGCTCCGAGGGCGGTCAGTTCGAAGCCCAACGCGGCCATCTGGGGCATCATTTCCAGCAAAACAAGTTCCTCGGCAGCAGTGAATTGGATGACTTCGGGGAAGAGGATTTTCTGGGCAGTCGGCTGGCGGTCTTTCTCGCGACCGACATACTCCTCATATAATACGCGCACGTGCGCGCGATGTTGGTCGATGAGCATCAGACCCGACTTGACCGCCGTCATAATGTATTTACCCTTGTATTGGTAGTGCATCGGGGCGCGGTCGGCGAGTGGTTCCGAGGGTTCGTCGTCGAAAAGTTGGGGTTGGGTGGTCTGCGTCGGAATCAATTCGTCGTAGAGTTGTTGCCAATCGGTCGTTTTTCGCGGACGCTCGGTCTTGCCGCCGCTGAACGGGTTGTACTGCGGATTATAGTTGACTTTCGGCATCTCGGGATGTGCCAAAGGGTCGAATTGGGGGATATTCGGTTTTCCTTCCGTATCGAAATCAATCGTGGGAACCTCACTGAAAACGCCGACGGCCTCGCGGACGGTCGCCGTGAGAATCTGCCAGACGGCCTGTTCGTTCTCGAACTTGATTTCGGTCTTGGTCGGGTGGATGTTCACGTCGATATTCTCGGCTGGCACCCTGAAATAAATGAAATACGGCACCTGTTCGCCCGTTGGAACAAGCCGCTCGAAAGCGTTTTGGACGGCTTTGTGGAAATAGGGATGACGCATATAGCGGCCATTCACAAAGAAATATTGGTGAGCGCCCTTTTTCTTCGCCGATTCGGGTTTGCCGACGAGTCCAATGATTTGACACAAAGACGTGTCGGCCTCGACGGGCAGCAAATCTTGGTTCAGGCGCTTGCCAAAGACATCGACGATTCGCTGTCGCAGGTTCGTCGCACGAAGATTGAAGAGTTCCGAGCCGTTGCTGTGAAACGTGAAGGCGATGTCGGGATAGACCAATGCGATGCGCTCGAAGGCTTGGACGATGTTGTTGAGTTCGGTGACGTTGGATTTGAGGAATTTCCGACGCGCCGGCACGTTGAAAAAGAGGTTTTCGACCTTGAAATTCGAGCCGACGGGACACGAGCAAACCTCCTGTCCGACCACTTTCGAGCCCGAAATCGTGAGCAGCGTGCCCACTTCTTCGCCGCTTTGTCGCGTGCGCAGTTCTACCTGTGCCACCGCCGCAATCGAGGGCAGAGCCTCGCCGCGGAAACCCATCGTTTGCAGGGCGAAAAGGTCGTCGGCCTTACGGATTTTCGAGGTTGCGTGACGCTCGAAAGCCAGTCGAGCATCGGTTTCCGACATTCCACAGCCGTCGTCGATGACTTGAATCGTCGTGCGACCGGCATCCACCACCAACACATTGATGGTTTTGGCACCCGCATCGACGGCGTTCTCGACGAGTTCCTTGATGACGCTCGCCGGTCGCTGGATGACCTCACCAGCCGCAATTTGGTTGGCTACGGAATCGGGAAGAAGTTGGATGATGTCATTCATTTTTATTTCGTTTACCTCGCCAATTAAAAACATCGTTTTTGTTAATGGGACGCAGTTCCTCGAGCCACGCGAATTGCTCTAACTTCTCTTTTCCAGAGGGGATTTGCGTCAGCGGATACCAAGTGCCTTCGGCCTTCGGCATCCAAATTTTCTCGAGTTTGCGCTCAGCCGAGAAGTACATTTTCATCGTGTCGGTCTCGGTGTAGTCCATCACGATAATCGACGTGTCTTTCTCGTCGATGGGATAGTAAATCGCCCGCACATTGCCCGACGAAATAGCCCGTCGGATGTTTCCATCCTCGAAAAATGCCGTCATTTCCTTCGATGAAATTTGGTTGAAATGCTCCTCGTCATCGACTTTCTCGATGGAAAGGGCCTGTCCGATGATGTGCGCCATACGAATCGTGGAATCGTTGAGATAGACGCGGATTTCGTCGCCGAGCAACTGCCGCCCCTCGCTCCAGACTATCGGATCTTGGTACATCGTCATACAGGAATCCTTCGAACTATACACCATCGAGTCGCACACGGCCTGCACGTCGTTGCGATATGCGCGAACGTGCTGGAAACAGTGGATTTTCCGATAGGCGGAATCGGTGTTGAGGTGGAACGTGTAGATTTTGATGCTGTCGCCGTGCATATAGAGCGTGTCGCGCTGCGAAAAATCCTTAACCAAGGCGCGTTTCGTGGCGAAACCCGTGCCTGTCTGTTCGTTGTAGATGAGGTGGTCGCAATTGAGTTCGTTTTTGTTCTCCAAATCGACGTAAATCACGTTGCCGAAGGCCTCGCTGTAACCCGATTTGTCGTCGTAGAAAAGGCTGTCGCCCGTGATGGTTTTCTGCTGATCGACCACTGTCGAGCGCCCGTACATCTGCGCTTGGTCGGTTTTCGTATTGAAATAGCCGTTGTCGGTGTCGATGGTGCTACCTTGCGAGGTCACTTTCGACGGTCCAACGACGTGGGCAATCGACTTTTGCGTGTCGTAGTAGAGCGTATCGGTGGTGACGAGGCGGTTGCCGTTGTAGAGTTTCACGTCGTAGAAGAAAATGGCCTGTCGCGTCTCGGTGTTGTATTGTCCCCAGTCGGATACGAGGTTGTCCTTGCCATCGACGAGTTTTCCGCCATCGACGAAATAGGCCGTGTGGTAGAGTCGGTCGTAGGTCAGACTGTCGGTGTAGAGCGTCTGCCGACGGTGTTTCAAGACGACATTCTTGCTGGCCGTCATCAGTTCTTCGGAACCGTCGTAAGTGCCTTTATCGCAGGTCAGCGAGAGCGTGTCGCCTTGCTTGAAACGCACGTGTCCGAAGGCTTTCACCGAGTTCGATGACTCGTAGTAATAGGCACTGTCGCACCACAGATGTGCTCCTTGATGGATGAAATGGACGCGCCCCTTGGCAATTTGCACATCGGGATTGGGTCCGTAGAGGTCGTAGCGCAGCACATCGGCGTGGTTCAGATAGACTTTATCGTCTTTCGGCGCTCGTTTTTTCGATTTTCTGACGGGCGTGGCCGCAAAAATCAGGCAAAATCCGAAGAAACCCAGAATCATCAAAAGAGAAATTCTGTGTGTCCGGGGCTTCGGAATATGTCTGAAAACAGATGCCATTTTTCGGAAATCGACCTTACTTAATCCAGCCCTGATGCTCGAAATTGCAATTCTTGTAGCGGTCGTTCATACGCACGTAGGTGTGCTTGATTTTATCGGCGACCCATTCCTTGAGCACTTGCTCGCGACGCTGTGCCAACACGATGTTTTTCATCACTTGGAAATCTTGCGTGATGGTGGCGCGATGGGCATCGACGCGGTTCACGAGTTTCACGATGGCGGTCGTGAGTTTTCCACGCGAGTTGATCATCGAAAATGCCTGCGAAACCTGACCGACCTTCAGCGTATCGACCACGCGGGCGACTTCCGTCGGCAGGTCTTTCATACTGAAGCGCGAGGTCAGCGAGCGCGTATTTTCGTCGATGTGCGACATCAGTCCGCGGTTGTTGCGCGTGTCTTTGTCGTCGGAAATGGCAGCGGCTTCCTCGAAGGTGAATTTGCCCTCGCGAATTTCGCTGGCAATCGAGTCGAGGCGGGCTTTCATCTGTTCGACAGCCTCGCCCGAAACCTGCGGTTTCAAGAGGATGTGGCGGCAGTTGATGCGGTCGCCACGCTTGTCGATGAGTTGGATGATGTGGAAGCCGAACTCCGATTCGACGATTTTCGACACTTTTTTCGGGTCGGTGAGGTTGAAAGCGACATTGGCAAAGGCTGGGTCGAAGGTTGCGCGACCTGTATAGCCCAATTCACCGCCCTGACGCGCCGAAACGGGGTCTTCGGAATAGAGTCGGGCGAGTGTGGCGAAGGTTGTTTCGCCCTTGTTCACGCGCTCGGTGTATTCGCGCAACAGGTCTTTGACGCGGTTGATTTCCTCGATGGCGATGCGCGGCTGCTGCGTGATAATCTCGACTTCCACCTCCGTCGGAACGTAAGGAACGCTGTCGGAAGGCACGTTTTCAAAGTAACGACGCACGTCGGAAGGTGTGACGCTCACGTCCTCGACGAGTTTTTGGCGCATTTTTCCGACCAGAAGCGTGTTTTTGTAGTCATCGTGCAGGTCGCGGCGGATTAGTGCGATGCTTTTCCGCTGGTATTCCTCGAGTTTTTCCTGCGAACCGACGATGCTAATCCAATGGTTGATTTGGTCGTCGATGCCTTGCGTCACTTCCGATTCGGTCACTTCAATAGAGTCGATGGCGGCTTGGTGCAAAAACAGCTTTTGCACAGCGAGTTGCTCGGGAATCGAGCAGTCGGGGTCGCCCTTGAACGGAATTTTCTCCACTTCCATTTGCTGGCGCATCGCTTCGACGTCGGACTTAAGAATCGGCTCGTCGCCAACCACCCAAATCACCTCATCGACGATGCTCGACTCAGGAATCACCACTTCGCTTTTCGGCTGATTGACAGAGTCGGCAGCCATCGGCTTCGGGGTGAAAATGCAGCGGCCATCGGCGTTCTGCGCGAAGCCAAGCAACGCGGCGGCCACGAATATTACGATTTTTCTCATATTTTCTTAATGGTTATTGACGGTCTTCAGCACCTTTTCATCGACCTTCACGGCATATTTACGGCGCAATTCAGCCACCCATTCGTTTTCCAAAGCCTCTTGATAGTCGGCCACGACGAGGCCGCGCACGTCCTGATAGCTTTCGGGCTTCTTCAGTTTCTTGCCATAGACGGCATCGATGGGGAATTTCTCGAGTTTTTTCACCTCGGCAGTCTTCACCTTGAAGATTTCGCGATCGACAAAGCCGTTGTCGCCCTGCTTGAAGATGCCTTTTTCCACGCGAATGCGCAGCACAGAGTCGTTGTTGAACGTCGTGCGCAGTTTCTCGGCCCATTTGTCGAAAGCCAAGCCTTTCACCGCATTTTTCACGGCTTTCACGTCGCCCTGCTCCTTCACGTGATAGACCATTCCCTTGAATCGGGGCTCGTCCCACGCATATTTTTTCTTGTTTTTGTTGAAGAAAGCGGCCAGTCCAGCCTCGTCTTTGTTGGCTTTTTCCCAAACTTTCTTGTTGCTGATTTCGTAAAGAAGAAGACCGTCGTGATATTCCTGAATCAAGTATTTCAATTCCTCGTCCTGGGCGGTCATCTCGTTCATCTTCTTTTCGACGATAGCCTCGGCGGTTGTTCCCTCGGCCTCGGCCATTTCGTTCAGTTTCTTATCGACGATGCTCTCGCGAATGTTGCGCTGCTCGATAAAGTTCAGAATGTCGGTGCGCACCGAGTCGTAGGGGAAGAAACCGCCCTTGTCTATCATTTTGATGATGTGGTAGCCGTATGGCGAGAGCACGGGGTCGCTCACTTCGCCTTTATTTAGGGCGAAAGCGGCCTTTTCAAAGTCGGGAACGAGTTGTCCCTTCGTCACCCACGGCAGTTCACCGCCATTCACCGCCGAACTCTTGTCGTCGCTCAATCGGCGGGCGAGGTCGGCAAAGTCAGCACCGTTTTTCAGGGCTTTTGCGATGGAATCGATGCGCGTCTTGGCGGCTTTCTGCTGTGCTTCGGTTGCCTTTTGGCCGAGCATCAGCAGGATGTGAGCCGGCTTCATCATTCCACCCATAGAGTCGATGCGGTGGGCCGTTTCGTCGTAGATGCGATGAGCTTCGGCCTCAACGTCGGCATCGGTGATGAAAGTCGGGCGAATCTGCTGGTCGCGATACGACACAAATTCTTCGCGGAACGAGGTCATCGTGTCCATTCGAGCCTCTTTCGCGGCCTCGACTTTCAGTTTGTAGTTGATGAACAAATCGACGTATTCGGCCACGTTTTTCTTGTCGATGACGCCGTCGGAATTGTTCTTGTTGAAAGAATACTCAAACTCTGAGCGCAGCACGGGCTGTCCGTTCACCGTCATAATGACGGGGTCGTCTTTCGTCTGCGCATTGGCTACCGATGCTACGAAGAGCAGAGCGGCGAAAAGCATTTTTTTCATTTTATTTTTTCGATTTTTATTTGATATTTCAAAATGTTGTTGTATCTTTGCAGCAGAAATTAGTCCTTGATTGTCTGAGGCTGCCGCAATTAGAGCGGCTGAGTGCAGATAATTAGGGACTTTTTATTCGTGGCGTGAATAATTCGGCGCCTCACTCGTAATCGTGATGTCGTGCGGATGGCTTTCGTTCACACCGGCATTCGTGATACGCACAAACTTCGCGTTGTGCAGGCTCTTGATACTCTCGGCACCACAGTAGCCCATACCCGAACGCAGTCCGCCCGTGAGTTGATAGATGACTTCCTGCACCGTTCCCTTGTAGGGCACGCGACCGGCGATTCCCTCCGGCACGAGTTTCTTCGTTTCTTTCGTGTCGCCTTGGAAATAGCGGTCTTTCGAGCCGTGCTTCTGCTCCATCGCCTCAAGCGAACCCATTCCGCGATAACTCTTGAATTTTCTACCGTTGAAGATTATCGTGTCGCCCGGACTTTCCTCTGTTCCGGCCACGAGCGAACCAATCATCACACACGAACCGCCTGCTGCCAAAGCCTTGACAATATCGCCAGAATAGCGCAGTCCACCGTCGGCAATCAGGGGGATTCCCGTATCTTTCAAAGCACCGTAAACGTCATAGACCGCGCTCAACTGCGGCACGCCTACGCCTGCAACGACACGCGTGGTGCAAATCGAACCGGGTCCGATTCCCACTTTCACAGCATCGGCACCGTTCTCGGCCAACAATCGGGCTGCCTCGCCCGTTGCCACGTTGCCCACGACTATATCGACCTGCGGGAAAGCCGTCTTCACCTCGCGCAGCTTCTCGATGACACCGAGCGAATGGCCGTGCGCCGTGTCGATGACAATCGCGTCGGCACCGGCAGCCACCAACGCCTCGGCACGCTCCATCGTGTCGGCCGTCACGCCCACGCCAGCGGCCACGCGCAACCGACCTTTTTCGTCTTTGCAGGCCATCGGCTTGTCCTTCGCCTTCGTGATGTCTTTGTAGGTAATCAAGCCGACGAGCCGACCTTCGCGGTCAACGACGGGCAGTTTCTCGATTTTATTTTCCTGAAGAATCTGCGCAGCAGCCGTCAAATCGGTCTGCTGATGCGTCGTGACAAGGTTTTCAGAGGTCATCACCTCGTCAATCAATTTGTCGAGCCGACGCTCGAAACGCAGGTCGCGGTTCGTCACAATGCCCACCAAATGGCCGTTGTCATCGACCACGGGAATGCCGCCGATGTGGTAGTCGGCCATCATATTGAGCGCGTCTTGCACGGTGCGACCGCGACGAATCGTCACGGGGTCGTAAATCATACCGTTCTCGGCACGCTTCACAATCGCCACCTCACGCGCCTGGCTCTCAATCGACATATTCTTGTGAACCACGCCGATACCACCTTCGCGGGCAATCGCAATCGCCATTGCCGACTCGGTGACGGTGTCCATTGCCGCCGTCACAAAGGGTACATTCAAATCGATGCGACGCGAAAATCGGGTCTGCAACGACACGGTTTTGGGCAAAACCTCGGAATAGGCCGGAATGAGCAGTACGTCGTCGAAAGTCAGTCCGTCCATTACAATTTTGTCTTCTACAAACGATGCCATAATATTCGTATTTGCTTATATTAAAGTGCAAAGTTACGAAGAAAAATTGAAAAACGGGACGTTTCGTCGTTTTCTTTAATACGTTTTAACGACTTTCGCGATAAAAACAGGCGAAACTCACAGAAAAAGGAGTCAGATTCACTCCAACTCCTTTTCCGAAGTGCTTCAGGATGGGCTTGAGATTTGTCACTTTTGTGACCATGGTGAAAGCCTCCTGAAAAACAAAAATCCCGAGGGTTTTCTCGGGATTTGCGCTTCAGGATGGGCTTGAACCAACGACCCCCTGATTAACAGTCAGGTGCTCTAACCAACTGAGCTACTGAAGCAGTGCTTTCTTTCGATTGCGGGTGCAAAAGTACGGCGATTTTTTCAATCCACCAAATTTTTCGGCGTTTTTTTTCGATTTTGCGTAAAATATCCATAAAAAATCGATGGTTTTGGCTGAAATGTGGCAATTATATCGTAATTTTGCAGTCGGAAAAGATAGTTTTTGGAAAAAATGAGGAAAATTTTGACTTTCGCACTGCTGATGACGGCGATGCTGACCGTTTCGGCACAGGAAAAAGACGATAAAGACCACAATTTCGAGGTGGCGAAGAATCTCGATGTGTTCAGCACGATTTACAAGCAGTTAGACCTGATGTATGTTGATACGCTCGACGCCAACGAGGTCATCGGCAACGGCATCAAGGCGATGTTGCGGTCGCTCGACCCCTACACGGAATATTATCCGCAGGAGAAGATGGAGGACCTGACGCAGATGCGCACGGGCACCTACGCCGGCGTGGGAGCGATGATTCGCAAGAACTTCCAACTGGGTCGCGTGATGGTGTCGGAACCTTACGAGGGAATGCCTGCGGCGGAGGCTGGACTGCGCCGCGGCGACGTGATTCTGGCCATCGACGATGAGGATATGACCAACAAGGAGGTGAGCCACGTGAGCAGTAAACTTCGCGGCGATGCCGGCACGTGTTTCATCATCACGGTGGAGCGTCCGGGCGTGAAAAAACCGTTGAAGTTGAAGGTGACGCGGCGAGCCATTCAAATGCCCGTCATTCCGCACTACGGGATGCAGACCGACGGCATCGGCTACTTGAATCTGAACCAATTTACGCAGAATTGTTCACGCGACGTGCGACGTGCGCTGCTCGAAATGAAGCGCGAGGGGATGCAGAAATTGATTCTCGACCTGCGCAACAACGGCGGTGGCTCGGAACAGGAGGCGGTGAACATCGTGAATATGTTTGTGCCGAAAGGAAAGGTGATTGTGTCGAATCGGGGCAAACTCAAACAGGCCAACCACGATTATCTGACGACGGTCGAGCCGATTGACTCGATGATGCCCGTAGTGGTGCTGGTGAACGGCGAATCGGCCTCGGCGAGTGAAATCACCGCAGGAGCCTTGCAAGACCTCGACCGCGCAGTGATTTTAGGTACGCGCACGTATGGAAAAGGGCTCGTGCAACTGACGATGGACCTGCCCTACAACGGCATTCTGAAACTCACGACGAACAAATATTACATTCCGAGCGGTCGCTGCATTCAGGCCATCAACTACCGCCATTCGCAGGGTGGCTATGTCGAGCACGTGCCCGACTCGCTGACGAAGGTGTTTTACACGGCTGGCGGTCGTGAGGTGCGCGACGGCGGCGGCATTCTGCCCGATGTCGTGGTGACGCCCGACTCGATGACGAACATCGTCGGCTACCTGATGTACAGCGATTCGGCGGAGGTTGTCCACAACTATGTGATGGACTACGTGGCGGCGCATCCGACCATCGCCCCTGCCCGCGATTTCAAACTCACCGACGCCGATTTCGAGAACTTCAAACAGCGTGTTTTGCAGAGCAAGTTCCGCTACGACCGCTCGACGGAAAGTTATCTCGAAAGTCTTGAAAAATTGGCTCGTTTCGAGGGTTATTACGACGATGCAAAAGAGGAATTTTCGCAGTTGAGGGCGAAGTTGAAGCATAATGTCGCGAAAGACCTCGATTTCAACCGAGAAACACTTAAAGAATTGATTTCCAACGAGATAGTGACGACTTATTACTTCCAACGGGGCAGTGTAGAGCAGTCGCTCACGTGGGACAATCAGATGAAAGAGGCTATGCGGCTGTTGCAGTCGCCAGAGGAATATGGGAAAATCTTGAAAAAGTAAAAAGGTAAAAAGTAAAAAGGTAAAAAGTAAAAAGTAAAAAAGTAAAAAGGTAAAAAAATCAACATTCAACATTCATAATTGCGAAGCAATCATTCAACATTCAAAAATCAAAAATCAAAATTCTTATAATATGGCAAAGAAAGCACTTTTGATGATTCTCGACGGATGGGGAATCGGACAACACGGACAGGGCGACGTGATTTACAATACGCCCACACCCTATTTAGACTATCTGACGGCCGTTTCCGCCCACTCGCAGTTGCAGGCTTCGGGCGAGAATGTCGGTCTGCCCGACGGACAGATGGGCAACTCTGAAGTCGGCCACCTGAACATCGGTGCAGGTCGCATCGTCTATCAGGATTTGGTGAAAATCAACCGCGCCTGCAAAGACGGTTCCATTATGGAAAATCCGCAGGTGAAAGCGGCCTACACATACGCGAAGGAAAACGGCAAAAAACTTCATTTGATGGGACTTTGCAGCGACGGCGGCGTACACAGTTCGCTCGACCATCTCTTCAAACTCATCGAGGTAGGCAAGGCTTATGGACTGAAAAATCAGACGTTTGTGCATTGCTTTATGGACGGTCGCGACACCGACCCGCACTCTGGAAAAGGTTTTGTGGAGCAAGTGGCGAAGGTTTGTGCCGAAAACGACGCTGCCATCGCCTCGATAGTGGGTCGTTTCTATGCGATGGACCGCGACAAGCGTTGGGAGCGCGTGAAAGAAGGCTACGACCTCATCGTCAAAGGCACTGGCAAGCAGGCGACCGATATGGTTCAGGCGATGCAGGAGTCGTATGACGAGGGCGTGACCGACGAATTCGTCAAGCCGATTCACAATAGCAGCGTCAATGGACTCATCGAAGAGGGCGACGTCGTGATTTTCATCAATTTCCGCAACGACCGCGCCAAGGAACTCACCATCGCGCTGACGCAGCAGGATATGCCAGAGGCAGGAATGCAGACGATTCCCAACCTGCAATACTATTGTATGACGCCCTACGACGCGAACTTCACGGGCGTTCACATCCTTTTCCCGAAGGAAAACGTCGAAAACACGCTCGGCGAATACCTCTCGAAACTCGGCAGGAAGCAACTGCACACCGCCGAGACCGAGAAATACGCCCACGTCACCTTCTTCTTCAACGGCGGTCGCGAAGCACCCTACGAAGGCGAAGACCGCATTCTCGTGGCATCGCCGAAGGTTGCCACCTACGACTTGAAGCCCGAAATGTCGGCCTACGAGGTCAAGGATAAACTCGTCGAGGCCATCAACACGCAGCAATACGACTTTATCGTCGTCAATTTTGCCAATGGCGATATGGTCGGCCACACGGGCGTCTATAACGCCATCGCGAAAGCCGTCTGGGCCGTCGATAACTGCGTGCGCGAGGTCATCGAAGCTGCCAAGAAAAACGACTACGAAGCCATCATCATCGCCGACCACGGCAACGCCGACAATGCCGTCAATCCCGACGGAACGCCCAACACCGCCCACTCGCTGAATCCCGTGCCGTTCATCTACGTCACCGACAACAATTCAGCCACCGTGAAAGACGGTCGATTGGCCGATGTCGCACCCTCAATTTTGCATATCATGGGGCTTGAACAGCCAGAGGATATGACGGGGGAAAACTTGATTTGCGATTGAGATTTGAGAATTTTTCGAGATAGAATTGAGAATTTTTGGAGCGACTTTTGAGAATTTTTCGAGATAGAATTGAGAATTTTTGAAGTAACTTTTGAGAATTTTTTCGATAAAAATTGAGAATTTTCTTTGGTACTTTTGAGAATTTTTGTACCTTTGCACCCGATAACAAGAAAAAAAGGAGAAAACGATGTATCAACGGGCGCAATACAAACTCTTGAAAGAGCGAATGACAGAGCCGCGACGGCACATACAAGTCGTGGCAGGAGCAAGACAAGTCGGCAAATCTACAGTGGTCAAGCAAGTGCTGAAAGACATTGATATGCCCTACACACTGGCAAACGCCGATTCCGTCAATCCGCAGGACGGGTCGTGGATTGGCGACACGTGGGCGGGCGTGCGTCAGCAGATGCAGTTTCACAACCAATCCGAGCACCTGCTCGTCATTGACGAAATCCACAAGATTGACAACTGGAGCGAGCAGATTAAGCGCGAGTGGGACAACGATACTTTCCACGATGTAAATATCAAATTGATTTTGTTGGGTTCTTCGCGTCTATTGCTGAAAAAAGGCCTGACAGAATCATTGATGGGACGCTTCGAAATGATACGAATGCCCCATTGGAGCTATCAGGAAATGCGGGAGGCATTCGGTTGGACGCTCGACCAATATATCTATTTCGGCGGCTATCCGGGTGGCGCAAGTTATATCAACAGCGAAAAACGTTGGCGCAACTATATCAATGATGCCATCGTCGCACCCTCAATAGAGAAAGACGTCATTATGACATCGGCCATCTACAAACCTGCGCTGATGCGTAACCTTTTCGAGTTGGGCTGTTCCTATTCGGGTGAAGAATTGTCACTCAACAAAATGTTGGGGCAGTTGCAAGATGCTGGCAATGTGACTACGTTGAGCAACTATCTGAACATTCTGGACGAAAGCCATCTGCTTGCAGGACTGCGGAAATACGCAGCCGACAAGGCGCGGAAATACAACAGCGTTCCCAAGTTGCAGGTTTACAACAGTGCGCTGCTGTCCGTTATGAATGGACGCTCGTTTGAACAGGAATTCACCGACCCGAAACGATGGGGGCGATGGGTGGAAACAGCCGTCGGCACACACCTCATCAATCATACCGACGAATGGGACTATCGGCTGTACTATTGGCGCGAGAATAACAACGAGGTCGATTTCGTGTTGGACAGGCGGGGAAAATCAATTGCCATCGAGGTCAAAAGCGGCCATCGCACGACGAACAAAGGGCTCTCCCTTTTCCGCGACCGATTCCACTCGAATCAAACCATCATCGTTGGCATCGTTGGCATTTCCGTAGAAGATTTCCTCAGCCATTCTTTGGAGCCGCTGTTTTGACGTAACTGTTGAAACCGCCATATTTTTCCCGAAAAAAATGAAAAAATTTTGTATTCTGCTCACTTTTTCGTAACTTTGTAGGCAAAATTAAAACCTGACCGATATGTACGACAAAAATCACGGGCTGTATATCGCCCACTGCTCGAACGGAGCATTGAGTATTCAAGGAAAGATGGCGAACCGGCACGGACTGATTGCCGGAGCCACGGGTACGGGTAAGACCGTCACGCTGCAGGTGATGGCCGAATCGTTCTGCCAAGCGGGTGTTCCCTGTTTTATGGCTGATATGAAAGGCGACCTGAGTGGTATCTCGCAGGCGGGAAAAATGAGCGGTTTCATCGAGAAACGACTGCCGGAATTCGGCATCGACGCAAACGACATCGAGTTTGGCGGCTGTCCTGTGAGGTTCTACGACGTGTTCGGCGAGCAGGGAATCCAGATGCGCTCGACCATCGGCGAGATGGGTCCCGACCTGATGGGTCGCATTATGGGACTGAACGAGACGCAGACGGGCGTGCTCAACATTTTGTATCGCATTCTCGACGAAAAAGGCGTTCTGCTCGACGACATCAAGGACTTGCGCCTCGCACTCGACTGGCTGTCGCGTCACGCCAAGGAATACACCACGCACTACGGCAACGTCTCGACGGCGAGCATCGGCGCCATTCAGCGTGCGCTGTTGCAACTGGAAAATCAGGGTGCCGACAAGTTTTTCGGTGTGCCTTCGTTCAAAATCGAGGATTTGCTCGACACGAAAGACGGCAAGGGCGTTCTGAGCGTTCTCGCCGCCGACAAACTGATGCTGCAACCGAAACTTTACTCGACTTTCCTGCTCTGGCTGCTGTCGGAACTCTATTCGACGCTGCCCGAAGTCGGCGATTTGGAAAAGCCGAAACTCGTCTTCTTCTTCGACGAGGCGCATATGCTCTTTGAGGACACGAGCAAGGCCCTGACCGACAAAATCGAGCAGGTGATTCGCCTGATTCGCTCGAAAGGCGTGGGCATCTACTTCATTTCGCAGTTGCCGACCGACATTCCCGACGTGATTCTCGGACAGTTGGGCAACCGCGTTCAGCACGCCCTTCGCGCCTATACGCCGCGTGACCAGAAGGCCGTGAAAGTGGCTGCCGAGACCTTCCGCGCCAATCCCGAATTCAAGACCGAGGATGCCATTCTCGAACTCGAAACGGGTGAAGCGCTCGTGTCGTTCCTCGATGAAAAGGGTGCGCCGAGTGTCGTCGAAAGGGCGAAAGTCTTGTTCCCGTTGAGCCAAATCGGTGCCATCACCGAGGGTCAGCGAATCGACATTATCAATGCCTCTGGCGACATCAACCGCAAGTACAAAGACCCCGAAGAGCGCGAAAGTGCCTTTGAGGTTTTCTCACGCGAAAATGAGGCTGAGGCGAAGGCCGCCGAGGAAGCAGCCGCCGAGAAAGAGGCTGAAAAGGAGAAAGCGAAGGAAGGAAAGGGCAAGAAAGGCATTTTCAGCAAGGTGATGAAGGCCGTGACAACCGCCGTGACAACGACTTTCGCAGCGATTCTTGGAACGTGGGTGAGCGATAAGATTTCGGGTAAAAAGACGAAGAGCAAGAAGTCGATTACCGAGAAAATCACGAAAAACACCACGTCGGCTGTGACGCGAACCATTACGCGCGACATCCTTGGAAATCTGGTGAAATGATGGATGTAAAAATCGAAGCCTCGTGGAAGCAGCAGTTGCAGGAAGAGTTTGAAAAGCCCTATTTTCGGCAACTGACCGATGCCGTGCGCGTGGAATATCAGTCGGGCACGTGCTATCCGCCCGGCAGTCTGATTTTCAACGCATTCAATCTTTGTCCGTTCGACAAAGTGAAGGTGGTGATTATCGGGCAAGATCCCTATCACGAGCCTCGACAAGCCCACGGACTGAGTTTCTCGGTGCAGGACGGCGTGCCGTTTCCGCCCTCGTTGCAGAACATTTTCAAGGAAATCCACGACGACCTCGGAACGCCGATTCCCGCGTCGGGCAACCTCACGCGCTGGGCCGAACAGGGTGTTCTGCTGCTCAACGCCACGCTCACCGTCCGCGCTCATCAGGCCAACAGCCATTCGCAACTGGGTTGGCGCGACTTCACCGACGCTGCCATCCGAGTCTTGGCTGCACGGCGCGAACACCTCGTCTATATGCTTTGGGGCGGTTATGCGCGTGGCAAGGCGTATATGATTGACAAAACGAAGAATCTCGTGCTGGAATCCGTCCATCCCTCGCCGTTGAGTGCCAATCGCGGCGGTTGGTTCGGGCAGCATCAGTTTTCGCGGTGTAATGCGTATCTGAAAGAGCAAGGAAACACGACTATCCTGTGGTAAGACCCACCCCTAACCCCTCCCCGCGGGAGGGGGAAATCAAATTATTTTTGAATGATGGAGCAAAACGAATTGGAAAACAAAGAAAAGAATCCCCTCCCGTCGGGAGTGGGTAGGTTCCTCCCCATTCTTCAAATCGGCGACGTATTGCTGTCGCCCGACATTCTGACCGAGCGTTTTTGCTGCGACTACGAAAAATGCAAGGGTGTGTGTTGCGTCGAAGGTAACGCCGGTGCCCCTGTGACCATCGATGAAATCGGCGAAATTGAGGAGTCGCTTGATGCTGTTTGGGGCGATTTGTCGGCGCAGGCGCAGAGTGTTCTCGACCAGCAGGGCGTGGCTTATCCCGACCCCGAGGGCGAACTCGTGACGAGCATTGTGAATGGGAAAGAGTGCGTTTTTGCTCGAAGCCTCACCCCCAACCCCTCTCCGGAGGGAGAGGGGAGTGATTCCTGTTGGCTATGTATGTTGGAAAAGGCTTGTCGGGCAGGGAAAACGAAGTTTTTGAAGCCGATTTCGTGTTCGCTCTATCCGATTCGCGAAAAGCGTTTTTCCAATGGCACGGTTGGGTTGAACTACAACCGTTGGGACATCTGCCGCGATGCCGTGAAAAAAGGGCAGGAATTGAACCTGCCCGTTTATCGTTTCCTTGAAGAGCCGCTCGTCCGACGTTTCGGTCGTGAGTGGTACGACGAACTTAAATCGGTTGCTGATAGCATTTCTCTTCTTTAAGTGTTTCATAGAAGTGAGCATTGGTTGTACACACATAGGGAATAAGCCACAGAAAACCAATACCTAATGTGAAAACACATAGAATTGCCCAACCTAAAAAACTCAACTGGAGTAAGAAATATTCCATTTTATGACCTTCCATCATACGCATACTTTCCTCAATGGCTGAATTATATTTGAGGTTGGGCTGGTCACGCAGAATAAAAGGAGTCATTGCATACGACATCGATTTAACGATACCTGGAATAATCAGCAATAGCGTCCACAAAAAAACATAAAGACTTTGCAACAACATCGTTAACGTAATACGTCCATAATCGTTGAAGCCATCAAAAAGACGAGCATATTCTGTATCTTCATTACGTACCATCCTAAGAAAGAATACAGCAACTCCCCAAGCCAACGGCAAATAGATTAAAAAAGAGACAAGGCTCACGATGGGAGCGATTGAAGCGACACTGGTAATTACCAAGTAGATAATTGTTGCAACAACTCCTGTTCCCCAATTGCCCGACAGAGTTTCAAGGGCTCGATTTTTTAATGTTTGTCTTGTTTCCATAACTTTTTGATTTTTATTGATGAATTTATTATTTCTTTCAAAATCAAGCGTCAATATTCGCGTAGGTCGCATTCTTCTCGATGAATTCGCGGCGCGGTTCAACATCGTCGCCCATCAGCATCGAGAAAATTTCGTCGGCCTCGGCTGCATTTTCGATGGTCACCTGCTTCAGCAGTCGGTTGGCAGGGTCCATCGTCGTTTCCCAAAGTTGTTCGGGATTCATTTCACCCAAACCTTTGTAGCGCTGCGTGTGCA